>Ga0207708_10001502_pt1 | contig 17383 bp, 17 predicted proteins | sample KBSK5101metaG_FD_184340 | JGI IMG/M metagenome (GOLD analysis project Ga0207708, IMG submission 184340) | Corn, switchgrass and miscanthus rhizosphere microbial communities from Kellogg Biological Station, Michigan, USA - KBS K5-10-1 metaG... | ecosystem: Host-associated > Plants > Roots >...
CGTGATCGCCCCGGCGTTGCAGGAAAGCCAGGCGCGCCGACGCCAGTGGGTTGCCGACATCAAGGCCGGGCCACGGTTTTATGACATCGAGAACTGCAGCCGGATGACCACCCCGATCCATCCGGCCACGGCCATCACCGCGCTGCGCAAGGTGTTCCCGCGCAACGGCAGCCTGCTGGTCGATTCCGGCGCGCACCGCGCGTTCGCCGGCCATTACTGGACCGCCTACGAGCCGCGCACCTATATCTCCGCCACCAATCTCGGCCCGATGGGCTGGGCGATCCCGGCCGCGATCGGCGTGCAATGCGCACAGCCGGATCGACGCGTCGCCGTCATCACCGGCGACGGCTGCATGCAGATGCACGGCATGGAGGTGCAGACCGCCGCCCGCTATCAACTGCCGATCATCTATCTCGTCATCAACAACGGCGCGCTCGGCAATGTCTGGCTGCGCGCACGCCAATATGGCGCCCTGCCGGCCGAGCTGACCAGCATCCGCGATCACGACTGGGCGGGATTCGCGCGCTCGCTCGGGGCGCAAGGCTTCACCGTGCGCGATCCCGCCGACCTCGAGGGCACGTTCGAGAAGGCGCTCGCCGCCGGCACGACGGTGCTGATCGACGTCAAGGCCGACAAGGACTGCCCCACGCCGGTCTACGATTTCAATGCCGGGGTGCGTGCCTGGTCCTATCACGAATAGGCAGTTGCAAGACTCCGCCGTCCACATCCGGAAATCTTCCCATGACCGTGCTCGATATGAACCCGTCGACGCTGCCGCCCGACGCGCAGGCGCTCTATGAAAAGATGGCCGCGCGGCGCAAGAGCCACGGCGAGGGTTTCGGCGGACCCTATCTCGCGCTGCTCAACCATCCGGAGCTTGCCTGTCGCATCGAGGAGCTGGGATTCTTTTTAAAATTCGAAGGCGCTTTACCGCGCACGATCTACCAGTTCATTGTGCTCACCATTGCGCGCACGACCGGCGCCGGCTTCGAATGGCAAGATCATATCGAGCACGCACGCGCCGCCGGCTTGCCGCCTGACGTGATCGACTGCATTGCGTCTGCCCGCACCGAATCGCTGCCGCAGCCCTACGCGCTGGTGTATGCGATCCTGACGAAGACGATGGCGTGGCAACTGGTGCCGGACGATCTGCAGACCCGCGCCGCGGCCGAATGGGGCAAGCATGGCGTGGTCGAAATCGTGGTCCTGTCGGGCTTCTATCAGATGTTCGCGGCGATCAATCAGGGATTCGGAATAGGAATGCCGAACTCCGTCGGACGAAAGTCCGATTAGCTCGCATTCACCGTTCGTCCTGAGTCCGGCCTTCGCTGTGTGATGCCCGCCACCCCTTCCGATCTGTTCACCTTCCTCGACCGCCTCGGAATCGCGCACCCGACGGTGACCCATCCGGCACTGTTCACCGTCGAGCAATCTCGCACACTGCGCGGGACAATCCCGGGCGGCCATACCAAGAACCTGTTCCTCAAGGACAAGAAAGGAACGCTGTTCCTGGTCACGGCGCTCGAGGATGCGGTGATCGAACTCAAATCACTGCACCGGCTGCTCGGGGCGGGCGGCCGCTTCTCCTTCGGCTCCGCCGACCTGATGCGCGAGACGCTGGGGGTCGAGCCTGGGGCCGTCACGCCGTTTGCGGCGATCAACGACACCGAGCAGCGCGTCAGTGTGGTGCTCGATGCCGCCATGATGCAGCACGAAACGCTCAACTATCACCCGCTGGTCAATACGATGACCACCTCGATCGCCCGCGCGGACCTGGTGCGGTTCCTGGAGCAAACCGGCCATCCGCCCCGGATCGCCGCCGTGGCGCTTCCCGGCTCGGACCTGCCCCGGACCTGATCCGTGCACGAAAACGACGCTTCCAGCTGGCCTGAAACGGGCAGGAACCCAGGTTGCAGGTAATTAATGCTGGCCGAAACCGGAGTGCTGGGGGCATTGCGTTTCCTCATTGCAAACACCCCCGTTGACACCATTTAATCCGCCATATTCAGGTTCGACGCGATCGAGCCAGGCTCGACCAGCGATCGGCAATTTGGACCGGTCAATTGAATAGCTCAGGCTGTCCGGCTTGGGTGGCGTGGAAGGACAGACAAGATGACGATGTTGCAGAGCGGCGAGGCGGCGGCAGCTCCGGCCGCCGGGGTCAAGGACACGACCACCCAGACGTTCGTCAAGGACGTCATCGAGGAGTCCAAACGACAGCCGGTGCTGGTGGACTTCTGGGCCGAATGGTGCGGGCCGTGCAAGCAGCTCGCCCCGGTGCTGGAAAAGGTCGTGCGTGCCACCAAGGGCAAAGTGAAGCTGGTCAAGATGGACATCGACAAGCATCCCTCGATCCCCGGCCAGCTCGGCATCCAATCGATCCCGGCAGTGTTCGCGTTCGTCAATGGCCAGCCGGTTGATGGTTTCCTTGGCGCGCTGCCGGAAAGCCAAGTCATGGCGTTCATCGAACGCGTCACCAAGGACCGCGTCGGCGGCGAGGAACAGGACCTTTTGAAGACCGCCGATGAAGCGCTGGCCAAAGGCGATGCGGCAGGCGCCGCCGACCTCTACGCGCAAGTGCTCGCGCAGGACAGCGGGAATATCGGCGCGCTCGCCGGCCTGGCGCGCAGCTACGTGAGCACCGGCGCGATCGAGCAGGCCAAGCAAACGCTGGCGTTGGTACCCGAGGCCAAGCACAGCGATCCCGCGGTCGCCGCCGCTCGCGCGGCACTCGAGGTTACCGAGCAGGCTCAATCGGTCGGACCGATTGCCGAATTGGAACAGAAGGTCGCGGCCAATCCGCTCGATCATCAAGCGCGTTTCGACCTCGCGGTGGCCTTGAACAGCAAGGGGCGCAGGCAGGAGGCGGTCGATAATCTGCTGGCGATCGTCAAGCGCGACCGCAAGTGGAACGACGACGGCGCGCGCAAACAATTGGTCCAGTTCTTCGAGGCCTGGGGCCCGACTGATGAGGCTACCGTCGACGGACGCAAGCGGTTGTCATCGGTTTTGTTCGCGTAGCACGACAGGCGATCGGCTCGTTCCGAGGAACCCGCAGCGCGTCTCCGGCTTACTGGAGAACGGGCGCTCGAGGCGGGTGCATCCTTCGGACGAGGACGGAGCGACCAGCCTCGGCAGCATTGCCGCGATGGGAGAGCGACGATGCCGATGAACGTAAGCTACGACGGTCCCGGTGATCTGGTTGACGTGATACCGGTCTTTCCGTTGCCGGGCGCGCTGTTGCTGCCGCGTGGACAGATGCCGCTCAACATCTTCGAACCGCGCTACATCGCCATGATCGACGATGCGCTGCGCTCGGGTCATCGCTTGATCGGCATGATCCAGCCCGATGCCGCGCATCCGGGGCCGGAAGACAGGCCCAATCTCTATAAGGTCGGCTGCGTCGGCCGCATTACCCAGATCGCCGAGACGGGTGACGGCCGCTACCTCCTCCAACTCACCGGCGTCGTCCGCTTTCGCATCGAGGAAGAGCGCGACGTGTCGACCCCGTACCGGCAATGCCGCGTCACCTACACGCCCTTCGTCGACGACTTCACGCCCCGCAAGGGGGAAGAGGACGTCGACCGCGCGAGCCTGCTGCACGCGCTATCGGATTTCCTCAAGGCCAACGATCTCAAGGCTGATTGGGAGGGGATCGAAAACGCTCCCAACGAGGCGCTGGTCAACGCGCTGGCGATGATGTCCCCCTACGGGACAGCAGAAAAGCAGGCGCTGCTGGAGGCACCTGACCTCAAGACCCGGGCCGAGATCCTGGTGGCGGCCACGGAGATCGAGCTTGCCAAGAAGACCTCCGGCGCCGATACGCCCCTACAGTGAAATCCGCCCTGTGCGCCCTTAGAGCTGGGGGGCCGGGAACGGCCGCCCGGTACCGTCTGCACGACTACGTCTTGTAATCGCCGCATTAAGTTGCTATCTGGGGATTCGTTGAGATTAACGGCTGTTCTCTACGTCGATAAAGCGCTTTCTCATCGACAAAGGCCGTTTGCGGGTCGCGTGAACGAATTCCACGTCTTGGTTTTCGACCCGTCTCATCCAGCCTCTAATTCATCGACAGCCCAGACCACGCGGGGTGTCTAATTTCCCCGCGACACGCGGCTGCTCGCCACCGCAGTCGGCTTGAGCCGATTTGCGCACCCAAAAAGGGCCAATGCCGGATCAACCGGGCATTGGGGGCGCCAGTTCGTTTCGCCATACGAAAGATTCCACTTTGACCTCCTTTCTCGACCTCGGCCTCAGCGAGCCCATCACCCGTGCGCTCGTCGACGAGCAATATGCCACCCCCACCCCAATCCAGGCCCAGACCATTCCGCAGGTGCTCGCCGCGCGGGACGTGGTCGGCATCGCGCAGACCGGAACCGGCAAGACCGCGGCCTTCGCGCTGCCCATCCTCAATCACCTCGCCGCCTCTGGCGGACGGCCGCAACCGCGCAGCTGCCGGGTATTGGTGTTGAGTCCCACGCGCGAGCTTTCCGCCCAGATCGTCGACAGCTTCCAGACCTACGGGCGCTATCTGCGGCCGCGGGTAGCGCTCGCCATCGGCGGCGTCCCCATCAACCGCCAGATCCGCGCGCTCACGAACGGTGTCGACGTCCTGGTGGCGACACCCGGACGACTTCTCGACCTCATGCAAAGCCGCGCCGTCCAGCTCGATCGCGTCGAAGTCTTCGTGCTCGATGAAGCCGACCGCATGCTCGACATGGGCTTTATCCATGACATCCGCAGGATCGTGACCAAGCTGCCGAGCAAGCGCCAGACCCTGTTCTTCTCGGCCACGATGCCGCGTGAGATCGCCGATCTCGCAAGCCATATGCTGCGCGATCCGGTTCGGGTTGCGGTAACCCCCGCAGCGACCACCGTGGAGCGTATCGAGCAACGGGTGATCCATGTCGATCGCGCCGGCAAGCCGGGACTGCTCGCGGAGGTGTTGCGGGAGAAGTCGGTCGAGCGCGTGCTGGTCTTCACCCGCACCAAACGCGGCGCCGACAAGGTCGTTCGCGCGCTGGCCAAGGCCGGCCTTGCGTCCGAAGCGATCCACGGCAACAAGTCGCAGAATCAGCGCGAGCGCGTGCTGGCAGCTTTCCGCGCAGGGCACGTGCGCACGCTGGTGGCCACCGATATCGCCGCGCGCGGCATCGACGTCGACGGCATCAGCCATGTGATCAACTACGACCTTCCGAACATTCCGGAGAGCTACGTGCATCGCATCGGCCGTACCGCGCGCGCCGGTGCGGACGGCATCGCGATCTCATTCTGCGAGGCGGAAGAGCGGCCCTTCCTGCGCGACATCGAGAAGCTCATCCGGATGTCGATCCCGGCCGGTGAGCATGCCAGCGACCGGCGCTCTCCGGCCCCGCCGCGCGAGCATCACGCCAACGGTTCACGCCCGGCGCCGCAACAGCGCAAACAGCAACACAATGGCCAGCACCGCGCCCGGACCGAGCGCAAACCCGACGCCAACCGCCATCGTCGCCCCGCTGAAGCGCCTGCGGCCGCGCATGGCGGCGAGATCGGGGCTGTCGCCTTCATGCAGCCCAAGCGCGGCGGCCAGCGTCATCGCGGCGCCTATGCCGGCCAGCGGGCGCCCCGGTAACTGCGATCGGATCGGAGACGAACATATGGCCAAAGAAGAGTTGCTCGAATTCGACGGCACGGTGACCGAGGTGCTCCCCGACGGCAATTATCGCGTCACGCTCGACAACGAACACCAGATTCTCGCCTATATGTCGGGGAAGATGCGCAAGTTCCGCATCCGCACCGGCGTCGGCGACCGGGTGATCGTGGAGGTCTCGCCTTACGATCTCTCCCGCGGTCGCATCAATTTTCGCCACAAGGGGGATCGCGCCACGGCGGCGGCCCCGGCACGCCGCCCCACTTTCCGCCGCCACTGAGCAGGACATTGTGCTATAGGGTCGCGGTGTAAATGCGGAATGCACCATGACCACTTCTCCCGCCGAACGCCCTGCCGGCAGCGTCGATCCCAAGCTTCTCGAAATCCTGGTCTGCCCGGTGACCAAGGGACCGCTCGAATACGATGCGGATAAGCAGGAGCTGATCTCGCGCACTGCCAAGCTCGCCTATCCTATCCGCGCCGGCATCCCGATCATGCTGCCTGAAGAAGCCCGTCGGCTCGATTGACGTCATCTTGTTCGGTGGCATCCTTCGCGAAGGTGGATGATCCGGTCACTCGCGGCTTTCCGGCGGTACATCAACAATCCTAGCGATAAAACATGCCCACTCACGCGGGCATGACAGTGTTGGGGAAGGGAAAATCATGATCAGGATTTGGGGACGCAACACGTCTGTCAATGTGCAGAAGGTGATGTGGGCGCTGGGCGAGCTTGGCGTGCCGCACGAGCGCATCGATGTAGGCGGCTCCTTCGGCAAGAACAACGAGCCGGCCTATCTCGCCATGAATCCGAACGGCCTGGTGCCGACGCTGGAAGACGACGGCTTCCTGCTGTGGGAATCGAATTCGATCGTGCGCTACCTCGCGGCGAAGTATGGCCCAGGCAAGCTGGAGCCGACCGATCCGCATGCGCGCGCGCGCGCCGGCAGCTGGATGGACTGGCAGATCTCGGTGGCGGCTCCCGCTGTCACGCCGGTGTTCTGGGGCCTCGTTCGAACGCCACCGGAAAAGCGGGATGCTGCCGCCATCGAGGCCGGTAAGGTCAAATCCATGGCTGCGATGAAGATCCTGGACGCGCAACTCGCCAAGAGCGCGTTCGTGGCCGGCGACGCGCTGTCGATGGGCGATATCCCCGTGGCGCTGATGGCCTATCGCTTCCGACGCCTGGTTCCGGAGCGGCCCGGCCTCGACAACCTCGAACGCTGGTTCACCGCCATCGAGCAACGGCCCGCTTTCAAGGAGCACGTGTTGGCGATCCCATTCGTGTAATTGAGGCCACAGCTCGGGTGGCGAGCCTGCGAGCCTAGCCTCGGGCAATGCGGCGCTACAGCGCCTCGCCCCGCAGCAGCTTGGGCACGTCGCCGACCAGGCCCGCGGCCTCACGAATGAAAAAGCGTTTCAGCGCAGGCAAGCGGTCGACCACACCGATGCCGACATCGCGCGCCAGCCGCAGCACGTCCGATTGATTGGAGAACAGCCGGTTGAGACCGTCGGTCGCCACTCCCATCGCCATGGTGTCGAACCGCCGCCAGCGCTGATAGCGGTCGAGCACCGCGAGCGAGCCCGGATCGAGGCCGAGCCGTGCGGCATCGACGGTCACTTCGGCAAGCGCGGCAACGTCTTTCAATCCCATATTCAGTCCTTGCCCCGCAATCGGATGAATGACATGGGCCGCGTCGCCGACGAGCGCGATGCGATGGGCAATGAATTCGCGTGCAACCCAAAGGCCGAGCGGAAGAACGCGGCGTGGGCCGACCGCCGCGATCTCCCCGAGGGCGAGGCCGAAGCGGCGCTCGAGCTCGTCATGGAAGCCAGCCTCGGGCAGCGCGACAATCCGCGCCGCCTCCTGCGCCTCCTCGGTCCAGACGATCGAAGAGCGGTGACCTCCAGCAGCGTTGCTTTTCAGCGGCAGGATCGCGAACGGGCCTGCAGGGAGGAAATGCTCCTCGGCGCGCCCGTGATGATCGCGCTCGTGCGCCACCGTGGTAACGATGGCGGATTGGCCATAACTCCAACCGTGGCAGGCGATACCCGCGCGCTCGCGAATCGCCGAGTGGGCGCCGTCAGCGGCAACCAGGAGCCGCGCCGAGATCGCACCGCCGTCCGCGAGCGTGACGGTGATGGCGTGCGACGATCCACGCACCGAACCTTCGCCGGCGCGTTGCGGCGACGGCGAGATGTCCGCCACCGCCGACCGCCGTAGCGCAACACCTTCCTGCTTTGCTTGTTTCACCAGCGCGGCGAGCAACGGAGCGTTCTCGATCATGTGGGCGAACGGCTGGCCCGGCTCGAGGTCGCCTTCGAAGGTGAGGAAAGTCGGCCGCACCGTATCGTGCAGCCGGCTGTCGGTCACGGCCATGTCGAGAATGGGCTGCGTCTCGATCTGGTGCCAAACGCCGATAGTCTCAAAGAGTCGCCGCGCCGCTGCAACGATAGCGGACGCACGTCCCTCATCGGACGCGCGTCCCAGCGCCGGATCCGCAACAGTGACGGAGAAAGAGGGCCCGAGCCCCTGACGCAACGCAATGGCCAGCGCGAGGCCGGCGAAGCCGCCGCCGCCGATCAGCACATCGATACGTTCGGCTGCCCGTTCGCTTTCCATCGTGTCGATATCCCGCGTGCAGCGAGCTGCACTCCCACATGATATCAGCCGCAGGCCCCAATGCGATCGGTTCCAATCGCTTGACTCGGCGTATCAAGCGCGTGTGATACCGCGCCCCGACAAGGGTCGCCATCGGCCGTATGCCGGATTGAGCAAGCCGCGAGCTTTAATGTCCTCCGCCGTTCAAGATCTTCTCGCCATCCTCGACCTCGAGCGCCTCGAGGTAAACCTGTTCCGCGGACGCTCACCACAGGTGGGATGGCAGCGCGTGTTCGGCGGACAGGTGATCGGCCAGGCTCTGGTTGCGGCCTGCCGCACCGTCGATGTCGCCGGCCGGCCGCCGCATTCCCTGCACGCCTATTTCCTGCTGGGCGGGGATCCCAAGGTGCCGATCATTTATGAGGTCGACCGCATCCGCGACGGCAACAGCTTCACCACCCGGCGGGTCGTGGCGATCCAGCACGGCGAGGCAATATTCACCATGGCGGTGTCGTTCCACGGCGACGAACCCGGGATGAGTCACCAGGCCCCGATGCCGGATGTGCCGGCGCCGGAGCAACTGCCGGACGAGGCCCACATCAAAGCGCGCGTGCTGCCGCTGATGCCGGACGCGGTGCGGCGCTATTACGAACGCGAACGGCCGATCGAGTGGCGGCCGGTCGAACTCGATCGTTATCTCGGCAAGAAAATCGAGAACGGCCGCTTTCATGTCTGGATTCGCGCGACCGGCCGGCTTCCCGATGAGCCCGCCATCCATCAATGCGTGCTCGCCTATGCGTCCGACATGTTGCTGCTCGACTCGGCCCTGATCCCGCATGGCCGCACCGTGTTCGAGAAGACCCTCATGGCCGCGAGCCTCGATCACGCGCTGTGGTTTCATCGCCCGTTTCGTGCGGACGATTGGCTGCTGTACGCCCATGACAGCCCAAATCTTTCGGGCTCCCGCGGTTTTTCCCGCGGCCTGATCTTCGCCCGCGATGGCACGCTGGTCGCCTCCGTTGCCCAGGAGGGCTTGCTGCGGGAGCGGACGGCGGGAGAGGCAGAGCGGAAGACGGGAGATGCCAAGCCGGGGACATGAGGCCGCTTATGCGCCTTCCATCTGCGGTCGCTTGATAGGACAGCCGTGCTGTCCCGATCTGCCCACAGCTTAGCCTCACCGCCTGTGCGGGCAGCAAAGGAATCGCTTAATTTTTCAGCGCAACGCCGATATGGTCAGCCTAGCAGAGGGGGAATGCATGAAACTCGTCATTGCCGTCATCAAGCCGTTCAAGCTCGAAGAGGTTCGCGATGCATTGGTTGCGGTCGGCGTGCACGGGATGACCGCCAGCGAGGTCAAGGGCTACGGCCGCCAGAAGGGGCATACCGAAATCTATCGCGGCGCGGAGTATGCCGTGAATTTCTTGCCCAAGATCCGGATCGAAGTAGCGGTGCCCTCCGAGCGTGTCGGGGTGGTGATGGATGCCATCATCGCTTCCGCCAAGACCGGCCAGATCGGCGACGGCAAGATCTTCGTTACCGCAATCGACCAAGCCGTCCGCATCAGAACGGGCGAAACCGACGTGGACGCCTTGTGAGCGTCTAGGCCATCACGAGGGGGGACATCATGGACCGAGAGACCGCATACGGCCGCACTGCGTGCGCCATCGGCTCCGCGTTGACATTCACCTTTGCGGCGGCGCCGGCGTGGGCAGAAGAGGCCGCCTTCAAGATCGACGCGGCCGATACCGCGTGGATGATCTCGGCCACTGGCCTTGTACTGATGATGACGATCCCAGGCCTGGCGCTGTTCTATTGCGGCATGGTTCGCAAGAAGAACGTGCTCGCCACCATGGCGCAGAGCTTCGCCTGCACGGGGCTGTGCTCGCTGCTGTGGTTTTTCGTGGGTTACTCGCTGACCTTCGTCGGCGACGGCTCGTGGCTGGGCACGTTCGAGCGGGTATTCCTGCGCGGTATCGGCATAGAGGCGACGAGCGCGTTTGCGCCGACCATCCCGGAACTCCTGTTCGTGTTTTATCAGATGACGTTCGCGATCATCACCGTGGCGCTGGTCGCGGGCGCAGTCGCGGATCGGATGCGTTTCTCGGCGTTTTTGTGGTTTGCCGCCGGCTGGCTCATCTTCGTCTATGTGCCGATCGCGCATTGGGTGTGGGGCGGCGGTTTTCTCGCCCGAGCAGGCCTGCTTGATTTTGCCGGCGGTACTGTCGTCCACCTCAATGCCGGCGTCGCCGGGCTGGTCGCGGCTTATGTGGTCGGCAAGCGTCACGGCTACGGTACGGACAATTTCTCCCCCCACGACCTTTCGCTTGCGGTGATCGGCACCGGTCTGCTGTGGGTCGGGTGGCTCGGTTTCAACGGTGGTTCGGCGCTGGGCGCCAATTCGCGCGCCGTCTTCGCGATCACCGCCACCCATCTCGCGGCGTCCAGCGGCGCGTTGACCTGGATGTTCCTGGAATGGTGGACGCGCGGAAAACCGTCGGTCCTCGGCATGATCACCGGCGCCGTCGCCGGCCTCGGCACCATCACGCCGGCGTCCGGATTCGTGCTGCCCTGGCAGGGCGTCATCATCGGTATCATCGCCGGCGCCGTCTGCTTCTGGGCCTGCACCTGGCTGAAGCGGCGGCTTGGATACGACGACTCGCTCGACGTCTTCGGCGTTCACGGGATCGGCGGTGCGGTCGGCACGTTGCTCACCGGCGTATTCGCGGTCGCGGCGCTGTCCGCGAGCCCCGACGCGCCCGGCTCGTCGGGCCTGCTCGAAGGCAATCCCAGACAATTGCTGGTCCAGCTCTATGGGGTCGCTGCAGTCCTGATCTGGTCTGGGGCGCTGACCTATATCCTGCTCAAGGTGATCGCGTTCTTGGTTCCGCTACGGGTGAGCGAGCAGCATGAGATCGAAGGTCTCGACCTGACCCAGCATGGCGAAGCGCTGCAATAAGGCGGTTGAAGCCTCCCACGGAGCGTCGCAAGTCCGAACCCCGCTCGCGACCTCGGGCCGGGGCGGGCGGGTCTTGGCCGCCTTGAAAGCCCCTCGCGGGGGTGCGGGCACGCCGCGCGGACCGGTGCCCAGAGGGCCTGGCTTGCCCAGGACGTAGGCAGGCGATTCCCGCGTAATCACTGCCCAATAAGTAAGCAATCCTGGGCGGTATTTGTGCTGGACCTGGTAAGGGGTCACAGCCCTCCTCCGGCTTTTGTCCAAATTACATTTGTTTCCATGTACTTAGAGCAGCTGCGGCGAACTGGCACGGGGCTTGATTCGTGGGGGTGGCACTGGCGCGTGCGGCGATGCTTCGCGCGCCTGCGCTCAACGAAGACTGCCCGCAACCTGCACCCGCAGGGAGGGGGCGCAAGCGGGGGTAACCCATGAAAATCGTCATGGCCATCATCAAGCCTTTCAAGCTCGACGAGGTCCGCGACGCTCTGACTGCGATCGGCGTGCACGGAATGACCGTGACGGAGGTCAAGGGATATGGGCGTCAGAAGGGCCACACGGAAATTTATCGCGGCGCTGAATATGCCGTGAGCTTCTTGCCGAAGATCAAGATCGAAGTGGCGGTCGCGACCGACCAGGTCGAGAAAACGATCGATACCATCACTGCGGCCGCCAAGACCGGCCAGATCGGGGACGGAAAGATTTTTGTCCTCACCCTCGATACCGCCGTGCGCATCCGCACCGGCGAGACCGACACCGCCGCACTCTAACCCCCGCACCCAAGCGTCCAGCGACAGGAGTTGAGATCCATGACGTTCAAGAAAACAACCCGTGCGGGGCTTTTGGCTCTCGCGTTGGGGGTTCTCTTCGCTCTCTTCCTCAGCATGTCGGCGATTGACCGTACCTACGCCGAGGAAGCCGCCGCGCCCGCGGCTGCAGCTGATGCCGCGCCGCCGGCCTGCGCCGGTAACGCCGATCCGAAATTGGCCGTGCTCGAAAAATGCACGCCCAACGCCGGCGACACCGCCTGGATGATGACCTCGGTGGCGTTGGTCCTGATGATGACCATCCCCGGCCTCGGACTGTTCTATGGCGGCATGGTCCGCAAGAAGAACGTGGGCGATACCGTGATGACGAGCTTCGCCGTCACCTGCCTCGTCAGCATTCTCTGGCTGATCTGTACCTACAGCCTGGCGTTCCGAGCGGGAACTCCGTTCATCGGAGGGCTCGACCGCGCGTTCCTGCAAGGCATTGTCAGCGACATCGCCAAAGGCATCGGCAATCCCAATCCGCTGGCGCCGACGATCCCCGAAACCGTCTACATCTGCTTCCAGCTGACATTCGCCATCATCACCCCGGCGCTGATCGCGGGTGCCTTTGCCGAGCGCATGAAGTTCTCGGCCATGCTGTGGTTCATCGGACTTTGGGCGGTTTTCGTCTATGCGCCGGTTGCCCACTGGGTCTGGGGTCCGGACGGGTTCCTCAACGCCGCCAATTCGGACGGCTGGATCAAGGTCCTGGACTTCGCCGGCGGCACGGTCGTGCACATCAATTCCGGCGTCGCCGGGCTGATGGCCTGCATCGTTCTGGGAAAACGCAAGGAAACCGGCCCGGGACACAATATGGTCCTGACCTTCATCGGCGCCTCGCTGCTGTGGGTCGGCTGGTTCGGCTTCAACGCCGGCTCGGCGGTGAGCTCCGGGATGCTCGCCGGCATGGCCATGCTGGTGACGCACATGGCGACCGCGGTAGCGGCCTTCACGTGGATGATCGTTGAGTGGATGGTGCGCGGCAAGCCGACGGTGATCGGCATCTGCACGGGCGCAGTAGCGGGTCTCGTGGCAATTACCCCCGCTTCCGGCTTCGTCGGTCCGATCGGTGCGGTCTGCATCGGCGCCGCCGCTGGCATCGTCTGCTACTGGGGCTGCACCGGCCTGAAGCACATGCTGGGCTACGACGACGCGCTCGACGCCTTCGGCGTGCACGCTGTTGGCGGCATTGTGGGCGCGCTGCTCACCGGCGTGTTTGCGGTCGAGGCATATGGCGGCCAGCCCGGCCTGTTCGATGGCAATGCGATGCAGGTGCTCAACCAGCTCTACGGCATCCTCATCGTGTTCGGCTACGACGCCATCGTGTCGCTGATCATTCTCAAGATCGTCGACATCTTCATCGGGCTGCGCGTCAGCGACGAGGTCGAGCGCGAGGGTCTCGATCTCGCGCTCCACGGCGAGACCGTACACTAACGGGATACGGTTAGGGCGGAGACCCGGCACCGCCCTTGCCGTCGAGGGGCCCCAGCGCAAGCTGGGGCCCCTCACTTTTTGGGCACCAGCACGGCTCAAGCCGCGGCCGATCCACGGTCGCACGCGCGCCACAAATGCGCGTCACCGACCGATGGTTAATCGCGTCTTTACCTGGCCGCACCTATGGTAGGACCTCTCTGGTGCGGCGGGTGTTGGCGCCGCTTTTGTCGATGTTCATGACCGCCGCCGAACGCGAGACCCCTCCCGCGCCCGCCCGGGCAGATATTGGCCGCTCGCCCTTCGTGCGGCTGCGCGAACTGCTGGGCGATTACGAACCGGGCAAGCCCGCGATCAGCCTCGCGGTGGGCGAGCCGCAACATGCCGTGCCGGCGTTCGTGGGCCCGGTTCTTGCGGCCCATATCGACGAGTTCGGCCGCTACCCCATGAACAAAGGCATCGACGCGCTGTGCGATGTCGCCGCCGGCTGGCTCGGCCGACGCTTTGCACTGCCGCGGGCGATCGACCCGGCGCATGAAATCCTGGTGCTGAACGGCTCGCGCGAGGGGCTGTTTCTCGCCGCCATCGCGGCGGCGGGCTGGGTCGGTGGCCGACGCGGCCGCCCGGCCATGCTGATTCCCAATCCCTTCTATGCCGCCTATGCCGCCGGCGCGACCGCGGCGAACTGCGAGCCGGTTTATGTGCCGGCAACCGCGGCCACGGGCTTTCTTCCCGACCTCGACACGCTCTCCGAAGAGCTGCTTGCACGCACGGTCGCGATGTTCATCGCCTCGCCCGCGAACCCCCAGGGGGCGGTCGCCGATCGCGCCTATCTCGCGCGCATCGTTGAGCTGGCGCGCCGGTTCGGATTTCTTGTCTTCAGTGACGAATGCTACTCCGAGATCTACACCCGGGATGCGCCCGCCGGCATGCTCGAAGCGGCGGGGCCCGATTTCGCCAATGTGGTCGAGTTCCAGTCGCTGTCCAAGCGCTCGAACCTGCCGGGCCTGCGCATCGGCTTTGCCGCCGGCGATCGAAAATTCCTGGCGCGCTTTCTGGAGCTGCGCAACGTCGCCGCTCCGCAAGTGCCGATGCCGACCCAGCGCGTCGCCGTTGCCGCCTATGGCGACGAAGCACATGTCGAAGAGAACCGCCGGCTCTACGCGCACAAATTCGACCTTGCCGACCAGATCATCGGCGACCGTTACGGCTATCGGCGACCGGCCGGCGGTTTTTTCTTATGGCTCGATGTGTCGGCGCAGGGCGGCGACGAGGCGGCCGCGCTCCGGCTGTGGCGCGAGGCGGGGCTGCGCGTCATACCGGGCCGCTATCTGGCGCGCGACCAGGCCGATGGCTCCAATCCGGGCCTCGGCTACATTCGTGTCGCCATGGTGCAGGACCAAGAAACCACGGCACAGGCGCTGCATCGCCTCGTCGCGGTGCTGGGCTGAGGGGGAGCATGCCGGCAATCGACCGCGGCCTTGACCGTTTGACTTTCCTTCCGGAGGCGTTGCGCGACGCGTTGCGCCGGAGACTGCGCGAACTGGGGGGACTCGCGTTGCTCCTGGTCGCGACCTTGCTCGCGCTCGCGCTCGCGACCTGGTCGGTGCACGACCCGTCGCTCAGCCATGCCACCAATGCACCGGTACGCAACGTGCTAGGGGTATCGGGGGCCATTGTCGCCGATCTTCTGATCCAGCTTCTTGGCGTCGCAGCGCTCGCGCTGGTCCTGCCGATCGCCATTTGGGGCTGGAGACTCGCCACCCATCGGCCGCTGCAGCGCGAGCGCATTCGACTTGCGTTCTGCGTCCTCGCCATTCTGCTGGCCGCCGCTTGTACCGCCGCGCTCCCGCGCACTCCGGCTTGGCCGCTGCCTGTCGGCCTCGGCGGCGTCGTCGGCGACTGGATGCTGCGATTCCCCGCCCTGCTTGCCGGCGGCACGCTGTCCGGTCTGGCGCGGGCGGCGGTCGCGATCGTGACCGGCGCAGGAACGCTGGTCTGCTTTGCGATTGCCGCCGGCGTGGGATGGCGGGCGGGCGGGCGACATGTGGACGACGCAGTCGATGACGAGCGCGAACGTGGCTCGATATCGCTCGGCTGGATCACCCATGGCTTCCTCAGTCTCAAAGCCCGGCTCGCACGCGCGTTGAAGCGGCGCCCGCAAGCCCGTTCACCGGCGCGGCGCGCAGCAGCGCCGGTGAATGATCGCACCGAGCCTCGCTTCGATGAAAGCGCGCGCGCCACGCTGCAGCCGCAGATCGAGCCTGAGGAGGACGAGGAAGACGAAGACGAGACCGCGCCGCCGGCGCGCCGCAAGCCGAAAGCGCCACCACGCGCTCCGCGCAAGACCACCGGCGGCTATGTGCTGCCACCCCTCGAACTCCTCGCAGCGCCCAAAGCGGTCGGACGGACGGTGCTGAGCAACGACGCGCTGCAGGCGAATGCCGCCGCACTCGAGGGCGTGCTTGGCGACTTCGGCGTGCGCGGCGAGATCATCAATGCCCGCCCGGGCCCGGTGGTCACGCTCTATGAGCTCGAGCCTGCGCCCGGCATCAAGTCGTCACGCGTGATCGGGCTCGCCGACGATATCGCCCGCTCCATGAGCGCGCTTTCGGCACGCGTCGCCGTGGTCGCCGGACGCAATGCCATCGGCATCGAACTGCCGAACCCCACGCGTGAGAAGGTCTATCTGCGCGAGCAGCTCGCCAGCAACGACTATGTCGACACCACCGCGAAACTGCCGCTCTGCCTCGGCAAGACCATCGGCGGCGAACCTGTCATCGTCGACCTCGCGCGCATGCCGCATCTGCTGATCGCCGGCACCACCGGATCCGGCAAGTCGGTCGCCATCAACACCATGATCCTGAGCCTGCTCTACCGGCTGCGGCCGGAACAATGCCGGCTGATCATGGTCGACCCGAAAATGCTCGAGCTTTCCGTCTACGACGGCATCCCGCATCTGCTCGCGCCGGTGGTCACCGACCCGAAGAAGGCCGTCGTCGCGCTCAAATGGGCCGTGCGCGAGATGGAAGAGCGCTACAAGAAAATGTCGAAGCTCGGCGTGCGCAACATTGACGGTTACAATACGCGCGTGGCGGAGGCGAAGGCGAAGGGCGAGAAGCTGTCTCGCACCGTCCATACCGGTTACGACAAGGAAAGCGGCGAGGCCATCTACGAGAACGAGGAGCTCGATCTCGAGCCGTTGCCGTATATCGTCGTGATCGTCGACGAGATGGCCGACCTGATGATGGTCGCCGGCAAGGACATCGAAGGCGCCGTGCAGCGTCTCGCGCAGATGGCGCGCGCGGCCGGATTGCATGTCGTCCTGGCGACGCAGCGACCGTCGGTCGACGTCATCACCGGTACGATCAAGGCCAATTTTCCGACCCGCATCTCCTTCCAGGTCACTTCCAAGATCGACAGCCGCACCATTCTGGGCGAGCAGGGTGCAGAGCAGCTCCTTGGCCAGGGCGACATGCTCTACATGGCGGGCGGCGGACGCATCAGCCGTGTTCACGGCCCGTTTTGCACCGACGAGGAGGTCGAAAAGGTCGTCCGGCACCTCAAGTCGCAAGGCACGCCGCAATATCTCGAAGCTGTCACCGCGGCCGAGGAGGAGGACGAGGACGGCAACCCGGTCTTCGACGGCACCAGCATGGGCCAGCCGGAGGGCGGTGATCTCTACCAGCAGGCCGTGCAGGTCGTCCTGCGCGATCGCAAGGCCTCGACCAGCTACATTCAGCGCCGCCTGCAGATCGGCTACAACCGGGCGGCTTCGCTCATGGAGCGCATGGAAAAGGAAGGGGTGGTCGGCCAGGCCAACCACGCCGGCAAGCGCGAAATTCTAATGGGCGAGGAGGACGCGGAGCGCTATTGAGGATGGGCTGGGTGGGCCGTGATCCGGCCATTTTGGCAGATTAGTCGTCATGTCGCCACACCGGGCGGCTAGCGACACCGGGGCACGG
>Ga0207708_10001503_pt1 | contig 17374 bp, 16 predicted proteins | sample KBSK5101metaG_FD_184340 | JGI IMG/M metagenome (GOLD analysis project Ga0207708, IMG submission 184340) | Corn, switchgrass and miscanthus rhizosphere microbial communities from Kellogg Biological Station, Michigan, USA - KBS K5-10-1 metaG... | ecosystem: Host-associated > Plants > Roots >...
CACGGCACCGCCCTTGCCGGGCTTGTGGTGCTGGAACCAGATGACCTGCCAGAGCTGGCCGTCGAGGTTGAGCACCATGCCGTTCTTCAGGTCGTTCGTGGTAGCCATGCGCGCGGGCCTGCCTGTTCGTGGACGCTGTTCCTGGGATGCCCGGTGGGGCCGGTCGAGTCTAACGGCGCCCGATCGTCCCATCCGAATCGGAGGGACGTGCCCGAATCGCAGATGGGGTGTGACACTACGTCTACCGACGAAGGAGGGGACATGGCTCAGGACATGCCCGGGGAGACGGTCCGTGACACGGGCGATGACGTGCTGGAGCGGCTGCAGACGCTCGTGGACGACGACGACCGCAAGGGGCCGAGCATCCACCGGCTGGCGTACGCCGAACGACTGTCCGCCGCGTACCACGAGATCGAGGCGGCAGTCACCGACGTGCTGGACCGCCCCACGTGGGACGACCAGACGCAGGAGTGGGTGGTCGCGCGACTGCGCCTGATCAGCCTGCTGACCTCGCACTATGCGCGCACCGGCGCGCATGCCGACCAGCACCGGGAGTGGGGTGACCGGGCGCTGGAGCTGGGTGGCTCGGCGCCCGCGCCGTACCGCGCCGGACTCCTGCTGGCGCTCTCGGAGATCGAACGCGCACGCGGCGACCGCGCAGCGACGGCGCAGCGGCTGAGGTCGGCGGCCGAGCTGGTCAGCGACGCCACGGCCAACGACGCGCTCGCGCAGACCACACTGGCCGAGCTGCGGCTCCGGCTGGGGATCCTGGCGACCGCCACCGGCGACCGCGAGAAGGCCAGGCGCGAGTTCGAGACGGTGCTCGTCGTGCAGCCGGACCCCGGCACGGCCCGCGCCTACGCGCAGATGAACCTGGCCCTCCTGGCCAGCACCGAGGACCGGCTCGAGGACGCGTTCGACCTCGAGAGCGAAGCCGCGGAGACGGCGTACCTGGCCGGCGACCACGACGTGAACCTGTGGGCGCGCAACAACAGGGCCTGCACCCTTCTGCAGATGGGCAAGATCGAGGGTGCGTACGCCGCGTTCCTCGACCTGCTCCCCGACGTGCTCTGGGAGATCGAGAGGCAGGCGTCGTCTACCGTCGCGGAGGACTTCGCGACGGTGCTGGTCGGCCTGCGCCGCCACGAGGACGCCGCGCTGATCCTCGGCGCGGTCGCCGCCCAGCGGGAGGAGATCGACATGCCGCGGGAGCCACACCAGGCCGACGCGCTCGCACCGGTGGAGGCCGACGCCCGGGAGGCGCTCGGCGACCGCTGGCCGACGCTGCTGGACCGGGGCCGGGAGCTCCCGGTGGCCGACGCGGTGCGGCGGGTGACGGGCTAACGGCCGGCGAGGTGCTCGAGGGCGATCCGGTAGCCGTCGATGCCTTGGCCGACCACCTCGTGCGCGGCGTACGCCGTGACCACCGAGTGGTGCCGGAACGCCTCGGGCCGCTGCTTCGGGTCGCTGATGTGCACCTCGACCAGGGGCGCGGTCAGCTGCGCGCAGGCGTCGAGCAGGGCGTAGGAGTAGTGCGACCAGGCAGCGGCGTTGAGCACCACCGGGGTCGCGTCGTCGGCGGCCCGGTTGAGCCAGTCCAGCAGCTCGCCCTCGTGGTTGGTCTGCCGCACCTCGACCTCGAGCCCCAGGTCGCGGCCCCAGCCGACGCACAGGCCGACCAGCTCGTCGTACGTCGTCGCACCGTAGATCTCAGGCTGCCGCCGTCCGAGCCGGCCCAGGTTCGGACCGTTGAGCACGACCACCCTCATCGCAGACCTCCCGCCATCACGTCGTACGACGAGCGCAGCATCGCCTCGTCGGGCCCCTCGAGCACCGTTGGTTGCGCCAGCGCGTCGAGCACCACGAACCGGAGCAGGTCGCCGCGCGACTTCTTGTCCACCCGCATGGTGCCGACCAGCTCCTCGAACGGCGCACCCCGCCAGCGGGTCGGCAGCCCGACCAGGTCGAGCGTGGCCGCGTGCCGGGCGGCCGTCTCGTCGTCCAGGCGCCCGGCCAGACGTGCCAGCTCCGCGACGAACACCATGCCGAGCGAGACCGCCTCCCCGTGGCGCACCCGGTAGTCGCTGGCCCGCTCGATCGCGTGCGCCATAGTGTGGCCGTAGTTGAGCACCTCGCGGCCGGGATGACCGCTCCCTCCTGAGCTTGTCGAAGGGGTCCGGCCGCCGGTCTCACGCAGGTCGCCTGCCACCACCACGGCCTTGACGCGCACGGCACGCTCGACCAGCTCCCGGAGCGCATCGGACGTGGGATCCAGGGCGGCGGCTGGGTCGGCCTCTACCAGCCGCAGGATCGCGGGGTCGGCCACGAAGCCGCACTTGACCACCTCGCCGAGCCCGCTGACCAGCTCCTCGCGGGGCAGGGTGCGGAGGAAGTCGAGGTCGCACACCACGCCGGCGGGCTCGTGGAAGGCGCCGACGAGGTTCTTGCCGGCACCCGTGTTGATGCCGGTCTTGCCGCCGACCGCGGCGTCGACCATGCCGAGCAGGGTCGTCGGCACGTGCACGACGCGCACCCCCCGCAGCCAGGTGGCGGCGACGAAGCCACCGAGGTCCGTGGTGGCGCCGCCGCCGACCGTGACCACGGCGTCCGACCGGGTGAACCCGGCCCGGCCGAGCGCCTCCCAGCACTGCGTGGCCACCTCGGCGGTCTTGGCCGCCTCGCCGTCCGGGAGCGGCAGGGCGAGCACGTCGAAGCGGTCGCCCAGGTCGATGGTCAGGTCTCCGGAGTGGATGACGGCGACGCGTCGTACCTCCTCGCCCAGGAGATCCGGGACCACGTCGGCGACGCGGTTCCCGATCACCACGTCGTACGGCGCCGCGGTCTCGACCCGGATCGTGGTCACGAGGACACCACCACCTCGACCGCGGCCGCGACCTGCTCAGGGCTGAGCCCGTCGGTGTCGACGACGTACGTCGCGAGCCCCTCATAAACGGGCGTCCGCTCCTCGATCAGCTGCTTCACCCGGCCCCGGACGTTGCCGAGGAGCAGCGGACGAGCGACACCCAGCCCGACCCGCTGGGCGGCGTCGGAGATGCCGACCCGCAGGAAGACGACGCGCTGGCCGGTCAGGAGCGCGCGGGTCCCCGAGTCGAGCACCGCTCCCCCGCCCAGCGCGAGCACGCCGTCGTGGGTGGCGAGGGCGTCGACGACCGCGGCGCGCTCCCGCGCCCGGAACTCCTCCTCGCCCTCGTCGACGAAGATGTCCTGCACGGACTTGCCGGCCATCGCCTCGACGTCCTGGTCGGTGTCGCGGAAGCCGACCCCCCATGCCTCGGCGAGCAGGCCGCCGACCGTGGTCTTGCCCGCCCCCATGGTCCCCACCAGCACCACCCGTGGGCTCACTGGGTTGCTCGCGGGTGGGGGCCAACGGGAGGGGGGCTGGATACCACGGGACCGTGGTATCCACCCACTTCCCTAGCGCTGCAGCCACGGGGAAGTGGTCGGTTACCACGGGACCGTGGTATCCGGCAGCGCACCATCTCAACGCCAGTCCCCGTCACCGGAACCTCAGCGCATCCAGGTAGCCCTGTGCGTTGCGCCGGGTCTCGGCGACCGAGTCGCCGCCGAACTTCTCCAGCACGGCCTCGGCCAGCACCAGCGCGACCATCGCCTCGGCCACGATCCCGGCGGCCGGCACCGCGCAGACGTCCGAGCGCTGGTGGTGGGCGACGGCCTCCTCGCCGGTGGCGACGTCGATCGTCCGCAGCGCGCGGGGCACGGTCGAGATCGGCTTCATCGCCGCCCGCACCCGGAGCGCCTCGCCGGTGGTCATGCCGCCCTCGGTGCCGCCGGAGCGGCCGGAGGCGCGGCGGATGCCCTCGGCGGTGGAGACGATCTCGTCGTGGGCCAGCGATCCCGGCGTCGCGGCGAGCCCGAAGCCGTCGCCGACCTCCACCCCCTTGATCGCCTGGATGCCCATCAGCGCGGCCGCGAGCCGGGCGTCGAGCCGGCGGTCCCAGTGCACGTGGGAGCCGAGCCCCGGCGGCAGGCCGTGCACGACCACCTCGACGACGCCGCCGAGGGTGTCGCCGTCCTTGTGGGCCTGGTCGATCTCGGCCACCATCGCCTTCGCGGCGTCGGGGTCGAGGCAGCGCACCGGGTCGGCGTCGAGGCGGGCCACGTCGTCCGGCGTGGGAATGGAGCCGTACGGCGCCTCCGCAGTGCCGATCCGCACCACGTGGGACACGATCCGGGCATCGAGGGCCTGCTCGAGGAACGCGGACGCCACCGCACCGAGCGCCACCCGGGCCGCGGTCTCGCGGGCCGACGCGCGTTCCAGGATCGGGCGGGCCTCGTCCCAGCCGTACTTCTGCATGCCGACCAGGTCGGCGTGACCGGGCCTCGGCCTTGTCAGCGCGGCGTTGCGGGCCAGGGCCTCGAGCTCCACCGGGTCGACCGGGTCTGAGGCCATCACCCGCTCCCACTTCGGCCACTCGGTGTTGCCGACGATGATCGCCACCGGACCGCCGAGGGTCTCGCCGTGCCGGACGCCGCCGGACAGCGTCACCTCGTCCTGCTCGAACTTCATCCGGGCGCCGCGACCGTAGCCGAGCCGGCGCCGCGCGAGGGCGTCCGCGACGTCGGTGGAGGTGATCCGGACGTGCGCGGGCAGCCCCTCGATGATCGCGGTGAGCGAGGGTCCGTGGGACTCCCCCGCGGTGAGCCAGCGCAGCATGGCGTCAGTGTTTCACGCTCCTGCAGCGCCCCGGAGCCTGCTCTCAGTACGGCGAGGTCGACCCCAGCCACGGTCCGAGCAGCACGCCCATCGCTGCGCCCACCAGCATGAACGGCCCGAACGGGAAGCTCCTGCGGTCCAGCACCTTCGCCACCGCGAGCGCACCGCCGACCACCGCCCCGAGCAGGAACCCGGCGTACACGCCGATCAGAAGCTCGCCCCAGCCCAGGAACCCGAGCGCCAGCCCGATCAGGCCGGCGAGCCGGACGTCGCCGAAGCCCATCCCGCTGCGCGGGAACCGCCAGAACAGCCAGTAGAACCCACGCACCGCGATCCCGGCCCCCAACGCCAGCCCCAGCGCCGACCAGTCCCCGGTGATCAGCCCGAGCGCGACGAGCACCGGCAGCAGGAACAGGTACGCCGGGACGATCAGCCGCGTGGGGAGAAGCTAGGTGCGCCAGTCGATGACCGAGAGCACGACCGCCAGCGGTGTCAGCGGGACCAGGTAGACCAGCGGCCAGTCCCACCCCAGCACTGCCCCGAACATCGCCGCGAACAGGGCGGACCAGATCGCCGTGCGCACCCGGAAGCCCGGTCGGACGGCGATCGCGGCGTAGGTTTCCTTGGGCGTCGCCGGTGCGGGACGGTCCGGCTCGGGCCGCGGCTCCGGGAGCCGCTGCACCAGTGAGGGTGCCATCCCGCCCAGCACGGCGGCCGCCACGGCGCACACCGCGGCGGTGTCCAGCTCGGTGAGGATGTCGGACATGTCGGAGGGGACCCTAGGGCACCCGCGGCCACCCCGGGAGGTTCTCCCCAGATCTCAGCCCGACGACCGCTCGGTGATCGCCTGCTCGGCGGCGGCGCGCATCGCGTCGATCGGGATCTCCCGCAGGCCGGTCATCAGGGCCACCTGCAGCGCCGCCTGGTGCACGAGCATGTCGAGTCCGCTGACCAGGGTGCGGCCGGGGCCGGCCGAGCGCGCCAGGGGCGTCGGCCAGGTCCCGTAGACGACGTCGAAGACGACCGGGATGCCGGCCAGGCGATCCACGAGGCCGGGTGTCTGCGCCTCTGTGGGGATCGTCGAGACCACGATGTCGGCCTCGAGCGGCTCCCCCTCGAGCGACCCGACCACGAGCAGCGGTCCCTCGTGGTGGGTCACGCGCTGCACCGTGTCCGTGGCCCGCTCCGCGTCGCGCACCAGCAGCGTGACCACCCAGCAGCCGAGCTCGCCGAGGGCCAGCGCCACGGAGGCCGCCGTCGCCCCGCCGCCGACCACGACCGCCGTGCGCACCCGCCCGTCGTACCGCTCCCGAATGGCGGCGGCCGCCCCGGGCACATCGGTGTTGTCGCCGATCCGGAGCCCGTCGCCCAGCAGCACCGTGTTGACGGCCCCGGCGGCCTCGGCGATCGGGCTGACCGAGTCGAGCAGCTGCAGCACGGGGCGCTTGAGCGGCATCGTGAGCGACAGCCCGCGCCACGACGTGTCGAGTCCGGCGAGGAAATCGGGTAGCCCTTCCTCGCCCATCTCGATCGCCTCGTAGGTCCACGAGAGACCCAGCGCGTCGTACGCCGCGCGGTGCAGCACCGGCGACAGCGAGTGCCCGATCGGCCTCCCGAGGACGGCGCAGCGTGTGGTGGACATCGGGCCCTCAGCAGGCGTCCGAGGTCTGGCAGTACTTGCGGAACAGCGCCACGTTCTTCAGGTGGTCCTTGTAGCTGTGGGCGTAGCGGGTCTCCCCCGTGCGCAGGTTGACGACGACCCAGAACCGCTGGTCGCCCGGCGATGGGTTGAGGGCCGCGCGGATCGTCTTCTCGCCGGGCGAGCCGATCGGGCCGGGAGGCAGCCCGGTGTTCTTGTAGGTGTTGTACGGCGAGTCGAGGGCCCGCTCCGCGTCCGAGGTGTAGACGGTGCCGGACTTGTCGTTGGCGTAGGCGACCGTGGCGTCGGACTGGAGCGGCATGCCCGTGTCGAGCCGGTTGTAGATGGCGCGTGCGACCTTGGGGTAGTCCTCGTCCCGGTTGGCCTCGAACTCGAGGATGCTTGCCGTCGTGAGCACCTCCTCCGGCGTCATACCGACGGCCTCTGCCTTGGTGGCGAGGTCGAGGTCCTTCTCCACCGCAACGGTCTTGGCGACCATCTGGCGGAGCAGGTCGAGCGCCGACATGTCCGGGGTCACCACGTAGGTGGCGGGGTAGAGATAACCCTCCGGATTGCCCTTGGCCGTCGCCGGCAGGCCGAGCCGGCCGGGCTGCTGGAGCAACCGCTCGAGCTGGGCCTTCTTGAAGTCGGTCTCCTTGGCGATCCTCGAGACGATGCTGCTGGCCCGCGAGCCCTCGGGCACGGTGACCGTGGTCTGGATCATGTTGTCCGGCTGCACCAGGGTCGCGAGGGCGTCGGAGGACTTCATCTGCTTCTTCAGCTGGTAGAAGCCCACCTGGATCGAGCTCGCCCGGGGCTCCTTGCGGGCCGCCTCGACGAACGAGTCGACCGACTTCACCACGTCGGCCTTGCGCAGGCCACGACCCATGGCCGCGACGCTGTCACCCTTCTTCACCTCGAAGACCACGCTCCCCGTGCCGGGCCCGGTGTAGTCGGGTGCGGCTGCGAAGTGCTCCTTGAGCTTGTCGAAGCCGTAGGAGCCGGCGTAGTACAGGCCACCGCCGATCAGCAGCAGCACCAGGAGCGCGGGGATCCAGCCGCGTCGCTTGCGCGGCCCGCGGCTCCCGCTGGTGTGACGAGACGGCGGGGGCTCCTCGGGGTGCTGGCCGAGATCCTCGCCGTCGCGGATCAGGCCGAAGTCACTCACCTTGCGTGTCCTCCTTCGGCGGCTTCGGTACGACGAGCTGCCCCGGTGCTCGTCCGGTGCCGCGCTCGGTGTCGAGCGCGTGCTGCAGGATCACCACGGCTGCCGCCTGGTCGACAACGGCACGACGCTTCCTGCCCTTCCTCCCCCGGTCTCGCAGCTGCGCCTCGGCACTGACGGTGCTGAGCCGCTCGTCGCAGAGCCGCACCGCGACCGGGGCCAGCCGGCCCGCGAGCTGATCCGCGAACTCCCGAACCCTACCGGCCGAGGGTCCCTCGCGCCCGGACATCGACACGGGTAGCCCCACCAGAACCTCGAGCACGTCGAGCTCCGCCACCAGGGCGGCCAGCCGGTCGAGGTCGCCCGGGCCACGTGGCAGCGTCTCGACCGGGGTGGCCAGGAACCCGGTGGGATCGCTCGTGGCGACCCCGATCCGGGCCTCTCCCGGGTCGATGCCGAGGCGGACCCCGTGCCTCACGTTCGTCGTGTTCACGCCAGCCCGTTGCGGACCGCGGCGATCGCCCGGTCGACACCGGACGCGTCGGCGCCACCGCCCTGGGCGACGTCGTCCTTGCCGCCGCCGGAGCCGCCGAGCTCGCCACAGGCGGCACGGACCAGGGTGTTGGCACTCAGGCCGCGCTCACGGGCGGCCTCGTTGGTGGCCACCACGACAGCCGGCCTGCCGTCCTTGACGCCGACCACCGCCACCACGGCCGGACGCTCGCCCGGGAGGCGTCCTCGCACGTCGAGCACCAGGGTTCGGACGTCGCCGCCGCCCGCCCCGTCGACCCGCTGGCCGACGAAGCTGACGCCGTGCACGTCCTCCGCGCCGTCCGCGAGGGCCGCGCCACCGGCGAGCAGCTGGCCGACGCGCACCTTCTCGATCTCCTTCTCCGCCGCGCGGAGCCGATCGAGCGTGTCCGAGACGCGCTCCGGCAGCTGCTCGGGCCGAACCTTCAGCAGCTCGCTGAGCTGCGCCACGAGCACGTGCTCGCGCGCCAGGAACCGGTAGGCGTCGCCGCCGACCAGCGCCTCGACCCGTCGCACGCCGGAGCCGATCGACGACTCGCCGAGCAGCTTGACCACGCCGAGCTGCCCCGAGCTGCCGGCGTGCGTGCCACCGCAGAGCTCGCGGGCCCACTCGCCGACCGAGATCACACGCACCTCGTCGCCGTACTTCTCGCCGAAGAGCGCCATCGCCCCGGACCTCACCGCATCGGCCTGGGTCATCACCTCGGCGTGCACGGCCAGGTCGGCGAGCACGAGGTCGTTGACCCGCGCCTCGACGTCCGCCATCGCGGCCTCGCTCACCGCTCCGGAGGCAGAGAAGTCAAACCGGAAGCGGCCCGGCGCGTTCTCCGACCCGGCCTGGGTCGCGGTGTCGCCGAGCGCCTCGCGGAATGCCTTGTGCACCATGTGGGTCGCCGTGTGCGAGCGGCTGATCGAACGCCGCCGCTCCACGTCGACGAGGAGCTGGCCGGAGGTGCCGACCTGGACCTCCCCCGCGACCACCCGCGCGCGGTGGACCACCACGCCGGTGAGCGGCGACTGGACGTCGTCGACCTCGACCCGCGCTCCGTTGGCGAGCTCGATCACGCCCTGGTCGGCAAGCTGGCCGCCGCCCTCGGCGTAGAAGGGCGTGCGGTCGAGCACGATCTCGACCCGGTCGCCCTCGTGCGCTGCTCCGATGCTGGTGCCGTCGGCGCCGACGATGCCGCGCACCACGCCCTCCGAGACCACCTCGTCGTAGCCGGTGAACCGGACCGGAGCGCCCATCGCCGCCGCGATCTCGCGGTACGCACCGGCGTCGGCGTGCCGGCTCTTCTTGGCCTTGGCGTCCGCCTTCGCGCGGTCGCGCTGCTCCCCCATCAGCCGGCGGAAGCCGTCCTCGTCGACCGAGAGCCCCTTCTCCGCCGCCATCTCGAGGGTCAGGTCGATCGGGAAGCCGTAGGTGTCGTGCAGCGCGAACGCCCTGTCGCCCGGGATCTGCCGGCCACCGCCCGCGGTGACCTCGGTGGCAGCCAGGTCGAAGATCTGGGTGCCGGTGCGCAGCGTCTGCCGGAACGCGTCCTCCTCGGCGTAGGCAACGGTGGAGATCCGCTGCCAGTCCGCCGCGATCTGCGGGTAGCCGGGCGACATCCGGTCACGGCTCACCGGGAACAGCTCGGGCAGCACGCGGTCCTCGGTGCCCAGGAGCCGCATCGAGCGGACGGCACGGCGCAGCAGCCGGCGCAGGACGTAGCCCCGGCCCTCGTTGCCGGGGGTGACCCCGTCGCCGACGAGCATCATCGAGCTCCGCACGTGGTCGGCGACGACGCGGAACCGGACGTCGTCCTGGTGGTCCGCGCCGTAGCGACGGCCGGTGAGCTCCTCGGCCTTCTCGATCACCGGGAGCATGGTGTCGATCTCGTACATGTTCTGCTTGCCCTGCAGCAGGAAGGCCACCCGCTCCAGACCCATGCCGGTGTCGATGTTGCGCTTCGGCAGCGGGCCGGCGATGTCGAAGTCGTCCTTGCCGCGGACCGCGCTGAGCACCTCCTGCATGAACACCAGGTTCCAGAACTCGAGGTAGCGGTCCTCGATCTCGGTCGGCATGTCCAGCCGGTTCCAGTGCGCGAAGTCCGCTTCGGGGCCGAACTCCGGGCCGCGGTCGTAGATGATCTCCGAGCAGGGGCCACCGGGCCCGGGCACGCCCATGGACCAGTAGTTCTCCTTCTTGCCGAGCCGCACGATGCGCTCGTCGGAGACTCCGGTCACCTTCTTCCAGAGCTCGACCGCCTCCGCGTCGTCGACGTACACGCTCGGGTAGAGCCGGGACTCCTCGAGGCCCCAGCCACCGTCCTCGCGGGACCTGGTGACGAGGTCCCAGGCGAGCTCGATGGCACCTTCCTTGAAGTAGTCGCCGAAGGAGAAGTTGCCGCACATCTCGAAGAACGTGCCGTGCCGGGTGGTCTTGCCCACATCCTCGATGTCGGGTGTGCGGACGCACTTCTGCACGCTCACCGCGCGGTCGTACGGCGGGGTCTCCTGGCCCAGGAAGTAGGGCTTGAACGGCACCATGCCGGCGTTGACGAACAGCAGGTTCGGGTCGTCGAGGAGCAGCGACGCCGACGGCACGCGCTGGTGGCCGGCGGCCTCGAAGTGCGCGACGAAGCGACGGCGGATCTCGGCGGTGTCCATCAGGTCTGGTCGCTCTCCTCGAGTCGGTGGGCGCCCTCTCCGGGCATCAGTGCGGGGGGTCCATCGAGACCGATCAGGAGCCGTTCGCGCAACTCGGTTTCCTTCGCGGCCATGCCGGCCCGCACCTCGTCGGCGAACAGGTGCCAGCCGAGGTCGAGCCCCGCCAGCCGGTCGTGCAGACCCTCAGGGGTGAACGCCTCCACGACACGGCGTGCCCGCACCACCACGTAGACGCCGGCGCCGGCGCCCGCCGCGAACCAGAAGCTGCGCATCAGGCCCCGTTCACCTGCCCGTTCACCTGTCCGTCCACCTGCCCGTCCCCCTGCACCTGACCTCGCTCGGTGCGCATCTGGCGCCAGGCCTCCTTCATCTCCTTGCGGCGCATCTTGCGGGAGCGGCGGACCTCGCGGCGCATCTCGAACCGGATCCGGTTGCGGGACTCCGCCGACAGGGCGCGTCGTACGCCGTGGCCGAAGGCGAGCGCCTTGACCAGGGGCTCCCCGAAGGCGGCGGACAGCACGAGCTGGTCGGACACCGGGCGCGCGGCGACTCCGTCGTCCTCGCTCTCGCCGAGGCGGGTGATCACCCAGTCGGCGTGCTCGTCGGCGATCTGCCGCTGCGCGGCGGCGGCTCGCGAGAGCTCCTCGAGCCGCTCGCTCAGCTGTCGCTGCTCGGCGAGGAGCGCGGCGCGTTCGGCGCGCCCGCGTCGCCGCTCGCCCGCGAACAGCACGCCGAGGGTGACCACCAGCGCCGTCATCGCGACGAGCAGGCACACGACTGCCCAGAACGGCCATCCCATACCGATCGACCCTATCGTCCCCGCACGATGCGCCGGACGCGCTCCCAGCGCTCCTTGACCGCCGCCTCCGCGCCGTGGGACGTGGGGCGGTAGTACTCGGCGTCGAGCAGCTCGTCGGGGGCGTACTGCTGCTCGGCGACGCCGTACGGCGCGTCGTGCGCGTAGGCGTAGGACGTGCCGTGGCCGACCTTCTTCGCGCCTGGGTAGTGGGCGTCGCGCAGGTGCGGCGGCACCGAGCCGGCCAGCCCGCGGCGGACGTCGGCGCTCGCCGCCTCGATCGCGGTGATCACGGCGTTCGACTTGGGGGCGACCGAGAGCGCGATCGTCGCCTGCGCGAGGTTCAGCCGGCCCTCCGGCATGCCGATCAGCTGCACCGCCTGCGCCGCGGCCACCGCGGTGGTCAGCGCGGTCGGGTCGGCCAGGCCGATGTCCTCGCTGGCCAGGATCACCAGCCGTCGGGCGATGAAGCGCGGGTCCTCGCCCGCCTCGATCATCCGGGCCAGGTAGTGGAGCGCGGCGTCGGCGTCGGAGCCCCGGATCGACTTGATGAACGCGCTGGTGACGTCGTAGTGCTGGTCGCCCTGCCGGTCGTAGCGCACCGCCGCCCGGTCGACCGCGGTCTCGGTGGTGGCCAGGTCGACCTTGTCCAGCCCGGCCGCCTGCGCCGCCCCGGCGGCGGCCTCGAGGTAGGTCAGCGCCCGGCGGGCGTCACCGCCGGCCAGCCGGAGCAGGTGGTCGCGCGCGTCGTCCGCGAGCGCGAAGGCCCCCCCGAGCCCCCGCTCGTCGGCGAGCGCGGCGTCGACCACCCCGCCGACGTCCTCGTCGGTGAGCGGCTCCAGGGTCAGCAGCAGCGAGCGGGACAGGAGCGGGGAGATCACGGAGAAGAACGGGTTCTCGGTGGTGGCCGCGACCAGCGTCACCCAGCGGTTCTCCACGCCGGGGAGCAGGGCGTCCTGCTGCGCCTTGGAGAACCGGTGCACCTCGTCGACGAAGAGCACGGTCTCCTCACCAGTGGTGGAGAGCCGGCGCCGAGCGACATCGATCGCGGCCCGCACCTCCTTGATTCCAGCCGCCACCGCCGAGACCTCGACGAAGTGCCGGCCGGTCTGGCCGCTCACGATCGAGGCGATCGTGGTCTTGCCCGTGCCCGGCGGTCCCCACAACAGCAGCGACATCGCCTGGTCGCCCTCGACCAGCCGCCGGAGCGGCGCGCCGGTCGCGAGCAGGTGCCTCTGCCCGGCCAGCTCGTCGAGGGTGCGCGGCCGCATCCGCACGGCGAGCGGGGCCGAGGAGTGCAGGTTGCCGGCCAGGGTGCCTCCGCCCGACGCCTGCCGGGCAGGTGGTGCGCCGGCCACGGTCACGTCGAGCGTCGGCTCGGAGTCGTCAGCTGCAGGCACCTTGCCAGCCTAGGTGCTGCTGCCCCGGCGACCATGTCGAGATGTGCCTCCGGCTCCGTTGAGAAGTGTCTCCAGCCCTCTCGAGAAGTGGCCTAGGTACGACCGAAGCGGACCGGAGGCGCTACTCGACGGTGCCGGAGGCGCAACTCAACGAGATCTCAGTGGTCGACGGTGTTCCCGGTCTTCACGTCGATCCAGGACTTCGCGTAGCCGGGGTGGTCGAGGAGCTCGGACTCGGTCGCCGACGTCTGGCCCTCGACCGGGTTGCCCTCGGCGTCCATCCCGAGCAGCCGCTGGGTCACCGGCTCGGCCGGGTGGTGCCCCAGCTCGCCGGCGAAGTGGCAGGCCACCTTGTGCCGCTCGCCGATCTGCATCAGCGGCGGCTCGACCCGGGCGCAGACGTCCTTCGCGATCGGGCAGCGGGTGCGGAACCGGCAACCGGACGGCGGGTTGATCGGGCTGGGGACGTCGCCCTGCAGGCGGATCCGCTCCCGGCGACCGCCGACCGCCGCCTGCCGTACGTCGGGTACGGCGGACAGCAGGGCCTGCGTGTAGGGGTGGTGCGGCCGCAGGTAGATCGTGTCTCGGTCGGCCACCTCCACGATCTTGCCGAGGTACATCACGGCCACCTCGGGGCAGAAGTGACGCACCACTGCGAGGTCGTGAGCGATGAACAGGAACGAGATCTTGAACTCATTCTGCAGGTCCTGGAGCAGGTTGATCACCTGGGCCTGGATCGAGACGTCGAGCGCGGACACCGGCTCGTCGGCGACGAGCAGCTTGGGCTGCAGGGTGAGCGCGCGGGCGATGCCGATGCGTTGGCGCTGACCGCCCGAGAACTCGTGCGGGTAGCGGTTGTAGTGCTCGGGGTTGAGGCCCACCACCTCGAGCAGCTCCTTGACCCTCCCCATCACCTTGTTCCTGGGCACAACACTATGGATCATCAGCGGCGCGCCGACGATGGTGCCCACGGTGTGCCGTGGGTTCAGCGACGTGGCGGGGTCCTGGAAGATCATCTGGATCTCGCGCCGGAGCGGCATCAGCTGCCGGGCCGAGTAGTTCGCGATGTCCTTGCCGTCGAAGTCGATCTTGCCCTCGGTGGGCTTGTACAACCGGGTGATCAGGCGACCGGTGGTCGACTTGCCGCACCCGGACTCGCCCACGAGGCCGAGGGAGCCGCCCTCGGGCACCTGGAAGGAGATGCCGTCGACCGCCTGGACGTGGCCGACGGTGCGGCGGATGATCCCGGAGTTCTTCACCGGGAAGTACATCCTCAGGTTGTCCACCGTGAGGATCGGCTTGGCGGAGAAGTCGCCCTTGGTCATCGCGTGCGGCTCGAAGATCGCACCGGTGTCGATGTCGAGGGACTCGTTGCCGTCGCCGACCTGCTCCTCGTGCTGGTGCTCCGCGTGCGAGCCCGCCGCCGGAGCTGTCTGCGTGGTGCCGCTGACGTCCTCCCCGCTCAGCTCCTCGGCGTTCGCCTTGTCATCGTGGGTGATCGGGTCGCTCATCTAGTTCTCCTCGACCAGGTCGGGCGCGATCTCGGGCAGCACCTCTGTCGCGTAGACCTCGTCCGGGTTGACGAGGTGGCAGCGCTTGATGTGGTTGCCACCGCTGTGGGCGGCCGTGAGCTCGGGAGTCTCGGTCCTGCACAGGTCGCCGGGCACCTTGTCCCGGTGGGTGCAGCGCGGGTGGAACGCGCAGCCGGACGGAGGGTTGAGCAGGCTCGGCGGGTTGCCCGGGATCGGGATCAGACGGGACTCGGTGTCGCCGGCCACGTCGGGCACGCTCGAGAGCAGACCCCACGTGTAGGGCATCTCCGGGTGGACCAGGATCTCCTTGCAGGGGCCGTACTCGACCACGCGTCCGGCGTACATCACCAGGACGTCGTCGGCCATCTCGGCGACGACTCCCAGGTCGTGCGTGATGATGATGACCGCGGAGTTGAACTCACGCTGCAGGTCCTGCAGGAGGTCCAGGATCTGCGCCTGGACAGTGACGTCGAGGGCCGTGGTCGGCTCGTCGGCGATCAGCAGGCCCGGGTCGTTGATCAGGCCCATCGCGATCATTGCGCGCTGCCGCATGCCGCCCGAGAACTGGTGCGGGTAGTCGTCCACCCGGCGGTCGGGCTGGGGGATGCCCACCCGGTCGAGCATCTCCACCGCGCGAGCCTTGGCGGCCTTCTTGCCGACGTCGTTGTGCACCAGGTAGGCCTCGGCGATCTGGTTGCCCACCGTGTAGTACGGGTGCATCGCCGACAACGGGTCCTGGAAGATCATCGAGACGTCGCGCCCGCGCCGCAGGCGCATCTGCTCGTCACTGAGCTGGAGCAGATCGGTGTCGTCGAGGAGGATCTGGCCGCTAACCAGGGCGTTGGTGCCGCGGTGCAGCCCCAGGATCGCCGAGCTGGAGACCGACTTGCCGGAACCCGACTCGCCCACGATGCCGAGCGTCTGCCCACGCTCGAGGTCGAACGACATGCCGTCGGTGGCCTTGACGACGCCGTCCACGGTCGGGAAGTGAACCTTGAGGTCCTTGACCGACAGGAAGGGAGACACGTTTGCCGAATCCTATCTGTTGGGGGTTGCCCGTCAGCCGACCCGCACGCGCGGGTCGATCAGGGCGTAGAGGATATCGACAATGATGTTGGCGGTGATCACGACCGCGGCCAGCACCAGCACCAGCCCGACGATGGTGGGCAGGTCGAAGGTCTGGTTGGCGTCGACGGCGAGCTTGCCGAGACCGAAGTAGTTGAAGACGGTCTCGGTGATGATCGCGCCGCCCATCAGGCCGGCGAGGTCGAGGCCCGCCATCGTCACCAGCGGTGTCAGGGCGGCGCGCATGCTGTGCTTGACCAGCACCCGCCGGGGGGCGAGACCCTTGGCCTTCGCGGTGCGCAGGTAGTCCTCGCCGAGGGACTCGAGCACGAACGCGCGTGTCATCCGGACGTAGCCGGCCATGAAGAACAGGGCCAGTGTGAGGCTCGGAAGCAACAGCCCCTGCAGCCAGGGCCCGACGCCTCCGTCGGCGATGCTGACGTACTCGGGAATCGGGACGACCTGCCACTTGATCGCCAGGAACTTGAGCAGGAAGAGCCCGACGAAGAAAGTGGGGAAGGCGTAGAAGATCAGCGAGATGCCGACGACCCCGCGGTCGATGATGGTGCCCTTCTTGAGTGCCGCGATGACGCCGAAGAGCACGCCCCCGACCATCCACATGATGAAGGCCATCAGCGCCAGCGACATCGACACCGGGAAGGTGACCTTGATCTCCTCATTGACCGTGGTCGTGTTCACGACCGAGTAGCCCAGGCACGGGGCAGGGCACTCGACGACGTTCGCGGGCGCGGCCTTCTGCAGCGCCTCGTCCTCGGGGTACGTCCGCCCCTGCACGGTGCCCTTGAGGAAGTCGGTCCACTGCACGAAGGCGGGCTTGTCGTAGCCCAGAGCCTTCTTGGTCTGCTCCTGCTGGGCCGGCGAGCAGTTCTTGCCGCACGCGTAGCGCTCGGGATGGATCGGGCCCGCGAAGAAGAGCATGTAGGTCACGAAGCTCATCACGATCAGCATGATGAATCCGGCAAACGACCGGCGGACGATGTAGGCGAACACGGGCTACCACCTCACGACGGGCCCTAGGGGCCAGTTGGTGTATCTGATCAGACTACGCCGAAACCGACCGGCGTCCCCCCTCGGTCACGCCTGTGGGTGGGAGGCGGTGGCCCCCACCCCCGTCGCCGGGTGGCTGCCCCAGAACATCGTCTGGGACAGCCACCCGGTTCACGTGGAGCGCTGCTTGAGCTCCGCTACTTCGAGACGCCGATCGGACCGAGGTCCGGGTACATCGCAGATGCGGGCGTGTTCTCGAAGTCGGTCACCTTCGACCCGTGGACGAAGTTGAACTTCGTGATCTCCAGCGGGATGTAGGCGACGTCCTGGCCGAGAATCTTGTCGGCCTCCTGCAGTGCCTTCGTCTGGTCGTCGAGCGAGGTCGCGTTCTGCGCCTGGTCGACCTGCTTGTTGAAGGCGTCGGAGTTGTAGTTGCCGTAGTCCGAGCCGTTGGTCGGGACCTTCGGGTCCGTCACACCGTTCGGGCGGCCGTCGAAGAGCGGCGGGGTGACCGTGATCGCGGACGGCCAGTCGGAACCCCAGCCTGCCCAGACCACGTCGGCCTTGTTGCTCTTCTTGTTGATCTCGTCGTAGTAGGTGTCGCCAAGGCCGTCGAGAGTGACCTTGAACCCGGCCTTCTCCCAGCCCTGCTTGAGCGCCGCGGCCTGCTTGTCAGCGGTCTCCGAGCTCGGGTAGGTGAAGGTGATCGGGTACGGCGTCGAGACACCAGCCTCCTTCAGCAGCTTCTGCGCTGCGGCGGGGTCACCGCTCTGCGGACCGGAGAACGCCGGGTTGTCCTTGTAGCCGATGATGGTCGGGTTCACGACCGACTCGGACGGGGAGTAGGCCTTCTCGCCACCCCCAGCGGTGATCCACGACTCGGCATCGGTCGA
>Ga0207708_10001504_pt1 | contig 17372 bp, 19 predicted proteins | sample KBSK5101metaG_FD_184340 | JGI IMG/M metagenome (GOLD analysis project Ga0207708, IMG submission 184340) | Corn, switchgrass and miscanthus rhizosphere microbial communities from Kellogg Biological Station, Michigan, USA - KBS K5-10-1 metaG... | ecosystem: Host-associated > Plants > Roots >...
TTGCGGCGCTGGGGAAGGTGAAGCCGGAGATCAAGGCGTTCGTGATCGACTACACCAACAAGCTGGTGAAGTAGCGCGCTTCGTCCCGTCCCCGCTTCGGACTGACGCGGCGCGGCATGGACAGCAAGGTCGTCAATCTGGTGGTGCCGCAACGCGGCGCTGGTCAACACTGGGCCTGCGGTGCGCGCGGGAGATGGTGGCGCGGCTGCGACCGGTTGCCGTCCGTGCGGTGATTGCCGAGCTTGGACTCGTCGCGCGATCGATGACCTCCTGAGCAGCCGGCGAGTCGGACTTCTTGTCGTCGTCGGACAAACGCGCGCCGATTCCATTGCGTTGCCTAGGCGATCTGAAGACACGCGAGAAGTTCGACATAACTCGGCCAGGCCGCGCGTGTCACGGCCTCACACCTCTCCTTGTCGGCGGCCGAAAAGTCAGCCCATAGCGTTCTGAGCTTTCCATGGGCGTCTTCCTCATCATTGGCGCACCGCTCGATGCTGTTGTTCAGCGTCGCAATTGAATGACAGTTTTGACCGAAATCGTAGGTCGGGACTTGGTCTGCAGCCACGCCAAGAAGCTGCGAAGCCACGACCATGTAGATGTTCAAGGGCAGGAACATCGTGGTCCTCCTGGACCGCGGTCCGTCACGACGGATCGACCGCCATCCTCGCGCGGTGCGTAAACTTAGCGGCCGATTGCGCCTTCGTGCTTGTTGCGGATTGCGGTCACCGGCGCGTGATTGTCCGGGTTTCGCGTCAACCGCGGCGGCCAAAAAAAGTCCCCGCCGAAGCGGGGCCAGGTCGGCCTGCAGAGAAGACACCGCCTCATCGAGGCAGGGCCGTGGTCAGCTTGCCGTGTCCCGGGGCGAGACCGAAAGGTCGCTTTGTCCACAACTGGAGGGCACTTTAGGCAAATGCGCTGCCTCACCCAGGTACGGATGGGCTCGCGACCGACCGGAACCCGGCTGGTGTGCAGCGCGTTCCCTCCCGGATTCCCATCCGCGAGGTACCGACCATGACGAAACGATTCCCGGTGTTCGCCGTTGCCGTGCTCCTTGCCAGCTCGGGCGTGGCGTCGGCGCAAGCGCCCACGCGGGATTTCCCCGATGCGGCAAATCCCACGGCTGCGCCGCCCGCCGCCAACAGCCCGAGGACCGGAACGCCAGACCGGCCGCCGGCGGCAACCCTGCCGGACGCCCACGCGCCGGACCCGGTGACGACAGGCGAAGCTCCATCCTCACCGAAGAAAACGGAGCCTGAGATGGACAGCGTCGGCGGCGGCAAGACGCCGGCCGGCGGGGAGAAGAAATAGGTTTGCGTGGCAGGTGTCGGTCTTGAAAAAAATCGAGGCCGCCAACCGGGGCGGCCTCATCGAGAATCGAACGGTGCTGCCACGCTATTTCGGCGGCGCCTTGAAAATATCGGCGGTGATCAGGATCACGGCGTCGGTGCCGTCGTTGCGGTGCCAGTGCACGGTGGTGCCGGGTTCTCCGGTCGTGTCACCGGGCTTGAAGGTCTGCGAAGTGCCATCGTCGCGAATGACGGTGTCCGTTCCCTGCAAGAAATACCACGGCCGGCCGATCCTTGTGATTGTGCAGGCCGATGTAACCGCCCGGCTCGATCGTCAGCAGCCGCAGCCTGAGCTGCCGTCCGGCCATTCCTTCGAATTCCGGCCCCAACTCGACAACCGTCGTCTTGCTGGCGGTGTAACCCTTGTTGTCCTTCGGAGCCTTCGCGGCCCGGGTGAAATTCGCTCCCAAACCCAGTACGAATGCCAAGGCCAGCAGCGCATAACCGATGTTGCGTGGGTTCACTCTTGTTCTCCCAGTTGATCACGCATTTGATGGACGGGGCCTATTAGGCGTCAATCGAATTCTCCAGATGCGCCCGCGCGAATCGTCGCTGCGATTCGTTCGGCCTCGAGCCCGATTTCGCGCAACTGGCCGGTCGCGACCGCGATATGGCCGCAGAAGAACAGGCCGGGATGGCCGGTCGGGCGCCCGCACACGATGGGTGCGCCGGAACGATCGAGCACGCCCTGATGATCGGGCAGGAGAGAGCGCAGACTCGGGCGGTAGCCGGTCGCCTGTATGATGACGTCGAATGGCGCGCGCGCTCCGTCGTCGAAATGCACGTCCGCGCCCGACATCCGCGCGATGCCGGGACGCACCGTGATCAGTCCGCGCCGGATGCGGTCGATGGTGCCAATGTCCAGCAGCGGGATCTTCCCGTTCTCGGCCACCTGCGTCATCGGTCCTTTTGCCGGCCGGCGCAGCCCGAATGGCTCGAGATCGCCGATCGCCAGCCGCAGGATGGGCGCGTTGAGCGCGTCCACAAGCTTGTAGGGAAGCGACCGCTGGAGAATGGCCAAGGTCAAAATCGGCACGCCGAGCAGGTCGCGCGGCACGACATTGACCGGGCTGCGCACCGACAGCGACACGGCGTTGCCGGCGTCGCAGAGATCCATGGCGATCTCTCCGCCGGAATTTCCCAATCCGACGACGAGCACCCTGCACCGGGAAAACGGCCTCGGGTTCGCGTAATCGCTGGAGTGGATGAGACGTCCCGGAAAGCTGTCCATGCCCGGCCACGCGGGACGCAACGGCCATCCCGCGATGCCGGTGGCGAAAATGACATTCCCGGCGGTCAGCGTCGTCGTATCGGTTTCGACCACCCAGCCGGCGCGTTGCCTGACGCCAAGCACTGTTGTCCCGAAGCGCGGCGCGATCCGATGATGGGCGGCGTAGTCTTCGAGGTAGGCCACGAGCTGGTCGCGCGACGGATATTTTGGGTAGGCGGCGGGCATCGGCAAGCCCGGCAGTCCGGATTGCCGTTTATGCGTATGCAGGTGCAGCCGATCGTAGTGGTGACGCCACGACGCGGCGACCCTGTCGGCCTTTTCCAGCACGATGACGGAGCCGCCGCTGCGTCTCAGCGCAGCGGCGCAAGCGAGCCCCGCGGGTCCGGCGCCAACGACGATTGTTTCCGCATCCGGCATGATCGTGCCTGCAATCCGTTCGTCCCGGCATCGTCTCCGGGCTCATGCCTTTCGGGCCCGGATCGGGTCGAGCGGTGAAGGGATTTAGGTTCGTCGTCGAGCGCGCGCAATGCCCGGTCGCATCGGGACGATCATGCCGGCGCCGCCGCAGCGGGCAAACGAAAGCGTTTGCTTCCGGCACCGACACCGCACCTAGACCGCCGCGATGCAGTCGATCTCGATGTCGAAATGTCCCGGCCATGCCGGAACGCAGATGAAGATACGGGCGGGCGGGTCCGTGGGAAAGTAACGGGCATAGATCGCGTTGACCTCCGCAAACCGCTCGACCGACGTGCAGTACACATTGCACTTGAGGACATTTTCCAGCGACGATCCCGCTGTCTCCAGGCAAAGCTTGATCTGCTCCAGGACCAGCTCGGTCTGCCGCTCGATCGGAGCATCGACGACCGCGCCGGTGTCGGGGTCGAACGGCGGAAGCCCCGAGACGTAGATGGTATCGCCGTTGCGGGTGACTGCCGAGGTCGGCGCCTTCCATCGTTCCAGATAGGTGGACAGCGGTTCGACGCGGATGATTTCGCGGTTCATTCGAAATTCCTCATTCAATGGGATCCGCCGCGATGTGTCGGTTCCGCATGCCTGGTCTCGCGTCCCTTCGCATCAGGATGGAACTGCGGTGCCTCGCGACGATCGAACATGCCGTAGTCACGCACTATCCGTATCCGGCGATGCCGCAGACTCTGGATTCCGCCGGCTTTCACCGGCGTCCACTGGCTCGCGGCCCTTGCATCCTGCCACGACACCAGCAGCGCCAGCTTGCCAGGGTTGTAGATGCTGGCGAGCAGATCGTGCTCGACGACGCCGTCGCGGGACAGGTCGAGGCCGAGCGCCGCAAACAGATCGTCGTGCAAGCCGACTGCCGCGCCCGGTTCAGGCGTGGTCTCGGTCAGCGTCACCAGCTTCGCCGCGCCGATCTCGGTCTCGTCGAAGCGCTGCTCACGAACCGGCGCTTCCTTCGGCGCATCGGTATCGGCGGTGACATCGCCAACCCGCAAGTGGTAGTCGCGGAAAACCTCGGACCGGCCCTTCGCCTGGATCGCGTGGTGCTCGCCCGTGGTGCGCCAGCGAACCACCGACTTCTCGTCGCGCCACGTCGAATGCGATAGGAGCCAGCCCGGCCGCCGCGTGCTCTCGAAGCGCTCGTTGTCCACGAAGCCGTCGATCGTTTCCAGGATCGGCTTCAGATGCTTGGCGAGTGCGAGATACTCGTCGAACCGCTCCTCGTACGGGAAAACCTCGAAGATCACCGAGAACATTGGCGTTCTCCTGTTATTGGCGTGAGCCGGAAACCAGCGCGGCAACCTTATTGAACACGCATTTCGGCCGGCATTGCTTCGGCGCCCGCCGAAGTAAAACTAATCGACCTCAGCGGATCGCCGCCGTTTGACACCTAGGCAAGCGGCCCGTTCCAGATTTTGATGGCCGGTATCTCCTGATAGTGCCCGAGCACGGACAACGTGCCGGTGTCGAGCAGAAAATTCTGGCCCGCGCTCGCCGGCAGGGCGATCCAGCGCGCCGCGATCACGCGCAGAATGTGCCCGTGCGCGAACAGGGCAACATTGCCGTCGACCGCGCGGGCGCGTGCGATCACGCGGTCCGCGCGCGTGCCGACCTCCTCCGGCGTCTCTCCGCCCGGACATCCATCCCGGAACAGCAGCCAGCCGGGCGCCCGCTCACGGATCTGTCGGGAGGTCAGCCCCTCGTACTCGCCGTAGTCCCACTCGGCCAGATCGGGGTCGATCACGGCGTGGGCGCCTAGGCAGGCCAGCTCGCAGGTCTCCCGCGCGCGTTGTCGCGGACTGACGAGCACGAGCGCGAATGTTTCCTTTGCGAGCACCGGCGCGAGCCGCTCCGCCAGCCGGCGCCCGTTGTCGGTCAAGGGGATGTCGGTCGTGCTGGTGTGCTGTCCACTGAGACTCCACGCGGTCTCCCCGTGCCTGATCGCAAAGACGTCCACTTGGCGCTGCTCCCTGCTCGAACATAGGGTGGCCGGACGCACCTGTCGCTTGTGGGCGCGTCTGGACAGTTGCCATCTCGCGGGGTCCCGATGCAAGCCCGCGCGTTTCTTCGTTCAGAGTCTTTCCGATCGAGCCGCAACAGCCGCTCGGAATGACAGAGGATCGATTCAGGCGCCGGCGGAAACACTGCAGCGCCGCCGGATTTGAGCTACAATGGTAAAGGTACAACGCAGAGAGATACCGACGTGAAAAAAAGGCTTACGATCGGCCGGGCGCGCGAGTGGATGATCGCTCTTGTCGTCGCGTGCATCGCGATTCTCGTCCTCATCGGCGTCGCCACCTGGTGGGTCGCGTGACAGCGGGGCCGGCATTCTAGTCGCAGCTTTCGGCGGTCAAGAGCAAGCCGTCGTGACGCACCCCGGTCCCGCTTTCTACCGCTTCAACCGTACCCATACCGGCGCATGATCGCTGGCGTCCATCCTGCCGCGCATGTCGCGATCGACCCCCGCGTCCTGCAATCGCTCCGCCAGGATCGGGCTCAGCAAGATATGGTCGAGCCGCAGGCCCGCGTTGCGCTGCCACCGGTTACGCATGTAATGCCAGAACGTGTAGATGCGCTCATCCGGGTGTAGCGCGCGCAGCGCGTCGGTCCAGCCCTGCTTGACGAGGCGGGCATAGGCCGCGCGGCTGGCGGGCTGGACGAGCGCGTCATCGTCCCACGACGTGGTCGGGTAGATATCGAGCTCGGTCGGTGCGACGTTGTAGTCGCCGGCTAGCACCACCGGCATCTGTTCGCGCAGAAGCTTGCGCGCATGCCCTTGCAGGCGCTTGAACCAAGCGAGCTTGTAGTCGAACTTCGGGCCGGGTTGCGGATTGCCGTTGGGCAGGTAGATGCAGCCGACGAGCACACCATCGATCGCCGCTTCGATGTAGCGGCTTTGCGTGTCGCCGGCGTCTCCAGGCAGAGCCGTGCGCGTCAGGATGGGTTCCTTGCCGCGCGCGAGAATGGCGACGCCGTTCCAGGTTTCCTGCCCACGCCACACCGCGCGATAGCCCGCCTTGCGGATCGCATCGACGGGAAATTCCACGTCGGCCGCCTTGAGCTCCTGCAGGCAGGCGATGTCGGGCCGCGCCGTCTTGAGCCATTGCAGCAGGTTCGGCAGCCGCCGGTTCACGTTGTTGATGTTGAAGGTCGCGATCTTCATGCCGTCCCGACGCGTGGCTGCGCGTGATGGAAGCGCCGCCGTCCGCCGATCAGGGGCCCACACGGCTGCGGCGCAGTCAACAGTGTGAATTACCTCACAGCGGGCTCACGGTATTTCTGCGAGCTTGGCGGAACTCACCCGAGTCGCTGTCTTTGGGGGGCATCCATGCAAGCTATTTCTGTGCGGCCGGCCACCTGTTGCAGTCCGGCTCACGCGAACGCCAGTCGCGATCCGGGTTCGTTCGACGTCACCGCATCACGAAACGTCCGGCCTGCAGCGGCGCGCGCGCAACCGCGGGGGCTGTGCCATGGCTAACCACCTGATCTCCGGGTTGTTCTCTGGGCTGTCGCTCCGGGCGCTGGCCCGCGCCATGGGGCGCGTGCCGACGAACGAACTGACGGCAACGGAATCGGCATCGACGCTGTTCCGTTTCTTCCGCTCCAAGCACGTCAGGGATCTGAAGCTGATCTTCACGACGGCGCTTTTTGTGCTCGCGGTCCACCTTCTGCTGGTGGTCCTCCTCGGACTCATCAACGCGTCGTATGCCTTCTTCTCGGAAGCCGAGGCACCCCAGATGGCGCTCCTGGGCCACTTCCTGGTGTCGCTGCCCCCGGCCGCCCCGCCCGATTTTCTGACCAGGCTGGTCAATGCCGCCGGGAAATTCCTGTCGTTCTTCATCACGTATGTAGGGCCCGGCGTTCCGATCTACGGCGTCATCGTCGGATGGGCCTACCAGACTGCGTCGACGCGGCTGGGCATTGTCGACCTGTTCGCCTGCGAGATCAGCACGCTTTGCCGCGTCGGCACGATCTTCGATATCGGCAAGCGCTACGTCGACACCTACGACCGCGGTCCTACCCCGGCCCGCCCGTCGGCGGCCGCCTCCGACAAGTTCGTCTCGCAGGAGGAGTATTTCCCGGTCTTCGACAGCAACTCCCGCGACCTGCAGCAGCTCGAGGCCTCGGTCGTCAACAACATCACCGAGTTCTACACCTACATGAAGGCGACACGCGACTCGCTGCGCAAGCTGGCCGATATGCCGGCGCAACCGGCAGCGCCCGACCGCCCGACCGCGGCGACGGGCGAGCCCGACGCGTGGCATGACGCCATGCTCAACGTCATCTATCTCGTCTTCCTCGGCTACGAGAGCGCGCGCAAAGCGGTCAACGACCTGATCGAGTTCCAGCCGGCGCGCGCCGAGCGGTCGATCGTGATCCTGCTCACCGAGCTGAAATGCTACGCGTTCCTGCGTGAGCACTTCACCTCCGACGACCTGCGGCGCAAGCGTCTCGAGCTGCGCGAGGACGGCTATCGGCGGGAGATCCGCAAGCTCTATCACGAGGTGGAGGCCTCGGCCGGACATTCCGACGAGTTGTGGGTGCAGGCCAGGGAAACGCTACCCGTACTGGTCAGCCGGTACAACGAGGCGCTCGGCGACGATCTGAAGGCCGGTCTTTCAGGTTGACGTCGCGCCCGCAGAGCCGTCTCGCGTCCCACCGGCGTCAGTACCGAGCTTTCAACGCAGGCATTGCTGCATCAACGTTCGCCGAGCGGCGAACGATACTCGCAGCGTATCCGCCTGCGCGCGGCAGGCCGGCATCCGTGCCACAACGATATAGAGCACGGTTGCGCGCGCGGGATAGGGTCGGCCTTCCACCGGGCAGGGGAAGACAGTGTAGGGAATACCGGCCGCGAGATTGATCATCTCCTCTTCGTCGAGCGCGTCGCCGAGCCGATTGCCCGCCGCCTGCAGGTCCAATGCCAGGCCGGGCAGGCGGTAGAGAATCGCCCTGCTTGCGAGCCGTGCGAGCTCCTTCAACACGGCCTCGCCCTCGCGCATGGTGCCGCAATAGCCGGGCGGGACCGGCGTGTAGCCGGTCCAGCTCCCGGGCCCGCGATGGTAGGCGGCGATGCGCGCGCTGAGCGCGCTCGCGGCCCGGATGACGCGGCTTGCCTCGCTGCCCATGAAGGGCTGGGCAGCCGCGCTGACGATCGTCGCCGCCATGAAGGCAAGCGTGACAAGTCCAAATGAAAGCGATCGGCGCAAACTCACCCCCCTCGGCATACGGCGAGCGACGTTAGCGCAAAATCAACGCCATCGCCAATGTCTAGCGTGCTGCCTTGATCCCTTGCGGTGCGGGTCCGGCGGCTTCGGCGATCGTTGCGTTCCCCGTCGCTTCGCTGAATTTCGTTGTAAAGTCGCATCCCGACCTGCCCGCCCACCTGATTGCGAAACGTGCCAGCTCCTGTCATCGCGCCTCCAGCCTCATCCGGCCCTGCCGTCGTCGCGCTCGACGGCGTCGGCAAGACGTTCGCCAACGGCGTGGTCGCGCTCGATCGCCTCGATCTCGACGTGCGGCCAGGCGAGTTCGTATCGCTGCTCGGCCCCTCGGGATGCGGCAAGTCGACGGCGTTGCGCATCATCGCGGGATTGAGCGCGCCGTCGCGCGGGCGAGTGGCGTGGGGCGAAGGCGGGGCCGCAACCGCCGGCCCGCACCGCATCGGGTTCGTGTTCCAGGAGCCGACCTTGATGCCGTGGGCGACGGTGGCGGCCAATGTGCGCCTCCCGCTCAAGCTTGCGGGGCTGACGCCGGATGCGCCGGCGCGGGTCGACGCCGCGCTCGCGCGCGTCGGGCTCGACGGCTTCGCGCAGAGCTATCCGCGCGAGCTTTCGGGCGGCATGAAGATGCGCGCCTCGATCGCACGCGCGCTCGTTACCGAGCCCGGGCTCCTGCTGATGGATGAGCCGTTCGCCGCGCTCGACGAAATCACGCGCTTTCGCCTCAACAACGACCTGCTCACGCTGTGGCAGGCGCTGCGCAAGACGGTGGTGTTCGTCACCCATTCGGTGTTCGAGTCGGTCTACCTCTCGCAGCGCATCGTGGTGATGACGCCGCGGCCCGGCCGCGTCTTCACGGAGCTCGCCATCGAGGCGCCGCATCCACGCGACGAACGGTTCCGCACCTCGGCCGACTACGCCGGCTACTGCCGGCTGGTCTCCGAGGCGCTCTCGGGCGCGATCGCCGCGGGGGAGCGTTGAAGATGGACGCGGCAGGAGCGGCGGCGTTGGGCTCCATCGTATCAAAGCAGACGCGATCTAGAAAACCATGAGCGAGGCGAAACCAAAGGACGAGAGCGGCCCCCGCGCCGAGCGTGCGCTGCGCTTGCTGCTGCCAATCGTCGTGCTCGGGCTCACCGTGGTGCTGTGGGGCGCGGTGGTGCGCTGGCGCGGCATTCCGCCTTACGTGCTGCCGGGCCCGGAGCTCGTGTTCACGACCCTGGTCGCCGACTGGGCGATGCTGTCCGAGGCGCTCGCGGTCACGCTTCTCACCACGCTGCAGGGCTTCGTGCTCGCCGCGGTCGGCGGCATCGGGCTCGCGGTGCTGTTCAACCAGTCGCGCCTGATCGAATATTCGCTCTATCCCTACGCCGTAATCCTGCAGGTGACGCCGATCGTGGCGATCGCGCCGCTGCTGCTGGTCTACCTGCCGCAGCCGGCGGCGGTGCTCGCCTGCGCCTGGATCGTCGCGTTCTTCCCAGTGCTCGCCAACACGACGCTGGGGCTGAACTCGGTCGACCGCAACCTTGCCGACCTCTTCCGCCTGTATGGCGCCACGCGCTGGCAGGTTCTTTGGGAGCTCAAGCTGCCGGCGGCGCTGCCTTACATCCTGGGCGGGCTCAAGATCGCGGGCGGGCTGTCCCTGATCGGGGCGGTCGTGGCCGAGATCGCCGCCGGCTCGGCCGGCGCCGGTTCCGGGCTTGCCTATCGTATCGTCGAAGCCGGCTACCGGCTCAACATTCCCCGCATGTTCGCTGCGTTGCTGCTGCTCTCGGCCGCCGGCGTCGTCATCTTCTTCGCTCTGGCGCTCGTCTCCCACCTGCTGCTGCGGCGCTGGCACGAAAGCGCGCTGGCGCGGGAGGTCTGAGCGAGCGCCGGGGCTGCGGCGCTCCCGCGCCTTGCCATGGGGCCGCTCCGTCATGCAGGCTAGCGGTATGAGCGCAGCCGACCTGCGTCAGCCCCGGGTTCGACCCCCGGGGGTCCATCTTATTTCGCAAGACGTTTTCGCGAAGAGGATGGATTGCCGGCTCAAGCCCGGCAATGACCGCCGTTGGGGACGCACGCGCATCGGTATGGGAGGCCTGCATGGCTTGGATCGTCAGTATCGTCACAACGCTTGTTGTTCTCTGCGTGGTGCCCGCGGGCGCGCAGACCTACCCGACGAAGCCGATCCACATCCTGGTGCCTTATGCTCCGGGCGGCATCACCGACATCGCCGCGCGCATCGTTGGCGCCAAGCTCACGGAAGCGTGGGGCCAGCAGGTCGTGGTGGAGAACAAACCGGGCGGCAATGGCTTCATCGCCATGACGGCGGGAGCCAAGGCCGCGCCCGACGGTTATACGCTCACCATGGCGACGGTCGGGGACGTCGCGATCAATCCGGCGATGTTCAAGGAGATGCCGTATAACGTGCAGCGTGATTTTGCGCCGATCGCGATGGTGAGCGACGCGCCGATGGTGCTCGCCGTGCACGACGCCGCGCCCTACAAGACCGTTGCCGATGTCATCGCAGCCGCCAAGGCGCAGCCCGGGCGACTCTCGGTCGGCACGCCGGGGAACGGCAGCGTCAACCAGATCGTCCTTGAGTGGATGGCACTCAACACCGACACCAAGTTCCAGCACATCCCCTACAAGGGCGGGGCGCCGGCTGCCGCCGCCCTTGCCGGAGGCGACATCCCGTTTGGGGTGCTGGCAAGCTCGTCCGTTGCCCCGCACGTCAAGTCCGGCCGCGTCCGCCCGCTGGCGGTGACTATGGCGAAGCGGTCGCAATTCAGTCCGGACTGGCCGACCCTGCAGCAGGCGGGCGTGAAGGAGGTGGATGCGTCCAACTGGACGGCGCTGTTCGCACCCAAGGGCACGCCCCAGCCCATCATCGATAAGCTCAACGCCGAGGTGGTGAAGATCCTTGCTCTGCCCGACGTCAAGGAACGCTTCGCCGCCGGCGGTGTCGAAACGATTCCGTCGAGCGCGGCGGACCTGGACGCGCGGGTGACGCATGAATTCGAGCGCTTCAAGGTCATCGTTCAGAAGGCGAACATCCGGCCGGATTGATTCCATGCAGCGCCGTCAAACAGCCGGTCGTCCTCATGTCGGGGAGCGTCGCGAACCGATGCGTCCCGAAGCATGAGGCCGCCCCATCCGTTTGGATGGGCGCTTGCGCGCCCACTCCATGATGAGGCGGATCGACGCCCGGGGTCACGCTGACCCCATGTGCATCCGCTCGCCGAAGGATTTCTGGGCGGGGCTGATCTTCATCGCGATCGGCAGCGGCTTTATCTTGCTGGCGCAGCAGTATCGCCTCGGTGACCTGCACCGGATGGGACCCGCCATGTTCCCGACATTGGTCGGCGCGCTGCTTGCCGCGCTTGGGGCCGTCGTCGCGTTGCGCTCGTTCGTGCTCGTCGGCGCGGCGGTGCCGCGCTTTTACGCCGGGCCGATCGGCGTCTCGGTGCTGGCCATAGTGCTGTTCGGGATCGCGCTGCAATGGCTCGGCCTCGTCGCCGCGGTCGCCGTGCTGGTGCTGGTCGGGGCGCAAGCCTCGCGCGAGGTGCGCCTGCTGGAGACGCTGGCGCTCGCCGCGGTCATGATCGCCTTCTCGGTGGCGGTGTTCGTCTGGCTGCTCGGGCTCCCATTGCCGCTCTGGCCGGATTCATGAGGCCGGCATGGAGACGCTGTCCAATCTCGCGTTCGGGCTGGGCATTGCACTGAGCTGGCAGAACATTCTGTACTGCTTCATCGGCTGCTTTCTCGGCACGCTAGTGGGCGTACTGCCCGGGATCGGGCCGGTGGCGACGGTCGCTATGCTTTTGCCGTTCACCTTCGGTCTGGAGCCCGCCCCCGCGCTGATCATGCTCGCCGGCATTTACTACGGCGCGCAATACGGCGGCTCGACCACGGCCATCCTGGTCAATATTCCGGGCGAGTCGTCCTCGGTCGTGACCACGCTCGACGGCCACCAGATGGCCCGCCGCGGCCGCGCCGGCCCGGCGCTCGGGATCGCGGCGATCGGCTCGTTTATCGCTGGCTGCATCGCGACCCTGGTCGTCGCCTTTTTCGCCCCGCCGCTGGCCGAGATCGCGCTCAAATTCGGACCGGCGGACTATTTCTCGCTCATGGTGTTCGGCCTTGTCGCCGCCGTCGTGCTCGCGCGCGGCTCGCTGCTCAAGGCGATCGCCATGGTGTGCTTCGGCATCCTGCTCGGCCTGATCGGAACCGACGTCAATTCCGGCGTTATCCGCTTCGCTTTCGGCTGGCCCGAGCTCACCGATGGGATCGGCTTCGTCGCGCTCGCGATGGCCTTCTTCGGCATCACCGACGTGATCTTCAATCTCGAGCACAAGGAGAAGCAGGAGGTGTTCACCTCGCGCATCGGCAGCGTGCTGCCGACGGCGGAGGACCTGCGCGCCTGCGCCGGCTCGATCGCGCGTGGCACAACGCTGGGCGCGATCCTCGGCATCCTGCCCGGCGGCGGAGCACTGCTCGCCTCGTTCGCCGCCTACATGGTCGAGAAGAAGGTGGCGCGGCCGCCGCGCATGTTCGGCCAGGGCGACATCCGCGGCGTGGCCGCGCCGGAATCGGCCAACAATGCCGGTGCGCAGACCTCGTTCATCCCGATGCTCACGCTCGGTATCCCGTCGAACCCGACCATGGCGCTGATGATCGGCGCGCTGATGATCCAGGGCATCGCCCCCGGTCCGCAGGTGATGACCGAGCGCCCCGAACTGTTCTGGGGGCTGATCGCCAGCATGTGGATCGGCAATCTGATGCTGCTGGTGCTCAACCTGCCGCTGGTAGGCCTGTGGGTGAAGCTCCTCGCCGTGCCCTACCGCCTGCTGTTTCCCGCGATCTTCGTGTTCTGCTGCATCGGCGTCTACACCGTCGACAACAAGATCTTCGACATCTACGAGATCGCCGCGCTGTCGGCGGTCGGGTACGTGCTGCTCAAGCTCGACTGCGAGCCGGCGCCCATGGTGCTCGGGTTCATTCTGGGCCCGATGATGGAGGAGAACCTTCGCCGCACCATGATGATCTCGTTCGGGGACCCTTCCGTGTTCTTCACGCGCCCGATCTCCGCGGCGTTCCTGATCGCCGCGGTGCTGCTGCTGCTCGTCATCGCGCTACCCTCGTTGCGGGCGAAGCGCGAGGAAGCCATGCAGGAGTAAACGAGGAGTAATCCTACGATTCCCCGCCCCATGATCAGGGATAAGCGTGTCAGCCGCCTTTGCGCCAGTTCTGCTGACGCATGATCTCGAACTGGACGTTGGGGTCGGGATCGGTGTTGACCCCGCGCCGGCTGGTATACACTCCGGGGGAGGTCGCCTGTGGAGCATACTGTGTCGGCGCCTTGCGTCGCGACTGCGCCAGGGCGGGCGAGGCAATCGACGCAATCATGGCGATCATCACTGCGATGCAGATATGTCTCATGGCGCACCTCCGCTGCGAGCGGCATCTAGTGCGCCGCCGCGGCGATTGCAATCACAGTGACGTGCACGCCCATGGCCGCATGTGGTCCCGTTGGGACACAGCGCGCGGCAAACCCGGCATGCTCCCTCCCTCTCTCGTGGGGAGGGCACGACGCGGCGTCGCGCATCGTTCGTCGTCGGCGGGACGCGCGGCTAGTGATCGGCGAACGGTTCGAGCTTGGCGGCGATCCACTTGGCGCGCGCGTCGGGCTCGGCCAGGAACCTGATGAAAGCGCGGGCCGCCTCCGGCACCGCGCCGTCCGACATCAGGGCGCCTTCATAGGTGGTGGCGAGCTGCAAGGGGGCCGGCACCGGCCCGGCGATTTTCAGTCCCTTGCCTTCGGGAATCTCACTGAGATTGTACAGGCCCATCTCGACCTCGCCCTTGGCAATCAGGTCCTGGCCTTCGGCCTGCCCGGGAACGATGCGCAGCTTGCCCTTGAGCGCGTCGAGAAGTCCTGCCTTGACCAGGATCTGTTCCGCCTTTTCGCCGCTCTGGTTGGGCAGCGCCGGATCGCCGTAGACCACCGACTTCGCCGCCAGCAGCGCCTGCCTGAAGGCGTCGGGGGTGGACAGGTTCGGCACCGGCGCGCCCGCGCGCACCGCGACGCCAATACCGGTATTGGCCAGCCGCACGCGGCTTTCCGGATTGACGACGCCCTCGTTGTCGAGCCGGTCCATGGCGGGCTCCGAGACGATGACCGCGTCGAACGTCTCGCCGTCCTTGAGCTTCTGCGCAACGACCGTGGGCGAGGCGACAGTGAACACGATCTTGTGACCGGTCTCCTTGCTGAACTCAGCCGCCAACGGCCGCACCGCATTCTGCACCGCACCCACGCTGAGCACCCGGATGTCGGCGGCGGCAGCCATGCCGGCCAGCGACACCAGCACTGCCGCAATCGAGATGGTCCGGCCGAAAGCCCGCATTGTGTCTTCTCCTTGGAAATGCCAATGGTCCGCCTGCGATCATCCTATATCCTAATCGCGGTCGCGCCGATCCTCCACCATGCACGACGACGCATCGCAGCAGCGCGCCTCGCGCCTCACCGGCATCGCGCTGATGTGCGCGGCGGTGGCGTGCTTTGCCATGCTCGATACGACAGCCAAATATCTCAACCTCTACATGAACACGCTGCAAATCGTGTGGGCGCGCTATACCGGTGCATTCCTGTTCCCGTTCATCGTGTCGAATCCATGGACGACGCCCGGGTTGATGCGCACCACCCGACCGGCGTTGCAGATCGGGCGGTCGATGCTGCTGCTCGGCTCGACCATGTGCAATTTTGCCGCGCTGCGCTACCTGCAGCTCGACGAAGCGATCGCGCTCGTATTCTCGACGCCGTTCTTCGTTGCCGCGCTGTCGGGGCCGATGCTGGGCGAGTGGGTGCGCTGGCGGCGCTGGGCGGCGATCGCCGTCGGCTTCATCGGGGTGCTGGTGGTGACGCGTCCGGGCGCCGGCAGCTTCCATCCGGCGGCGCTGCTCTCGCTGTCCGCGGCGGTGTTCTATGCGCTCTATTCCATCATCACCCGCATTCTCGCGCGCACGGATTCCAACGGCACCACGCTGTTCTACTCGAACATCGTCGGTGCCCTGGTCCTGCTGCCGGTCATTCCCTTCGTGTGGACCACGCCCACCGAGCCCATCGTGATCGCGCTGATGGTGGCGTCGGGCGCCATGGGCAGCGCCGGCCATTATTTCCTGATCGCAGCGCACCGCCTGGCGCCGGCCGCGGTGCTGTCGCCCTTCATCTATACCGAGATCGTGCTGGTGATCGTGCTGGGCTATCTCGTGTTCGGCGACCTGCCCAACCGCTGGACCATCACGGGCGCCGCCATCGTGGTCGCCTCCGGTCTCTATATCCTCAACCGTGAGCGCCAGGTCAGGAGGAATTCCGGGATCAGCCCGCAATGAGCGCTCCGCGGAACCTGCGGTCGGGGGCGGAATGTCCTTTCCGATCACCGGCTTCGGATTGCCGAGGCCGATTCGCGAATACGCGTTGCGTCGGCTTGCCGGGGAAGGCTACTTTCCGCTGCGGCCGGTCCCGGCTGCCCTTTCAACGGCCGATCTCGAGGTAGAACCGATGGCGAAAGAACCCGCTCGTGCGTCCAATGGCTCCCGCGCCGGCATCAACGACGACATCGGCGAGAAGATGCGGCTGACCATGTACCGCATGCAGGTCGAGATCCGCGAGAGCGAGCAGCGCGCGTTCGATCTCTTCCTGCAGAACCTGGTGAAGGGCACGAGCCACCTTTCGCTCGGCCAGGAGGCGGTGGCCACCGGCTTCGCCGCCGCGATGAAGCCCGGCGATCTCTCGTTCTGCACCTACCGCGGCCACGCCCATACGCTGGCGCGCGGCGTGCCGATCGAGAAGGTGCTGGGCGAGCTCATGCAACGCGACAACGGCCTCATGCGCGGCAAGGGCGGCTCCATGCATCTCACCTCGGTGGAGCACGGCGTCATGGGTTCCTACGCCATCATCGGCGCGCACCTGCCGATCGCCTGTGGCGCTGCGCTGCGCGCGCAGTACCGGGGCGACAGCGACGTGACGGTCTGCTTCTTCGGCGACGGCACCACCAATATCGGTGCTTTCCACGAGGCGCTCAACTTCGCGGCGGTGTGGAAGCTGCCGGTAATCTTCGTGTGCGAGAACAACCTGTACATGGAATATACCCCGATCGGCGACGTGACCGCGGTCGAGCATCCCGCCGCCGACCGGGCGTCGGCCTACGGCCTGGAGCGCATCATCGTCGACGGCAACGACGCCGACGCGGTCTACCGCGCCGCGATCACCGCCTACGACAAGGCGCGCGGCGGCGGCGGGCCGTCGCTGATCGAGTGCATGACCTATCGCCACAGCGGACATTCGCGCGCCGATCCTGCGAAATACCGTCCTGACGGGGAGCTCGAGAAATGGAAGGAGCGCGATCCGATCAAGCTCTACCGCGAGCGGCTCAAGCAGTTCGGCATCGCCGACGATGTGATCGCGGGGATCGATGCCGACGTGATGCGCCGCGTCAACGAGGCGACCGAGGCCTGCAAGGCCGCGCCGCCGCCGTCGCTCGATCTTCTCACGACTGACGTCTATGCCGACGGAGGCTTCGCATGGCGGAACTGACCTATCGCGATGCGGTGGCACGCGGGATCGCCCAGGAGATGGAGCGTGATCCCGACGTGATCTTCTTCGGCGAGGACGTGGCCAAGCCCGGCGGCGTATTCAAGGCCACGGTGGGGTTGTACGAACAGTTCGGCGGGAGGCGCGTACGCGATTGCCCGATCTCCGAGCAGGCGATCCTGGGCGCCGCGATGGGCGCGGCGATGACCGGGCTCAAGCCGATCGCCGAGATCATGTTCTCGGATTTTCTCGCGGTCTGCTTCGACTACATCGCCAACGAATTTCCCAAGAGCCGCTACATGTCGAACGGCCAGCTCAAATGCCCGCTGGTGGTGCGCACAGGCAACGGCGCGGGCTCGCGCTTCGGCGCGCAGCACAGCCAGAGCGTCGAAAACTGGTGCATGATGATCCCCGGCCTGAAGGTCGTGGCGCCCTCCACGCCGGCCGACGTGATCGGGCTGCTTGCGGCCGCCGTGCGCGATCCGGACCCGGTGATTTTCCTCGAGCATAAGTCCCTCTATGCG
>Ga0207708_10001508_pt1 | contig 17364 bp, 18 predicted proteins | sample KBSK5101metaG_FD_184340 | JGI IMG/M metagenome (GOLD analysis project Ga0207708, IMG submission 184340) | Corn, switchgrass and miscanthus rhizosphere microbial communities from Kellogg Biological Station, Michigan, USA - KBS K5-10-1 metaG... | ecosystem: Host-associated > Plants > Roots >...
TGTCCGCTTCTGGCATTTCTGCGCCATGGTCAAGCGCTCCATCCACATTCTGTTCTTCTTCGCGTTCAATGGCTTAAACCCGCCTTCGGCGGTTCAATGCCTCAACCAGGAAGCCTGCGCAAAGTAGCGGCTCTGGATGTGCGTTGGGACAGCTTCCTTTGTCGGCTCTTTCGCCAGGCGCCGCTTCTTTCGCTGCTCCTATTTGGGCAAGCATTCGGAACCACCGCGCCTTCTTGGCAAGACCTGCACGTGGTTGCGGCGGTAAGGTTTCATCTTGTGCCGCTCGCTCGTAGGCGGCCGCAATCTGAGAATGCTGTGCTGATGTGAGACCCATCATCGTTCCCGGTTACTTGATAGAGGGAGTTGAGAGGGGCTCTACGGAGACTGCTTGCGTGTGGTGGAAACAGCCTCCAAGAGGCAGGAAAGCCGCCAAGATCGCGGAGACGACGATAACGCGCATTCTTAATCCCCTTACGCCTGTGTGACCTCTACACACCGGTTTATTAATCGATGGATCGGAGACCGAAAAGTTTTTGCTTAAAATTTGGTTAAAGGACGAAACTGCCTCAATGGGGCGGCCCTCCGAATATTCTTCGGATGACTTCATCGGCATCTGCATCAAAGCAGCGGCCATGGCTGAGCAAAATTCGCTGCGGCTGCCATGAGTGGATCTTTCTGATCGCCGCCTTCGCCTTCCGCCGCTGGAAGAGTAGCGGTAGCCGTATGCCAAAGAATATTTGCCCATAGGGATGATACATCCCGGAGAGCTTGGCGCCCGTTCGCCAAGGCTCGGAAATCTTATCCAATTCGATGTTGATGATCGTATCAGTGAGTATCAGCGTCCTTGAAGCCTTGTGGAAGAAAATGAATTCCTTGAAATAGCCGCCGGGAAAAAGCAGTTGGTCGATCTCCCCGCGCCACTCTTCGGGCGCACTGGCGTCGAGGTCTCTTGTAAAGTCGATATCCACGTGCCGGGCCCGTGCCCGTTGGCGCACACGTGGTGATGCCCACGAAATCGTTTCGGGAAACGCCCTCGCCCATTCCCCGATATGCGCATAGTGGAATTGATTGGGCGACACGAGATGACGAACCATCCCCAGCCCGTGCAGCTCCTTGGCTAGTCTCCCGTCGAACTTGACCGGAGAATGGAGGAAGAGGTCGCCGTTTGAAAGACGAACTACTGTCATTCGGGTCGTGAACGGAAGCGGCAGCCTGATCCCGCCAACAGTCAAATATTCGAATGGGCCATCGACGATGCCGATGTCCGACGCGACTGGCTTGTAGACATTAATTGGCTCGTAAAGCGAGGCACCCATGTTGCAGCCCCCAAGATGCCATAGCTTCTCTGATCCCCTTCCCCAGCAGGCTATCGGCAGGCAAGGGGCTTCGCGAGTGAAGAAGGAGACATCGTCCGATCATCAGTGCGGCGATCTATCGAAGCCGCTGTGGGTTTCCACTGATCGAGAAGCTCTTTAGGGGTCAATGAGGCCCTTTAGGGTGGGTTTCCAGAAAAACCCCTTATTCATCAAAGGGCTTCTAGCCCCCTCGGCTCCACCAAATTCCCAAGAAAATCTGGCCAGCGCACAACTCTCCGAAAGACTGCGCTGTGCGAAATGCGGAGGTTCGTTGCAGGCCGCTTCTGCGCTACATTGTCGGACCGGACGGCGGAGAAATCTCGAATGCACAAGACAACGATAGGAGCTGCTGGCCTAGCTCTGCTGGTCACTGCGTCACTAACTTGGGATGTGAATGCGATCACTTTGACCGGAGTCGGGCCCCTCGCTTCGCCTGTTCAAACCGTGGCCTGCTGGTGCGGATGGTTGGGAGGCTCAACGGCAGCACTCAGAGGGGGTCGATCCTACCGATGCTCTTGTGGCCGCGCGAACGCCCTTAGAGCGCCACGACGCATGCCGTGTTCAGCGCATCAGACCAAGTTCTATTGCGAATCCAACCTTTGCCACTGGCAAACATGGTCCATGACCTGCATCTGAGGGGTGAGATGACCCGCATAGCAGCATTCACGCCGCAGCGGGCATTATCGCCGCCGCTTTCATCTTGTCTCAGCCCGCTCAGGCTGGAACCTGTTCGCCGGTAACGGTGAAGGGGCATGCCGCGGATCCGGCGGCGGCAACCACACAAGCCCAAATCAAGCTCACGCAAGAAGCGGCCCGCATCGGCGGCAAGGTCAAGCAGAATTCCACGGATTGCAAACCGGTGTCCGGCGGCTTCGAGTACAAGACCTCAGCGGTCGTCTGTCCCTGAGAATTTCTGCTGCATTACCGCGACGCGTCCGCCCGCTTTCAATCGAAATTAAAAGCGAAGCTCGCTTCCCTTACCGAGATTTCGGTTCTCCAATTCAACTTATGGATGTACATTAATTCCGTCCACGGATTATCTGACCAGCCCGCAGGGAGATGACTATGAAGCAGAAGCTCGAGGAATCCATCGACAGAGCGCCACCGGGGTATTTCCATCCCAAAGTGAAGGAGAAGCTTCCCGAAGCTAAGCAGCGCTTCTCCAAAATCGCTGACCTAATCGACGATCTCGGTCGGTTAGACGAGCGCACTCAGGAGGTCCTACGTCGACGAAAAAAGTCTTCGCACGCTCCTTAGAGAAACTTCCCCCGGCTCAGAGGAGCCGGTGTTGGCCCAACTCAAACGCTTCCCTGGCCGCAAGCTCAGCGATCGCGGAGATGGGATGAAGAAAATCCCATGGGAGACTTTGGCCGAACGAATGAAGCCGCAGATCGCGCCAGTCGACGCAAACCCAATAGCTGTGGGTCAATACCCTACCTTCGATGAAATTCGATCTGGCGTGCGGGGCAGGTATCCAAACATCCCCGAAAAGGCATTTGAGGCGGAGGATATTAACCGCGCATTCAAATCGGCTATTCAGGCGCCGGGTGCAGTCGGCGAGGGAAAAGGGGCGCAACTTCTTGACTGCATGTGGGCACACCTGCCGTGGTTCGCGATCGTTATGGCGTTGGCAATCGTTGCCATCGTCCTTACCGTTTAGACTGCGGTTCTTGTCATAAATCCAGGCGTAGTCCTTTTCACTCAAGCCTTCTGGGCACTTTTTTGGCAAGCTTGGTGGGCGCTTGGTGTGCCGGCCGTAGGTCCGACTAATACGATCGCCACGATCGGACTCATCATCATGTGCATCGTCAATCCCAACTTCTAAGACTTAAAGTCCGTTTCCTGGTTTTCGCGAGGGCGCTGCTACGCGCCCCTGCTGCGTCTCTTCTTTCTCTCAGCCGGCCCAGGCGTTCTGCTGCATTATCGCGCCGCGTCCGTCCTCTCTTTGGTCTTGGAGGCGGAACGCGAGGCCGCAGGCGTGGCGTCGGACAAGTTCCCTTCTTCGTCGCGCACGCGAAACAGCAAGCCGACAAACGGGACGAGCAGGATGTCGGGCACAAAGCACCTCACAAACAGGGCGATGCGGTAGAACCAGCCTGGCACGATGACTTTGTTGCCGCGCTTGAATTTGCGGTATGCGAGGCGCGCGAGTTCCTCCGCGCTCATCACCGGCAGCAGCATGACGTAGCGAGAGTTCTCGGCGCCGGCCTTGGCGTGAAGCCCGGTTGCGGTGGTGCCGGGGGCCAACGCCGAGATGCGAACGCCGGTATACATGGCCTCGTAGGCGAGCGCTCGGGTGAACGAGAGAACGAAGGCCTTGGCCGCAGCATAGGTCGCTTGATAGGGTACCGGCATGAAACCTTCGACCGAAGCGACGTTGAGTACGCCTCCGCCGCGGCGCGCGATCATCCCCGGTAGGAAACGGCGCGTGAGGTCGACCACGGCCCTAACATCGAGATCGACGATCTTGCGAAGCGTCGCCGGATCTTCGTCCTGGAAGAAGCCGGCAGCCATGATCGCCGCGTTGTTGACGAGAATGTCAGCATAGAGGCCGTAGCGCTTGAGCGCCTCCTCGACGCCGGCGCAGCCTTGCGCCGTGCCAAGATCAGTGGTGAACACCTTCACCTCGACCGGATAGGTTGAGCTAAGCTCGCGCGCGGCCTCGGCGAGCCGCGCCTCGTCGCGGGCGACGAGAAGGAGCGCATGACCGTCGCGCGCGAATTCCTCGGCGAGTGCCCGTCCGATCCCTTCTGTCGCGCCGGTAACCACCGTGGCGGGCGCTAGCGTCTCGAGCTTTCTGTCGATCTCGTTCATTCTTCGCGTGTCGCTCTCATTAGGGGAACTCCTAGCACAGGCTTGCGATCCGCGTATGTAGCTTCTCGCTGGCCTCTGGAGTGCCGATACACGATGGGAAAGGCCTGGGACGGCCGCGCCAGGCCTAGGCTAGACTAGACATGCGCGCTCCTCGCGCGCGAGCATCGATTGGCTTCCCAAGAAAGCTCCGGCATGTCCGCAAAGCGCCTGTTGCGTCCTTCTTTTTTGCTCCTCGCAAGCCTCCTGCTTGCGCCAAACTTCGCCAACGCGGAGCCGAGCCTTGCCGAAGCAATCAAGAAGCTCGACGCGAAATACCTGAGCGTCCCCGACCTCGCGGCGAAGGACGCCGCCCCGAAGATCGAGGCCGGCGGAGGCGCCGACGATGCGAAACCCGCCGCGCAGGAGATCTCGCAAGGCGGCGTGCAGGCGGCGCTGAGCTATATCGAGGAGAAGGGCGAGGAAGGTGACGTGACGCGCATCCCTGTCGTCACCATCACCGCCGACGGCAGAGTGATTGCGAAGCTTGAAGGAGACAGCACCGGCTTCACCGATCCGCCAGTCAGTGTGCAGATCGCCGAGCTCGACCCAAGCAATTCGCGGCCCGAGGTCGTGGTGTCATTCTACACCGGCGGCGCGCATTGCTGCTCCGATACTAGCGTTGTCACAAGCAGTGCCGACGGCACGACTTGGACGACGGTCGATGTCGGGGAGTTCGATGGCGGACCGCTGCTTGCGACCGATCTCGACGGCGACGGCCGCTACGAGTTTGCCCCGCGCGACAATGCCTTCCTCTATGCCTTCGCCTGCTATGCCTGCTCGACGGCCCCGCTCGAAGTGCTCTCGGTAGAGAACGGCATGGTCAAGAACGTAACCACAGATCCACGGTTCAAGCCGGCGCATGAGGGCACCCTCAAATTCATCATCGAGGAGGTGCCGGACAGCGAGGTCAATGGCTTCCTGGCAGGCTATGTTGGCGAGAAGATCCTGCTCGGCGAGGGCAAAGAGGCATGGGACTTGATGCTCGCCTACTACGACAAGGCTTCCGATTGGGGGCTCGAGAGCTGCGATCAGCCCCTCGACGAGAACGGAGAGTGTCCGGGGAAGACCGTTAGGCTCACCTATCCTGAGGCACTCGAACGCATGCTTAAGGAAAATGGTTATAAGGTAGAGAAATAAGCCCGAGCCTCAAGGATTCCGGCCGGAACCCTTGAGGATTGGACGCCGTTGTTGTGAGCCCGGCTTGATCCCGCCGCCGGTCTCCCGCCTTTCTAGGAGTTTCGAGTATGGCACCCCGCGCTTTCTGGACTGGCCATTTGCGGCTCTCGCTCGTCAATATTCCGGTCAAGCTCTACCCGGCCACCACCGCTGAGCGGAGCATCGCCTTCCACCAGATCCATGAGCCTACCGGCAAGCGCATCCGCTACCAGAAGGTTGCTCATGGCGTTGGCCCGGTCGAGAACGACGAGATCATCAAGGGCTACGAGTACGAGAAAGGCAAATACGTCCTGATTGACCCCAAGGAGATCGACGACCTCAAGCTCGAGTCGAAGCAGACCATCGAGCTCGTCCGTTTCGTCGACGAGAACGACATCGACGCGCGTTACTACGAGACTCCCTATTACCTGCTCCCAGATGGCGAGATGGCCGACGAGGGCTACGTCATCGTCCAGAAGGCGCTGAAGGACACCGGGAAGATTGGGGTCGGCCAATTCATTCTGCGCGGCCACGGCAACATCGTCGCCATCAAGCCCTTCGGCAAAGGCCTGATCCTCGAAGTGCTGCGGCATGCGAACGAGATCCGCGCCGCTGAGCCCATCTTCAAGGAGATCCAGGACGTCAAGGTCGACAAAGAAGCGCTCGACCTCGCCAAGGAGCTGATGCAGCGGAAGGCTGGAAAGTTCGACCCCGAGCAGTTCAAGGACGAATATACCGAGGCGGTTTGGGAGCTGATCAACGCCAAGCTCGAGCACAGAAAGCCTGAGATCGCCACCGAGGTGCCCGGCACTGCCAAAGTGATCAACATCATGGATGCCCTCAAGAAGAGCGTGCAGCAGGGCAAGGGCGCAGCCCCCAGCAAGACTGCCGCCAAGCGCAGCGCCGCATCGGCACGATCCACCAAGAAGGCTGCCAAAGGCACAGCCAGACGGAAGTCGGCTTAAGCGATGGCGCGGGCGCCGAGCCGGGACTTACTCGCCGACTACAAGGCGAAGCGCGATTTCGCCAAGACGCCGGAGCCGGGTCCCAAGCGCGGAAAAGCCAAGGGCAACAGCTTCATCATCCAGAAGCACGCAGCAACGCGCACGCATTACGATTTCCGGCTCGAGCATGATGGGGTCTTGAAGAGCTGGGCGGTGACCAAAGGCCCGAGCCTCGATCCGACCCAGAAGCGGCTTGCCGTCATGACCGAAGATCATCCACTCGAATATGGCGGCTTCGAAGGCGTCATCCCCAAAGGCGAATATGGCGGCGGTCCGGTGATGATCTGGGACCGCGGCACCTGGGAGCCGATCGGCGACCCGGATGAAGGCCTGGCAAAAGGCGATCTCAAATTCAGGCTCAACGGCGAGCGCCTCAACGGCGACTTCGTGCTCGTCCGCATGAAGCCTCGGAAAGAGGACCGCGGGCGCCAGAACTGGCTCCTCATCAAGAAACGTGATGAATATGCCGGCGAAGGCAAAGAGCCCACCGAGGAGTTCGACACCAGCGTGAAGAGCGGGCGCACCATGGATCAGATCCTGCACGGCGAGTCCGCCGTGTGGACTTCGAACCGGGCTCAAAAAAAAACTTCGGCGCGATCAAAGCGCGGGGTGACGGCAAAGCCAAAGCGAAAGCCCGCCGCGCGGTAGCCCACGTTCCCGATTTCGTCTCTCCCGAGCTTGCCACCCTCGACACCGAGGTGCCGGAGGCGCGCAACTGGCTGCATGAAGCGAAATATGATGGCTACCGCATCATCGGGCGGACAGCGGGCGACGAGGTCACGCTGTTCAGCCGGAGCGGGCTCGATTGGACGGTACGCTTCCCGGCAATTGCCGATGCGCTGCTTACCTTTCCCGCCGAAAGCGCGCTCATTGACGGCGAGGTCGCTTTCGTCCTGCCGAACGGGATCACCGACTTCAAGTCGCTGCAAGAGCATATCGACAGTCCGCACCCTGCGATCCGCTATTTCGTGTTCGATCTGCTCTCGCTTGGCGGCAAGGACTTGCGCAAGAAGCCCCTCAAGGAGCGGCGCGCGCTTCTCGCCAAGCTAATGAGCAAGAAGGGCACGTCCAACTATCTCGTCTACGCCGACTACGTCGAGGGCTCGGGTCCGGAGTTCTTCGAGCAGGCCTGCGCCGCGGGGCTCGAGGGCATCGTGTCGAAGCGGGCCGACGCGCCTTACCGCTCGGGTCGCGGCAGGGACTGGCTCAAAATCAAATGCAAGCGCGGCGAGGAGTTCCTGATCGGCGGGTATAGCCGCTCCGACGTGAAGGGGAAGCCATTCTCCTCGCTCCTGCTCGGCACCTTCGACGGCGACAAGCTCAACTACTCGGGCAAGGTCGGCACCGGCTTCGACTCCGCCGATCTCGACCGGCTCGCGCGGAAGTTCAGGCCGCTCGAGCGCAGCAAATCCCCATTCGAGGAAGTACCCGCGGCCGAGCGCAAGGGCGCGGTGTGGCTCGAGCCGAAACTCGTGGCGCAGATTGCGTTTACCGAAAAGACGCGCGACGGGCGGCTCAGGCATCCGAGCTTTCAGGGCCTGCGCGAGGATAAGCCCGCGCGCGAGGTGCATCGCGAGCGGTCGGAGGATGAGGAGTCGGCGATGGCTACGACGAAACCTGCCCCTGCGAAAAAGAGCAAGAACCCTGTCTTCGCCGGGATCACGATCTCCAATCCGGACAAGGTCTATTACCCCAAGAGCGGTCTCACCAAGCTCGACATCGCCAAGTACTACGAAACGGTCGCGCCCTTCCTGTTGCCTTACGTGGCGAGACGGCCAATCAGCCTGGTGCGCTGCCCCGAGGGGATCGAAGGAGAGCGCTTCTTCCAGCGCCACGCCATGAAGGGCATGAGTAAGGCCATCAAGCAAATCCCTATCCCGGGCGGCGAGACCAACAAGCCCTATCTCTATATCGACGACGAGGAGGGTCTGTTCGGGCTCATTCAGATCAGCACCTTGGAGATTCACGATTGGGGCGTGTCGCTCGCCCACGTCAATGAGCCCGACCGGCTCGTGTTCGATCTCGATCCCGACGAGGACCTCGATCTCGGAACCCTCAAAGCGGCGGCGGTCGAGGTGCTCGAGTTCCTCGAAGATCTTGGTTTCAAGAGCTTCCTGAAATCGACCGGCGGCAAGGGGCTGCATCTCGTGGCGCCGCTCGCGCCGAAGCTCGGCTGGGACATGGTCAAGGGATTCGCGAAGGCGATCGCCGACGCGCTCGTTTCGGCGCGGCCCGACCGTTACACGGCGAACCCGCTCAAGAAGACCCGTGAGGGCAAGATCTTCGTCGACTATCTGCGCAATCAGAGGGGAGGATCGGCCATCGTGAATTATTCGACGCGTGCCAAGGAAGGCGCGCTAGTCGCTTGCCCGCTTCGTTGGGACGAGCTCAAAGGGCTTAAGGCGGCGGCGCCATACACGGTGAAAACGCTACCGGCGCGGCTGAAAGCGATGAAGCGCGACCCGTGGGAGGGGTTTTCCTCCATCCGGCAATCGATCACGGCGAAGGCGCGCAAAGCCCTCGGGGTCGACTAGTTCACAGGACCCGCGTGTCACTGGCCAGGCAACAGGCTCGTCCAGTAGCTCGCAAACACGACCGCCGAAAGCAGAAACCCAAGTATCACATTGACCACGACGCCCGCGCTGAAGCCGAAGAAGGGCCGCGCGCCGACGCCTGCCAGCTCGCGAAATCGCGTGGTGAGTCCGATCGACAAGAAGCAGAAGATGAAGGCCCAGGTGCGCAAATCCTTGATCGGCGCAACGAGGTTTGGCTCAACCACCTTCTTGTACTCATCGAAGCTGTAGCCCGCGGCGATCAAAGTCACCAAGGCGGAAGCGATCAAAAATCCGATGACGAATTTCGGGAAGCGCCACCAGATCTCGCCGGCGCTGGGTCGCGCACCGGTCTCCTCCACCTCCCAGCGCGTGGTCGCGATCAGCGCGAAGATGAAGGCCCAGATGCCGATCCAGATGTCGCGGCCGATGACCTTCATCAGCGTGAAGGCCTGGAGCGACTGCTCTGCCGTGCCCTGAATGGCTCCTTCCGATGCCTCTGCCATGCCGCCATAGGTCTGAGCGGCGGCGAGCCCGGCAGCGTCGGCGAATTCCGAATTGCCGATCCAGGCTCCGGCAACGGCGGCGTGCAGGCCAAGCGCCTTCGACGCGAAGGGAAGGACAAAGATCATCACGATGGCCCAGAGGATCACCAGCGTGATGGCGATGGCGACCTGCTCCTTGGTAGCCTTGACCGCGCCAGCCATGGCGATTGCGCCTGACACGCCGCAGATCGCGCCGCCAGCTCCAAGACACGCGCCAAGTCTGCGGTCGAGGCCGAGCGCCCGGCTCGCGTAATAGATCACGGCGAAGGTGACCACCGAGACGATGGTCGCTTGCAGCATGGCGAGCGGACCGGCCCAGATGATCAGCGTGAAGGGCAGCGTTGCGCCAAGCAGCACGATGCCGGTCTTGATGTAGTACTCGACGCGAAAGCCGGCATCCATCCAGCTAGGCAGCGGTAGCAAATTGGAGATGAGCAGGCCGACGACGAGAGCGACGAGCGGCGGCTCGAGATTGTAGGCGCCCGCCTGCTTCCATTGGCCGATGACGAAGATAATGAGCGAGGCCGCGTAGACGAATAGGAACGAGGGTAGGAACTCGCCGAACTTCCAACCCATCGCCGAGGCGCTGATGCCGAACACGATCAGCAAAAGGAGGAGCTGAGCGACGTACCACTGCCACTGTGCGGCGAAATGATCGCCGAGCGCAGCAAAACTATCCCAACTTGCCGGCTTGACCGCGATCGGCTTGATGGTTCCTCCGGCGAGAAACGCGATGATCGCCACGATGACGATTCCGAGCCCGAGCCAGACTGCCCACCAATCCTCTTTCTGCCAGAGCTCGCTCCAACCTTGGAGCGTTGTGGGTTCAGACTGTGTCTTTGCCCTGCTCGGCCTGCCGGCTTTCGTTTTGCCCATGTGATCGATCTCCCTCCATGCCCACGAGCGCCCTTCTTTTAAGTTCGTCTTGGTCTCGTGACCGGCGCCCAAAGAAATGAGATTTCAGCAACGAGAAAAAACGTGGAATTCTAGCTCGTTTGAAGTCGTCCAACTTCTCCATGTCTCTCTTGCCGATGTCAAAGGCTCGGGCGAAGATGACAGCTGCTCCTGGAGAATTCCCTCATGACCAGATGGACGCCTGATCCCACGTTCTATCCCTCGCCGCGGCTCGCCGCCAAGGCGCCGGCCGAGACGCTCGCGTATGTCGCTGCTTTTGCGCCGAAACGCGACGCGCCTGACGCCATCGCCGTGATCGACGTCGATCCATCCTCGGCCACCTATTCCAAGATCGTGGGCGGCGTCGACATGCCGAAGATCGGCGACGAGTTGCACCATTACGGGTGGAACGCGTGCTCATCGTGCCTCTGTCCCAACGCCCCACATCCGCACACCGAGCGGCGCTATCTCGTCGCTCCGGGCCTGCGCTCCTCGCGCATCTACATTCTCGACACCAAGCCCGATCCCAAAAATCCTTCGATCGTTCGCGTGATTGAGCCCGAGGAGGTGATCGAGGCGACCGGCTACAGCCGGCCGCACACGGTGCATTGCGGGCCCGATGGCATTTATGTCTCGGCGCTCGGCGATGCGAATGGCGAGACGCCGGGCGGCGTGTTCCTGATCGACCCCGAGACCTTCGACGTGCTCGGCCGCTGGGAGGTCGAGCGCGGGCCGCAGCGCCTCGCCTATGACGCCTGGTGGCATCTCGGCTACGACACCATGGTGACCAGCGAGTGGGGCGCACCGAACACGGTCGAGAACGGGCTCGTCCCTGAGATCCTGCTCGGCGCCCAATATGGGCGGCGCCTGCATTTCTGGGACCTGCAGAAGCGCAAGCATTTGCAGGAAATCGACTTCGGCCCCGACTATCAGCTCGTATTCGAGCTGAGGCCTGCGCACGATCCGACCAAAGCCTACGGCTTCGTCAATTGCGTGATCAGCCTCAAGGATCTGTCGGCATCGATCTGGACCTGGTATCGCGCCGGCGACACCTGGGCGATCAAGAAGATTATCGAGATTCCGGCAGAGCCCGCCGACCCAGACCTGCTGCCGCCGGTGCTGAAGGGCTTCAAAGCCGTGCCGCCTCTCGTGACCGACATCGATCTGTCGATGGACGACCGCTTTCTCTACGTTGCGTGCTGGGGCACCGGCGATCTTCGCCAATACGACGTGAGCGATCCATTCAATCCGAAGCTCACTGGCAAAGTCCGGATTGGCGGGATCGTGGCGCGCGCGTCGCACCCGGCCGCGAACGGCACTCTGAACGGCGGACCGCAAATGGTCGAGATCAGCCGCGACGGGCGGCGCGTCTATTTCACTAATTCGCTCTACGGCGCCGTCGATCCGCAATTCTATCCAGAGGGCCTCGACGGCTGGATGGTCAAGCTCGACGCCGGCGTCGATGGCGGTATCGAGTTCGATCCGCGGTTCTTCGTGACCTGGCCAGAGAGCCACCGCCCGCATCAGGTGCGCCTGCAGGGCGGCGACTGCTCCTCAGATTCTTACTGCTACCCGTAGGACCCGTGTCGTTGTCATTCCCGCGAAAGCGGGAATCCAGTAACCACCGTCTCAGTCGAAAAGGTCGTGCGTGATTACTGGATTGCCCGGTCAAGCCGGGCAATGACAAGAGCGACAAATGTCCGACATCTCGCCATGGCTGGTGCTGATCGGGCTCGGCGCGTTCCACGGGCTCAACCCGGCCATGGGCTGGCTGTTTGCCGTGGCGCTCGGCCTTTACCGGCAGAGCCGCACGACAGTGCTCGTCTCGCTGATCCCCATCGCGATCGGCCACGCGCTTGCCATCGCCGTCGTCGTCTATGTGGTGATCGTACTCGGCATGGCAATCGATGAGGACGCGTTTCGCATCCTCTCCGGCGTGCTGCTGATCGCCTGGGGCCTCTATCATCTCCTCTACGGCCATCGGCACCGCGTGCGCATCGGCTTTAAGACCGGGCTTGTCGGCCTCGCCGTGTGGTCTTTCGTCATGGCCACGGCGCATGGCGCCGGGATGATGCTGATCCCGGTGCTGATGCCGCTCGAGCATATGGGCGAGCACGCCCATTATATGCCGGCAACGCACTCGTTGTGGATCGCGTCGCTCGCCGTGTTGGTGCACAGCCTCGCAATGCTTGCCGTCACCGGCATTGTCGCGCTTGTGGTGTACGAATGGGTAGGGCTCGATTTCCTGAGGCGCGGCTGGATCAATCTCGATCTTTTGTGGACCGCGGCCCTGATCGGCATTGGCCTATGGCTGCTGCTTGCCTGACCCTTCCTTGCCGACGGCGCTCCGGCTGCATAGCTTTGGGCCAATGTGAAGGGAGAGGGAGGGCTCGGCGTGGCGGTCCATTCGCGTGATGGGCGCGGAATGCGCCTCGCTTTCATTATTTCCCTCATTTCGGCGCGGCTCGCCGTGGCCTCCCCCGCAGAGGCCGCAAAGCGTTTTGCCCTCGTCATCGGCAACAACGCCTATGAGAACGTCCCGCAACTGCAAAAGGCGGTGAACGACGCCGACGCCATCGCGGCCGAATTGTCCAAGCTCGGCTTCGATGTGGTGAAGGCCGAGAATGTCGGCCGCCGCGCCATGAGCCGGGCCTTGGTCGAGCTCGAAGGCAAGATCGCGCCCGGCGACACGGCGCTCGTCTATTTCGCGGGCCACGGCTTCGCCATCGACGGCACGAATTATCTTCTCCCCGCCGATGTGCCTGCTGCCAACCCTGGCGAGGAAGGGCTTATCGAGGACGCGTCTTTCGCCGCAAACGGGCATTCCGACCGTTTGGAACAGCCCTGTAGCCGTTGATTACCAAGGGGTTCAGAGGGAACAAAGCGTAAATTGCAACCGGATTGCAACCGGAACCGCAATATCAAGAGCGGGGTGCACTCATAAATCGAGAGATTGGTAAGCAGCCGTTGGTCAACGTCCGTTTTGCCCCCAGAAGCGGACATTCGTCAGCGCATTGAGCATGTCTGCTTAGTGCCAATAACGGACATCGGTCTCGTTAGCGTCGGAATCTCCTAATGAAAAATCTGAATGCAAACCTCGGGTGACCATAGTAGTGGTGGTTCGCTCTATGATGATTTGCTTTGGCGGCATGCTTCGACTTAGTTCTCGAATGCTCCCTCTTAGATGTCCGGGCACTCTGTTCGTCCAGTGACGTCTCCAATGCCCCATCAGGTGCTTCGCCTGTCGATTCCTCAGTTGCGGCGGTCTCGGTGGAAGGCGATGGAGCCAAAAGGCTGGAATCCACCCATCCTGTATTTCCCGAAGCAGGATCGACTATTTGTGACCAGCCGGAATCACGTGATGCGACCCGAGCCCTAGCACCGGCGTGAGCCCTGCCGATGATGTCGGCGGAGGCTGATGGTCCATTACGTACGCTAGCAGCCGACGTTATTGTCACAAACTCATCCTTAGGTGCTGCGGAGGTTGGAACTTCTACAGGGGATGGAATTTCTACGGCCTGTGTAGCTGGACTTTCGGCTTTGATTGCGGGTGAAGCCTCTGCTGCCGGCAGCTCCGCGTCTGGCGCTATAGCGTGACGTGAATTTTGCGCGGGAGGGTCGAGATAGAGCACATCTAGCTCGTCCGGCTGCTGCGGTGTGATTTCTGCTGGAGCGACACCACCGGCTTCCTGAACAGGAGAAGACGCGGGTGCGTCGGGTGCGCTTAGGAGCTTTGGCTGGTCAACGCGATCAAAGACATCACTCAGGCGCGTGAAAAGCAGGACGCTAACCACGCACATTACGGCGCCGATGACCCACAGCAAGATTCGCGCCCGTTTCATGCCGTCGTGTCCCCCTGCTATCGAGCCGGAAACAACTGTGGCCTGGAACTCGTTCCAGGGCGCGCGCGGAAAACGGCTGCGTAATGTCCGCTTTGGGTCATAAGCGGACATACTGACAAGTCCGCGCCATGTCCGCTTTACCCCCAATAGCGGACGTTGGGCGGTGGATCCAAGTCAGCATTTGGCTGTCGGTTTATGAGCACACGCCCTAGCTAGAGCTCGGCCCAACCGTGCAGGCTAAAGAAGAGCGGCCCCTCCTTCGCAATGCCGCGCGTAGCCTCTAGGCGCGCGAGCCTTTGATGGTGACTGATATCTGTTTCCAAGCCTGTTGTTTCAGGAAATCCTCGCCAGTAGCTCTTGCACGATGGGGTTAGCCCGCAATGCAGCTCGCCGCGCCATCACGTCAGGCTTTTCCCAAGCGTCATACTCCCCAGAGCCATTCCTATAAAACAGCGCTGGAACATAATCGTCTCTCCCCGTCCGGTTCCGCCAGCTATCGCGGCAGTGTTCCAAATGAGCCTGATATTCTGGCGAGGCCTGCTTCTCAGCCCCCCGGATGATGTCGGCCTCAATCTCTGCGATGTGTCTCTCGCACTCTTCGCGCTCGTCTTGGGCAACTGATTCGTCGGCGACTATCGCGCGATTGATTTCCAGCAGATGTATTTCCAGTTCGTCATCGGTTAGCTGCTCAAGGTCTGTGCCTTTTGGCCCTTCGAGCTTGCGAATGCGACGTTCAATCCCGCCAGTAGCCCAACTCATCGACCGATGCCCTTCTGGTTTTCAAGCCGCTCTAGTCGCGCCTCAAAGTCGCAAGCCTGTAGCGTGCGAGCGTAGCTCTCGACCACCTTCATTAACTCGCCAGCTTCGGATGGCGTCAGCTCGCCAACAGACACAGCTTCGACAAGGGCGGCCGAAGCATCAGATGCATCACTCGCCTTTTGCATCTTCGGCAAAACAAACTCGATATGCCGATCCTTTCTCGGTGGGGCGAGTCGATCCAGACAGATGCGGATGGCTCCCATGTCGCCACCCTTCGCTAGATCAATTGCCTTGCGCGTGATTTCCTCAGCCTCGCCGTCTAGCAATTTCTCGATAGCCAGCGTCGTCTTGTTGCGTGACCCCTTGGGCCGGCCGTTTGGGTTGCCAGACTGACCGGGCATAAATTTAGTGTTTGGCGTCACGCTAGTTCCACCAGCCCGCGCCGAAGCTTCACGCCATCGGCTTCCAAGCAGCGCAAGAGTGCCTGTCGGACATACTCAGAAAGCGTTGTGTGTTTGAGTTGAGCAGCGGCTGCAATCGCAGCTCTCGCTCCGCGGCGAGCCTTCACGCGCAGGTCTTCGGGGAAGCGTCCTCGCCCGTCATCAATGACTGGCTGATATGCCTCGTGCATTTCGCAAACCTCCATAGTCGAACTGACTATGGGGTCTCGGACTCTTCAGCGAAACGTCATTTCCGCCGTTTCTGCCGAGTCGATTTAGGGCGACGAAAGGAAAGGGGCGCAGTCATCCGCTCATGGACCGCCCCCCAGAAGCGGCGGCCCAGAGGATGAAGGCTCACCCGCAACTCGGTAACCATGAATGTATGGAAACCTCGTTTTGCAGTGTGGCAAATGCCACAGCGCGAATCCGAGAGGTCCTCTATGATTCTCATATGCTCAAGATCGTCTTGAGCAACAGAACTTAAAGGACCACCGTGATGACCAGCTCCACCGACAATTCGTTCCCATACGTGCTGGTGTGCAGCACCCTCGGAACTATCGTCAGCCTCGCCTCAGTCTGGTTCGCCACCGCCCTGTCATTCGCGCCGATGGTCGGAGCTTAGGGAGTCCTCCTGAACAGAGGAGGTTCGTCATGACCCGCTTCTTGAAGAACCGTTCGTTCCCGTATGTGAGCAGCACCCTGGCAGCCACCGTCATCAGCATTACGGCAGCCCTGTTATTCGTGCCGGTAGTAGCAACGCCTCACACGCCAATTGAGCACTCGAAATCGTCCAATCCATCAGGTGGCCATTTGTATCGCTTGTCACCGATTCCTGCCGGTGCCGATTGGGCCCGCTCCTAAAGGGGCTTATTGTGCAAGGCCGTGCTCATGGGACAGCCCCGCATGTAACCCATTGGAAAACCGTGAGAGCACTCGTTGTCCCAAAAGCAGCTAAGGCTTTGACAGGAAAGAGTTGCGACGACCCCCTACGGGGCGCCAATGATTTCAGGGACTAAGCTTCGAGCTGCGATTTTGCGGGGACAGGCGAACAAATAACCGAACAAATATAAAAGAGCCCCCCCCGAGGCCAACGGTGGCCGCTCTTTCCCATTCCGCAGCTATAATGAATAAGCAAGCGCCTCGGGGCTCTAGGTGTGCGCACTCCACTAAGGCGATGCGTTCACCGTCTTTCCCATATCTGCGGGGGCAGAGATGTATTGGATCTACGACATTCCACCATTATTGGCTGTCGGCTTGTTTTCGGGAATGTTTGTAGGCATCTGCTGGATCGGCATTATCCTGCTCAGTCCGCGACTCGTCCCTTGGGTGCACCACCAGCCTGGGCTGAACGAAATCCTCGGCGATTACCTGCAATATTTTGGCGTTATCTACGGCTTGCTGCTCGGCCTACTAGCCGTGGCCACATATCAAAACCATTCCGACGTAGAGAAGACAGTCAGCAATGAAGCGTCAGCACTGGCAGCTCTCTACCGGGACGTGAGTGCGTACCCAGACCCGATGCGCTCGGAGTTAGAGGCGTTTCTGCGTGATTACACACGCTACGTCATCGATGAGGCCTGGCCGCTGCAGCGGAAAGGCATTGTTCCCGCTGGGGCAGTGAAGAAGGTTGCTGCATTTTTCAGCCACCTGGCTTCGTTTGAACCTGAAACCAAATCACAGGTATCTTTACACCGAGCAACGCTTAGCGAGTTCAACACCTTCTTTGAATATCGGAGATCTCGCCTCTACAGCGTGACCGCGGGTATCCCACCTGTCATGTGGTACACCGTTGCAGTAGGAGCACTCATAAATGTTTTCATGATTTGGCTGTTCAACTTGCGGCTTGGAACCCATCTGCTACTTGGAGGGCTTATCTCGTTCTTCACCGGCACGATGATTTGCCTGATCGCTTTGCTCGATCATCCTTTTAGAGGCGAAGTCGCAGTTTCTCCCCAAGCATTCGAG
>Ga0207708_10001510_pt1 | contig 17350 bp, 20 predicted proteins | sample KBSK5101metaG_FD_184340 | JGI IMG/M metagenome (GOLD analysis project Ga0207708, IMG submission 184340) | Corn, switchgrass and miscanthus rhizosphere microbial communities from Kellogg Biological Station, Michigan, USA - KBS K5-10-1 metaG... | ecosystem: Host-associated > Plants > Roots >...
GGTCGACGGCAGCAGGCTCGTGTCGACGACGATCACGTCGTCGTCGTTGATGATGAACAGCGCGTTGCCCTGAATCGGGTTGTCGAGCGGGTTCTTCCAGACGAAGCCGTGGATGCCGGGCGCGAGCTGCACGACCTCGTAGGCTGTCATCAGCGGCGCCGGGTCGGTCGACGGCGGGGCGGCCGGCCCCGAAAGCGGCTGAGTAAGCGCCGCGGCCAGCCACGCGATGAGCTGTATCTGCATGGCGTGAGTAGACGAGAAATCGGCGCCGCGAGTTTGATGCGCGGAACCGGACGGTGTCCGGGAGCTCAGAGGCTCAGAGGTTGAGCCATGGTGAGCCGAAGGGCCTGCTTTTTGAAGACGGCCGTGGCATGGGACAGGTGTCGAGCGCGGCGGGCGGTCGGGAACTCAAGAGCAGCACGGGCAGATCGTCGCGGCCATCGCCGCCGAGGTCGTCCGCAGGTGCGCTGCAGGCGCGGCGCAAATTCCTCCGTTTCTTTCGCAAGGGGTTCGCGGATCAGAAATACGTCGACTGGGAGCGCGGCTATAAGGCCGAGGCGCACGAGCGCTGGCAGGAGGTGCTGAACAAGGAGGCGTACGCGGCCCTGCTGCGGGCCGGGAAGTTCAGCGAGATCGCCGGCCATGCCGCGCGGATCGAGTCGCGCACCAACCTGCTGTTCTCGTTCGAGAAGATGGCGCTGCGCGACGCGGTGAAGCCGCCGGACGGCGCACGGCTTTTCGCCGAGGGACTCTACGACTACCTCTACGGCCCAGGCGATCCGGACACGAAGTTCGCGGCCTGGCGCGACGTCGTCGCGCGGCTGCCGCGGCGGCAGACGCGTGTCCTGACCTGGCCGGTGCTGACGGTGTTCCCATTCATCGCGGAGCCAGAGCGCCACATCTTCCTGAAGCCAAACGTCACCCGCACCGCAGCGAAGCACTACGGCTTCGACTTCCAGTACCGCTCGCGGCCTGAGTGGGCAACTTACAAGAGCCTGCTCGACTTCGCCGAGACGGTGCGCGCTGACACGAAGGACCTGAACCCGCGCGACATGATCGATCTGCAGTCGTTCATCTGGGTGCAGGGGTCCGACGAGTACGAGGAATAATTTCCGGGTTCGGACACCACGCGTGAGACGGCGCTATGCTGTGGCGGGAGGGCCTCGTGAGCCGCACACAGCCGCTGACGTCGATTGCCCCGCCGGTGCCGGAACTGCCCGTGAGAGATGTCGAGCGCGCGCAGCAGCATTATCGCGATGCGCTCGGCTTCGAGGTGGGCTGGCTCTACGACGGCGACATCGGGTCCGTGTCGCGCGGTGACGTGGCGATATTCTTTCGCAGGACAACGCCGCCGTTTGCGGCGAACGTTCACTGGATCTTTGCCGACGATATCGATGCGACCTACACGGAGTTGCAATCACTGGGCGCGAAGATCGTCGAGCCTCTGGAAAAGAAGCCCTGGGGGTTGAGGCAGTTCACCGTCGAGGACATCGACGGACACCGGTTCTTCTTTCACCACGATTGATGACGCGCCGCACCACCACTCGCGCAATTGCCGTTTGACTCTCAGCGTCAGCTCGCTCGCCGTCCTTTCGACGTTTCTCTTCGCCGCCGCCCAGCAGGCGTCGCTCCTGATCGAAGTCCGCAGCCAGCCCGGCGCAAACGCCGTCGCCGGGGCCGCCGTCGTCGTCAACGGCGCCCGCGCGCGAACCGACGCGCGCGGCGTGGCAACCGTGCGCGTTCAACCGGGCGCGATCGAGATTGTCGTCGCGAAAGAGGGGTTCGAGCCGGCGAGCGTGTCGCTCAGCGTCGGCGCCGGAGAGGAGCGGACGGTTGCCGTCGATCTGGTCGCGCAGGCGTCGATCGAGGAGCACGTCACCGTCTCCGCGACCCGCACGGAGCGCGGCATCGACGACGAGCCGATTCGCGTCGAGGTGCTCGACCGGGACGAAATCGAAGAGAAGCTGATGATGACCCCCGGCGACATCGTGATGATGCTGAACGAGATGGGCGGGCTGCGGGCGCAGGCCACCTCGCCGTCGCTCGGCGCCGCGAGCGTGCGCATCCAGGGGATGCGCGGCCGCTATACCCGCTTTCTCTCCGACGGCCTGCCGCTCTTCGGCGAGCAGGCGGGCTCGTTCGGCATCATGCAGATCCCGCCGATCGATCTCGGTCAGGTCGAGGTGATCAAGGGCGCGGCGTCGTCGCTCTACGGCGCCGGCGCGATCGGCGGCGTCGTCAACCTGGTGTCGAGGCGGCCGTCGGCGCAGCCGGAGCGGCAGCTGTTGTTCAACCGATCGACGCGCGGCGCCACCGACGCCGCGATGTGGTACTCCGCGCCGCTCTCGGATCGCTGGGGGATCACGGTGCTGGGCAGCGTCAACGGCCAGGCGCGCGCCGACGTCGATCGCGACGGCTGGGCCGACCTGCCGCGCTACGCGCGCGTGCTCGGGCGGCCGCGCCTCTACTGGGACGATGGCGCCGGCCACAGCTTTTTCGCGACCGGCGGCGCCACCTGGGAAGATCGTGTCGGCGGCACGCTGCCCGGCGCGACGCTGGCGCAAACCGGCGCGCCGTACCGCGAAGGGCTCGACACCAGGCGCTTCGACGCTGCCGCGTCGTACCAGTCAATCGTCGGCGGCGGGACGGTCGTGTCCGCGCGCGCCTCGGCGACGCATCAACGCCAGGATCATCAGTTCGGCGAACTGCGCGAGCGCGATCGTCACACGACGGCGTTCGCCGAGCTGTCGCTGCGGCGTGCGCTCGGGCGCCACACGCTCGTCGCCGGCGCCGCGCTCGAGCGCGACGCGTTCCAACCGATCGACGTGCCGCGCTTCGCCTACACCTTCACCGTTCCCGGCATCTTCGTCCAGGACGATGCGACGGTGGCGTCGTGGCTGGCGGTGTCGGCCGGTGTCCGCGCCGATCACCACAGCGAGTTCGGCAACTTCATCAGCCCGCGCGTGTCGACGCTGTTCCGGCACGGGGCGTGGACCAGCCGGGTGTCGTACGGCGCCGGCTTCTCCGCGCCGACGCCGCTGGTCGAGGAAACCGAAGCGGCCGGGCTGTCGCGCCTCGTCATCCCCGCGCCGTTGACCGCGGAGCGCGGGCGCAGCGCGTCGCTCGACATCTCGCGGTCGTCTGGTCGCTTGTCGACGACGCTGACGCTGTTCGCGTCGAGGGTGAAGAATCCGGTGGAGGCGGAACGCGAGGATCGGTTCGCGCTGGTGAACCGCGCGGACGCGACGCGCAACACCGGAATCGAGGCGCTGGCGATCTACCGGCTCGACGATCTGTCGATCGTCGCGAACTACGCGTGGGTGCGGGCGCGCGAAGGCGAGCCCGCCGGCCGCGTCGACGTGCCGCTGACGCCGCGGCACAGCGTCGGCATCGACGGCATGTGGCAATGGGCCGACGGCCGCGACGCGCGGCTGGGGGTCGAGTGGTACTACACCGGCGAGCAGCGCCTCGAGGCCAACCCCTACCGCGAGCGCAGCCGGCCGTACCACGTCTTCGGCGTGCTCTACGAACGCCGCGTCGGGCGTGCGCGCCTGTTCGTCAACGGCGAGAACCTGACCGACGTGCGGCAGACGCGGTGGGATCCGATCGTGCGCCCGTCGCGCGGCGTCGACGGGCGCTGGACCGTCGACGGCTGGGCGCCGCTCGAGGGCCGCGCGATCAACGGCGGCGTGCGGCTGTCGTTCTAAGAGTCCGTTTCAAATTGCGCGTGGGCTCATGTAGCGCAGGCCTTTAGGCCTGCAACCGCCGCGCGGGCAGCCCTGAAGGGCTGCGCGACGAGTAATTTTGAAACCCACTCTAAACGCTTTCGACTTCCGCTTCGATCGGCGGCAGCCACGACGGCGGCGGCGCGGGCTCGGGGCGCACGGCGAGCTGATACGTACCCGGCGACAGCATCGTCGCGAACCCCTCGGCCACCAGCGCGCGGTTGCCGCGCCCGGCTTCAGGACGCGACAGGCTGGCGACGCGCGCCAGCTCGCCGGGGATCGTGAAGCCGGCGCCGGACAGGAACGCGCGCGCGATCTCGCGCAGTGCCGTGTCGCGGTTGACGCGCCGCGTCAGCGCGTCGGGAAAGCGGCCGACGGCGAGCGTCCAGATGTAGGTGAACTTCGGCTGATAGTAGACCTCGCTCGGCACCACGAGCATCGCCGCCTGCAGTTCGTCCATCGCGCGGTTGAAGCGCGTGCGATCCCGGATGCCCGAGTCGGTACGCAGATCGATGGTCGCCATCTCCCACTCGTGCCGCAGCACGCGGAGGATCGACTGCGCCGCCTTGCTCAACCGCCGCGGCTCGTCGGCGCGCCGGACGCCCCAGACGGCGTGGAAGTACGGAATCATCCGCGGCGCGAGGAACATCGCCTTGCCGCCGGCGAGCTTGGCGTAATACACCTTGCCGCGCTTGACGAGCTCGTCCTTCAAGACCCACGTGAGCGATGCCTCCGGATCCTTCTGCACGTTGCGCGGCATCACCGCGTCGCGCCGGCCGCAGACGGCGACGTAGAGCGACGGCCCGGGACGGCGCGCATCGATCAGGCAGGCGGCGAAGCCGACATCCTCGATGAACTGCTCCGCTTGATACGCGTGCTCGATCTGCTGCGTCGCCTCGCGGCGCCAGCGGGTGTCGCGGAACTCTTCGAACTCGTCGGGGATCTGAGGCCGTGTTCTCATTGATGCGACGATCCGCTCCCGATCAGCCCTGCGCCGGCTCGCCGGCCGCCTCGGCGTTGATCAACCACGAGATCCCGAAGCGATCGACCACCATGCCGAACCGCTCCGCCCAGAAGGTCGGCCCGAGCGGCACCGTCACCTGACCGTCGCGCGCGAGCTCGCGGAAGATGCGTTCCGCGTTGTCGGCGCCCTTCAAGTGCACCGACATCGAGAAGCCCTTCGGCGGTTCGTAGCGCTCGGGCGCCACGTCGCCGCCCATCAGCAGCTGGCCGCCGACGGTGACGCTGCCGTGCATCACCTTGTCGCCCCAGTCCGCCGGCACGTCCTTGGCGAGCGGCGTCCCCGCGTATCTGAAGATCGTTCCGAGCTGGCCGCCGAAGCACTGCTCGTAAAACTTGAACGCCGCTTCGCAATCGCCCTTGAAGCTCAAATACGGGTTCACCTGCATGACGTGCTCCTCAAAATGCGTTGCCGATGTACGGCAGCATCCGCCCCCAATACAGAACCCCGAGCCACGACACCAGCGACACCGCGCCCACGACCTTCGCCGACCGCGGCGTCTCGTCGCCGGCGCCGAGGTTGATCGTACGCGCGCCGACGGTGGTTTCGAAGAACATCGCATTCAGCCCGGCCAGCAGCAGGAAGAACACCTTCGCCCAGAAGGCGACGTTGCCGACGTACTGGTGCGGCGTGCCGATGAAGAACGCGGCGCCGGTGACGAGGTTCATCAGGAAGCCGGCCATCGCCAGCGGCATCAGATCGCGCGCCGCCGACACCGGCACCCGCTTCATGAACCCCATCAGCCGCAGGTCGAAGAAGCCGGCGATGCCGACGACGAGCGACAGGCCGATGAAGTGGATGACCTCGCAGAGCGGCCAGATCCACCGGTAGTGCACGACCGCGCGCGACGCCGCCGTGCTCTCGAGCCAAACGACAAACGTATTCATGGCGTGGTGCGCTGCGACCGTCGCGACGGGCAGCCCTGAAGGGCTGCGCTACGCGCGTTACATGTAAGCCATCAAGCGGCCGGCGGCGATCGCGCCGGCCCACAACAGCAGCGACAGGACCGCGAGCCGTCTGCCTGGCGCCGGGCTCACCTCGCCGCCGCCGGCGCGGCCGCGCTCGACCGCGCGCCGGATCATCGCGGTGACGACCAGCGCGAGGACAATCAGCGCCAGCTTGACGTAGAAGATCGGCTGCCGCGCCTTCAGCTCCGCATCGCTGGCGAAGAGCAGCGCGCCGGTCGTGGCGTTGATGGCGAGCCCGGTCCACATGAAGCGGTAGAGCGGCGCGAGCGAGGCAATCGGCAGCCGCGGCGCGAACCCGAGGAGGCGGAAATCCATCACCGCGTTGGCGCCGACCAGCATGCCGAGGCCGACCGTGTGCAGCATCAGCACGGTCGGATACGCCCAGATCGACGGCGACTCGCGGGTCCACACCGCCACCGCCGTCCCCTGCAGCCAGGTGGTGAACAAGATCCCAGCGGCCGCCGGCCGCTACCGCGGCACGTACTCGCCGCGGCCGCCGCGCGGCCCGAGCGGCGTGCCGTCCGGCTTCGAGAAGATCGCCGCGGTCATCCCGTGCGACCCCGGCGCGCGCGACGGATGCCCCACCGCCTTGACGACGGTGCCGATCGGCAGCGCCTCCTTGGTCCAGGCCATCGAGGTGACGCCGCCCATCTCGATCTGCCACTCGATCTTCTGGCCCTTGTCGTCGGTCGACTCCAGGAAGATCCACGAGTGCGGGTTCTTCACCAGCAGCCGCGTGACGGTGCCCTGCGCCTCGACCTTCTTGGTTTCGTCATAGGCGGCGGCCGCGGAGTGATGAGCCAGCAGGGGCACGGCGGCGGCGACGAGCCCCGCGGCGACGAGCGATGCGGCAAACGCTTTCATGAGGAGCCTCTCCTTGCTCATTTATACCGCGGCGGGATGAACTGCACCGACAGCCGCGCCGCCTCCGGATCGCAATCGAACGCCTTGAGCTTGTAGCCCTTCGGCGCCGGCAGGTACCGCATCGTGTAGGACGCCGGCTTGCGCAGGAACATCGGATCCTCGACCGTGACCGTCGCCTTGAGCTGCTCGCCTTCGCGCCAGTAGCGCTCGCTCACCTTCTTCTGCTGCGACGAGGGGATGCCGTTGTAGTCGTCGAAGCCGGTGATGTCGAAGACGTAGTTGGTGGTTTCCATCACCAGCGCGTTGCCCTCGTAGCGGCCGACCGAGAAGCCCTGCACCCCGTAGTCGCGCGCCGTCGGCTGCCGCCCGTCGAGCCAGACGGTGCGCAGCTGATCGTCCTTCTCGTAGCGGAACAGCACGCGATCGGGCCACTGCACGATCTCGACCGGGAATGGATCGTAGGGCAGCGCCGGCGGCGTCGACGGCTGGCAGTCGTACTTCGGCGACAGCGGCTCGTCGAAGATCTTCTGGAACGCGAGCGCGCGCTCGTTCAGCTCGGGAAAGTTCGAGACGTAGTTCTTGCCGGCAGGCGTGCCGTCCGGCAGCGTCGCCCCTTCGGCCATCGTCTTTGCCCAGGGCGACGTCGCGCTGTTGGTGGGATGCGATCGCCGGCCGCCATCCCAGATGCCGGCGAGATCGGGAACCGGCTTCGCCGGCTCCTCGGGCTGCGCGTTGAGCACGCGGACGGCGTGCCCGCCGAGCGCGATCACGATGAGCGTACCGGCGACAATTGCGGCGCGGCGCAAGCCGGAGAAGCGGCTGATCGCGGCTCTCATGGCTCCTCCTTGGAAAATCGAGCGAACTCTAGCACACCCCTCGATATAGGCGCCTGCATAACCGGGGAGGCCGCCGAGCACGCGGACCTATGAATATTTTATTTCTCTGCGCTCTCTGCTTTCTCTGCGCTCTCTGCGCGCCACGCTTCAGCGTGGCGTTCGAACCAGGCCATCGGTCCTTCCGACGCGTAGTCAGGGTGCGCAAACGCCCGCTCGCCGCGGCGCTCGAGGCCGATCTTCAACAGCACGCGCTGAGAGGCATGGTTCTCCCGGCTGGTCATGCCGGCAATGCGCGGCAGCTCGAGATCGGCGAAGCCGTAGCGGAGGACCGCCGTGGCCATCTCCGTGGCGTAACCCTTGCCCCAGGCCGGTTTCGCCAGCGCGTAGCCCACCTGGATGATCGACTCGCCGCGAATGTGATTGAGCAGGTGGAAGCCGGCGCGCTCGCCGGTCGCGCGCTCGATCGTCATCCAGATGCCGAGGCCCGGGTGCTCGTCGTAGTACCGCAGGATGCGCGTGTCCAGCATCGCCTCGGTCTGCGCGCGGCTCTTCACGCCGCCGAGATAGCGCGTCACGTCGGGATCCTGGTAGAGCGCCGCCAGCCAGTCGAGGTCGTCAGCCGTGAAGCGCCGCAACGCGAGCCGGTCCGTCGCCAGCCACAACGTCTGATCGGCTTTCGTCGGCATCTCCGGCCTCAGCGTAGCACCAGCCTGTCCGGCTGCACGAGCCTGCGAAGATGCCGCGGCGCGGCTCGTATAATCAGCCGATGAGCGATCCCAGCGAAGACTTCGCCGCGATGTTCGAGGCCTCGACCAAAGCGAAGCGCTTCGACAAAGGCCAGACCATCGAAGGCCGCGTGGTCGCGATCGGCCCGGAGGTGGCGTTTGTCGACGTCGGCGGCAAGGGTGAGGCGACGATCGAGATCGACGAGCTGAAAGACGACCAGGGCAAACTCGAGGTCAAAGTCGGGGATCGCGTGCACGCGATGGTCGTGTCGACCTCCGGCGGCATCATGCTGTCGCGCAAGCTGGCGCGCGGCGCGGCCACCGATCGCCAGATCGAGGACGCCTTTCACACCGGCCTGCCGGTCGAAGGCAAGGTGGAGCGCGCGGTCAAGGGCGGCTACGAGGTGCGCGTCGGCCGGCAGCGCGCCTTCTGCCCGGTGTCGCAGATCGACACGCTGCGCGAGGCGACGGCGCACGAAGGCCGCGTCTACCAGTTCCGGATCGTCGAATACGCCGAAGGCGGACGCAACATCGTCGTCTCGCGGCGGGCGCTGCTCGAAGAGCAGCAGCAGGCGACGGCTGCCGAAGTGCGGCGGTCGATCGTGCCCGGCGCGATCGTCAAGGGACGCATCGCGTCGGTGCGCGACTTCGGCGCCTTCGTCGATTTCGGCGGCGGCGTGCAGGGGCTGCTGCACGTGTCGGAGATGGGCTGGTCGCGCGTCGCCGACGCGTCGCAGCTCGTCAAGCCCGGCGAGGAGATCACCGTCAAGGTGCTGCGCGTCGACGAGGAGAAGCAGAAGATTTCGCTGGGACTGAAGCAGCTCACCGACGACCCGTGGTCGAAGGTGCCGGCCACCTACGAGGTCGGCCAGGTGCACGCCGGGCGCGTGACGCGCATCGCCGAGTTCGGCGCGTTCGTCGAGCTCGAGCCGGGAATCGAGGGGCTGGCCCACGCGTCGACGTTCGCGCCGACCGGGCGCCCCGATGGGTGGACCGCGCTGGTGCCGCCGGGCATGACCGCGTCGTTCGAGATCCTCACCATCGATCTCGAGAAGAAGCGAATCGGCGTGGCGCTCGTGCCCGAAGGCTCGGCGCGCGCGGGCGGCGCCGCCGCCGGGCCGGGCGAGATCGTCCCCGGCGCGCGGCTGACCGGCAAGGTCGAGCGCCACGAGAAGTTCGGCGTGTTCATCTTCCTCGCGCCCGGGCGCACCGGCCTGATTCCGATGAGCGAAACCGGCATCGCGCGCGACGGCGACGTGCCGCGCGCGTTTCCGATCGGCGCCGACGTCGAGGTGGTGGTGCTCGAAGTCGATCCCTCGGGCCGGCGCATTCGCCTCAGCGCCAAGGCGATCCACGACGCGCGCGAGGCCGACGAGGTGCGCGAGTACCAGGAGCGCGAAGAGGTGGCGCAGTCGGACGCCTTCGGTTCGCTTGCCGACAAGCTGCGCGGCGCGCTGAAGCCCCGCCAGAAGTAGTGTCCGCCTTCAGGCGGACCTCGCCTAACGGGGATACAATCGCCTCACGCCCAGCGTGCCTGCCCACCCTGGAAGGATTTCATGAGGATCACCGCCCTCGTGCTCGCCACCGCCCTCGCCGGCGCCGCTGCCGCGGCGCAGGAACCTAAAGCGGTGCCGAAAGACTCGGTCCGCGTGTTCGTGCCCGGCTGCTCCAAAGGTCGTGTGTTCACCGCCGGCCGTCGCACGGAAGATCAGACCGGCGGCGCCGCCGTCCCCGAGGGCACGCACCTGCGCATGAACGCGCCGAAAGCGATGATGGCGGAGATCAAGGGCCATGAAGGATCGCGCATCGAGATCACCGGCCTCGTCAAGAAAGGCCAGGTCGCGCAGCCGGGTATTCCGATCGGCGGCGGCGTGCGCGTGATGCCGGGCGGGATGTCCGGAGGCGGAATGTCGCCCAGCCCTGGCGGCTACATGCTGAACATCGACGTCGAAGGCTGGCGTCGCGTCGCCGGCGATTGCCCGACGCGCTAACCCTCGTCTCACGGAGGTTGACATGGAGAAGCGGACCTTCGCAGCCGGCGTGCTCGTCGCTCTCGGCTTGACGCTCGGCGGCGCTCCAGCCCTCACGCAGTCGCGTCCGCCCACCGAAGGCGCGGCGGTTGGCGCGACGCCCGGCTGGTTTCTCCAGGGCTCCTATCCCGATCCGACCGGCCGCGCGGTGGTCGAACCGGGCGGACGCGTCACCGTGCCGCCGCGTGCGGCCGCATCCGCGCCCGCGGCGCCCGCGCCCGCCGCGCCAGGCGTCACCGACACGCCGGCGTGCCGGCGATCGCCGGTCTGCGGCAACCGCATCGGCCGCACACGATCGTCGTTGCAGCGCGTGCAGTGGCGCCAGACGCTGGGCTACACCTTCGCCTATCCCTACACGCTGCCGCCCGGATTCGGCGGGGTGCCGGCCGTCGCGCTCGACTCGAAGGGCAACCTCTGGGCCTTTCAGCGCGCCGAGGCCGGCAAGCCGCAGCTGTTCAAGTTCGATCCGGCCGCGAAGCTGATGCTGACGGTCGGCCCCGACGTCATCGGCTACCAGGACAAGGCGCACGGCATGGCGGTCGACGCTGACGACAACGTCTGGATCACGGCCGCGAACGGCTCGACGGCGACGAAGATCAGCGCCGACGGCAAGCTGCTGCAGACGATCGGCACGCGCGGCAAGCGCGGCGACTGGAACGAGGAGAAAGGCCAGCGCCTGCTCTGGCAGCCGGTGATGATCGCGCTGGCGCCGAACGGCGACATCTACATCGCCGAGGGCCACGCGAACGAGAGCCCGAACGACACCGATTCGGAGGACGCCGCCAACAATCTCGGCGCGGCGCGGATCATCCACCTCGACAAAACCGGCAAATTCATCAACCAGTGGTACGGCAACGAAGTCGGCGAGGGCAAGTTCGCGTCGGCGCACGGCCTCGCGATCGATCCGACCAACGGCGACGTCTGGATCGGCGACCGCGAGGAGTACCGCATCGTCGTCTACAGCGCCGACGGCAAGTTCCTGAAGACGATGCAGATGAGAAACCTGGTGTGCGCGCTGCAGTTCGACTCGCACGGCCAGCCGTGGATGGCGAGCGGCCAGGACGGCCAGTTCCTGAAGCTCGATCGCAGCGGCCACGTCGTCGGCGCGATCGGCAACGGCATGGGCATCGGGCCGGGGCAATTCATCGAGGCGAGCTACTGGGTGATGGACAAGCAGGACAACCTCTACGCCGGCGACACCAGCCTGGGCCGGATCACCAAGATGGTGGCGCCGTCGCAACGGCGAAGCGACGCGCGGTAGCGTTTAGAGTTCGAGAATCCGCAGGGCGCCGAACGCGATCATCCCGGCTCCGCCAATGCGGGCGACGACCAGGCCGGCGGGGCCGCTTTTTTCAAGGAGCACGAACAGCGTCAGCGCGGCCACCCATAGAAGATTCATCACGCCGACCGCGAAGAGGATGCCCATCAACGCCCAGCAGCAGCCCAGGCAGTACGTGCCATGGCGCAACCCCATCTCGAGCGCTCCGCGGTTGCCGCTTCGCCAATGCGTCATGAGAAAACCGAGCGGGCTGCGGCAATGGGTCAGGCAGGTGCGCTTGAACGGCGTCAGCTGATAGACGCCGGCCGCAAGCAGAATCGCGCCGGCCACGCGCGGGCTCGAAGCCGCCATCGCCGGCGATAGCATTGCCGCGCGATGCAGCGCCGATTGCGCGAGCGCCGCGCCGGCGCTGAAGCCGGCCCATACGATGACGTAGCCGGCGCCGAAGACGAGCACGATCCACGGCACGCGACGCCCGCCACGTCCGACATGCGCGCCCGCAAAGAGCAGGATCAGCGGCGTCGCCGGCCCGGCCATCATGCCGATCATCATCACCAGCCACATCGCGAAGGTGAAGACGACGTCGGCGGCCGTCCACGGCGGCATCGGCATCGTCATCCCCATCGCGGCCATCATCGTCTCGTGCTCCATCTCGGAGGCCATCCGCCGATCGAGGTAAAGCAGATACGCCCACGCCAGAGCGATGACGCCGGCGATGCTGGCCCAGATGAGGAGGCGGTCTCGGCTCGAGAGGAGAGCAACCGGCGGCGCTGTGGCGATCTGCCCCTGATCCGAGACGCTCGACTTCACGCGCTCTGCCAGGAGAACGGCGCGTACTGCCCGTTGTTCCGCCCGCTCACATCGTCCCAGTCGAGGCCGAGTGCGTGCACGTGGCTCCGCGCCGGATGCGCGAGGGTAAAGCGATCCGCCGCCGGGTGGCCGGTATTGGCGAGCTGCAGCGGCTCGGTCGCCGCCGGATTGATCCCCATGGCGCCTTCAGCCGCCATGTCCAGACGACCTGTCGAAGCGACCGACCATTTCGTGCCGGCGCGATCGAAGCGGATCGGCGCCGACTCGACGCCGAGGAACTTGCCGATCAACGGCGCCAGCGCGGCCATCGGGCCGCCGGCCGCGCCGCTGGCGATCGCGGTGATCGCATCGCGCTGCTCCGCGCTGGCGCGTTCATCCGCGAGCAAACCGACAGCCCAGTTGCCCTTGCCCATCGCTTCCGGCGTCAGGCCGAGGACGACGAAGCCGAGGCCGTCGAGCGGAACGGATCCGTAGGTGCCGCGTTCGATCTGGAAGGCCATGGCGAACAGGCACGTGCCCCTGGACGGCGCGACCGATAACTGCGCGGGCACGCAGGGGCAGACGAAATCGCAGTTGCATGTCTCGTAGTACTGCCCGCTGACTTTCCAGGACGGCGTGGCCATCGCTCCCTCCGTGCCGGCGATTGTAGCGTGAACCGGCATACACTGTGGCGCGATGGACACGGCGGGCGTCATCGCGTCTCTCTTCGGCGTTCCACGCGCGCTCGTCGGCGTCATTCACACTCAGGCACTTCCCGGCACACCGCGCGGTGATCGCGACATCGATCAGATTGTCGAGACCGCGGTCGCGGAGGCGCGCGTCTACGCCTCGGCCGGCTTCCACGGCGTGCTGATCGAAAACACCCACGATCGACCGTACCTGAAGGGCGAGGTCGGGCCCGAGATTGTCGCGGCGCTGGCGGTCGTGGGACACGAAGTGCGCGGGGCGGCGGCGCTGCCGCTCGGCGTGCAGGTGCTCGCCGGCGCCAACCGCAGCGCGATGGCCGTGGCGCTCGCGTGCGGCGCCAGCTTCGTGCGGGTCGAGGGCTTCGTGTTCGCGCACGTCGCCGACGAGGGCCTGATCGAATCGAGCGCCGGCAACCTGCTCCGGTACCGACGCGCGGTCGGCGCCGACCACATCCGCGTCTTCGCCGACATCAAGAAAAAGCACTCCGCGCACGCGCTGACCGCTGACGTCTCACTGGCGGAAACAGCCAGGGCAGCGGAATTCTTCCTGGTCGACGGCGTGATCGTGTCCGGCGTGGCCACCGGCCAGCCCACCGACGCCGCCGACGTGCAGGCGGTCGCGCGAGCGGTCAGCGTGCCGACGCTGGTCGGCTCCGGCGTGACGCACGCGAACATCGATGACTACGCCGACGCGGAGGCGCTGATCGTCGGCTCGTCAATCAAGCAGGGTGGCGTCTGGTCCGGTCCGATCGACGAGTCGCGCGCCCGCGCGCTCGCGCAGGCCTTCACTCAACGCGCGCTTCGATAATCAGCTTCGCCGCCGAATCACGAACGGCTCGAGCCGAATCGTTTCCTTCAACAGCCGGTGGATCTCGGGTTCGGCGTGGCGGCGCCGCCAGCGGTCGGCGTCGGCTGCGGCCTGGCCCTTCCAGATCGGTCCGTGGGGTGGCGGCGGCACCTGGTCGCGTCGCCTGCGTTCGGCGGCGCGAAAGTCATCGAGCGGCTGGAACGCCTCGGCGACCGACTGGCCGGCATCGAGCGCGGCGAGGATGTGGCGATACCAGTGCTGCTTGGCCTCGAGGTAAGCCGAGAACTGCGCACGGAGCGACTCGTCGGCACCGACCAGCGTGCCATCGTCGAAGACAACAGCGTCCAGCTCGATCTGCAGCAGCGTGGCATCAGCCAGCGTCCGATCCTTCTGCTCGATGAACTGCGGCAGGAACTGGTCGAAGTACGGATCCAGATTGCCCCAGCCGTAGAGGACGACTCCATGTCCATCGATGCGCCGCTCGCCCGGGGCGATTCCCGGCGCGTCGAGCCCACTCACCGTGTCGCCGCACACCACGTGCGGGAAGATGTTCTGATCCTGCAGCGTCCCCACGCGGCCGGCAGCGTGCGTGATTCGCAGCGTCTTCGAGAATGCGACAACCGTACGCGCGGACTCGTTCTGCACGAGGACGAGAAATGGCTTGAGCCGCAGGACCAGCGCCGTCGCGCGGCCGAGGAGCGGCGCCGCGAGCGTGTCGAATTCCGGATCCGAGGGCGACAACAGGCTGACGCCGTCGAGGCCGCGGACCTCGATGGACAACGGCATGAGGTAGTGTAGCCGCGTGCCGCTCGATCCCTGGCTCGTTCCATTCTGGATGTCGACGACGATGCATCGCGAGAGCGTGCTGTTCATGAAAGACGGGGACGGGCCGGCGGAAGCGGCGCTGCTGTTTCGTCCGGACACGATCCTTGCAGTAACGAACTCCTGCGGCGCCGAGACGTTTCGCGAAGGCGTCGACTACGACATCGACCATGCGCGCGGGCAGATCACGCGGCCGCCCCGATCGCGCATGCCCGAGATCGGCCGTGATGATGTCGCGGCTGAAGGCGCGCTGCTGCACCACCATGTGGTCGACGTCACCTACACACACGCGGAGGACCGAGAAGCGTGGCGCCCGATGAGCGCCGCCGGGACGCTGCCGCGCCTCGCGCGGCGCCTGCAGCGCGGCGAGCCGGTGACGCTGTGCGTGCTGGGAGACAGCATCGCCGAGGGCTACGACTCGTCGGGCTTTCACGGCTGGCCGCCGCACCAGCCCGGCTTCGCGCGCCTCGTCGCGAGCGGGCTCGAGCAGGAATACGGCGGCGCCGTGGATCTCCGGAACCTGGCCGTCGCCGGATCGACCGCCGCCGACGCGCTGTGGGCTATCCCGGGTGACGCGTTCACCGCACCCGACCTGGCGATTGTCGCCTTCGGCATGAACGACGCCAGCTATGCGGACGCCGCCGAGTTCGCGGCGAACATCGCGGCGCTGCTGAGGCGCATCCGCGAGGCGGCTCCGCAAGGCGAGGTCGTCCTCGTCTCGCCGATGCTGCCGACCGCCGCGTGCAGCTGGGTGGTGCACACGCGCTTCGAGGAGTATCGGCAGGCGCTGGCTCAATTGACCGGCGACGGCGTCGCGCTCGCCGACGTCACCGCGACCTGGACGCGACTGGTCGCGCGCAAGAACCCGCTCGACCTGTCGGGAAACGGGTTGAACCACCCGAACGACTTCGGGCACCGCGTCTACGCGCAGGTGATCCTCGACCGGCTCGCGCTCAGATAACGGGCGCGCCCGCTTTCCCTCCAGCGCGCACAGCCAGCCCCCAGCCCCAAGCCCCTGTCGTGTCAGCGAGGCTTCACGAGCGGGCGCACGCGGGCGGCCAGCTCGTCGACGAACGCGGCCGGCTTCATGAACACGGCGAAGTGGCCCGCGCCTTCGATGGCGACGAACGCTTTCGCCGGCGCGCGGATCGAATCGACGAACGATCGTGCCAGGCTCGTCGGTGTCGTGAAGTCCTCGGCGCCCTGGATCACGAACACGGGGAGCGCGAACGTGCCGCCAAGGTCAGCGGCGGTGAGCGCGCTCGTCGCCGGCACCAGCTGCTCAGCGCTGAGCATCTGTCCGTCGAGCCAGTCGTTGACGTCGCGCACCGAGTAGCCCGGCGCGTGGAGCGCGAAGCCGAACATCGAGGCGATGAACGAATCGGCGCCCTCGAAGAAATTCGACCAGCGACGCTGGACCCCGTAGCCCTGGCCGCGGGGATACGGCGGCGGACCGACTTCCCGCAGCTCCCGCAGCGCCCGCGCATCGCCGAGCGCCTCGGCCTTCTTCACCAGCGCGTCGAACGCCACGGTGTAACTCCGCGGCGGATCGGCAACCTGGCCCGTACCGACAAACGCGTGGAACAGCTCCGGCCGCGCCTTGGCCATCCGGACGCCGAGGATCGAGCCGAACGAATGGCCGACGAGGAGGATCTTCTCCTGACGCAATGTCCGCCGCAGCAGCTCGGCGAGCTCGAGGCCGTCGTCGGTGAGACGATTGACGGTGATCGCGGACGCCGGCGCGGCGCGGTTCTTTGCCAGCGTCCGGCCCGAGCCGCGCTGGTCCCACTGCACCACCGTGAACCGCTTCAGCCACAACCGGAAGGCGGCGTAGCCCCACGGGTTGGTGGCATCGCCCGGCCCGCCGTGCAGGAAGAGCACCACCGGGTTGTTGCGGTCCTCGCCGCGGATCGTGATCCACTGCTCGATGCCGCCGACCTCGACGTACTTCGCCTCGTCGATGCCGTTGGGGGAGGTAATCGCGTAGTCGCGCGCGTTCCGCGCGCGCAGGAACGCGAGCGTCGCGTCGAGCTGCTCGAGCGCGGCCGGATCGCGCGGCAAGGGCTGCGCGGCCGGAGGCGGCTGCGGCCACGGGGCCGATGCCACCGCCGCCGCCACGAGGATGCGCAGCAGAGCCGTCATCGCGCTGTCACGTTAGACGACCGGTGGCGTGCCGAGAGTTGACATGTCTTGACGGTGACCACCGGCTAGCCGGGTGCCTTACCCGATTCCGACGGCAACGGTGGCGGCAACGGCTGGTCTAACAACTGGAGGAACACGAGCGCTTCGGCCATCGTTCGGAACACGCCGATCGTCTTGGTGCTCCGTTCGTCGGCGGCCCGATAGGCCTGCAGCATCCGCCCCAGGCCAAACGTGAGATCGGAGGGCGCGACGATCGCGAATCGCGATCCGCCGTCAGGGACATCCATCCGCGCCGACATCGAGGCCAGATCCCGGATGCGCTGCGCCGACGGCAGATCGACCGCCGCGACGTGCGTCATGTCGGCGAGCTCGTCGTAGCCGGCCACGTCCTGTCGCGACCACACCGTTCGCTGATAGTCGAAGACGTCGGCGGTGGTCAGCAAGCCGTATCCGCAGGCGACGACGATTTTCCGCTCGTGATCGATGCGATAGGCAATCGGCACGGTGGCCTTCTTTCACGAGTGCAGCCGGGCGGCCATCACATGTATTTCCAGTTGCGCGCCTTGCCCTCGATCAGCCACTCGATCGTCTGCTTGACCCGGCGCTCGCGAGTCGGCGCGGTCCATCAGCTTGT
>Ga0207708_10001513_pt1 | contig 17337 bp, 9 predicted proteins | sample KBSK5101metaG_FD_184340 | JGI IMG/M metagenome (GOLD analysis project Ga0207708, IMG submission 184340) | Corn, switchgrass and miscanthus rhizosphere microbial communities from Kellogg Biological Station, Michigan, USA - KBS K5-10-1 metaG... | ecosystem: Host-associated > Plants > Roots >...
GAAAGCGGCAGTGCGCCCTGGGTTCTCAGTGGTCAGGTTGTTCGCAGTACCGGAGCGTTCCCGCATAGCGGCGTTGGGTACATGATTATCAACGGCGTAAATAGCAGCAGCGGTACGCTCTATCAAACCGTTACCGTTCCGCCCGGTTGTTCGAATCTGAGATTCTGGCTCAACATCACATCGAACGAAGCAACGGGAGCGGCCGTATTCGACCGTCTGTTTATTGAAGTGAGAAACACAAGTGGAACATTGCTGGCTACGCTGGCAACGTTCAGTAATCAGAACAAAGGTACAGCCGGCGTGTACGTGTTGCGAGGGCCTTACAACCTGAGCAGCTTTGCCGGTCAAACCGTTCGTATTCAGTTCCGTGGAACGAATGACATCACATTGTCGACGATTTTCCGCATTGATGATGTCTCTTTGCAGTAAGAAGCGGCAGCAGCGAACTAGAAAGGGCGTCGGCCAGTGCTGGCGTCCTTTTGCTTGAACGTCAACGCAGTGTGGCAAGCAGCCAGAAACACCAGTGTCCGATACACTCCAGTTTGTCGTCGCATTTACCGAGACTCTGGAACGCTGTGGCAACGTATTCAGTACCGTTCGCGGTAGCGGATGGCTATGACGCACGCCACACTTGTACTTCCGGTCGCTTGAGTCATGGCCATCCGCTACCGCGAACGGTACTGAATGGGTACTGGTCTTGTAACTTGACGACCGGCTAAAGCGCACCGAACATATCCAACATGAAACAGCAGCCCGCAATTCACAAATCCTCAGAAGACCTATTCGCTCGCGCCGTGGAGCTAATGCCAGGTGGTGTCAATTCCCCCGTGCGTGCTTTCCGTGGTGTCGGTGGAACACCTCGATTCATTCGCAGTGCTCAAGGTCCAACAATCACTGATGTCGACGGCCGGACCTATATCGACTACGTCGGTTCATGGGGTCCGATGATCCTGGGCCATGCCGATGCTGAAGTTGTTCGTGCTCTTCAGGAGGCCACCGAAAACGGCACCAGCTTTGGCGCTCCAAATGAACTTGAAGTCGAGCTTGCTGAAGAGATCATCGATGCTGTGCCTTCCATTGAAATGGTGCGCATGGTCAGCAGCGGCACTGAGGCGACAATGTCTGCGATTCGTCTTGCTCGCGGAGTTACGGGAAGATCGAAACTGATCAAGTTTGAAGGTTGTTATCACGGCCATGGCGACAGCTTACTGGTGAAAGCAGGTTCGGGTGTCGCAACCCTTGGCTTGCCTGACAGTCCGGGTGTGCCCCGCCCTCTGGCCGAAGAAACGATTACGGTTCCTTTCAATAACGCCGATCAGCTCCGCGAAGTTTTTTCCGCTCATGCCGACATTGCCGCGGTCATCATCGAGCCGGTGGTTGGCAACATGGGGTGCGTCCCGCCTTTGCCGGGATACCTCGAAGCCGTCCGCGAAATAACAAAGACGAATGGAGCACTTTTAATATTTGACGAAGTGATGACTGGATTTCGCGTGGCGCGTGGAGGAGCGCAGGAACTCTACGGAATCACCCCTGACATCACCACGCTCGGAAAAATCATTGGTGGTGGCTTGCCGGTAGGTGCTTACGGCGGAACGAAGGAATTGATGAACAGCATTGCGCCGGCAGGTCCGGTCTACCAGGCCGGCACGCTGTCGGGTAATCCGCTATCGATGACTGCAGGTCTTATTACACTCCGTCGCCTGCGCGACCAATCGATCTACGAGCAACTCGAGCGTGCTTCGGCAAAGCTATGTGATGGAGTCGCATATGCCGCTCGCGAGGCAGAAGTCTCGACGGTCACAAATCGTGTGGGCTCGATGTGGACCACGTTCTTTACCGACGAGCCAGTTGTTAATTGGGATTCAGCAAACAATGCGGATCGAGCGCGGTACGGTAAATTCTTTCATGCTATGTTGGACCAGGGAGTTTACCTGGCACCATCGCAGTTTGAGGCCGCCTTTGTGAGCGCGGCTCATACCGATGAGGCGATTGAGAAAACAATCGAGGCCGCAAGAAAAGCATTTGTGAGTTTGTGAGTGGGCAGCTATCTTAGCTTGAGTGGTTTCAGTGAAGCTTGAGCGCTGATGACCATGTACTTTGACTGCTGAATCTGAGGCTTGAGTGATGTGGATCTTGAGCGCGGGTAAACCGCCCTTCCTGACTGCGATAACTAAAGCTTGAGCTATTTCATTTGAAGGTTGAGAACTGATGATTTTGTACGTCGCACTCTGATCCTGAGTTTAGTGTTATGGATCGCAGCGGGGGGTCAACCAAACTACTGACTAATAGGCAGATCGATCGTAAATCGCGAACCACTGCCAGGCTCGCTTGCCACACTGATCCGGCCACCGTGGTGCTCAACGATCTGCTTCACTATCGCCAGGCCCAACCCAGTGCCTCTCTTCTTCGTTGAGAAAAACGGTTCGAAGATCCGATCACGAGTCGCTTCATCCATTCCCTTACCACGATCTTCAATAATTACTCTCGCATAAGTTTTCGAAGCCGCTGCATCACCATCAGTGTCGACACTCAACGTCTGGGTCGAGATCTTCACAATAGCATTCTCCGGGCTCGCATCGACGGCATTGGCAATCACATTCACAAACACCTGCCGCAATTGATCAGCATCCCATTGACCCACAATCGATGCGTCGCTGAATTTGCGATCAACGGTCGCGTTCTTCTCGCGAATCCGCTCCGATACCAGGTCAATGCTGCGCTCCAGTGAGTCGCGAAGATCTACACGCGTGCGTTCGAGTGCCTTCTGACGGGAAAACTGCGTGACGTCGACGACGAGTTTGTTGAGGTGCTTGATTCCACGTTCGACCAGTTCGATCGTGTTGAGCGCATCCTTGTCTGAAACGCTATCGCGCAGCATCGAAACTCCGAGCCGGATGCTTCCCAATGGATTTCGAATCTCATGCGCAACTTGCGTTGTTGCCTGTCCAACAGCCGCGAGTGATTCGCTGCGCCGCAATGTACGCTCTGATTCTGCTACTTCAGTGGCATCGACAAGTGTCACGATCTGTCCGCGATCTCCGTTGATTGCCAGCGGCGATGAATAGACGTCAAACGTCTTCTCGTCACTATCGACTTTCGTCACCCAGCGACCTCTGTAAGTGGCCCGTGCAACGCGGGTCGTCGTTGCCGCTGCCAGCATTTTCATCGCGTCGTCCGAAGCAAAACGCTCGAGCACTGATGCACCAATGCTCGCCCCGGGAAAGATCTTGAAGAACGCTGCATTCGCACTGCGAATTCGATCGTCCTCATCAATCGCGGCGATGGCGCTCACCATTCCTTCCAGGAGTTGATTAGTAAATGCTCGCTCTCGACGCGACTCAAACATGCTACGGCGCATCTGCTTGAATCTTCGTTGCACTTCCAAGAGAGTTCCAATCGCAACCAATGCACCAACCAGCAACGCAATCACGCTCCACATGCGAATCTGTCTGCGTCCCTCAGCTTCGACGGCTTGCATGCGAGTAAAGATCTGCTCTTGCTGCGTTTGAGACGCCACAAACAGATCGTTCAGTTCACCATCGACTGTACGAAACGAGGGGAACCCCTCGAGACTGTAACGTCTGATGTCGCGCGTAATATCCACGTAGTTTTGGAGGTCATTGCGGAACTGTATCCACGAAGCATCTTCGGACAAGGGAGGACGGTCTAGCTGACCCATGAACTCAAGCACTTGATCACGAGCCCCCAAAAGCCTGACTTCAAAAGGCGGATTCAATACGCCGCGCGATTCAATGTCAGCCCTTGTTCTTGCTTCGTTGTCGAGTTTTGTTATGGCGAGCCGTAAATTCAGCAACAGGCTAAGCCGCGCCGTGTACTGTCCCTCCAGGCTGCGGGCTTCAAAGCTGACGTCGGTCATGATTTGCACGCTCCACAGAGACAGCGTTGCAATCAGTGCCAGCAATAAAAGAAATCCGATCACAAGTGGAGTGATCGCGGGTGCGATTTCACGAGCACGAACTTGAAGCGACTCAGGTGGAGGTTCAGAGTCAGGCGAAGGCACACGACGGTAAACAACTTCCGCGGGCTTGTCTGACGGGGGAGATTGTCTTGCGGGCTCTGCCATAAATTCGCTGCCGAATCGTGAATCGTGAATCGTGAACATTTGATTCACGATTCACGACTTAAGGTTTTGCGTCCATCCAATTGTCGCCTACACCTACGTCTGCAACAAGCGGCACATCGAGGCTCACCGCCGATTCCATCTCGCGCTTCAGTATCGCGCTAACCTCTTCGACTTCCTTTTCCGGCACTTCTACTAACAACTCATCGTGAACCTGCATCAATAGTCGCGCTCCAAAACCCGAGCGTTTGAACTCTTCATCCACATGCAGCATCGCGATTTTAACGATGTCACTTGCCGTGCCCTGAATCGGCATGTTGATAGCTTCGCGTTCAGCCGCTTTACGTATGTTCGCATTGCGATCGGTAATTCCCGGAAGCGGACGAATGCGGCCGTAGATCGATCTCACGTATCCATGTTCACGCGCGCGCACAGGCACTTCTTCCATGTAACGTCGCACGCCTTTGTAAGTGTTGTAATAGTCTTCGATTACTTTCTTCGCTTCCTGTCGCGAGATACCGACGCGTTGCGAAAGTCCCCACGGCTCAATCGCATAGGCGATAGCGAAGTTCACAATCTTTGCAAAGCGTCGCGCCTCTTTCAGTTCTTCGTCAGTCTTGGCTCCGAAAACCAGGCGGGCAGTGCGCGCGTGAATGTCTTCGCCGTTCTGAAACGCTTCGAGCATTACGAGGTCTTGCGTAATGTGCGCCAGCAATCGCAGTTCTAATTGTGAATAGTCAGCAGAGATGATCTTGTTTCCCTTTTCGGCAACAAATGCTCTTCGAATCCTGCGACCTAGTTCGCTGCGAATCGGTATGTTCTGTAGATTGGGATCGCTCGACGACAAGCGTCCGGTAGCGGCAACCGCCTGATTCAAATGGCAGTGGATGCGACCATCCGTAGCTATTTGATGTGGCAGTGCGTCCGTGTAGACACTCTTCAGTTTATCGAGCTCGCGATACTCAATTATCAAACGCGGCAATTCGTAAGTTTGGGCCAACTCCTCCAGGACGGCTTTGCTCGTCGAAATTCGTCCGGTAGAAGTCTTTCTGCCGGAATTAATATCCAGCTCGGAAAGTACTTCGCCAACTTGCTTCGGTGATCCGATGTTGAATTCTCGGCCCGCGAGCTGGTAAACCTTGACCGTTATCTTGTGCAGTTCCTGGCCCAGATACGTCGACAACTCCGACAACACACGAGGGTCGACCTTTAATCCGGCGCGCTCCATTCGATAAAGCAACGGCGCAAGCGGCAGCTCAACTTCGGAATAGATCGTCTCCAGTTTCTTTTCGAGTATTCGTTGATGAAGTACGTGCGCGGTTTGTGCGGTTAAATCAGCAGCGCGTGCCGTTTGCCATTGTTCCTGAGTCCAGTCAGCGGGTGGGTTGTGGCCGTTTTCCAGACCAAGCGCCTCACGCGCGAGATCATTCAGTTCATACTTACTCCGGTTTGGATCTAGCAGGTAAGCGGCGAGGAACGTGTCGTCTTTAACGCCTTCCAGTTCAATATCGAAACGCGATAATAGCCCCACGGCACGCTTCAGATCATGAACCGACTTTTCGACGAGTCCATTCGACAAGACCTCGCGCAACGGCGGCAGAAATGATTCTGAACCGCCCTCGAATCTTTGAAGATCGACGTAAGCAGACAAACCTGCTTTAGTGGAGAAAGCGATTCCCTGCGTCGACTCCAACTCGGTGAAGCATCCCTGTTCACCGGTTCCCGCAGGAGTGGAGTCAGCAACTGCCACACCCAAGTGTTCAGAATCAAATAGGGTACGAACGAGATTATCCAGATCAGTTCTTGTTTCTATTCGACGATAGTCCACCGGGGTTGAACTATCTGAAGGCTTAACTTCAACCGCAGCATCGGCATATTCCCGACTTAAATTGGCAAACTCGAGCTCATGGAAGAGTTCGTACGCGGCCGCTCTGTCGGGCGACTTGGTTTTTATCTCTTCGAGATCAAGCGGAACGTCGAGATCGATTCTAATGCGTGCAAGTTCACGCGATTGACGAATCAAATCTGCATTGTCGCGGAGGGACTCACGATAGGTTTTGTGCTTTATCGCTTCCCAACCCTGAAGAGCATTTTCTATCGACCCAAACTGTTGAATGATCTGTACTGCGCCTTTCGAGCCAATGCCGGGTGCGCCAGGGATGTTGTCGATGGAGTCGCCCATCAAACCGAGCAAGTCAACAAGCTTGTCTGCGGTTACACCAAACTTATTCTCCACCCACGCTTCATCACACCATTCTATTGGCGGCACGGGCTCTTTGCGTTTCACGACTTGCGAGTTTTGCCGCATGCAAACGATCAGCGGATCTCGTACGAGCTGACACATGTCTTTGTCGTTAGAAACGATAACTACTTTAAGCCCTTGCTCTGCCGTCTTCTCCGCGAGCGTGCCGATCACGTCATCAGCTTCGTAGCCAGGCGCGTTGATAACGGGAATATTGAAAGCTTCGCAAAGGCGAATGATGTAGGGCATTTGCGAGCTAAGATCTGCGGGCATTTCCAGACGATTAGCCTTGTAGTCCGCGAACGTCTCGTGTCTGAAAGTCTTCTCTTTTGACTCGAAGATGGCGGCGATGTAATCCGGCTTTTCTTCACGCAGCAATTTAATGAGCATGTTGGTGAAGATATAGACGGCGCCTGTGACCTGACCTCTTGACGTCGCCAAAGGCGCACCGCGATTCTGCATCGGTGCATAAAACGCCCGAAAAATGTGCGACATCGAGTCGATCAAGAACACACGTTTGGGTGTTTCATTTTCGGCTGGCGACTGTTTGGCAGGCATGTGAGGTGATCATAGAAATCGAGGTTGAGGGTGTCAAACATGCTGATTGACGATTGATGATTTTAGATTGATGATTGACGATTGATTATTCACGATTGAAGATGACAATTGAAGATTACCCATTCCAATCAACAATCTAAAATCATCAATCATTAATGCTTTTAGGGAGGTTTTATCGCAACATGGTTGGGTGTCGCCTAACGAGGCCAGTAAGTTCTCGAGGGTGCGTTGTCGCTCATTGCGGAAAGCGCATTTTCTCTAACAACGCCTGATAGCGCGGATCTGATCGCAGAGGGTCAAGCTGAGGTTCGATCTTTAACCAACACAAGCTCGAGAGTCTTTTATTATAAGCTTCGTCCAATTTCGCAAACGCTTGGTTCTTCTCGCCCAAATCCACATGGGCTTTCGCCATCACCCAGTCGTTGTTGACGTCCTTGAGCGAAGAGTCGTCTGCGACCACCAATCGCAAGAACCCGCGCCAGCCCCGTTTTGCAAAGGTCGCTCGAACCAGGGCTGCGTTTTCAGTCTGACCCATGAGGTCCAAAACTTTCGCTCTTTCTTCGACCGCGTTTGCGTAGTCGCCTGTAACACGATAGACCTCAGCCAGAGTGCGATGCGCGCGTGCGAAACCCGGATCCAATTCAATAGTTTTCTTATGCTGAGCCAGTGACTCGTCATACCTGCGGCTCATGTAAAGGAACCTCCCGTAATCCCAGTTGATGGGAAGTGATAGCGGCTCGATTTCAAGTGCGCGACGGTATTCCACCTCAGCCTCGTCGAACCGTCCAGCGTTGAGCAGCATTTCGGCTAGCCACTGATGGGCGGTGGCGTAATTCGGATTCAATTCGATCGCGCGTCTGTATTCGGGTTCGGCAGCAGCGAAATCATAATCGTATGTGACTGAAACGTATGCGAGCGCCGCGTGCGGTTCCGCCATACTGCCGTCGAGCGATAAAGCGCGGTTGGCGAATTCGCGCGCCTTTGGTACTCCTTCGGTTGGTGGCATGAAGCCAAAGGTGGCAAGCAAAGCGTAGGCATCGGCCAAGCCCGCGTAAGCGAGAGCATAGTTTGGATCGAGCGCGATCGCTTGTTGGTAGTATTCGACCGCTTTCCGAAAATCTTTTTCTTCGCGTTTGTTCCAATAAAAACGTCCTTGCAAATAAAGCCTGTATGCTTCGGCGTTTGTGGTGTAGGTTTTTGCCAACTGCTGCTCGTCTGTCCCCGCCAGTTTTGTTTTGAGTTTGCTCGAAACATCGCGTGCAATCTCACTCTGAACCACTACTAGATCAGACAATTTGCGTTCGTATTGCTCTGTCCAGATTACATTCTCAGTTTGGGAATCAATCAGTTCCAGGTTGAGAAACAACCGAGTTCCGCGTTGGATCACTCTGCCGTTCAACAGCGCCTCTACACCCAGTTCTTTGCCGATGATTTTTCCGGCCGTCTCTTTTCCTTTGTACCGAAACACCGTGGAGCGCGCCTTCACATTCAAATTCGGCAGTTGCGAGAGACTCTTGATTAGCGTTTCGGTCATGCCGTCCGAGAGATAATCCAGGTCAGCATTGCCACTGACATTGAGAAACGGCATCACAGCGATTGATTGAACCGATTTTCCGCTGCGCCTTGACCGGTAAGAATTGACAACAATCGCGGTGGCGGCGGCCACAAGTGCGGTTAGGATTACAGCGATAATGATTTTGTTTCGTGACGACTTCGTTTGTGTCGGGGATCCAGTCGAGCCGGATGATGGCGTCGGGAGAACCGTTGTTTGCGCGGTTGTGCGAGCGAGTTCTGCATTCGTTTGGTTTGGAAGAATGTTGGTTTCGACCTCGCTCGAAAGCCCGGGCGATCCAAACTTCGCCGTGCGCTCGTCGTCAGCAACCGCACCTGACTCGTTGATCAGCGCCGTGCCATCAGCGCGACAGTAGACGAGCGCGTCGTCAGTCTCAACTCGATTACATTGGGGACAACGTTTCATTTGGAGTGCTGCGGCTTGCCGCAGCTTTTCTTGCACAAGAATTTCCGATTACTTCAGTAGAACTCGTTGCCGAACAAAAAACAAAGCGGCGTCAAGCCGCCGCACTCCAAATCAGTCGAGTCATTTGACGCTAACAGCCAGCGTATCATGATGAGATCTGATCAGAGTTCGCAGGTACGGGCCAATACGATTTGCGGCCTCAAAGCCCGCGGCTTTCGCAGCTGCATCCTGGTCTGCTTCAGAGATTCCGGCGCTTTCCGCGTAATGCTTCAGGTCACGATAAGCGCCAATCGTAAACATATCCCAGGCGGCGCCCTGATCGCGGACAAAAATGAAGTTCTCCGGGCGTTTGAGCGCCTTCAGATAGGCATTCTCCATCTCGCGTTCCTTGAACAAGTCAGACTGCTTAGCGGCCAGCGAGTCAAACATCTCAACATGAAAGAAGGCGGACGAGTCGAACGCTTTGCGCAGGTCCGCGAGCGGTGGTCCATAAACGAAAACGTCCTCTTGCCAGGCAATGAGTTCGTCAAGTCTTGCCTGAATGTCCCTGAGAGTCTGCGTTCTCTTCGCTATTCGCTCGGCGCTGTAATAATCGGCATAACTGTTCATGGGAATCAAAACCAGAAGATCCCAATGATCGCCCTGACTGTGACGCATCAACAGCGGCTGCTCATCGCCGGCGTTCTTGTAGCCTGCCTGCGACGCCTTCAGCAAATCGATCACCTCCAGAAGCTTTCCAGGCGCCGCTTGTACAAGCTTAGTCTTGTAAAGATAGGTTGGCTCAGAAGCTCTCGCTGTTGTAGCCAACAGAACTGCGATAATCAAAATAAGCAGAACACGCATCCTGGTTTTCCTTCCTTCAGCTTTGGAGGGCTGTCCCGACATCTCGGATCGCACACCTATGTTGGAGACAATCGTGTACTGAGCGATCGTGGTATTCGGGGAAAGTGATTCGCTCAAGTGTTTTGTTAATTATTCCTGGGCAGCAACAAAACGGGGCGATGTGGATCTGGGTTAGTCGCTTATGGCCCATCCAGAATCGAGAAGCGCGAAGGATGATAGCAAAGTGAGCTAAATTCTCGCTATCGAGAAGTCAGTACCACCTCGCGGTAGCGTGTGGGTGCGTAGCTATTCAGTACCATTCGCGGTAGCGGATGGCCTAGAGTCAAGCACTATTCTTCCGTGTTGGCCGGGTCATCTAATAGAGAGAGAGTAGCGCATCTTGAGTCCAGGCCATCCGCTACCGCGAATGGTACTGAATAGCACCCACCCGCTACTCTATATATGAAAGGGCGCCCCAGTGGTGATAGCTTGGAGTTGTTCAAAGACTTCAAGTGAGACGCCAAAGGAGAGCCCTATGAGAACGTATTATGTGGGGATGGACGTGCATCAGGCAACGATCGCGAGGTGGTACTGACCTCGTCACACCGCGTTGAGTGCTCTATTTGGTCTAGTTCCTTTGAAGCTCTTCCACGTGACGCCGCACGGTCTCGCCCAAGGTCTCAAGGTTGTAACCGCCTTCAAGACAAGAAACCAGACGGCCGTTACAAGTCTCCGCCGCCCACTGCTTCATCACTGACGTCATTGCCACAAAGTCGTCGTCTTTCAGAAGCAGCTGACCCAATGGATCCTCACGATGCGAATCGAAGCCTGCAGAGATAATGATCAAATCGGGAGAAAATTTCGCTGACATCTGTTCGACTGCTGCCTCAATGCCTCTTTTGTGTTCATCGGCTGGTGTCGCGGCTCTGAGCGGAAGATTCAACGTATAACCCAAACCGCGACCTGTCCCGTGTTCGCCGCGGGCGCCAGTGCCTGGATACCAGGGATATTGGTGCGCTGAAAAGAAGAACACCGAGGGATCGTCGTAGAAAATACCCTGCGTTCCATTTCCATGATGGACGTCCCAATCCACGATTGCGACCCGCTCAATCTCTCGATACTTGTTTTGGGCATAACGTGCGGCAACGGCGACATTATTAAATAGACAGAATCCCATGGATCTTTCCGACGTGGCATGATGTCCCGGCGGACGCACCGGCACAAACGCGTTCGCCGCCTGACCGCTCATGATCAGATCAATCGCCTGGCAAGGAGCACCTGCTGCATATCTCGCCGCATCAAGTGACCGCATCGACACGACGGTGTCCGCGTCGAGATAACCGGAGCCGGCGCGTACCACCTGCTCGATCATCTTATATACGTTCGGTGAGTGGCAGGCCTGGATATCTCCCTTCGGCGCTTCCTGAGCCTCAACTTCCAGCAGTTTTTCCCAGAGCGCGACGTCAGACTTCAGAGCATCCATGACGACGCTGTATCGCGACGAAGTTTCCGGATGACCTGGACCAGTATCGTGTTGTTTGAAGATGGGGTGATGAACAATCGCTGTAGTCATTTGCGGTAGATGCTAAGTGAATTACGAACAATTAGTAAATATGTCACGCGCTTGCCGAGTGGTGGCTAACGTTGCTGCCTGTCTAGCTCGAGAATTGACCGGAGAGGCTTTGCTTCAAAAGTCACATTTAGCGTGAGTCGGAATTGTTTTGGTTCTGTTGGTTCGTGTGACTTCGTGGATCGTGCTTATCTTTCTGGACAAACGGAACGATCCACGAAGTCACACGAACTAAACACGAAACTCATTAGCACCTAAATCGAACTTTGAGGCGAAGTATTGAAAACGTAGACCAGTTCGTAATCAAAATCCGGTTAACTCCCCTTCAAATGCTTCTCAAAGAATCTAACGATCGCAACTGTCGATCGAATACGATTAGGCGTCTTTCGCCAGCCGTGACCTTCATCTGGAAACAGCACGTACTCAACCGGCACGTTGCGCTTTTTCAAATTCTCCACCACTTGCTCCGCTTCAATAACAGGCACGTTTGTATCGTTCGCGCCGTGCAGAACAATCGTCGGTGCCTTCACGCGATCGATGCGAGTGAGCGGCGAAAGGCGGCGCAGCATGTCAGCCTCCTTGTCAGGATCGCCGTACTCAATTTTTGAAATCGCTGCCATCCATGGCTGCGTGTTTTTGAAGAACGTCTCGAAGTTAACCACGCCAAATAGATTCGCGCCTGCTGCAAACATGTCCGGGTACTCTGTCAATCCCGCCATGACCATATAACCACCATAACTTCCGCCAACGATTCCGACTCGCTTCGGATCGGCCACGCCTGCACTCACGACGTAATCAACACTTGCCTTAATGTCTTTGACACCATTCTCTCGCAGCGCTCCGTTGTCGAGATTCACAAACTTTTTGCCGAACCCGGATGATCCGCGCACGTTGGGTGCAAACACCGCGATGCCTCTTGATACCAGCGCCTGATACAGGCTGTTGAAGCCAGGACGTTCCTGGCCTTCAGGTCCGCCGTGAAAACTAAGCACGATTGGGCCAGGCTTAGTCACGCCTTTTGGTCGGTAGAGCCAACCCGAGAGTTCGAGCCCGTCGTGCGCCTTGTAGCGAACCAGTTCCGGTCTCACGAGCGTCGACAAATCGACGCCCGCGTGTGGAGTCTGAGTAATTTGAGTGAACTGTTTGGAGCCCAGGTCAAGAACCCAAATGTCGGCGGGTGATGAGGCACCAGAGACAACCATCGCTAGTCGCCGTCCGTCGTCCGAGAAATCGAGTCCACCGACGATCTCAGCCGGCAACCTTGGACCAGGCGCTGTTTTTCCTGTAGCGGTGTCGTAGAAGGTCAGCTCGCTTCGACCTGCAACATTCCACAGTAACGCGACAGAAGTTCCTTGTTCGTTCATCACGGCACTCCCGAGTTCGCCATCGTCGCGAGTGGCGAGCACTTCAATCGGACCAGGCTCCCCATTTTGATTAAGACGCACGCGAGCCAGAGCAGTAAGGTCTCGGTCTTTGTTTGAAATGAGATAAACCGCCTGTCCGTCCGGCGAAAAACTGATTCCGCCAAACTGGCCTGGTCCATCATGCGGAGTCAGCAGCATTTCTTTGCTGTCTGATAGTCTGACGAGATAAAGATTGTTGTCACCACGATTCACCAGGCGGCTGACGATCGCGTACTTCCCATCGCGACTAACATCGTCTATCGAACCGATACCGCGATTTTGCGCCACCATTCGCGACTGACCTGTCGCAACCTCGCATAGGTATGAGTCAGTGGCGGAAGCGTCGCGACGATTCGAAGAGAAGGCAATGAAACGTCCATCTGGTGACCAGCCATCGAGGAAGTTGTTTGCCTTTCCGCCGTCAGTCAGCCGTCGCAATCCAGTTCCATCGGGTCGCACGATGTAGATCTGTTCATTGAAGCCGCCACCGGGAGCAACATTGAAAGCGAGCCACTGTCCGTCGGGAGACCAAGTGACGAAGCCGACGGGATCATCGAACGAAGTAACAAGCGATGGATAGCCACCGGCTGTGGGCATGGTCCAAACTTGTGGCACTCCACTGATGTTTGTAACGAAGGCGATACGTGATCCGTCGTGTGAGAAGGAAGGCGAACCCGCAGATCCGACTTTAGCCATTCGCGCGACAGAGAGTTCTACTTCACTGTCGTCGGCGAAAGGACTTCGGCCTAGAGTCGCAGAAACGAAGAGCGACGTCATGAGAGTCGCAACATAAGCGATTCGAGTGATACGTAGTTGATTCAATTGTTCGTGTTTTTGGAATTGCATGACTGTCCTCTCCTAACTAGCAAGACCTCCGGATTATCACCGTTCTACGATCGTGTTCTGATCGTGCATTATCAACCATCTACCATTTCGTCTAACCACTACGAACGTTCTTAGGTGTCGCTCATTCTCATGTCTGTTTCCATCTGGGGTTACATAGGAGCCGACCCGACTAATCACCGTCACGACTGCAACGTTAGAATCTGCGAAGCGTACATCCATCTCTTCAACCGTATCGGAAACCCCTTTCAGAAATGTTGAGTGAACGCGGTTGAGGTCACTTACTGTCGCTGATCTACCGCGCGTTCGCCCGCCAAAAGGATTGATGTGATTCCAATCATCGGTCGTAAATTCGCTGGCTCGAGTCCACCCATGCGCATTGAAAGCATCGTAGAAGGATTGTACCGCCTTCCGCACCTCATTTTCTTTGGTAGATGTTTGAGCAGAAACCGCACTCGAGACAGTTAGAACTGATATTGCGAGCAAGAAAATGGTGGCCGCCTTCATTGAAATCCTTTCTATGAATGCTCCGGGGGTGTTGTGCCTTGGGTCGAATCTTCCGGCGCCGTCATTTGCCAGCGCCCTCGCTTATCCTTCACCCATTCGCGTTTACATCCCAAACATTGGATCCGCTGTTTGCCGAAGAAGGATATCCAACGCAAATCTGCATAGCACACCGGACAGGTAGCATTGAATGGGCTGAACAACGAGAGCATAAGACTCGCAAGAGCTTCAAAAATTGGCTCAGCAAAACTCATCGTCGAAAGGTGTTAACTCACACAAACTGAAATCCAGCTACGTTTGCGTAGGCCTTTTCCTTCGGTACCTCCTCTCCTTCTGCCGTGACTGACGTGATGCGTATTTTACAACTAGTTAGCACTTGAACTGGGCAGGGAAATTGGCCCAGATTACAATACCAGCCCACACGCAGCTCGTCTCGTCGTACTATCACATGCCCGGCACGAGGTGAAATAGAGTAGGATCAAGCCAGAGAGTTTATCGAGTGTGATCGAAGCTGGCGCAATTATTGGGCGTTATAAAGTCAATCGCTTGCTTGGTACAGGCGGCATGGGTGAGGTTTATCTCGTTCTTGATACACATCTGAAACGTTCGGTTGCGCTCAAACTACTCTCCCACGATTTTGCCCAAGATGAAGATCGCCTCCGACGCTTTCGCCAGGAAGCTTTTGCCGCCTCGTCACTAAATCACCCGAACATCATTACCATCTACGAAATCGGCGAGTGTGAGTTTGGTCCCTTTATCGCAACCGAGTTCGTCGAGGGCGAAACGCTGCGTAAGCGACTTAAGAGGGCTCCGGTTGAGATCAGCGAGGCCCTGGATCTGGGACTGCAAGTCGCCTCCGCGCTGGCTGCTGCCCACAGCGCCGGCGTTACACATCGGGACATTAAGCCAGACAACATTATGATTCGCAGTGACGGCTTTGTTAAGGTGTTGGATTTTGGGCTGGCTAAGCTCAGTGATACAGCGTCAGAGAAGTTGAATGTGGATTTAGATGCGGATACCCAGCCGTTAGCTGTGACATCGGCCGGACTGATAATGGGTACTCTGAAGTACGTGTCTCCCGAGCAAGCGCGAGGACTAAACGTGGATGCTCGCACCGATATCTGGAGCTTGGGCGTCGTAATGTATGAGATGCTCGCCGGCCGCTTGCCGTTTGAGGGTGCAACAGCCAGCGATTTAATCGTTTCAATTCTCGAGCGCGACCCACCACCGCTGGCGGGCATTACCGTGCCCTCCGCAGAATTACAAAACGTTATTCATAAGAGCCTGCGCAAGGAAAAAGAGCAACGCTACCAAACCGCCGAAGAACTACGGCGGGACCTTGGAAAGGTAAAACAACATCTCCCGCTGGAGTCTGCATTCGAAACGTCAAGCCGGGCACTTGTAGCGTCAAAAGTGGTGGCGGAGCGTCATACGGTTGGTCGGCAAATTGAACTCTCAGAATTGTATTCCGGTTTTGCATCGGCTGTGAGCGGACGCGGCCTACTGTTATGCGTTTCTGGTGAACCGGGCATTGGCAAGACCACGCTCATCGAAGAATTTCTTGAGAATGTCGGCAACCTGGACCAGGTGAACTATATCGCACGGGGGCGATCGTCAGAGCGCCTCGCCGGTACTGAGACCTACTTTCCATTTCTTGAAGCGCTGGGTACCTTGCTCCATAGCGAAGGTAACGAGGGACTCACCCGCACGATGAAGTTGCTGGCGCCCACGTGGTATCTCCAGGTCAGCCATCCATCAGATGACAGTGTTTCGTCTCAGATTGTGGATGCCGCGCAAGCCTCTTCGCAAGACCGGATGAAGCGAGAGCTTGGGACCTTTCTGAAGGAGATCTCAAGCACCCGGCCGGTGCTGCTCTTCTTTGACGACCTGCAATGGGCTGACGTTTCGACTATCGATCTACTTGCTTATCTTGCCGGCAAGATTGATGCGATGCGCCTGCTAATCTTAGTCGCATACCGTCAATCCGAGATGCTGCTGGCTAACCATCCTTTTTTGCCAATCAAGTTGGATCTGCAAGGGCGGAAGGTCTGCCGCGAAATGGCCCTCGAGTTCTTGAGCCGTGAAGAGGTAGGGAAATACCTGGCACTCGAATTTCCGGGGCATGAATTTCCGTCCGAGTTCGCAGCGCTGATTTACGAAAAGACTGAAGGTAGCCCTCTCTTCATGGTCGATCTGGCGCGTTATCTTCGAGATCGAGGTGTTATTGAGCGAGATCAGCGAGGTTGGATCCTCGCGCAGTCAATGCCTGATGTAGAGCGCGAGCTACCGGAGTCAGTTCGCAGCATGATTCAAAGAAAGATCGAACAGCTTAGTGAGGATGACCGCAGATTGTTGGTAGCTGCGAGCGTAGAGGGTTATGAATTCAATTCCGCCGTCGTCGCCAAGGCATTGCCGATCGAGATCGAAGAGGCTGAAGCTCGGCTGCAAGTTCTGGATACCACCTATGGTTTGGTGCGGCTCACTTCCGAGCAAGAGCTTCCGGATGGGGCACTTACACAGCACTATCAGTTCGTCCACGTCCTTTATCAAAATGCGCTATATGCCTCACTTACTACGAGGCGAAAGTCCTCGCTAAGTGCAGTTATCGCGGAAACACTGTTAGCACATTACGGAGATCACGCTCCTGCCGTGGCTTCGAAACTCGCTTTCCTGTTCGAGTCGGCTCGAGACTGGGGACGTGCGTCAGATTATTTTCTCGTCGCCGCCGAAAACGCCGCGCGGCTTTTCGCCAATGAAGAAACGATCATGCTTGCGCGACGAGGACTGGAAATAATTAAGCGATTGCCCGATACAACTCAACGAGCGCGCCAGGAGCTAAGGTTGCAGATCAGGCTCGGTTCTCCTTTGATGGCCACCAAGGGTTACGCCGGCTCAGAAACAATGCAGGCTTACACGCGTGCCAGGGAGTTGTGCGAGCAATTGGGTGAGAGTAAGGAACACTTTCAAGTTTTATTTGGATTGTGTGTGATCTGTGTAGTGAGATCCGAACACGAGCGTGCCTTCGAAATCGCCGGACAAATGCTGCCAATCGCAGAAAGCTCACAAGACCAGGTAGCGCTGGTACAGGCGCATTGGTCACTGGGTCTAATCCTCCATTATCTCGGAGACTTAACTGGCGCCCTCAATCATCTCGAGCGGACGATCGGTTTATACGACCAGCGCAATTACCGTTCGCAACTATTTTTGTACGGAGCTGACGCTGGGGTTTTGACCCGCGCCTATACAGCACGCGTCTTGTGGATTCTTGGATATGCGGATCGCGCGAGAGAGATGGTCCAAACCGCTTCTGTATTAGCCGAAAAAGTGCGACATCCG
>Ga0207708_10001515_pt1 | contig 17334 bp, 11 predicted proteins | sample KBSK5101metaG_FD_184340 | JGI IMG/M metagenome (GOLD analysis project Ga0207708, IMG submission 184340) | Corn, switchgrass and miscanthus rhizosphere microbial communities from Kellogg Biological Station, Michigan, USA - KBS K5-10-1 metaG... | ecosystem: Host-associated > Plants > Roots >...
ACCACGCCCTTCGTGTGCATCATCGTCGGCTGGTACTCGTAGATCTTGACGCCCGCGGCCAGCAGCTCGTCGAAGTAGCTGTGGCTGGTGAGGCGGATGGGCTTGGCGTCGGTGTGCTCGTCGGGCAGCAGGATGCGCACATCGACCCCGGCCCGCGCCCGGTCCGCCACCACCTTGCGGACGGCGTCGTCGGGCACGAAGTACGGTGTCGTGATGTAGAGCTTCTGCTTGGCCGACACGAATGACTGGAGGAAGAAGAGGCGGAGCGGATGGTGCTCGCTGGAAGGCGCGCTGGCCAGTCCCGTGTGGAGGGTCACGGGCTGCACGCTTCCCGTCGAGGCGGCGGGCGCGGCCGGGGCGGGAGATGCCGCCGGGCTCGACGCCGGCGCCGGCGCCGTATCGGGGAACCCGAGGACGTCCGGCGGAAACACGTCCGGCCCGGAGAGCAGCTCGCCGGAGCTCTGTGCCCACGGCGCCACGAACGCGGATTGCAGGGTGGCCGCGAGGGGGCCGGTGACGCGCACCATGGTGTCGCGCCAGCGCTCTTCCGTATCGGCGTTGCCGACCCACTTGTCGGAGACGGCCATCCCGCCGGTGTAGCCCACACGGCCGTCCATCACGATCGAACGCCGGTGATTGCGCTTGTGGAACCGGGTGAGTTTGCCCAGGCGGGCCGCGCCGAACCTCTCCACCTGCCCGCCGGCGGCCCGGAGCGCGTCCACGTCCTTGTCCGGCGCCTTCATGCCGCCGAGGCCGTCCAGGAGGACGCGCACCTTCACGCCCGCGCGCGCGCGATCGATGAGGGCGGCGAAGACCTGGTCGTTGGCCTCGCCCGGCTCCCAGATGTAGACGGAGAAATGGATCGTGCGCTGGGCGGCGCGAAGGTCCTTCACGAGGGCGGGGAAGAAGGCCACGCCGTTGTTGAGCAGCTGCACGGTGCCGCCCGCTCGCAAGGGCGCGCCCGCGGTGCCCGCGATCGCGGCCAGGAATTCCGGAGACCGCACGGAGGGAGCGGCCGTGATCCGGATCTCCGGGGGCCGGCGCCCCAAGGGCAGGAACAGGGTGACGAGGACCGTGCAGACGGAGAGGAACCCGAGGCTGGCGAAGAGGATCACCCACCACGGGTACCGGGGCCGGCCCGCCTTTGTCACTCCTTCGATCGTAGGTGCATTCGCGGGGGAGCGGTGGGACCGCGGTGATAAAATGCAGTCCATGCGCACACGTCGCGACGTTCTGATCGGACTCGCCTCGCTCGGGGCGGGGCTCGCTTGCCGGGTGTCCGCGTCCGAAACGACGGAGGCCCAGGCGGGGGCAGGAGCGAAGGGCGCCATGAGCACGGCGGTGAAGTCGGACGCGGAGTGGCGGGCCGTCCCCGACTCCGAATGGAAGCAAATGCTCACGCCCATGCAGTACAAGGTCCTGCGCGGGAAGGGCACGGAGCGTGCGTTCACGGGTGAGCTCTGGAACAACCATGCCCAGGGCACGTACGTCTGCGCGGGCTGCGCGCAGGAGCTCTTCCGCTCCGAAACGAAGTTCGAATCCGGCACGGGCTGGCCGAGCTTCTGGGAGCCCATCTCGAAGAAGGCGGTCATCGAGCGTGCCGACAACACGCTCTTCATGCACCGGACTGAAGTCGTCTGCTCGCGCTGCGAGGGACATCTCGGGCACGTCTTCAACGACGGGCCGAAGCCGACGGGACTCCGCTACTGCATGAACTCGGCTGCGCTCAAGTTCGTTCCCGCGGCAACCTGAGGCCGGGCCGCGCGCCCGTCTAGGGCGACGGGGACGCGACGGGCTCGATCGGCCGCCAGTCCGCGGCGACGACCTTCCAGTCGGAGCCGCGGCGGGCCAGACGCAGGTCGAAGCGCTCGACCGCCGAGGGGGGCAGGAACCCGTCGAGGCCGCCGATGCGCCGCGCCGCCCCGTTGAATTCGGCGCGGAAGCCGACGTCCGCCTCCGTGTCCGTGCGCCGCGAGGCGGACACGTCGTAGACGGCGAGGTGCACGCTCTCGTAGGCGGCGAAGTAGCGGCGCAGGGTGGCCACCGCTTCCGCCTTGTCCACGCTCCCGTTGCCCTTGAAGTCGTCGGAGAGCCGGTCGGCGACGGCCTGGGCGTCGCGGTCCTCGGCGGCGGCGCGGAGCGACTCGACGAGGGCGAGGACGGGATCCGGCTGTCTGTGGCATCCGCCGAGAGCCAGCGCGAGGACGACGGGGAACGCCGGAAGGACGAGGCGCATGTGCTAGTGTGCCTCGTCTTCGGGCGCGCCCGCGTTCAATCCCATGATCCTCCTTCTCCTCCTCAGCCTCGTGACGCCCGCCGCGGAGGCGCCGCCCGCGTACAGCGGCCGCGAGAGCCACGTGCGGGTGACGGTGCCGCGGCTCGAAGAGCAGGTCAAGGTGGACGGGGTCCTCGACGAGCCGGCCTGGGAACGCGCGGCGCGCCTCGTCGACTTCTCGCAATACGCGCCCGTCGACGGCCGGCCCGCGGAGAACGCGACGGAAGTGCTCGTATGGTATTCGCCGTCCGCGATCCATTTCGGCGTCCGCGCCCGCGCGCAAGCGGGGACGGTGCGCGCCAGCCTCGCCAACCGCGACCGCCTCGATGCCGAGGACGCGGTCGACATCTTCCTCGACACCTTCCACGACGGGCGGCAGGCCACGGTCTTCTCCGTCAACCCCCTGGGCGTCCAGGCCGACGGCGCGCTCGTCGAAGGCACGCGCACGCAGGGTGGCGGCTTCTCCGGCCTCTCCACGGGCCGCGAGGTGCCCGACCTCAGCCCGGACTTCGTCTTCGACTCCAAGGGCCGCCTGACCCCGGAAGGGTACGAGGTCGAGGTGCGGATCCCGTTCAAGAGCCTCCGCTACCAGGCGGCCAAGACGCAGGACTGGGGCCTCAACGTGATCCGCCGCGTGCAGAGCAGCGGGCACGAGGACAGCTGGGCGCCGGCGCGGCGCCAGGGAACGTCGTTCCTGGCCCAGGCCGGCACCCTGGCCGGCATCACCGACCTGCGGCCGGGCCTCATCCTCGATCTCAATCCCGTCGTCACCGCGAAGGCGGACGGCGCGCCCGTCGGCGCCAACTGGGGTTACGACACGGGGCGGCCCGAGCTGGGGGGCAACGTGCGCTGGGGGGTGACGTCGAACCTCACCCTCAACGGGACCGTGAACCCCGACTTCTCGCAGGTCGAGGCCGACGCCAGCCAGTTCACCTACGACCCGCGGACCGCGATCTTCTTCCCGGAGAAGCGGCCGTTCTTCCTGGAAGGGATCGAGCAGTTCACGACCCCGAACAACCTCATCTACACGCGCCGCGTGGTGGCGCCGTTGGGCGCGGCCAAGCTGACGGGAAAGGTCGCGGGCACGCGCGTGGCCGCCCTCCTCGCGGTGGACGGGGCGGAGACCTCGGCCACGAGCCGCGATCATCCGTTCTTCGGGATCCTGCGCGTCCAGCGCGACCTCGGATCCCGCTCGCGCGTGGGGCTCGTCTACACCGATCGCATGGAGGACGTGCGCAGCAATCGCGTGGCCGAGGTGGACGCGCACCTGGCCTTCGCTTCCCTCTATGCCCTCGACGTGCAGGGCGCGCTCAGCCGTACGCACGAGGTGGACGTGCGTACGGCCCCGCTGTGGCAGGCCGTCTTCGTGCGCAACGGGCGCCGCTTCGGATGGCGGCACGCCCTCACCGGCCTCCATCCCGATTTCCAGGCGGACGCGGGCTTCATCAGCCGCGGGGACATCGTGCACGCGAACCTCGACCATCGCGTGACGTTCTTCGGGCCGCCGAAAGGGTTCTTCGAGAGCGTCTCCTGCGACGTCGTCCTGGACGGCATCTGGCGCTATCACGACTTTGCGAGCGGGCCCGCCCTCGAGAAGAAGCTCCACTTCAACAACAACCTGAGCCTGCGCGGGGGATGGAAGGCGGGCGTCTCCGTCCTCGTCGAGAACTTCGCCTTCGACCCCGAGCTTTACGCGGATTACGCCCTGGCCCGGCGCACGCCGGCGGGGACGGAGATCCTGCCCTTCACGGGCCTGCCCGGCATCGACAACCTCGACTACGTCCTCAGCCTCAACACGCCCGAATATTCGAGCTTCTCCGGCAGCCTCCAGTACCTCTGGGGGCGCGACGAGAACTTCTTCGAGTGGTCCCCCGCGGACATCAAGTACCTCACCCTGATCGCGGACTGGCGTCCCACGGACCAGATCCGCGTCGGCGCGCAATACCAGCTCCAGGCCTTCGACCGCCGCACGGACGGCTCGACCGTCGGCATCCGGCGCATCCCGCGCCTCAAGGTGGAGTACCAGCTCTCGCGCGCGATCTTCTTCCGCGTGGTGGGGGAATACGACGCCCGCCGCCAGGACACCCTGCGGGACGACGGCCGCACCGAGCTGCCGATCGTCATCCGCGACCCGGCGACCGGCGTCTACGAGCCTTCGCTCCGGTCCGAGCGCAACCGCTTCCGCGTGGACTGGCTCTTCTCGTACCAGCCCACTCCGGGGACGGTGGTCTTCGCCGGCTACGGGAGCACGCTGACGGAAGCGGAAGGCCTGCGGTTCCGCTCCCTGCGCCGCGACACGGACGGCTTCTTCCTGAAGGTCAGCTACCTGTTCCGGATGTGATCTTCACCGGTTCACGCCCGCGCGAGCCATACTGGAGCTGAGGTCGCCATCATGCTCGTCGCGCTTGCCACCATCGTCATCGGGCTCGTCGTGGGCGTCGGCCTGGCCTGGCTGGTCCTTTCCGGTCTGCTCGCCGTCGCCTTCCGCCGCGCGCGGACGTTCCTGCGCCGGATGACGCAGCGGCGCCAGGCGCCGCGCCCGGATTCGCCCGAGCGCCGGCAGGAGGAGCGCCGGGCGCACTGAGCCGCTAGAATCGTCGCCCGTGGCGACGCCGGCCGTTCCGACCTTCTCTCGACTCCCGGTGCGCCGCCTCGCCCTGATCGTCACCCTGGGCGCGCTCGCGCTCGCCTACCAGGCGCACTCGATCACCGACATCGTGCGCGACCTGCGGACGGCCTCGGGCGGCCCTCGCCCGCCTTTCAACCTGGAGGTGGTGGCCGGCCGCATCGGGCATGTGAGCGACGAGGCGGCGGCGGCAGGCGTGAAGGCCGGCGACCGCGTCGTCTCCGTGGCCGGGAAGCCCTACGAGGGCCGCAAGACGCTCGCGGAAGCGTTGCGCGCCGCCCGCCCGGGGGACGTCCTCCCCATCGGGGTCGAGCGGCTCGGCGCCCCCGACGAGATCCGCTCCGTCATCCAGCTCGTGGCGGACGAGCCCGCCGGCCGGAAAGCCTCGCGCACGCTGCTCGCCATCGCCCTCGGGATCGCCCTTCCCGTGGTGAGCCTGTTCCTCGGATTTGCAGTGGCCCTCCGGCGCCCGCGTGACACGAGCGCGTTCCTCCTCCTCTTGATGATGATGAGCTTCGCCCAGCTCCCCGGATCGGCGGCGGCGGACGAGGCGGGCTGGGGGCCGGTGTTCCGCGTCTTCGGCATCTTCTTCGACCACATCCTCTCGTCGACCTGGGCGATCTGGATGCTCCTGTTCGCCATCGCGTTCCCGGAGCGGCTGCCCCTCGATCGGCGCCGGCCCTGGCTGAAGTGGGTCTTCATCGGCCCCCTGTGCGTCTTCGCCGTCATGCGGACGATCGGCGCGGTGGGAGAGGTCGAGGGGAACGACGCGGCCGCACGCCTGCTCGCGACCGTCTTCGCCCTGGAGCCGTTGCCGACGATCCTCATGATGGTGACGGTGGGATCGTTCTTCTCGATCCTCGGATTCAAGGGGGGAACGGCCGCCAACGCGGACAGCCGACGCCGGCTCGTCCTGCTCTATACGGGCGCGGCGGTGGGGCTGACACCGACCGCGCTCCTCATCGTGGCCAGCCTGATCGCCAGGCGGCGGGACGCGATCACGTCCGATTGGGTCGTGCTGCCCGCGCTCCTCTCGATGCTGATCTTCCCGCTGAGCCTCGCCTACGTGATCGTCGTCCATCGGGCCATGGACGTGCGCGTCGTCGTCCGCCAGGGCCTGCAGTACGCCCTGGCCCGCCGCGGGGTGATGGCCTTGCAGGTGGCCGCGATCGCTATCGCCATTTTCGTGGCCAGCACCATCGCCGGCGAGAGCGGGATGAATCGCCCGCGGCGCATCCAGTACCTCTCGCTCGCCATCATCTTCGTGTTCGGCATCCGGCACGTGGCCGACCGCGCCCGGGCCTGGATCGACACGCGCTTCTTCCGCGAGGCCTACGACGCGGAGCAGATCCTCACTGCGCTCAGCGAGGACGTGCGGACCATCGTGGACACCAATACCCTCCTCACCACCGTCGGGCAGCGCGTGGCCACCTCGCTGCACGTGCAGCACCTGGCCGCGCTCCTGCGCCAGAACGGCGCCTATGCCCCCGCCTATCGGCTGGGCGAGCTGCCCGCGGTGCGGCTGGGCGCGGACTCCGTCGTGGCCGCGCGCCTGCGCGAGTCGCGCCAGCCTCTCCGCGTGGACCTCGCGGACCCCGCCTCCTGGGTGAGCCGCGAGGCGGGCCCGGACGACCGCGCCGCCCTCTCCGCCCTGGGGTCCGAGCTCCTGCTGCCCCTGGCCGTGAAGGACACGCTGCTGGGGATCCTGAGCCTGGGCCCCAAGCGATCGGAAGAGCCGTATTCGCCGTCCGACGTACGCCTGCTGCAATCGGTCGCGGCCCAGACCGCGATCGCCCTCGAGAACAGCCAGCTCACCGCGGAGATCGCCCGCGAGAGCGCCTTCCGCGCCCGCCTGAGCCGGGAGATCGAGATCGCGCGCGAGGTCCAGGAAGGGCTGTTCCCGCAGCACTTCCCGCCCGTGAACGGGATCGAATACTTCGGCTTCTGCCGTCCCGCTCTCGGCGTCGGCGGCGATTACTACGACTTCGTGAAGGTGGGGGAGCAGCTCGGGATCGCCGTGGGAGACATCTCCGGCAAGGGCATCCCGGCCGCCCTGCTGATGGCCAGCCTGCAGGCCTCGTTGCGCGCGCAGGCCATCTCCGCCCCCGTGGACCTCGCCACGCTGATGGCCCGCCTCAACGAGCTCATCTACGAGAACTCGCCCGCCAACCGCTACGCGACCTTTTTTTATGGCCAATACGACCCGGCCACGCGAAGCCTCCACTACGTCAACGCGGGCCACAACGCCCCCATGGTCTTCCGTCCGCGCGCGGGGGGCGTCGACCTCCTGCGCGTCGACGGCGGGGGGCCGGTGATCGGCCTCCTTCCATCCGCCGCCTACCAGCAGTTCGCGATCGACCTGCGTCCCGGCGACCTCCTCGTCGGCTACACGGACGGAGTCAGCGAGGCCATGAATCCCGACGACGAGGAGTGGGGTGAAGAACGGATGGCGGAGGCCGTCCGCACCACGTGCCTCGAGCTGCATCCGAAGGAAGTCGTGACTCGGCTGATGGAGGCCGCGGACGGCTTCGCGCACGGGGCCAAGCAGCACGACGACATGACCCTGGTGGTGGTCCGCGTCGTGTGATCCGTCTCCGGCCCGTCTCCGTTCCCGTCCGTTTGGCAGTCTGTTCGTGATCCGCGTCACCCCTGGCCACTTCGCCACCCACGTAGGTGAATGCCAGGAGGCGCAAGATGCTGGCCTGGCTCAACTGCCTGTTCCGCGGGTTCCACGTGCCGGAGCGCCAGTTCGTCGGCGGCTTCCGCTGTGCCGAGTGCGGCCGCGCCGGGGCGGACCTCGAGGAGATGGGCTTCGAGAACTTCGGCTACGCGCCGGCCCTGCGCCGCGCGATCGTGCGGCGCGAGGTGTTCCGGGGCTGAGGCGCGTCCGCGGTCAGGAGACCAAGGCCGCGGCCTTCTTCGGCTCCGCTTCCGCCACCTTCGTTCCGCGCGGGGCCTCCACCGTTCCCAGTCCCAGGATCCCCTTCTCCAGCCATTCGTGGCGTCCGTCCAGGACGTCCACGCCCGCGCGGTAGCGCTGCACGTCGTCGTTGTCCCACAGCTCGGCGAAGAGCCGCTCGACGCGCCGGCGCGAGATGCGGCAGAAGAGGTCGGCCAGGCGCCGCGCCTCCGCCGCCTCCGGCCGCTGCTTCTCCCCGAGGGCCTGGGCGCGCGCGACCGTCGCCGCCGTCGCGAACAGCTCGTTGGCGACGTCCACCAGGCGGAAGAGGAACGCCTGCTTGTTCTGCAGCTTGGCCTGGTAGCGCAACATGCCGTGGAAGCTGGCGCGGGCCAGCTTGCGCGCGCTGCGCTCGACGAAGCGCAGGTGGGTGGCCAGGGAGCCGAACTCCGAGTAGCGGGGCCAGCGGCCCCAGCCCAGCCAGCGCGTCGGGTACCAGGCGGCGTAGAAGGCGCCCATCTTCGGCAGGGCGGCCAGCTTCGCCGACACTCCCTTGTCGGGGTCGATCATCGCCCCCGCGACCTGGAGGTGCTTGTCCACCATCTCCCGGGCCATGAAGAGGTGCATGATCTCGGAGGAGCCCTCGAAGATCTTGTTGATGCGGTAGTCGCGCATCATGCGCTCGACGCCGATGGGCTGCTCCCCGCGCTCCGCGAGGCTCTTCTCCGTCTCGTAGCCGCGGCCGCCGCGGATCTGCATCGTGTCGTCCACGATCTCCCACGTGCGGTCGGTGTTCCATTCCTTGGCCGCCGCCGCTTCCAGGCGGATGTCGTAGCCGCCGCGGTCCGCCATCTCGGTGGCGAGGGCGGCGATGGCCTCCATCGCGAACGTGTGGGCGGCCATGGACGAGATCTTGTGGGCGATGGCCTCGTGCTTGCCCACGGGCTTGCCCCACTGCACGCGCTCCGCGGCCCACTTCCGGCAGATCTCCAGGCAGAGCTTGGACGTGCCCACGGAGCCGTTCGGGATGGAGAGCCGGCCGTCGTTGAGGGTGGTGAGCGCGATCTTGAGGCCGCGGCCCTCCTGTCCGATCAGGTTCTCCGCGGGCACCACGACGTCCTTGAAGCTGATGACGCCGTTGGCGAGGGCGCGCAGCCCCATGAAGTGCGAGCGGTGCTCGACCTTCACCCCGTTCCAGGCCGTCTCCACCACGAAGGCCGAGATCTTGCGGGTCTTGGGGTCGACGGCCATCACCACCAGCAGCTTCGCGATCGTCCCGTTGGTGCACCAGAGCTTGGTCCCGTTGAGGACGTAGGCGGCGCCGTCCGCCGTCTTCTCGGCCGTGGTCGAGAGGCGGGCGGGGTCGGAGCCGACGCCCGTCTCGGTCAGCGCGAAGGCGGAGATCTCGCCCCGGGCGCAGCGAGGCAGGTACTTCTTCTTGAGCTCCGCGCTTCCGAACAGCTTCAGGGGCTGGGGCACGCCGATGGACTGGTGCGCGGAGAGGAGAGCCACGATGTTCCCGTCCACCGAGCCCAGGAGCTGCATGACCTTCTGGTATTCCGCGTTCGTGAACCCGAGCCCGCCATACTCCTTCGGGATCTTCATGCCGAAGGCGCCCATCTTCCGGAGCGTCTCGATCACCGGCTCCGGGTACTCGCCGGTGGCGTCGATCTCGACGGAGTCCACGTCCTCGCGGAGGAACCGCTTCATCTCGTCGTAGAAGGCGGTGAACTCCGGGCGCTCCACCCCCGGGAGCGGGTAGGGATGGACGATGTCGAGGCGGAAGTTCCCCAGGAACAGCTCGCGCATGAAGCTGGGTTGATGCCACTCCTGCTGGCGCGACGCTTCCGCTACCTTCAGGGATTCCCGTTCGGATGTCTCGGGAGAGGTGGGGGCCATGGCGCGCCTCCGTTAAATGAACCGCGGTTCAGTTATATCGCGCTTCCCGATTCCTTGCAAGACCATTCGCTGATGGCAGACCGACCTGGCTCACGACCTCATTTTGCCAACCCAGGCCGATCGATCTCTAGTCCGTTTTTTCCACCATTTCCCGGAACCGTGGGTCGTCTCGCAGCGACGCGAACTCCGGCTCGATCCGGGCCCGCGCCACGTTGAACCGCCGCCGCCCCCGCACCGCCCGGCCCAGGCTGCTCAGCGCCTGCTCGGGCTCGCCGCGCAGGGCGTGGATACCCGCGACGTAGAAGCGTGTGTAGGGATCGTCGGCGCCCAGGCGGAGCCGCTCTTCGAAGAGGGAGAGGGCGATCTGGAACGCCGCCCGCGCCTCCTCGTGCTCCCCGAGGTGGAGGTGCGCGGAGCCGATGCGCTGGTGCAGCTCGATGGTCGTGCGGCTGCGCAGGGCGTGGTCGCCGCTCTCCAGGAACCGGCGCTCGCGCTCCAGGTGCTCCAGGGCCTCCCGGTGCCGTCCCTGGAGCGCCGCCAGGTGGCCGAGGCGCATGTACGACCCCACGATCACGACGCCGTCGCGTCCGGACTGCATCTTCTCCTGCAACACGACGGCCAGGCGGGCGGCGGCCTCGCCGCGGGCGAAGTCGCGCCGCAGGGCGGCGCAGTGCGAGAGCTGGAGGGCGGACCAGCCCGCCTGGGGATTGAGACGGAGCACCGTCTCGTATTCGGCGGCGGCGCGATCGAAGTCGGCGCGCCCGATGAAGAAGGCCCGGGCCAGCGCCCCGTGGGACGGCGCATCCGCGGGATCCAGGGCCAGCGCGCGCTGGACGGCCTCGATCCCTTCTTCTTCCCGGCCCAGCGAGGTGAGGGCGGAGCCGAGCTCCTTCCAGGCCACCACGAGATCCGGGGCGAGCTCGATCGCGCGCCGGAAGGACTCGATGGCGCGCTCGTGCAGCTCCGGCGTCATGAGGTAGGCCGCCTTGACGTCCCAGGTCGAGCCGAGCTGCAGATGGGCGCGCGCGTAGCCGGGGTCGAGGGCGACCGCGCGCTCGAAGAACAGCACCGCGCGGTCCAGGGCCTCGTAGCTCTCGATGCGCAGGTTCAGCATCCCCTTGGCGAAGGCCTCGTAGGCCTCCACCACGTGGGTCTCTTCCGCGCCGCGCGCGCGGGGGGTGAGGCGGAGGCGCAGGCCCGAGGAGAGCTCGCTCACCAGCCGGTCCTGGAGGTCGAAGATCTGCCCGATGCCCCCATCCACCTTGGCCGTGTGCACGACCGTGCCCGTCTCCACTTCCGTGACGCGCGCGGTGACGCGGACGATGTCACCCAGGCGCTGGTAGCCGCCGGTGACGACCCAGCGCGCACCCAGCTCCCGGGCCGCGCGCATGGCCTGGGCCTCGTCGTCGGGCGCCCCGACCGAGCCCATCTTGCGGACGGCCTCCCAGACGCGCTCGCGTCCGACGACGGTGAGGCCGTCGACGCACTTCAGGTCCGCGGTCACCGTCTCCGCGATGCCCGTGCCGAGCCAGTCGTCCTCCGGGCTCTTGGTGATGTTGGTGAGGCTCATGACCGCCACCACTGGGGCCGCGGGCGCGAGCCCCAGACGGGAGGCCGCGCCGCCGATGCCGTCGAGGTCGCGGCCCAGCTCGCGCAGCGACTGGTAGCGCTGCTCGCGATCCTTGGCCAGCATCCGGCGCAGGATGCGCTGCAGCTCCGCGCCGCCGCTGCCCGCGCGTGGCACCGCCGCGGCGGGCTCGCGGTGGAGGATCCCGTCGATCACCTGCACCGCGTTGTCCCCGGGGAAGGGGAGGGCGCCCGTGACCAGCTCGTAGAAGACGACGCCGAGCGAGAAGATGTCCGTGCGCGCGTCGAGGTCGCGCCCCAGGGCCTGCTCCGGCGACATGTAGGAGACGGTTCCCACCAGGCCGCGGCCGGCCGCTTCCTGGGGGGCCCGGCTCCAGGTGCTGGCGGTGTCGTCGGTACGCGGAGAGTACTGGGCGAGGCCGAAGTCGAGGACCTTGACCCGCCGGCTCTCCGTCACCATGACGTTCGAGGACTTGACGTCGCGGTGCACGACGCCGCGGTCGTGGGCCTCGGCCAGCGCCTCCGCGACCTGGCGCACCAGCGCCACCGCCTCCTGCACGTCCAGGGGATGGGCGCGCACGAACTGGGAGAGCGTCTGTCCGGCCACGTACTCCATGGCGATGAAGCTGCGCCGCCCGTCCTCCGCGTCCATCTCGTCGATCTCGTAGATGACGGCGATGTTCGGATGATTCAGGGTGGAAGCGACGCGGGCCTCGCGCAGGAGCCGGTTGCGGGCGCCCTCGTCGCCGCCGCTGCGGAGCATCTTGAGCGCGACCTGCCGGTGCAGCCGGAGGTCCTCCGCCAGGTAGACCTCGCCCATGCCGCCGCCGCCGAGGCGCTGCAGGATGCGGTAGTGGGACGCCGTCTCCGCCACGATCGGTCTCTCCGTCCGCTCATTATGCGGCAGGAGAATTGCACGGCTATTGCCGGTCGGTGGCTCGCGAGGGGCGGCGCCAGCGGAGGCTCGGCATGTGGTGCGTGCGGTGCAAGAACGACGTCGTGGGGTGTCGCTGCGGGGACATCGAGCAGCGGCTGGACCGGCTGAGCCGTCGCGATCCCGTGATCGGGCCGGCGGCCTGGGCGAACCTGTGCCTGCGGCTCCTCCTGTCCAAGAGCGCGGGGAAGGCTCCGCACTGAGCGGATAGCGTATAACCCGGTGCCCAGCGGCGCTATACTGCGCCGCGAGGGCATGGTGCACGAACGCGCCCGGGCGACCCCGATCGCGCTGGCCGCCTGCGCCCTGCTTGCGCCCGCCGCGGCCCTCCGCTCCGCCCCGGCACCAGTCACCGCCGCGCCCCGCGACGGGGTGATGACGTACATCCATCACCCGCCGGAGTCCGCGCGCGACGTCCGCTATCTCTACCAGTGGGAGGTGCTGCGGACGGCCCTCGAGAAGACACACGCGAAGTGGGGCCCCTATCGTCTGGTCGCCGGCGAAGTCATGACCGAGCGGCGGCAGGCCTACGAGCTCCGCAACGCGACCGGCAACCTCACCGTCATGTACCTGGGCACCACCCCCGAGTTCGAGCGGGAGCTCGTGCCCGTCCGCATCCCCGTGGACCGCAGCCTCGGCGGGTATTGCGTCTTCCTCGTGCGTGCGGGCGAGCAGGCGCGCTTCGACGCGGTGCGGACACTGGACGACCTCCGGCAGTTCACGTACGGCCTGGGGCTGGGCTGGATCGACGTGGAGATCCTGCGTGCCAGCGGCTTCAACGTGGTGACGGGCTCCAGCTACGACGGGTTGTTCGAGATGCTGGTGAACCGGCGCTTCGACGTGTTCCTGCGCGGGGCGGTGGAGATCCTGGACGAATACGAGCAGCGCCGGGAGGAGCTGCGCGACATCCGCATCGAGGACAGCCTCCTCCTGTACTATCCGCTGCCGATGTACTTCTGGTTCGCGAAGACGCCGGAAGGACAGCGCCTGGCCCAGCGGGCGGAAGCGGGCCTGCGGCTCATGCTGGCGGACGGGAGCTACGACGAGATCTTCGACCGCTACCAGCGCGCGAAGATCGAGCGCCTCCACTTGAAGACGCGGAAGGCCTACCGGATCGACAACCCGTTCCTCGGACCGGAGACGCCGCTCGCGGACCGGCGGCTCTGGTTCGACCCCACGACCTACCGGTAGGGCAGGCTCCCCGCATGAGCGTCCGCCGCCCTTCCGTTGCCGTCGTCGTCGTGGCCGCCCTCGTCGGGGTCGCCACCCTGCTCATGGTCGTGGCGGGCGTCGTGAACTACGCCTGGTATCGGGCGGATGGCGGGAGCGCGCTGCGCCGGGACCTGTCCACCGAGGCCGACCAGCTCGCGGTCGGCCTGGCCCTGCCCGTGTGGAACATCGATCGTGCGCAGATCGACCGGGTCCTGGCCGCCGCCGAAGCCGATCGCTCCGTGTTCGCGGTCCGCCTCCAGGCCGCGGCCAAGACCCACACCCGCGTCCGGGACGGTGAGTGGAGGCTCCCGCCCGCCACCGGCGACTTCCCGACGGAGGGCCTGATCGAGGAGCGCCGGGACGTCACCTTCAACGGGGAGACGATCGGCTCCTTGCGGATCTATGGGACGACCCGCTTCCTCGATCAGGACCTGGGCCGGATGCGCGAGACGATCGTCATCAGGATCGTCGCCTTCGACGCCCTCCTCGTCCTCTCGCTGTACTTCCTCCTGCGGCGGGCGGTGGTCAAGCCGCTCACCGACATCGAGCGCTTCGCCACCGCCGTGCGGGCGGAAGACGGGACCCATCCCGCCGCGATCGCGCTCTCGCCGGGAGCGGCGCGCGAGCTGGCCAGCCTGCGCGACTCGATCGAAGCCATGGTCCGCCTCCTCGACACGCGCTACGAGGCGGTGCGATCGTCCGAGAAGCAATACCGCGACATCGTGGACTTTTCACCGCTCGGTATCAGCCGCGAGCGGCCGGACGGGTCGATCTTCATGGCCAACCCCGCCCTGGCCCGCATCCTGGGCTGTGCGAGCGTGGACGAAACGCTCACCCTCAACGCGGGCGAAGTCTTCGCGGACGCCGCGGAGCGGGACCGTCTCGTCACCCAGTATTCGGCCGCGGGTTACGGCGAGAGGATCGAGGCGCGTCTCCGGCGACGAGACGGCACTCCGTTCTGGGGAGAGATCACGTCGCACATGGGCCGGGACGAGGCCGGTCAGCCCCTCTACTTCGAGAGCTTCCTGCAGGACGTGACGGAGCGGAAGGAAGCGGAAGGCGCCATCCGCGCGTCGGAAGAGCGCTACCGCCTCCTCTTCGAGGGCAATCCCGTGCCCATGCTCGTCTACGACCTCGAATCGCTGGAGTTCCTGGCCGCGAACCGCGCGGCCGTGGAGCAATACGGCCACGCCCGCGAGGAGCTCCTGCGGCTGCACGTCGACGACCTGGCCGTCCTCGACGATCCGCATCTCGCCGAGTTCCTCGCGACGCGATTCGAGCCCCGGCCCGAGATCGCGCACGTCGGCCGCCGGCGGCAGCGGCGGAAGGACGGGACCCTGTTCGACGTCGACATGACGAGCATGGAGATCGTCTCCGAGGGACGGAGAGCCCGGCTCCTCCTCTGCCGCGATCTGACCGAGGAGAACCGGGCCCGCGACGAGCAGGAGCGGCTGCAGGAATCGCTCCGGCGCAGCGAGAGCATGGCCGCCATGGGCGGCCTGGTCGCCGGCGTGGCCCACGAAGTGCGGAACCCCCTCTTCAGCATCTCCGCCACCGTCGATGCGCTGGAGGCGGACCTCCGCGATCGCGCCGACTTCATGGACCTCGCCCGCCTGCTGCGCTCCCAGGTGGTGCGCCTCACGCAGCTCACGCGTGACCTGCTCGACTACGGCAAGCCGGCGGCCCTGAGCCTGGCCGCGGTACAGCCCGGCGACCCCGTGCGGGTCGCGGTACGCGCGTGCACGCCGCTGGCACAGACGAAAGAGGTCGAGCTCGCGGCCCGGGTCGCGCCCGGACTGCCCCCCCTCACCCTCGACGTGACGCGCATGGAGCAGGTCCTCGAGAACCTCCTGGCCAATGCCGTCCACCATGCGCCTCGCGGCACCGCGGTCCACGTCACCGTCGAGCTCACGGAAGGGGCGCGGGCCGTCGCCTTCCGGGTCGAGGACGAGGGGCCCGGGATCGCGCCCGAGGACCTGGAACGGCTGTTCGAGCCGTTCTTCAGCCGGCGCGACGGCGGCACCGGCCTTGGGCTGCCGATCGTGCATCGCATCGTGGACGCCCACGGCGGGGTGGTCCGCGCCGCCAACCGCCCGACCGGCGGTGCCGTCTTCACCGTCACCCTCCCCGTGCCCGCGCCGGCCGGCGGCCCCGCGGAGCGCGGAGACGGGGCAGGTGACACGTAGCGCACGGCGCCCGCGCCGCGCGGAGGCAGGGGAAAGTGTCACGTAGAGCACGGCGGCGCCGCGTAGCGGCGGCGTCGTGCGAGGGGGGTCTCAGGGGGGGAGCTCCCTGCGACCGCGGTAGTCAGGGAGTTCCCCCCCTGACTAGATATGACACGCCCACCCCTTGCAAGGCCGGCCCGCCTGCGGCATATTGTGGATCGACATCCGGAGCGGCCCGCCTCATGCGGGCCCGGCAACCTGGGGGGACATCCCAAGGTGCCGTTCTTCCCGGCGTAACGGGAAGGAGATGCGGCCCCTCGTCAAGGGGCAACGAAGTGTCCGGCGCGGCGGCCCCGCGCTCTCCGGGTGTATTCGAGAGGGTTGGACCATGCCCATCGAGACCCCCGCGGAGAGCACCCGCGGCCCAATCTCTCCGGCGGAGCACGCCGAGGACCCCGATCACCATCTCTGGCGCAACGGCCGTCTGTGGTGGATCGCCTTCACCGTGCACCTGCCCGGCTGGCAGAAGGAGCGCGTCCGCGTCTCTCTTCACACCGCGGACGTGGTCGAAGCACGCCGCCGCCGCGACGATCTCCTGAACCGGTACCCCCAGGAGCGCGGCTGCGCGCTCTCCCTGCGCATCGGGGCCCGCGCCGCGCGCCGGACCCGCCGATCCGCCTCCATGCGCTCGCCCGTCGCGGCCTGAGCCTCGCGTCCGCGAGACGAGACGTCGCCCCGGAGGGCGCGGCTCAGGGAACCGCTTCGCGCACGCAGCGCAGGCCGATGAAGTTGCGGCTCTCCGGGCCCTCGAACCAGCGGCTGCGTATGGAAGCGCGCAGGAACGAGGGCTTGTTCACCCAGGAGCCGCCGCGCAGGACACGGCGCTGGCGTCCTTCCGCCGGCTCGCCCTTCCAGACGTCCTGGGTCCATTCCCAGACGTTCCCGGCCATGTCGTAGAGGCCGTAACCGTTGGCGGCGTAGGCCCCGACCTTCTCGGGTCCCGCGTCGCGACAGTCCTTCTCGTCGTCGAAGCGGGCGCCGTTGGGCGCGCCGGGGCGGCAGACAGGCTCTTCCGTGCCCCACGGGTAATACCAGTCCGTGTGCCCGCCTCGATCCGCCCATTCCCATTCGCCCTCCGTGGGAAGCCGTCCTCCCGCCCAGGCGCAATACGCCCCCGCGGTCTCCCAGGGGACGTCGACGATGGGAAGGTCGTCACGCTCCCAGCCCTTGTTGAAGGAAGGCGCCTTCGGCATCTCGCGCCCGGTCGCGGCGGCGAAACGCTTGTAGGCGCCGACCGGCACTTCGGTGCGGCCCATCCATAAGCCGTTGGGGATGGTCACGTCCTGATACGGCAGCGTGGCCGGATCGCAGTTGGCGTCGCCGGGAGTACAGCCCATCGGGTAACGTCCCGGGGGAACCCACGCGTAGTCGAGCTCGTCCACGGGATTCGACCAGGTCTGGCCGGGCCGGCCCTCGCCACCCTGCGACGGAGCCGCGGCGGGCGTGCCCGCGCCGCCGCGGGAGAGGAAGGCCGCGCCGATCAACACGGCGACCAGGAGAGCGCCGCCGGCGAGAGCCGCGCGCTCACCCCGGCGACGGACGCGGAACGTCTTCTTCCGCACGACCCAGTCCTGTTTCGGCCGCTCGCTGTAGGCCGGCCTCGGGGGATCGGGCACGCGCGTGGTGTGGTCCTCGGGAGCGTCCTCCGCATCGTCGAGGGTCCGCGTGTCGGGCGAC
>Ga0207708_10001517_pt1 | contig 17300 bp, 15 predicted proteins | sample KBSK5101metaG_FD_184340 | JGI IMG/M metagenome (GOLD analysis project Ga0207708, IMG submission 184340) | Corn, switchgrass and miscanthus rhizosphere microbial communities from Kellogg Biological Station, Michigan, USA - KBS K5-10-1 metaG... | ecosystem: Host-associated > Plants > Roots >...
CGCCCGCCGATTTCGTCTCATGGTGGTGTTCCCCAGGTCGGTCCAGTCACGACAATACTGCGCTGGTCGGGAAACGGCGCGGCGGGGCCGGCGTTCCTGCGAGTCGCAGTCATCCTATAAGTATACGGCAGAGGCAACGGTTTGACGGCCGTTGTTTGCAGGAAGGCCAGTGTGGGGTGCGTCAGGTGACCGCGTTGAAGGGGCGGCCGGCCTGGAATGCCTCGATCATGTCGAGCACCTGGCGCCACAAGCCCACCATCGCCTCGTGGCTGGCCCAGCCGACGTGCGGCGTGATGATGACGTTGGGCCGGCCGATGATTTCGCGGAAACAATGGTCGGCGGGCAGCGGCTCCTTGGTGATGCAGTCGAAGCCGGCGCCGGCGATCAACCCCTCCTTGACCGCCTGCACCAGATCCTCTTCGACCACCAGGCCGCCGCGCGCCGTATTGATGAGCAGCGGCCGCTTCTTCATTTTGCGGAACTCGGCCATGCCGATCATGTTGCGCGTGCCGGGCAGCAGCGGGCTGTGCAGGGTGATGACGTCGCTGGTCTCCAGCACCTCGTCGAACGGAGTGTAGAGGGGGCCGAGGCCGCTCACGCCCTTATGGGCCGCAAACAGCGTGCGCATGCCGAATGCCTGCCCGAGCCGGGCCACCGACTGGCCGATCGCGCCCTCTCCGATGATGCCGAGCGTCGAGCCCGCGAGATCCCGGATGGTGTGCGTGAAGAAGCAGAACTGCCCGGCCTTCTGCCATTGCCCGTCGATCACGTCCTGCCGGTAGCCGACGATGCCGCGGCGCAGCGCCAGGATCAGCGCGAACGTGTGCTCCGGCACCGTGCTCACGGCGTAGCCGCGCACGTTGGCGACGGCGATGCCGCGCTCGCGGCAGGCCGCCACGTCGATCACGTCGTATCCGGTGGCCGCCACCGCGATCATTCTGAGATGCGGCAGCTCCTTGAGATGCCGGGCGCGGATCGGCACCTTGTTCGTGATGGCGATGCGCGCACCGGCGAGACGCTCCGCCACCGCGTCGCGCGGAGTCGAATCGTGCTCGATCCATTGGTGGCAGAACGCCGGCCTGGTCAGATCGACCGACGGGCCGATGGTGCCGCGGTCGAGAAAGACGATGTGGACTTGACCACCTTGGCCACCTGGGGCGCTGTCGCTTCGCTGCTGCATGCGAGACACCTCCCTGCCAATCCGTTGGGTCAACGCCGGCGAAAGCCGGCGGCAGACCCAATACCGTGGCGAGCGCGTCGCCTTTGATTGCTATGCATGCACTGTGCCAGCGGCCCGCGCAGGAACGGCGGCAGAGGCCGCGGGAATTGGCGGATAGACGCTCAGCGAGCGGCCGAGCTGCTGCACCAGGCCCAACACGGCGTCGATATAAGGCGTCTCCACGCCGGTCAGCCGGCCCATCTCCTGCACCGATGTGAGCAGCGCATCGATCTCCAGCGGGCGGCCGCTCTCCAGGTCCTGCAGCATGGAGGTGCGGTGCGCCCCCACGCGGGCGGCGCCGTTCACCCGGCGCTCGATGCCGACGCGGAAGGTGACGCCGAAGCGCCGGGCGATCTCCTCCGCCTCCGTCATCATCCGGATGGAGAGCCCGCGCAGGGCGGGCTCGGTGGCCACGATGTCGAGCGTCGCGCGGGTGAGCGCGCTGATCGGGTTGAAGCACAGATTGCCCCACAGCTTGAGCCAGATCTCGCTGCGGATGTCCTGCAGAACGGGCGCCGCGAAGCCGGCCCGCTCCAGCACGTTGGCGAGGCGCACGCAGCGCTCGGAGATGCTGCCGACGGGCTCGCCCAGGGCGAACTTGTCGCCGTAGGCGTGCCGCACCACGCCCGGCTCGACGATCTCGGTGGCGGGATAGACGACGCAGCCGATCGCCCGCTCCGGCCCCAGCGCCTTCCACTGGCGGTCGTCGGGATCGACGCTGCGCAGCCGCGCGCCGGCGAAGCGCCCGTCGAGGTCGCCGGCGAGACCATACGTGTACCACCACGGCACGCCGTTCTGGCCGGTGACGACGGCGGTCTCAGGACCGAGCAGCGGCGCCATCCGCTCCGCCGTCTCCCAGGCCTGGTGGGCCTTGAGGCAGACGACCACGTAGTCCTGTGGGCCAAGGTCGCACGGGTCGTCGGTGGCGGCGGGCCGGCAGGTGCGCGTCTCGCCGTCGATGAGGAGCTTGAGGCCGCTTTTCCGGATCGCCGCCAGGTGCGCGCCACGTGCCACCACCGACAGCTGGACGCCCTCGACCTCGCTCAGCCCGGCGGCCAGATAGCCGCCGATGGCGCCCGCACCATAGATGCAGATCCGCATGGGCTCCTCCGCTCCTGCTACTTCGTGCACCCGTAATCCCGGACGGAGCGGTGCGAGCCGAAGGCGAGCACAGCCGCTCCGATCCGGGACCTCCGGAGGCTTGGACTCGCCTCACCAGGTCCCGGACAGCTTCGGCTCCTTGGGGCCTCAGCTTCCGGGTTGTGTCATGCCACCTTGCGCTCCAGACCCAGCTCCAGCTTGGGCGCGGTGGCGCGGAAATGCTCTTGCGCCGCCGCCACGCCCGATCCCGCCGCCACCGGCACGCCGACATCGCGCAGAGCCATCTCGCAGCCGGCCAGCGCCTGCAGGATCATGAGCTCGTTGATGTTGCCGATGTGGCCGATACGGAACACCTTGCCCGCCACCTTAGAGAGGCCGACGCCAAGCGACATGCGGTAGCGGTAATAGGCCGTCTTCACCACATCGTCGCTGTTGAAGCCGGCCGGCACGCACGCCGCCGTCACCGTGTCCGAGTGCCACCTGGGCTCCTTGGCGCAGAGCTTGAGCCCCCACGCAGCCACGCCGAGCCGGGCGCCCTCGGCCAGGCGCCGGTGGCGCGCGTAGACATTGTCGAGGCCCTCCGCCAGCAGCATGTCGAGCGAGGCGCGCAGGCCGCGGAGCAGCGTGGTCGCCGGCGTGTAGGGGAAGTAGCCATCTTTGTTGGCGCGCATCATGTCGGCGAAGTCGAAGAAGCAGCGCGGGCACCTGGCCGTCTTGTGGGCGGCGAGCGCCTTCTGGCTGACGGCCACGATGGCGAGCCCGGTCGGCAGCATGAAGCCCTTCTGCGAGCCGGACACGGCGAGGTCCACGCCCCACTCATCCATGCGGAAGTCGATGCTGGCGATGGAGCTCACCCCATCCACCATCAGCAGCGCCGGATGCCCGGCCGCATTGAGCGCACGGCGCACGCCGGCCACGTCGCTGGTCACGCCGGTGGCCGTCTCGTTGTGGCAGACCAGCACGGCCTTGATCTCATGCCGCTTGTCGGCCGCAAGGCGCGCCTCGACGATGTCGAGCAGAACGCCCTCGCCCCACTCCGTGTCGATGACATCGACGTTGAACCCGTGCCGGCGGGCAAGGTCGGCCCACAGGTGCGAGAACTGGCCGAACACCGCGATCAGCACCTTGTCGCCGGGCGAGAGCGTGTTGGTCATCGCCGCCTCCCAGCCGCCCGTGCCGGACGACGGGAACAGGAACACCTGGCCCTTCTCGGTCCTGAACACCTTCTTGAGGTCGCGGAACAGCGGCAGCGTGAAGGCCGGGAAGTCGGGCGCGCGCTGGTCCTCCAGGGCCACGTCCATGGCCTGGCGCACCGCGAACGGCATGTTGGTGGGGCCTGGGATGAAGAGGCCATGGAACCCGGACATTGCTGCTCCTTCCGTGACGAAACGGTTGCTGACGAGGCTATCGGCAGTCGGGCGTCGGCAGTCGGAAGTCGAGCATCGGACTTCCGGCTTCGGGTTTCCCGACTGCCGACGCCCGACTGCCGAAACACTCACCTGCGTCACTCCTTGCGGCGAGCCTCAGGGATAGATCGGGAAGCGGGCGCACAGCTCCGTGGCCGCGTGCTTCACTCTCGCCTCGACGAGCGCGTTGCCGGCCTCGCCGTGCGCCGCCAGGCCGTCGAGCACCTCGACGATCATACGGCCGACCTGGCGGAACTCCTCGACGCCGAGCCCGCGAGTGGTGCAGGCCGGGCTGCCGAGGCGCAGCCCGGACGTGACGGTCGGCTTCTCGGGGTCGAACGGCACGCCGTTCTTGTTGCAGGTGATGTGCGCGCGGCCGAGCGCCTTCTCGGCGACGTTCCCCGTCAGTTTCTTGGGCCTGAGGTCGACGAGCACCAGATGCGTATCGGTGCCGCCGGTCGTCAGGGCATAGCCGCCCTGCTGCAGCGCCTCGCCCATCGCCCGGCAATTGTCGACCATCGCCCGCGCGTAGACCCTGAATCCGGGCTGCAGCGCCTCGCCGAGCGCCACCGCCTTGGCCGCCACCACGTGCATCAGCGGCCCGCCCTGCAGGCCGGGAAACACCGCCGCATCGATCTTCTTGGCAATGTTCTCGTGGCTGGTCAGGATCAGCCCGCCGCGGGGGCCGCGCAGCGTCTTGTGGGTGGTGCTGGTGACCACATGGGCGAAGTCGAGCGGGCTCGGGTGCACGTCGGCGGCCACCAGGCCGGCGATGTGGGCCATGTCCACCATCAGCAGCGCGCCGACCTCGTCGGCGATACTGCGGAAGCGGGCGAAGTTGAGGAGGCGGGGATAGGCCGAGCCGCCGGCCACGATGAGGCGCGGCCGGTGCCGGCGGGCCAGCGCCGTCAGCTCGTCGAAATCGATCCGCTGGTCGTCCCGGCGCACGCCGTAGGGCACAGCCTTGAACCACTTGCCGGACAGGTTGGGCGCGGCGCCGTGGGTGAGATGCCCGCCGGCGGCCAAGGACAGGCCCAGGATGGTATCGCCGGGCTTGGCCAGCGCCAGCAGCACCGCCTGGTTGGCCTGGCTGCCGGAGCTCGGCTGCACATTGGCGAACTTGCACGCGAACAGCTGCTTGGCCCGCTCGATGGCCAGCGTCTCGGCCTCGTCCACGTATTGGCAGCCGCCGTAGTAGCGCCGGCCGGGATAGCCCTCGGCGTACTTGTTGGTGAGCGGCGAGCCGGTGGCCTCCAGCACCGCCTGGCTGACGATGTTCTCCGAGGCGATCAGCTCGATCTCCGTGCGCTGCCGCCCGGTCTCGCGGGCCACCGCCGCGTAGACGGCGGGATCGGCAGCGGCGAGCCCGGATGAGAAGAACGTAACAGGTCCGCCGGGATCCCTCTGCGCCACCGCCGACATCTTGCCTCTCGTTGCCTTTGCAATTCGGTATATGGCATTATGTATACCAGACCTGCATCGCCATGCAATGGAAATCATTTCCATTTCGTGCTACCAGATGCCGCGCCGGCAAGGGGCCGGCCTCCGGCCGGTCCGGCATGGACCCTGCGAGCCTCGTGGGAGGGGGTGCAGACTGCTCTGGCGACCGGTTTTTGGGCCCGCTGTCTGCGTGGGGCTCGCGGGCAGAGCTGGAAAAGGATAGGGCGATGGCGGGGCGGCCAAGATTGACGCGAGTGCCTGCGGGCGAGGACGATTTCGTCCGCCAGCAGCCGGGCTCGGTGCAGGCGCTGGACCGCGGCCTGGCGCTGCTGGAGATCATCGCCCAGGCCGACGGGCTGTCGCTCACCAGCATCGCCCAGCGCGCCGGCATCCCGCCTTCGACCGCGCACCGCATCCTGGCAACGCTGAAGGCGGCCGGCTTCGTGCAGTGCGACGAGGCGCGCGGGGGCTATCTCATTGGAGTGAAGGCGTTCAAGATCGGAAGCGCCTTCCTGCGCAACCGCAAGCTGGTCGATGTCGGCCGCGGCGTCATGCGCGACCTGATGGCCGCCAGCGGCGAGACGACCAACCTGGGGATCGAGAACGACGGCTCAGTGGTGTTCGTCTCCCAGCTCGAGAGCCACCACCCGATCCGGGCGTTCCACCGTCCGGGGGCACGCGGCCCGCTGCACGCCTCCAGCCTCGGCAAGGCCATCCTGGCCTGGCTGCCGGAAGCGGAGGTGACAAGGCTCCTGCACCGCGTCGGCCTGCCCAAGCTCACCGACCACACCATGGTCGATCCGCAGGCCCTGCTCGCCGACCTGGCCCTGACGCGGCGTCGCGGCTGGGCCATCGACGACGAGGAGCGGGCGGAGGGCCTGCGCTGCGTCGGAGCGCCGGTGTTCAACGAGCATGCCGAGGTGGTCGGGGCGTTATCGGTCTCCGGCCCCACCATCCGCATGACCGACGAGCGGCTGGGCGAGCTTGGCCCTCTGGCGAAGCGGGCTGCGGCGGAGCTGACGGACCGTATCGGCGGAATGGTGCCGAGGTCAGGGTCAGACCCTGCGGGTCTGGCGCCATAGCACCCATAGTGTCAGACCCTGGGGTCCGACACCATTTGCACAGACGGCTTGGAAGCCGCGGTGTCAGACCCGGAGGATCTGACACCTTTCTTGGAATTCTATTCCGCCGCTTGCCATCCCGGCAATCGCGCGCTAGTATCTATTGGTATACCATATGCCAAAGAGAAGGAAGGGGCATCCGAACCGGCCGCCGACCTGTCCGCTTGAGACGGCCGCCACCCACACCACCGGGGCGAGGCGACGCACATGGACCTTCATGAATTCCAGGCCAAGGAGCTGCTGGAGCGGTTCGGGATCGACACCCCCGGGGGGCGGGTCGTCGAGTCGGTTGCCGATGCCCAGAGGGCCGCGGAGGGCCTCGGCGGCCGAGACCTCGTCGTCAAGGCACAGATCCGGGCCGGCGACCGTGCGCGCCACGGTGGGGTCCGCTTCGCCGACAGCCCCCGCACCGCCGCCTCGGAGGCCGGCAAGCTGCTCGGGCGGAGGATCGCCACACCGCAGACGCCCGAGGGCGGCGCGCTCGTCAGGTGGGTGTACGTGGAGGAGGCGGTCGAGGCTGTCCAGCTGCTCTACGCCGCGGTGGTGCTCGACCGGGTCTCGGGCCGTCCCCTGGCGCTCGCCAGCGCCCGCGGGGGCGACGACATCGAGGAGCGGGCGGAGCGCGATCCCGCGATCATCCAAAGCATCCCGCTCATTGTCGGTAATGATGCGGCGGACGGCGACTTTGCCGGCCTGGCAGGCCGCATCGGCCTCAACGGCGCCGCCCTGGCGGACGCTGCGCGGCTGTTCCGGCAGCTTGCCGCGGCATTCGTCGCGCTGGATGCCAGCCTGATCGAGGTGAACCCGCTGGCGCTCACCGCCGGCGGCCGGCTGATCGCCCTCGATGCCAAGCTCAGCATCGACGACAACGCCCTCTTCCGCCACGCGGACCTGCGGGCGCTGCACGACTATATGGAGCGGGACGAGAGCGATCCCGTCGAGCTGGAGGCGCAGCAGCACCAGATCAACTACATCCGCATGTCGGGCGACGTCGGCGTGCTGGTGAACGGCGCCGGGCTGGCGCTCGCCACCCTCGACATGGTGTGCGATGCCGGCGGCCGGCCCGCCAACTTCATGGATATCCGCACCACGGCCAGCAGTCTCGACATTGCGCGCGGCTTCCGGCTGATCCTCGACAACCCCGCGGTGCGCGCAATCCTGGTCAACGTCCACGGCGGCGGCATGCAGCCCTGCGATACCATCGCCGAGGGCATCGGGATCGCCATGCGACGCCGACCGTTGCGGAATATCCCCATCGTCATCTCGATGGCCGGCAACCATGCCGAGTTCGCCAGGACCGTGCTGGCAAACACCGGCGTTCCCCACATCGCCTGCGGCAGGCCTTGGGAGGCGGTGCAGAGGGCGGTGGCGTCGGCAAGAGCGGAGAGCTCCTCATGGCTATCCTCGTTGGTCGCGAGACGCGCGTGATCTGCCAGGGCATGACGGGACGGGCCGCCACCTTCCACGTCGGCCGCATGCTCAACTACGGCACCAACATCGTCGGCGGCGTCACACCCGGCAAGGGCGGCAGCCGGCATCTCGACCTGCCCGTGTTCGACACCGTGGCCGAGGCGGTGGTCGCCACCGGCGCCAACGCCAGTCTCGTATTCGTGCCGCCCGACCGGGCCGCCGCGGCCATGATCGAGGCGATCCGTGCCGGCGTACCGCTGGTGGTGTGCGTGACGGAGCGCGTGCCGCTCATCGACATGGTGCGGGTGCGCCAGGCCCTCGACGGCACGCGCACGCGCCTCATCGGTCCCAACTCGCAGGGCTTGCTGGCGCCCAATGTGGCCCAGCTGGGGGTGATGGCGACCACGAGCGCCAGGAAGGGCGGCATCGGCATCGCCTCGCGCTCGGCCTCTCTCACCAGCGAGATCGTGGCCCAGGTCACCAGGGCCGGCCTCGGTCAATCGACCACCGTCGGCATCGGCGGCGACCCGGTGCACGGGCTCACCCTCGCCGAGTGCGTCGAGCTGTTCGAGGACGACGGTGAGACCGACGGCATCGTGCTGATCGGCGAGATCGGCGGCTCGGACGAGGAGCAGGCGGCGCAGACCATCGCGCGCCTGCGCCCGAGGAAGCCCATCGTCGCGCTGGTTGCCGGGCGGCACGCGCCGCGACTGCGTCGCATGGGCCACGCCGGCGCCTTCACCAGCGAGCGGACGGGCTCGGCCCACCACAAGATCGAGGCGCTGCTCGCCGCCGGCGTTCTGATCGCGCCCAACGCCCACAATGTCGGCGAGCTGATGCGCGAGGCGTTGCGCTCGGTGCGAAACTAGGTCGTATATTCAAGAAGCGGGGCAGGCATCGTCACGGGGCGCGGTCCGGCAGTATTCGGAGCGAACCTGCCGTAAGATTGCCGGTCGGCTTGCTCAGACCGGTGGGCAGCCTCAAATTCCGGGCTTCTCCGTTTCGCCGCGATACGTGTGTAAAGGTTGGTCATCGTTGCCAAGCCAGTCGGCGGGAAGGACCAGGCGGCACCGGACCCCCTCCGGAGCGGACACAAGGTCAACCGTACCGCCGAACTCGTAGGGAATCAGCTCGCGAATTGTGCTCGTCCCATAGCTGGATTTGCCGAGAGCGACGACGGGGGGGCCGCCGATTTCCTGCCACTCGAACACCAGATGAGGTCGCGGCTGCCCATTCAGGTGCCGGTCCCACCGGATCGACACGCGGCCGCTCTTAGTAGAGAGAGCGCCGTACTTAGCCGCGTTGGTGGCAAGCTCATGCAGGACCATGGCCATGGCCTGACCCGCCTCGGGTTTCAGAAAGATGCCGGGACCGTCGATCTCGGTGTTGTCGCAGGTTGCGTATGGTGCGAGCTCGCGCCGGACGAGGTCTGACAACGACACCCCTTGCCACCGATGGGAGCTCAACAGCTCGTGCGTCGTTGCCATCGACCGAATGCGTCCATCGAGCGCCGCCACGAAATCGGCGACCGATCTGCTCTCTTGCTGGGTTTGGGAGACGACCGCGCTGACGGTCGCGAGTGCGTTCTTCACGCGATGGTCGAGTTCGGCCAGCAGCGTGCGTTGCTGCTCCTCCACGCGTTTGCGCTCGGTAATGTCCTGAACTACGGAGACGAAATAGTCGACGCCGCCGTCCGTCTTTCGCACGCAGCCGACGGCGAGACTTGCCCAGACGATGCCGCCATCCTTGCGGACATAACGCTTCTCGATGCAGTAGCTTTCGGCTTCGCCGACGAGTGTCTTGTTGAGCACCGAGAGATTGTTTGCAACGTCGTCTGGGTGTGTGAGGTCCTGGAAGGCTTTCGTACCGAGTTCCTCAGCGGAATAGCCAAGCATGCGGGCGAAGCTGTTGTTGGCGCGCAGAATTGCTCCCTCGGTACCGACGAGCGCAACACCCACCGCCGCATTTTCGAACGTCGCACGGAACCGTGCCTCGCTATCGGCAAGCGCGCGCCGCGCCTCGACTTGCTCGGTTGTCACCTCAGTGAACAAGACCGCGCCACCGATCTGGCCGTCGCCTCCGCGCCATGGTGCCATGGACCAACCTGTCCACTCGATGCGACCATCCTGACGCGTGAACTGGTCCTCCTCGTTCGAGAGTGCTTCACCCCCGAGCACCCGGGCGTGGATGTCGCGCCAACGCTGCGGTACTTCGGGAAACACCTCATAGTGCGATCGGCCGATGAGCTGTGCGCCTTGGGGGAGACGGAAATCAAGGATGTATCGACGCGAGACGGCAAGGTAGCGCATGTCGCGATCGAACATGGCAATCGCTGCCGGGGCGTGCTCGACGAACACTGCCAGCTGCGCCTGTCGCTCCGCGAGGTCCGCTTCAGCCCGCTTGCGCTCGCTGATATCGACAAGCATGTTGACGGCACCGGTAAACATTCCGGATGCATCGAACACCGGCGTCGGATAGGGGATGAACGGAATTCGCGTGCCATCCGGGCGCTCGGCAACCGCCTCCATGCCACGGATTGGTCGCCTTTCACGCAATGCCAGTGCCATCGGGCACTCGTCGTGGGGCAGCGGCGTGCCATCCGGCCAATAGAGCTTCCAGGAACCGCAGAACTTGGTCTCGCCAAGCTGGGGGTGGCAGCCCCAAAGCTCGGCCGCGGCAGAGTTGTAAAAGGTGAGACGCCCTTCAGTGTCTGTCATGTAGATCGCGGCAGGAAGTGCCTCGATAGCCTCCTGAGACAGACCACTGACGTCGCCCAAAGCATGGGCCCGGATCGTACCGTTGGGTGTCATGGGTAGTGCCCCAACCGCTCTCAGTGCTGAACTCCGCTCGCTTGCGACGGCCGTCTTTAGACTGAAACGCTGCAGATACTACACCTGACGCAAGTGGAGCAAAAACGCATTTGTCCGCAAGCCTTGTTTCGCCGGCACGTGACCGCTCAATTGGCCAGACCTGTCATCCCCTGTATCCCCGTTTCCGGGGGAGATCTTTAGGTGCGCGGTCTCCTTAACCGTGCCACAACAATGGCGCAGACCACCATGTGTTTCGGAAGCCCGCGGGTGGTCCGCTAGGCGAAGAACCGATTCCGCGGCCGCGGCAGGCCGAGGGTGTCGCGGAGCGTGGTGCCGGGATACTCGCGCCGGAACAGGCCGCGCCGCTGCAGCTCGGGTACGACGCGGCCCACAAAGTCGTCGAGACCCTGGGGCAGATACGGGAACATCACGTTGAAGCCGTCGCTGCCGCCGGATTGGAGCCACTCCTCCATCGCGTCGGCGATGGTCTGCGGCGTGCCGGCAAACGTCAGCCCGGAATAGCCGCCGAGGCGCTGGGCGAGCTGGCGCACCGTGAGGCCCTCGCGTTGGGCCAAGTCGATCACGCGCTCGCGCCCGCTCTTGCTCTGGTTGGTCTCCGGGATCTCAGGTAACGGGCCTTCGGGATCGAATTTCGAGGCGTCGGTGCCGAGCGCGATCGATAGCGAGGCGATGGCGCTGTCGAAATGCACCAGGCTGTCGAGCTGCAGCCGCCTGGCGCGCGCCTCTTCCACGGTATCGCCGACGATAACCAGTGCCCCCGGCAGGATCTTGATGTGATCGGGGTTGCGTCCCGCCCTTTCCGCACGGTCCTTGACGTCCGCGTAGAACTGCTGGGCGGCGCGCAGCGGAAGCCCGGCGGCGAATACGACCTCCGCTGTCTCGCCCGCGAGCTGCCGCCCGGCATCGGAGGCACCCGCCTGGACGATGACCGGCCAGCCCTGGACCGGGCGCGCAATATTGAGCGGGCCCCGGACGGAGAGATATTGTCCTTTGTGGTCGAGCACGTGCAGCTTGTCGGGGTCGAAGAAGATCCCGCTTTCGGCGTCGCGCAGGAACGCATCGTCGGCCCAGCTGTCCCACAGGCCGGTGACCACATCGTAGAACTCGCGCGCCCGCGCATAGCGGTCGCCGTGCTCCATGTGCTCCGTGAGCCCGAAGTTCAACGCCGCGTCGGGATTGGAGGTGGTGACGATATTCCAGCCCGCGCGCCCGCCGCTGATGTGGTCGAGCGAAGCAAACCGGCGCGCGATATGGTAGGGCGCATCGAATGTGGTCGACGCGGTCGCGACGAGGCCGATGCGCTCGGTGACAGCGGCGAGTGCCGAGAGCAGCGTGAGGGGCTCGAACGAGGTGACCGTATGGCTGCGCTTCAAGGCTTCGATGGGCATGTTCAGAACGGCCAGGTGGTCGGCCATGAAGAACGCATCGAACCTGCCGCGCTCCAGCGTCTGCACGAACCGCTTCAAGTGCGCCAGGTTGAAGTTCGCGTCGGGAAAAGCGCCGGGATACCGCCAGGCGCCCGTGTGAATGCTCACCGGACGCATGAAGGCGCCGAGATGCAGTTGCCGCGCGCTGCTCATGTCACTGTCCGCCATTCGGTTGCATCCTGCGTCTCAGGCGATCATGCGCGCCAGATGTGGCGCTGCGCGCGCCGCCGCGCAAGAGGCCGGCCGCGCCGGGAGAGACCGAGGCGGCGCCGTGGGGTAACGGAGCATGAAAATAATTTGCAATGCATTTGAACGCCGCTCCCCGGACAGGTCTCCACGATTTGAACGGTGTGCCATGGCCGCCCGGAGTAAGCTGCATGGCCAAACCGACTCGATGCATCCCGCCGAGGCAAGCCAGCTGGAGGCGATCCATGACCATCACGCTCAACCACACCATCGTGCCCGTCCGCGACAAGGACGCCGCCGCACGGCAGTTCGCGCAGATCTTCGGCCTCGTCTATAAGGGCCGGGGCCAGCACTTTGCCCCGGTCAAGGTCAACGACACGCTGACCTTCCTGTTCGACGACGAGGAGCGGTTCGAAAGCCATCACTATGCCTTCCACATCACCGATGCGGAGTTCGATGCCATCTTCGGGCGCGTCAGGGAGGCCGGCCTCGTCTACGGCAGCACGCCGTGGAGTGCCGAGGATGGCAGGTTCAACGACTGGGGCGGCGGCCGCGGCGTCTACTTCAAGACGGCGGACGGCCACCTCATCGAGCTGATGACCGTGCCGCAATGAGGATCATTGCCACCGAGGCCGACATCCGCGACGGCGTGCGGGCGCTGCGGCGCAAGTGCGCCACCATGCGCCACGTGCACGACACCGCCGGCGACCCGCCGCTGCGCCGCCGGCCTGCCGGCTTCGAGGGGCTCGCCCGGGTCATCGTCGGCCAGCAGCTCTCGGTTGCCAGCGCGGCGGCGATCTGGGAGCGCACCGCCGCCGCCTGCCAGCCGTTCGAGCCGGCCACGCTCCTGCGCCTCTCCGACACGAGGCTCGCTGGCGCCGGGCTGTCCCGTCCCAAGATCCGCACCTTGCGGGCCATCGCCGCGGCCTGTGCCGACGGCCTCGACCTGACGGCCCTCGAAAGCGCCAGCAACGAGGAGATCCACGCCACCCTCACCGCCGTGGTCGGCATCGGCCCATGGACGGCCGACGTCTTCATCATGTTCTGCCTGGGCCGCGCCGACGCCTGGGCGCCGGGCGACCTCGCCCTGCAGATCGCCTTGCAGCGGGCGTTCGCGCTGGCCGAACGGCCCGGCAAGGACGACATGATGACGCTGGCCGAGCGCTGGCGCCCCTGGCGGGGCGTCGCGGCACGGCTGCTGTGGGCCTATTACGCAGCCGCGAAGGCGAAGGCCACCGCAGTGCCGGTCTGACACGCCCCAGGCCGAAAGGCCGCATTGCGCCGTTTGGCCGCGAGTCTCGGCAGTCCCCCGCAATGGCGCCCGACTGCCGAAACCGCTGCCACCGATCCTGCAAGCTGATAATCTCGCGCCGGGGATCTATCACAGAAGCGTGAGGGAGATGCGCATGGTTCTGAAAGCACCCGGAATTCTGACGTTCCTGTTGTCGATCGTGCTGGCTCTCGCGGTGCTGTTCGCCAGGTACTTCGGCACCTCGGTGCCGCTCCTCACCGGCGACGTTGCGCATTTCTATGGCCTCCTCGCGGCCTACGTCATCCTGTTGCTCGGCTGCATCATGCGCGGGCTGTAGCTCGGCTTCCTCCCCCGTCGCCCTCGGAATCGTGGCGACGAGGCTCGTGCTGTGGATGGCCCGCGGGCGGTGGGAGAGAGGGGCGCAAAAACTCTGTGCTCTTCTGTCGCGCGGCCAACGGCACCCTGGCGAGGGGCGTGCCGCCGGTGTGCTTATGAGCGATGGGAATTCTTCGCGTCGTCTCCGGCCTCATCGTCCGGTTCCGCGCGCAGCGCTGGAGCAGGGAGATTCTGCTGGCCATCGCCCTGACGCTCGCCTCCGCGGCCTTCATTGCCGCCGCCCTGGTGGGCGAGGGTGGGCACGTTGGAGGCGCCCCGCCGTTGAGCGCGAACCGGTAAGAGGCGCCGTCGCCGGTGCATGCGGTTTGGGCCGGCGTGCAGCGGCCCTCACCAATCCGTTCTGCAATCCATGTCGGCCGTCGTGACAGCAGCCGGCGGCTGCGAGCCCAGTCTGGCGCGCTATTTGACGTAGGACCTGTTCGAAGACACCGCCGTCTTCAAAATGCGTCGTCCGCGTCTTCGTCGTTCACAGCTACCGCGCCATTGTGACCGCGCGCATGATGGCGGTATCGCGGCGGGCCATGAGGATGCGGACGATCTCGACGCCTTGCCTTTCGATCCCGCCCTGATGCTCGCCTGCAACCGCGAGCTCGGTGCTCGTGAAATTCGTCTGCCGTTGTTGAGGAGCTGAAGATCAGGGTCAAGCTGGCGGAATAGGAACCGCACTGCACCGTTTACAGTCAAAGCTGCACCGTTTACAGTCAAAGACGTTTTGCAGCGTTCCGACCGAACGGAATGTGCAGCCGGGCGCGCCGAGAAATCACAGAGTAACCGCGTAGGTCACCTCGACGACGGTGCGGTTCTCGATCGAGCAACGCCGTCGTGAGCGAGCATGAACGGTAGAATTCGGGAGGTTAGTCTATGTACATCTCAGACAAGGCTTCGCGCATCCGGCAGAGGGAAGCGCAGAGAGCCCGCGACAACCGAGCCGAGATCGTCAAGGCGCGATCCCTGGGTCAGGTCACGCGGCGTGACCTAGTCAAGTGGGGCGCCTTCACGGCCGGTGGAACTCTGGTTTGCAAGAACGGCTTGAGCCCGTTTGCGCGCAGCGCGTTTGCCGACGTGCCCACGGGAACGCCGCGCAGCCCGTTGTTCGGCGCCGCAAAGTTCACCCAGCGCCTGACCCGGCTGCAGCATCAGACGCCGGTGCCGATGACCCCGGTCCCGAGAGGAGCTGAGGTCGATGCTGCGTTCGGCGGCCAGTTTGCCAATGAGCGACCCGCAAGACGCTTGTCCTACCACAACGACTACAACGACTTCATCGCCAACCCGAACAACGATCCGGAGCAAAACCCGTTCCGCAACCCGCTCTCCCATCGGGGCCCGATCGAGGGTCGGCCGCCCACCGAGTTCTTTGCCTTCCAGCGCTGGTCGGAATTCTTCCCCAAGGTCGGCTACGTGGCGTCGTGGGGCCAGTGCGTGCCCGGCACCAAGTTCCACCCCAATTTCCCCGACCAGGACCCCAACAGCGTGTGGTGCTACGGCAGGGGCGCGTTCACGCAGGGAAGCCTGCCTCCGTTCCTGATCAAGGGGCGCTACGGCGAGCCGATCCTCACCCGCATCTACAACAACACGCCGCTCAACCGTGAGGACAACGGTCCCAACAACTTCGGCCGCAACGAGCAGCAGCTGCATTTCCACAACGCGCACAACGGCGCGGAGAGCGACGGGGCGACCGGCGCCCACCACTTCCCCGGCACCTTCTACGACTACCTCTGGAGCACGACACTCGCGCGGCGCGACAAGATCAATACCAACGCCACAGATCGACGGGCGTCAGGACCGGACGGCAACGGCGGCCTTGTCAAGGTGCCGGGCGACTTCCGTGAGATCCAGGGCACCATGTGGACCCACGACCATCGCTTCTTCTTCACGGCGGAGAACGTCTACAAGGGCAATCTCCACGCCATGATCAACTACTACAGCGGCCCGGACCGCGGCAACGAGCAGCTCGCCGACGGCGTCAACCTGCGGCTGCCCAGCGGCAAGTTCCTGGACTTCGGCAACATCGATTTTGATGTCAATCTGATCGTCTCCGATGGCGCGACGACTCAGGACGGCCAGTACTTCTTCGACATCTTCACCACCGACGGGTTCCTGGGCGATCTGATGTTCGTCAACTTCGCCTATGCGCCGTTCTTCGAGGTGCTGCCGAGGAAGTACCGATTCCGCATCCTGTCTGCCGGCATGTCCCGCTTCATCCGGCTGGCGCTCAGCTATAACGGCGCGGCGGTGCCGTTCAAGTTCATCGCCAACGACGGCAACCTGACGGTCAATCCGATCCCCCTGACCGTGCTCGACCAGCAGGGCACCGCCGAGCGCTACGACATCATCGTCGACTTCTCGGCGTTCCCCGTCGGCTCCAAGATCCACCTCGTCAACGCGTTGACGATGAGGGACGACGGGCGCGGCCCGAAGGATGAGCTGTCGCTCGCCAAAGCGCTGGCGGGCGATCCGGACGATCCAGCCGTCGGCAAGATCATGGAATTCCGTGTCGTAAGCTCGGTGCCGAGCGTCGATGCGCCGGGCCAGACGCTGACCATTGCCAACAGCTGCGGTCCCAACGACAAGAGTCAGGTGCCGGCGGTGCTGACCCAGCAGATCCCCGTGGTCGCGCCGGTGCGCACGAGGCTGGTCGAGTTCGGCCGCTCGGGGAATGGCGACTCGCGCGATCCGGTCACCGGCCAGTGCACGCCCGACTGTCCCGAGAACATGCCGTTCCCCTGGACCATCCGGGTGAACGGGGAGGAGGCGCACTCCTTCAACGTCAACCGGGTCTCGATGATCATCCCGAAGCCGGGCGAGATCGAGCACTGGACCTACGTCAATGGCGGCGGCGGCTGGGACCACCCCATCCACCTGCACTTTGAGGAAGGGGTGACCATTAAGCGCGGCAGCGAGCCCATCCCGGCGACCGAGAAGTTGGTGCGCAAGGATGTCTGGAGGTTGCGCTCGTCCGGGCAGGTCACCTTCCAGGTGCAGTTCGGTGAATACGGCGGGTCCTACGTCCAACACTGCCACAACACGGTGCACGAGGACTTTGCACTGCTGATGCGGCACAATCTTCTGTCCGCAGTGGGCCCGCAGATGGTGGTGACGCCGACACCCAACCCGACGCCGGATGGCGTTTTCTTCACCACACCGGAAATCCTGCCCGAAGGAGATCCAAGAACCTCGAGCTGATCGGCGAGCTTGGTGGTGAAGGGCAGAAGACCTACGGAGGAGAAGATGAGACAGATGCACACCACATTGAAGCGGGCCGTGGCCGCCGGCACACTCTTGGCAGCCGCCTATGCCATCCCCGGCTTGTCCGCATTCGCCCAGGACGCGACCACCTCGACCTCACCGACCACGTCGACGACCACGGTGAGGGTGCCGCGCACAACGGCAACACAGCAAATGATAGATGATGCGGTCGAGAGATCGAAGGCGCGCCACAAGAATTTTCTCTTGAACGGCAAGCCGGAGCAGTGGGGCAGTGAGGAACCGTTCATTCCCACTGCAAAGTAGG
>Ga0207708_10001521_pt1 | contig 17284 bp, 19 predicted proteins | sample KBSK5101metaG_FD_184340 | JGI IMG/M metagenome (GOLD analysis project Ga0207708, IMG submission 184340) | Corn, switchgrass and miscanthus rhizosphere microbial communities from Kellogg Biological Station, Michigan, USA - KBS K5-10-1 metaG... | ecosystem: Host-associated > Plants > Roots >...
CGGTAAAGGGGACGACGCGCAGCTTCAGGTCCTGTTCGATCTCTCTCCCGTTCACGTTTACGAAGTCCCAATACACTGCCGGCACGCTGTTCGAGTAGTAGCCAATGCCCAGCCCGGCCTCGAACTTGTCGCCCATGTTCGCCAGCCACTCCGCCCCGAACGTCGCGCCGTGGAAGTCGTCGATGTCGAAGGCGAGGAAATCCTGGTTGTTGACGAGCACGTCGTCGACATCGCGGCCGTCGTCGCCTTTGGGCACGAATCCACCGACCGAGAAGTTCAGAGTCTGTTGTGCTGAGGCGATCGAGGGGACCAGCAGAACGACGGCGGCCACGGCCACAATCGACGCTTTCAACCCGGTGATCGCAGCGGAGGCCCTCAGGCGGGCCGGAATCATTCGACGCATAGGGTGCGCTCCTTCGCAGGGGGTCAGAGCAGGAGGGATGCCACAATTTGCGCCCAAAAGTGGCCCGAATCGCCTGGGTTCTGGCGGCGGCTGTCTCTCGTGGATATCACTTCGTCCGCTGCGGAGCACGCCGGTCGCGGAACGACCGGATCACGCCGAGCATGTCGTCGTGCAGGCGGCCGTTGGTCGCGAGAACGTGCCCGCCGCGCGAGCTGAACGCGCCGCCGTCGGTGCCGGTGACGCGGCCGCCCGCTTCCGCGACGATCAGCGCGCCGCCGGCGATGTCCCACGGCTTCAGATCGCTCTCCCAGAAGCCGTCCAGCCGCCCGGCCGCGACATAGCAGAGATCGATGGCCGCCGAGCCCAGCCGCCGCACCGCGCGCGCCTGCCCGACGAACGCCGCAAACAGCCCGACGATCTCGTCGACACGCGCGTGCACGTCGTACGGAAAGCCGGTCACCAGCATCGCGTCGACCAGGTGCGCCGCCGGTGAGACGCGCAGCGGCGCGCCGTTCAGGAACGCGCCGGCGCCGCGCTCGGCGGTGAAGAGCTCCTTGCGGTTGGGATCGTAGACGGCGGCAATCTCGGCAACGCCGTCGATCTCCAGCGCCAGCGAGGCGCAGAAGATCGGCAGGCCGTGGGCGAAATTGGTCGTGCCGTCGATCGGATCGAAGACCCAGCAGGGCCCCGCCGGCACGCTCGCCGCGCCGCCCATCTCCTCGGCGAGAATCTGGTGATCCGGGAAGCGGCTGGCGATCATCGCGCGGAACATGCGCTCCACGGCGAGGTCGACCTCGGTGACCAGATCGATCGTGCCCTTCTTGTCGATCCGGAAGTCGTGGCCGAAGTGGGCCATCTGCAGGTCGCCGGCCTGCACCACCGCCTCGATTGCAGTCGTGAGAAGGAGGGGATCGAGCACTACTCGGCGGACGCCTGGACCCGCTTCACCATGCGGATCTCCATGCCGCCTTCCGGCGCCCGCTGCAGCTGCACGTCGTCCATGAAGTTGCGGATGAGGAAGATGCCGCGGCCGCTCGACTTGAGGAGATTTTCGGGATCGAGCGGGTTGGCGACCGTCTCCGGGTCGAACCCTTCGCCCTGGTCGCGGACCCGGATCATCAGCTCGGGGACGTCGGATCGGGTGGCGGTCTCGAACTCGATGAACACGTGCTTGTCCGCGTCGTTGCGGTTGCCGTGCTTGATGGCGTTGATCACCGACTCGCGGATGGCGACGCCAACCCAGTGCAGGGCGTCGTCGTCGAGGCCGATGTCGCGCGCCATGTGGTCGCTGACCACCTGGACGAAATCGAGCATCTCGAAGGCGCTCGTGAACTCGAGCCGGACGATGTGTTGGCCGTTAGTGGTCATGCCGCGTCATGCCGCACTCAATACCATCCATTCGGTGATGTCAAGGCACGCGGCCCGACCGGCAACGCCCAGCCCCGAGCGAGCCACGCACGTCTTCGAGCGGCGAGTCGAAGGGTCGCGTAAGATTTGACCCGGGACATGCCGCCGATGGCCGCCGCGACGATTACACCCGCCCGAAGCCTGCGCGGCCGCCTCCGCGTGCCCGGCGATAAATCGATCGCGCACCGCTATGCCCTGCTCGCGGCGCTGGCCGAAGGACGCTCGACCCTGACCCATTTTGCCCCAGGTGCCGACTGCCGGTCGACGCTCGATTGTTTGCGCGCGCTGGGCGTCGACATCGTGGAGAGGACTGACGGCACCGTTACCCTACTGGGACGAGGTTTCGGGCAACTCCGTTCGCCGACCTGGCCGCTCGATGCCGGGAATTCCGGGACGACCATGCGGCTGCTGTCCGGGGTGCTCGCGGGGCATCCCTTTTCGGCCACGCTCGTCGGCGACGCGTCGCTGTCGCGCCGGCCGATGCGCCGCGTGACGGCGCCGCTCGAGCAGATGGGCGCCAAGGTGGAAACGACCGACGGGCACGCCCCGGTGACGATTCACGGCGCGCCATTGCACGCGATTGCGCACCGCCCCGAGGCGCCGAGCGCGCAGGTCAAAAGCGCCGTCCTGCTCGCCGGATTGCACGCCGAGGGCACGACCAGCGTCGACGAGCCGGCGGCCACCCGCGACCATACCGAGCAGGCGCTGGCCGCGTTCGGCGGGCACGCCCAGGTCGAGGGGCTGCGGGTGTCGGTGACCGGCGGTCAACACCTGCATGGGCGGACGCTGATGGTGCCCGGCGACTTCTCGTCGGCCGCTTTCTGGCTCGTCGCCGCGGCGGCGCTGCCAGGCTCACGCGTCGAGATCGACGAGGTCGGCCTGAACCCGACCAGGACCGGCCTGCTCGACGTGCTGCGCCGCTTTGGCGCCCGGGTCAACGTGGAGGTAGCCGCGACCGACGCCGGCGAACCGCGGGGGCTCGTATCGGTCGAAGGCGATCGGACCGGCGAGGTCGAGATCGCGCCGCACGAGGTGCCGGGCCTCATCGACGAGCTGCCGGCGATCGCCGCGCTGGCGGCGCACGGCGGGCAGGTGTCGGTGCGCGGCGCCTCCGAGCTGCGCGTCAAGGAGAGCGACCGCATCTCGGCCCTGGTGGCGGGCTTTCGCGGGCTCGGCATCGACGCCGACGAGCGCGAGGACGGCTTCATCGTCCGCGGCCCGTCAAGCGGCGCGAAGCGTCCCGCGGGCGGCACCGCCGATGCACGCCACGATCACCGGATGGCGATGTCGTTCGCGATCGCCGCGCTCGCTGCCGAGGGACCGTCGCGGATCGAGGGCGCGGACGTCGTCGCGATTTCGTATCCCGATTTCTTCAGAACCCTCGACCGGCTGGTGTCGTGAAGGCTGACAAGGTGTACCTGGTCGGCTTCATGGCCGCCGGCAAGACCACCGTAGCGCGCGCCCTCGCGAAGCGCCTCGGCTGGCAGGCGGTGGACATCGACGAGCTGATCGAGCAGCGCGAGCGCCTCGTGGTCAGCGACATTTTCGCCCGTCACGGCGAAGGTTATTTCCGGGCGATCGAACGCCAGGTTTTGATCGAGCAAACTGGCCCGCGGCACCTCGTGGTGGCGACTGGCGGCGGCACCTTCGCCGACGTTCAGAACCGCACGGCGATCAACCGCGACGGCGTGTCGGTGTGGCTCGACGTGCCGTTGGATCGGCTGGTGGAACGAGTGCCCGCCGACGGGCGCCGGCCGCTTGCGGCCGATCGCGCCGGCTTCGAACGCCTGTATCATCAACGCCGCGCGGCATACGAACAGGCGCACGTCCGGCTCGACGCCGGCCGCGCCAGCGTCGACGCGCTGGTCGAACAGCTCGTCGATTGGCTGGAGCACTGATGCGCTACCTCGTCCTCACCGACATCCACGCGAATCTCGAAGCGCTCGAGAGATGCCTGGCCGATGCGGCGGCGCGCACCTACGACCAAACGCTGGTGCTCGGCGATCTGGTCGGCTACGGCCCCGATCCGAACGCGGTCGTGGAACGGGTGCAGGCGCTGGAGCCGGTGGCGATCGTGCGCGGCAACCACGACAAGGTGGCGTGCGGTCTCGAGCAGGCCGAAGGGTTCAATTCGGTGGCGAAGAGCGCGGCCAAATGGACGCTCGACATCCTCGAGCCGGCGCACCGCGACTGGCTGGCCGCGCTGCCGCAGGGGCCAATCGACGTCGACGATGTCGTGGAGATCTGCCACGGATCGCCGTTCGACGAGGACGCCTACATCTTCGACGAGCTCGACGCGGTGCGCGCGCTCAAGGTGCAGAACCGGCCGCTCTGCCTCTTCGGCCACACCCACTACCCGATCACCTTCGAGCTGTCGGACGAATCGTTCGACACGGTCGGCATGGCGACGTCGGGGGAGATGCACGTGCAGCTGCGCGACGGCTGCAAATATCTGATGAACCCCGGCTCGGTCGGCCAGCCGCGCGACGGCGACGCGCGTGCGGCTTACGCGATCGTCGACACGAAGGAACGCCGCGTCGAGCTGTATCGCTTGAGGTATGCGGTGGAAGAGACCCAGAATAAAATCATCAAGGCCGGCTTACCAGAGGTGCTCGCGCAGAGGTTAGCGGTCGGCAGATGACTTGCCGACCGCGCCGCCACCAGCCTTCGCCGCCGCGCGTGCGGCCTTCTCGTCTCGCCGCCGCATCTCGACAGCGAACGCGTCGCGGGCGGCGCGCGAACCGAGCACCCATCCGATCACGACCCCGATCAGCAGCACCGACGGGATGAAGATGAAGTGCCCGGCGGTCATCGCCTCGTCGTCTTCTGCGCCAGCGTGCGCATCTCGTCTTCCACCTTGCCGAGACGGCGCCAGATCGTCCACAGGTAGAAGAGCACCGCAATCCAGACGAAGGCGTACGCCGCGATCAGCAGCGGCGCGGCCGGGATTTGATCCGTCAGCGGCAGATCCTTGATCGGCACGTACTCGCTCTGCCCCGGCGGCGCTGTCTGAACGGCGAGCGCCGACGGCGCGACGATCAGCACTAAGAGCAACGTGAGAATCAAGCGACCGACGCGACCCATGCGAAGCACCCCACCTAACCAACCCACCTGCCCTACCCGACTTACCATGCCCATGTCAGTCCTCGTGCGCCAGATAGAGCTCGTCGAGCACCGCCTGCCGCTCGGCGAGCCGGACGCGAAGCGTCAGCAGCACGAGGAACAGCAGCACGAAGGCGAGCGCCGTCAGCGCGAGCGGTCCCCCCATCACCTTCGGCAGCGTCGGCACGACGCTGGTCTTCGGGTGTACGGTCCGCCAGATGTCGACCGACTTGTAGACGAACGGCGCCACCGCGAAGCCGAAGAGCGCGGTGGCCGCGGCCAGCTTCTCCGCGCCCGGGCCGCCGTATTTGCGTACCAGCAGATAGGCGACGAACACCAGCTCGAGCAGCAGCGCCGAGGTGAGGCGCACGTCCCATTCCCACCAGACGCCCCATGCCTTGCGTCCCCACAATGGCCCGGTGACCAGGCCCATCAACCCGAACATCACCGCGAGCTCCGCCGCCGACACGGCGTACCGATCCGCCGCCTGGTTGTTCCGGAACAGATACAGCCCGCTGGCCACGCCGCACACGAGGATCGCCGAGTACATCCCGATCCACGACGGCACGTGGAAGTACATGATTTTCTGGATCAGGCCCATCGTCGATTCGTACGGCGCCTGGGCGATGAAGTACGGCGCGGCGGCGAACATCGCAGCGGCGAGGACGAGCAGCGGCGCGAAGGCTTTTCGCATCGATTAGTCCGTCATCAGCGGTTCGAAGGTCCAGAGCGCGAGCGTGACGAAGACGATGTCGAAGGCGGCGAGGATGCCAATCCACATCGTCGCGGCGGCTTCGTCCGGCGTGGCGCCCACCAGCGCCGCGGTGCCGCGAACTCCGGCAATGATCACCGGAATGGTGATTGGATACAACAGGATCGGCAGCAGCACGTCGCGCGAGCGGGCACGCACGAGCATCGCCGCGAACAGCGTGCCGACGGCGCAGAACCCGAGCGTGCCGCCGGCGAGCAGCGCCGCCAGGTGCAACGGCCGGCTGAAGAGCGACGCCTGAAAGAGAAACGCGACCATCGGCACCAGGAACAGTTCAGCCGTGCCGAGCAGCGCCAGCATGCCGAGCAGCTTGCCGACGTATAGCGCCGGCCGCGCCGCCGGCGCGAGCAGCAGCGCGCGCAGGGTCTCGCCGTAGCGCTCGCGCTCGAAGGTCCGGCCAAGCGCCAGCGTCCCCGAGAAGGCGATCGCGATCCACAGGATGCCGGCGGCCGCGTCCTCGACCGCGCGCCCCTCGCGCACGAACGCGAACGCGAACACCAGCACGCAGGCGGTGGCGAAGAACAGGGTCGTCGTCAGCACTTCCCAGCTGCGCGCCTCGATGGCGAAGTCCTTTCGCAGCACCAGCCAGGCCGTGCGCAGGAACATCACGCCGCTCCGATCAGCGCGCGATAGCGCGCGCGCAGCCCGCTCGCCGCCGGCTCGTCCGACAGCAGGCGCCCGCCGCGGACCAGGGCCACACGCGTCACGAGCCCGTCGGCGAGATCGAGATCATGCGTGGCGACGACGACGATCGCGCCGGCGGCGGCAAGCCGCTTCAGCCGATCGGAGACGAGCGCGACCGATCGATCGTCGAGGCCGGTGAACGGCTCGTCCATCAGCACGAGCCGCGGCTCGTGAATCAGCGCTCGCTCGAGCGCCAGCCGCTGGCGCATGCCGCGCGAGAAGCCCTGCACCGGATCGTCGGCGCGATCGGCAAGGCCCGCCGCTTCGAGCGCCTCGTCGACTCGCCGGCGCGGATCGAGGCCGTACAGCTCGGCGAAAAATGTCAGATTCTGCCTCGCAGACAGCTCGGGATAGAGGTGCAGTTCGTGGGCGAGCAGGCCGATGCGCTGGCGCAGCGCGGCGCCGAGCGCCCGCGCCGGCCTGCCGCCGTAGCTCACCTCGCCCTGGGTCGGCGAGGCCAGGGTCGACAGCACGCCAATCAACGTCGACTTGCCGGCGCCATTCGGACCGAGAAGACCGACGATGTCGCCCGCGGCGAGCGTGATCGAGACGTGCGACAGGGCGCGGCGCCGGCCGAAATGGCGGGAGACGTCGGTGAGTTGGACGGAATCGAAGTCGACGGTAGCGCGCACGACCTTCGGCGGGCTCAGGTCGCGGCGGCAGGCTCGGCCGCGAGATCGTCGCCGTCGAGGGCGCTGTAGATCTGCTCGAGCGACACGACCACTTCCTCGCGGCGCGTCGCGTAGCGGCGATCGTCGACGCGGCCGCCGCGCCGCTCCTGCTCGAGCCGGACCAGCTCGTTGAACAGCTTGTCGCGCCGCGCGGCGAGGCGTTTGCGCTCGCTGCTGCGCGCCGTGCGATCCTCCGCCGGCCGTCCGGCAGCCCAGACGCCGGCGAGCACGATCGCCATGGCGAGGCCCAGCGCGATCCGCCGCGGCGCCGGGTTGTGATGCGGGATGCCGTCGACGTTCAGTTCGATCGGCTGCCCCGCAGCCACTGCGCCGCCGGTGGCGGCGATGAACACTTCGCCTTCGGCCGGCAGCTCGCGCTGCTCGCGCAGCTGCGGCGATCGCAGTGCGGTGTTGCCGAGCTTCTTCACCACGACCGCGAGATGCTCGAGCGCGGCGGGGAACCGCTGCGCGATCGCGACTTCTCCGGTCTCCGCCGGCAGCTCGCACGCCACCTGCACGAAGGTGCTGCCGGGCGCGAACGGCCCCTGCACGATGACGTGCGCGCCGGTGACCGACGCCTGCGGCGACGAGCCCTGCATGATGCCGCAGCCGCGCGCGCCGGCCGGCATCTCGAACTCGAACGGCGCGGCGGTATTCACCGGACTCTTCGCGTTGTTGGCGATATCGAGCAGGTAGTAGACGTCGAGCGCTTCCTCGCGCGGCTGCATCACGATCCGCGACTGCTCGCCGATGACGACGTGGCCGGCGATCGCCGGTGCGGCCGCAGCGGCGGCGGCCTTCGCCTTGTCGGTCGCCACCAGCATCAGGCGGATGCCGCCTTCGGCCGGCGCGGGAAATTCCTGCGACTCGAGGTGCTCGCCGTCGACGTCGGCCGTCGCCTTGACTGTAGTTCCGGCTGGAACATCGTTGAACTGCGCACGGCCCGCTTCATCGGTTTTCACGGTGCGCACGTCACTGCCGATGTGCAGGTCGACCGGGTGCCCGGCGATGTTGTTCGAGAGCTCGCCGCGGATCAGGCGCACCGAGATCGCGCCCTTCGGCAGATCGTCCACCGGGCGCGGGATGCCCGACATCTGTTTCGGGTCGGGCATTTGGAACTGCGCCGACACATGCCCGACGCAGAGGACGCAGAGGTAGCAGAGGACGCAGAGGCAGCGGAGGACGCAGAGGCGTCTCACAGCTTCGCTCCACAACCCTTGCAGAATTTCGCATCCGCGTCGTTCATCGTCTCGCACGCCGCGCACTGGCGTTCGGCCTCGTCCTGCGCCCGCGATGGGCTACTTGCCTCCGTGCTTCTCTGTGTCTCCGTGTTTCTCTGTGTCTCCGTGCCCCTCTGAGCCTCTGTGCCCAAACGCTTCTGCAGTTCCTGCTCGATCTGCTGCCGGTAGCCGGCGCCGGCGTCGAGCTGGCGCATCAGCCGCGCCGCGCGCTGTCGCAGCCGGCCGCCCATCTCCTTGAAGTCCTCGTCCGACACCCGGCCCATTGCCTTGTCGAACTCGAGCTCCTTGATCGATCGCAGTGCCAGCGTTTTCTCGCGCTCGAGGGCGGCGCGCGTGCGCTGGCCGATCATCACCGTGCGATCGTCCTCGGGCGAGACCAGCGGCCGCAGCATCCGCAGCGCCGCAAAGCCGACGAACGCGGCGGTCGCCATCAGCACCGACAGCAGGATGATCGCCGCCGGGCCGCGGCCGCGGGCGATGAAGGTGACGGCGGTGGCGCAGCCGAGTGCCGCGAGGACGAAGAACTGCCAGGGTTGCAGGCCGGGATCGGCCGCGGCGTCCGCCTTCAGGCGGACCGGCTTAGTCGAGGTCTCGGAGCTCATCGTCGATGCGCTCCTCGAGATCGGCGTCGAGCGGTGCCGCTTCGGCGGCGGCTTCGGGCTTGCGCGACCACTTCACCGCCGCGAAGCCGATGGCCACGGCGCTGGTGGCGCCGACCAGGTACGGGAACAGCCAGGCGAGCCGGCTGAACCCCTTGTCGATCGGCGCGCCGAGCATCTCCTCGCCGCCGTACTTCGTGATGAACGCCTGGATGATCTCGTCGTGGTTCTTGCCCTGATCGATGAGCGCCGCCAGCTCGGCGCGCATCTCGTGCGAGGTCATGCAGGGGTCCTTACGGCATTCGGCAATCGTCGCATGGCCGCACGCGCCGCAGGTGCAGACGATCTCGTGCTGCATCTTCTTCTCGAACTCGTTGCGCGCGTAGTACGACGACTGGATGTTCTGGTCCGCCGGACCGCCCATTCCCTTTTGCGCTGACACCGTCGTGCCGCCGGTGAGCAGCACCGCCAGCAGCACGGTGAGCGCGGTCGTCGACGCCGCCGCTTCAACCGGCAGCTTGGCGAGCGCGAACGAGAACGCGCGCTCCGGCAGCAGGGCGATGCCGGTGCCGAGCGCCATGATGCCGAAGCCGAGCCAGATCCAGTTGACCAGCGGGTTGACCGTAATCGTCAGCGTTGCCGTCTGCGTCGCCAGATCGCTCGGCTGGAACGCCAGCACGACATAGAGATCCTCGGCGAAGGTGCGGCGGATGGCGACCTCGGTGGTCGGCTCGTTCTCGTGGTTCCTGAACGCCCACTTCGCCGGGTACAGGTTGCCGATCTGCTTGCCGTCCTGGAAGACGGACAGCAGCGCCGTCGTCGCCTGCTTCTGGCCGTCGTCGGTGACCTTCAGGCCGTCGTTGCGGATCGTGTAGCTGCCGATGACGGTTTCCTGGCCCGGCTTGAGCAGCACCTGGGCGTCTTTCTTGAACCCGTTGCCGCCGAAGCCGAGGAAGATGAGCACGATCCCGAGGTGGACGATGTAGCCGCCGTAGCGGCGCTTGTTGCGGCCCACCAGGCCGACAATCGCCGTGAGGAAATCAGAACCGGTGTTCTTCCGCCGAATCATCCCGCCGCGGTAGAACTCCTGCGCAACCGTGCCGGCGACCATCGCGCAGAGCGCGAAGCACAGACCGGCCACCCACACGCGCACACCGAGAGCGGCCAGCGTCGCCGCGGTGGCAATCGCCATCCCGATCGGGAAGAGAAACGAGTCGCGCAGGTTCGTCAGCGTCGACTTGCGCCACGCCAGGAGCGGCCCGATGCCGGTGAGGAACAGCAGGATGAAGCCGATTGGCACCATCCACTTGTTGAAGAACGGGCCCGCGACCGTGAGCCGGTTGCCGGTGATCGCCTCGCTCAACGTCGGGAACATCGTCGCGAACAGGACGAACATCGCCGCGAAGAGCAGGATCCAGTTGTTGACCATGAACGCCGCTTCACGCGACACCCACGAGTCGAGCTCGTTGCGTGCCTTGAGCAGCGGCAGCCGGTAGATGACCAGGCTGAAGCTGACCACCAGAATCACGACCATGAAGCCGGTGAACAGCTTCGCCAGGACCGGATCGTCCCCGAACGCGTGCACCGACTGGACGACGCCGCTGCGCGTCATGAACGTGCCGAAGATGGTGAGGAAGAACGTCATGATCACGAGCGTGACGTTCCACACCCGCAGCATGCTGCGCCGCTCCTGCACCATCACCGAGTGCAGGAAGGCGGTGGCCGTGAACCACGGCAGCAGCCCGGCGTTCTCGACCGGATCCCACGCCCAGTAGCCGCCCCACCCGAGCTCCTCGTACGCCCAGATCATCCCGAGCGTCAGGCCGAACGAGAGGAACAGCCACGCAAACATCGTCCAGCGGCGGACGGCGCGCAGCCACGAGTCGTCGAGATGGCCGGTGGCGAGCGCCGCGATGCCGAACGCAAACGGGATCGTCATCCCGACGAAGCCCGTGTAGAGCGATGGCGGGTGGATCGCCATGTAGAAGTTCTGCAGCAGCGGGTTGAGCCCTTCGCCGTCGGCCGGCGCCTGGCCGAGGAACTGCTGGAACGGGTTCTTGTGCACGACCATCAGGTACAGGAAGAACATCTGCACCGTGGCGATGGTGGCGACGACGTACGGGATCAGCTCGCGGTGGCGCTCGCGGTTGACGTAGACCGCGATCGATCCGAACACCGACAGCAGGAACACCCAGAACATGATCGACCCGTCGAGCCCGCCCCAATAGGAGGTGATCTTGTAGAAGAGCGGCTGGACGCTGTCGGAATAGTGGGTGACGTACTTGATCGAGTAGTCGCCGGTGATGAAGGCGTTGATGATGACGGCCGTCGCCGCGGTCATCAGCGCGCAGATCAGATAGAAGGCGCCGATGCCGCTCTCGACCAACCGTCGCGATCGGCGGCGCGCCCCCGCCACCGAGACGACCGCAGCGTAGCTGCAGGTGACGAACGAGGCGAGCAGGAGGAACGTGCCGAGTGAAGCCATGGGCTCCTTTTGCCTACAGGCCGGCGCCGGCCGATTTCACTTCATATTTCGACGGACACTTGGCGGTGACGCCGTTGGGGTCGGTGTGGAAACCGGTGGGCGTCAGCTTGCCTTTCAGCACGACTTCCGCCTCGTCCTTGAAGGTGTCGGGCACCACGCCGGTGTACGACGCTTCGACGACGTGATCGTTGGCGCCTTCCGCCGAGCGCGCGGGACTGTTCTGCACCTTGAACTTGTAATCGAGCGAATCGCGCTTGCGGTAGATCGAGCCCGGCACGATGTAGCCGTGCAGCTGCAGCTGCTTGCCGTGCCACTGCTCCTGGTTGACCATCACCTCGTCGAGATTCTTGTAGTACTCGGTGCCTTCGCGCAGCGTGCTCCACATCAAGCCGGTAAAGGCGCCAATGAGAACGAGCGCGGTGAGGGCGATCTTGATATATCGGTGTGGCATAAGGACTTCCGGGGAAAGAGCCGAGTTCAGAATAGTCCTATCTACAGCCTGGATGCAAGGAGCGACGTCAGCAGTTCTGCAACCGCCGCGACCGGAAGCCCGACGACATTCGAATACGATCCATCGATTCGCGGGATGAAACGCGACGCCAGGCCCTGAATCGCGTAGGCTCCGGCCTTGTCGCGGCCTTCTCCGCTCGCGACATACCACGCCACCTCGTCCGCGCCGAGGGACCTGAAATGCACCGTGGTCGTTTCGACACGCCCGAGCTCGTGCGCACCCTGACGAAGGCTGATCCCGGTCATGACCATATGACGTCGGGCAGAGAGCAAACGTAACATCGCCGCTGCTTCGGCGTCGTCTCGCGGCTTCCCGAGAATCTGGTCGTCGACGACGACAACCGTATCCGCACCGAGAACGACCGGATCGGACGGCGCTCCTTTCGGGGTGCCGCCGATCCTGTGGTACGCCGCCGCCGACTTCTCTGCCGCCAGCCGCCGCACGTACACGTCCGGCCGCTCGCCCGGCCGAATCGATTCGTCGACGTTGGTGACAACGATCTCGAACTCGTATCCGGCGGCGCGCAGAAGATCGGCGCGGCGCGGCGAACCCGACGCAAGGACGAGGCGCACAATCGGCAATGATAAGATCGAAGCGTCCGCCCGCGAGATGAAGCCGCTCACCCAGTCGATCCCCGGCGCGTTGACCGATCTTCTGCGCGACACGCCGCTGTCGCCGGGCAAGGTCGCGTTTGCGTGGACCGCCGCCGTCGGCGCCGCGTTCGATCGCGTCACCCGGGTACGGCTCGAGGGCGATGTCCTCATCGTCGAAACCACGAGCCCTCAGTGGTCGCACGAAGTCCGGCGATCGATCGGCGTCATCCTGCCCCGCCTCCAGGGTCTGCTAGGCAAGGACACGGTGCGAAAATTAGAAGTTCGTAGCGCAGCCCTTTAAGGGCTGCCTGGCGACATCCCGATGCGCGAATCAGTCATCGTTTCCGCGGTTCGGACACCGACGGGCAAATTCCTCGGCGTGCTCAAGAGCTTTACCGCGACCCAGCTCGGCGCGCTCGCCGTCGCCGAGGCCGTGCGCCGCGCCGGCATCGATCCCGCGATCGTCGACGAATGCATCATGGGCAATGTCGTCTCCGCCGGGCTGGGACAGAACCCGGCGCGACAGGCGGCGCTCAACGGCGGCCTGCCCGATCACGTCGCCGCGCTGACGATCAACAAGGTGTGCGGCTCCGGTCTCAAGGCCGTGATGATTGCCGACCAGGCGATTCGCGTCGGCGACATCGACATCGCGGTGGCCGGCGGCATGGAGTCGATGAGCAACTGCCCGTACCTGCTGCCGCGCGTCCGCGACGGGCTGCGCATGGGGAACGGCGAGGTTGTCGACTCGATGATCAACGACGGCCTGTGGTGCGCGTTCGAGCAGTGCCACATGGGACAGTCGGGCGAGGTCGTCGCGGAGCACTACAAGGTCGGCCGTGCGGCGCAGGACGAGTACGCGGCGCTCAGCCATCGGAAGGCGGCGCATGCGCGCGACGAGGGCGCGTTCGCCGACGAGATCCTGCCGATCGAAATCGCGCAGAAGAAAGGCGCGCCGATGCGCGTCGACCGCGACGAGGCGATCCGCGACGACACGACGGTCGAGACCCTCGCGGCGTTGAAGCCGGCGTTCAAGAAGGACGGGTCGGTGACAGCCGGCAACGCGCCCGGCGTCAACGACGGCGCGTCGGCGCTCGTTGTCGCTGCCGCGGACCGCGCCAAGTCGCTCGGCCTCACGCCGCTCGCGCGCATCGTGGCGCAGGCGACCAGCGGCCTGGCGCCGAAGTTCGTGCTGATGACGCCGGTCGAAGCCGTGCGCCGCGTCGCCGCGAAAGCAGGATGGCGCCTCGCGGATGTCGATCTGTTCGAACTCAACGAAGCGTTCGCGGTGCAGGCGGTTGCCGTGCTCAACGAGCTCGGCATCGATCGCGAGAAGGTCAACGTCAACGGCGGCGCGGTCGCCCTCGGCCACGCGATTGGCTCCAGCGGCGGGCGTGTGCTGACGACGCTCGTGTACGCGCTGAAGCGCCGCAACCTGAAACGCGGCATCGCGACGCTGTGTCTAGGCGGCGGCAACGGAGTCGCCGTCGCGATCGAGCGCCCATAGCATCAGCCGTTACCACGAAAGACACGAAAGCACGAAAGACACGAAAAAGAGTGGTTGTTCTCTCTGTATGTCTCGTGTTGTCCTGCACGCTGAAGTGGCGAAGAAACACGGAGACAACGTTGTCTTGATTTCGTGTCTTTCGTGTTTTCGTGTTTTTCGTGGCTGACGACGAAGGTCGAAGAGATCGATGATCAAGACAATTGGCGTCGTCGGCGCCGGGACGATGGGGAACGGAATCGCGCAGGTGTTCGCGCAATCGGGCTTCACCGTGCACCTCGTCGACGTCGCCCAGCCGCTGCTCGATCGCGCCCGCGGCGCGATTGAGAAGAGCCTCACGAAATTCGTCGAGAAGGGCAAGCTCTCGGCCGGCGATCGCGACGCGACGCTCGGGCGCCTGACGACGGGCACGACCATCGAGCACCTCGCCGACGCCGACTACGTCGTCGAAGCGATTGTCGAGAACGCCGAGGCGAAGCGGGAGCTCTTTGCCGGCCTCGACGCGGTGACGCGACCGCACGCGATCCTCGCCTCGAACACCTCGTCGATCTCGATCACGCTGCTCGGCGCCGCGACCAGGCGTCCGGACAAAGTGCTCGGCATGCACTTCATGAACCCGGTGCCGCTGATGACGCTGGTCGAGATGATTCGCGGCCAGGCGACGTCCGCCGATTCGATGCGGATCGCGTCCGAGTTGTGCAACGCGCTCGGCAAGACGCCGGTCGAAGCGGCCGACTACCCGGGCTTCATCGCCAACCGCATCCTGATGCCGATGATCAACGAAGCGATCTTCGCGCTGATGGAAGGCGTCGGCAGCGCCGAGGCGATCGACGCGGTGATGAAGCTGGGCATGAACCATCCGATGGGCCCGCTGACGCTGGCCGACTTCATCGGCCTCGACGTGTGCCTGGCCATCCTCAACGTGCTGCACGACGGCCTCGGCGATCCGAAATACCGGCCGTGCCCGCTACTGCGGCGCATGGTCGCGGCGGGCCATCTCGGACGCAAGACCGGCCAGGGCTTTTACACGTACCAGCCATAACGCGACGACGACCGGGCCGAGAATCGCGACCTCCTGCACGATCGCGAGCGCATTTTTCAGGATGACCGGCGGCGTCAGCAGCTCCTGCCGCGCCGTCTGCCTGAAGAGATCGAGGTTCGAGATCAGCCATTCGCGGCTGAAGGGCCACAGGATTTGAAGGCCGCGCGGCGGATACTGGTCGACGCCGAGCCAGTCGAGCAGGAGGTGCGTCGCGTAGGCGGCGGCGCACATCGCCGTAATCCGCGCCACCGGACGCTGCGACGCAGCGGAAAACGCGGCGGCGGCAACGGCCACCAGCGCGACCGCGCCAATGCTGTGCGTCACCGTCCGATGCGCGACGAAGAGATGATCGAGATCCGCGGCGGTGCCGAGGCCGACGCAGGTCAGCGTCAGGCCGTCACCCGCGCGGCGGAAGAACGAAGCCCGCGCCGCGGCTGTGCGCCAAACGCGGTTCCCCGGCACCAGATCGGCGGCCCACGCCGCGGCAAGTCCGGCCAGGGCATGGCCAATAGGACTAGGCATTCGGGGCAGTATCATCGCAGATTCTGCGATCTGCCCCATTCAGAGGCGAAAGTGGCCGGTGTTGTAACTTGCTGACATATGGCCAGTTCTGGTTGTGAGTGCACGATAATGCGCTTGACTTTCGCCCGGCACGGCTTTAGAATAGCCGGGCTTCCGGAGGGCCGCAGACATGCCGCAGATTGAACGAGACGAGCGTCAGGATCGAGAACGCATCAAAGCCGTCGACCTGGCGGTCGGGCAAATCGAAAAGCAGTTCGGCAAGGGCTCGATCATGCGCCTTGGCCAGAAAGGCGCCATCCAGCCGATCGACGCCATCCCCACCGGGGCCATCAGCATCGACTACGCGCTCGGCGTCGGCGGCGTGCCGCGCGGCCGCGTCGTCGAAATCTTCGGGCCGGAGTCGTCGGGCAAGACCACGCTGTCGCTGCAGGTGATTGCCGAGGCGCAGAAACTGGGCGGCATGGCCGCGTTCGTCGACGCGGAGCACGCGCTCGACGCCGCCTATGCGCAGCGGCTCGGCGTCGACATCGACAACCTGCTGGTCTCGCAGCCCGACAACGGCGAGCAGGCGCTGGAGATCGTCGAGGTCCTCATCCGCTCGAACGGCGTCGACGTCGTCGTCGTCGACTCGGTCGCGGCCCTGGTGCCGAAGGCCGAGATCGAGGGCGAGATGGGCGAAGCGCAGATGGGGCTGCAGGCGCGGCTGATGTCGCAGGCGCTGCGCAAGCTGACCGGCGCGGTGTCGAAATCGAAAACGTGCCTGATCTTCATCAACCAGCTGCGCGAGAAGATCGGCGTCATGTTCGGCAACCCCGAAACGACGACCGGCGGCCGCGCGCTGAAGTTCTACGCCTCGGTACGGATGGACATCCGCCGCATCGCCAGCATCAAGGACGGCGACATGGTGGTCGGCGGCCGCACCCGCGTGAAGGTCGTGAAGAACAAAGTCGCGCCGCCGTTCCGCGAGGCCGAGTTCGATGTGATGTACGGCGAGGGCATCTCGAAGAGCGGCGACCTGCTCGACCTCGCGGTCGAGAAGCGCATCGTCGAGAAGAGCGGCGCCTGGTTTGCCTACGGCGGCGAGCGCCTCGGCCAGGGTCGCGAGAACGCCAAGCAGTTCCTCAAGGAGAACCCGGAGATCTACAAGGCGATCGACGAGCGCGTGCGCCGCGAGCTCGGCTTGCTGCGTGAGGAGCCCGCGACCGTATAGGGACTGGGGGCTGGGGCTGGCTGCCCGGCGCGGCTGGCCTCGAACCCCGAACCGCGCCGCCGCCAAGGCGTGCGGTCAACCTTCTCCCACCCGCGTGCATCCAAGCCCTCTAACGGAGGGCCGATGTCTCGTTTGTTCAAACTGCTGGCCGTATTGGCTTTCGTCGCGCTGGGGGTTCCGCTTTCGGCGCAGACCGACATCAAAGGCACCTGGACGGCCGAGCTGCGCAACGGCAAGGCCTTTCTGCAGATTCGGACGACGCCGCCAGCGGAATGGAACGGCGATCGGTGGAACGGCGACTGGAACATGGGCCAGTCGTTCCCGATCGACGAGCTGTCGGGCATCCCGGCCAACGACGATCAGTTCACCGCCAGCGCGCTCAAGTTCGAGCTGCGGCGCGAGGCCGGGACGTTCAACCTCGAAGGCGCTTTTCGCGACGGCCGTGGCGCGGGCCTCTTCACGTTCGCGCCGCGGCCGCAGTACGCGGCGGAGATGAAGGCGCTCGGCTTCAACGACGACCTGCCGCTGTGGCGCCGCTTCCAGC
>Ga0207708_10001527_pt1 | contig 17256 bp, 12 predicted proteins | sample KBSK5101metaG_FD_184340 | JGI IMG/M metagenome (GOLD analysis project Ga0207708, IMG submission 184340) | Corn, switchgrass and miscanthus rhizosphere microbial communities from Kellogg Biological Station, Michigan, USA - KBS K5-10-1 metaG... | ecosystem: Host-associated > Plants > Roots >...
GACACGAAGTCCTTCGGATCCTTCGCCAGCCGATCGGCCCAGATCTGTTCCGCCTGCTGCGCCTTCGCGATGGTCTCGCGGTCCTTATACAACGCGTCAGGATCGGCAGCCTGCGCGTACAGCGTGCTGGTCAGCTGGAAGGCCTGCGCGGCGAACAACAGGGCCAGCACTCCGTTCGCGACATGCCCGGTCCAGCAGATGCGGCACTGCAGGTTGCGGCTGAGCAGGCTGTAAGCGAGGAACACGCTCATCGCCACCGCCGGCAGCGTCATCACGAAGAGCAGCAGCGCCGGCCAGTGAAAGAGAAGTCCGATCGCGAGCAGCGCGTAGAGTGCCACGCCGAGCAACGCGTTGGGCACGCCGAGCAGCCGCGATCGCGGGCTGCGGAAGAGCACCGCGCATCCGCCGTCTTCCATGAGGCATACCTCGGGACCCGTGAGCCACGCCGGGAGCACACGGTAGTGGCCGTACAGCGCGGCCGCGGCGGCCGCCGCGCCGACCGCCAGCGCGATCCAGATCACATAGAATACGAACATATGCAGGAGATCATCCGCCGGCTCCTGGCGGAGCTGGGGGAGAACCCGGCGCGCGAAGGACTGATCGATACCCCGAAGCGCGTAGAAAAGGCCCTCAAGTTCCTGACGAGCGGCTACACCGCCGACATCGACACCGTGCTCAACAACGCGCTGTTCACGGTGGATTATAACGAGATGGTGATCGTCAAGGACATCGACTTCTACAGCCTGTGCGAGCACCACCTGCTGCCGTTCTTCGGCCGCTGCCACATCGCCTACATCCCCCAGGGACGCGTCATCGGCCTGAGCAAGATTCCCCGCATCGTCGAGATCTTCGCGCGGCGCCTGCAGATCCAGGAGCGGATGACCAGCGAGATCGGCGAGACCATCAAGCGCGCGATCGATCCGCTCGGCGTCGCGGTGGTGCTCGAGGCGACGCACCTGTGCATGGCGATGCGCGGCGTGGAGAAGCAGAACTCGTTCGCGATCACCAGCGCGATGCTCGGCGTCTTCCAGAACGACGCCCGCACGCGCATGGAGTTCCTCGAGCTGATCCGCCGTCCCGAGCTCACTTCGCGCGCTTCGTGGCCCGCTACCCCTCACGCATCGTCTGTCTGACGGAGGAGACGACCGAGACCCTCTACCTGCTCGGTGAAGGGGATCGTGTGGTCGGCGTCTCGGGCTATACGGTGCGCCCGCCCGAGGCACGCCAGAAGCCGAAGGTCTCGGCCTTCATCAACGCGCGCTTCGACAAGATCGACGCGCTGAAGCCGGATCTCGTGCTGGCCTTCTCGGACCTGCAGGCCGACATCGCGCGCGAGCTGATCCGGCGCGGCTACCCGGTCTACACCTTCAACCAGCGCAGCGTCGCCGAGATCCTGCAGATGATCCGCGTGGTCGGCGCCCTGGTCGGCTGCGCGGACAAGGGCGACGCGCTCGCGTCCGATCTCGAGCGAGGGCTCGACGCGATCGCGGGTCGGCCCTGGCGTGAGGCGATCAGTGCGCGAGCTTGCCCCGCCGAAGCGCCGCAGGCGCGAAGGCGGGTTTTCTTTGAAGAGTGGGATGCGCCGCTCATCTCGGGCATCCGCTGGGTCGAGGAACTGGTCGAGATTGCCGGCGGCGATCCGATCTTTCCCGAGCTGCGTGACAAGGCGCTCGGCAAGGACCGCATCGTCGATCCCGCTGCCGTGATCGCGCGGGATCCGGAGATCATCGTCGCGTCGTGGTGCGGCAAGGCGATGAAGAAGCGCACCATTGTCGAGCGTCCGGGCTGGGACGCCATCAGCGCCGTTCGCCACGATCGGATCCACGAGATCAAGTCCACCTACATCCTGCAGCCCGGCCCGGCGTCGCTCACCGAGGGCGTGCGGCAGCTTCACGCGATCATCGGACGGTATACTTAGGAGATGCGTTGGTACTTCACGGCCCTCATCGTGGCGGTCGCGCTGGCCGCGGCGCCGGAAGCCGCGCAGAAGCGCCGTCCCCTGCCGAAGAAGCCAGCGCCGAAGGCGGCCGAGGTGCAGCCGAAGACCACCACGCCGGAGGTCAAGTGTCCCTCGCTCATCGGGATGGGCGTGAAGACCGTACGCAGCTTCTGCGACGTGCCGGCGGGACGCGATCCGAATGAGGGCGTGGTCATCGCGATTCCGCCGCACACCGGCACCGCGACGCTGACCTTCGACCTCCACGCGCGACATCTTTATTCAGAGGACGAAATGAAGCGCGGCAAGCCGTACGCGCGCTATCGCGCGGTGATTGGCGTGCTGACGATGAAGGGGGATCTGCTGACGAGGGGCGCGGTCGAGGCGGAGTTCCGCACCGCGAACGATCTCTTCGATCGCATCGGCGGCGGCTCGGGCCCCGGCGGTTTGAAAGCGGTGGCTCCCGCCGGACGCGAGCCGGTGATCGTAGAGGTCCCGGCCAACGTGGATCAGGTGAGCCTGCTCGGCGAGACGCTCGACGCGATCACGCCGGCGGGCCACGAGACCGCCGTGATGGCCGGCCGCCCGGTTGCGATCGTCAGCAACCTGCTGGTCGAATACAAACCTGCCCCAGTGAAGCGTTGACTCCATGGACACACGTGACGTTCTGATTGTCGGCGCCGGCCCCGCCGGGCTGGCCGCGGCGATTGCCGCGAAGAAGGCCGGGCTCACTTACCAGGTGATCGAGAAAGGGGCCCTGGTCAACTCGCTGCTGCACTATCCGACCGAGATGGTGTTCTTCACCACGCCGGAGCTGATGGAGATCGGCGGGCTGCCGTTCACCAGCCCCAACGACAAGCCGTCGCGGATGGAGGCGCTGCGCTACTACCGGCGCGTGACCGACACCTACGATCTCGACATCGCCTTCGACGAGACGGTGACGTCGATCAAGGCGGGCGGCCCGGGCAGCGACATCTTCACCATCGACACCCAGGGGCGTCACGGGCAGGCGCGCCGGATCGCGGGTCGGACCGTCGTGATGGCCACCGGCGCCTACGACTTCCCGAACCTGATCGACGTGCCGGGCGAGGACCTGCCGCACGTCTCGCACTACTTCACCGCGCCGCATCCCTTCTACCGCAAGCGCGTGGTGATCGTCGGCGGCAAGAACTCGTCGGCCGAGGCGGCGCTCGAGCTGTTCCGCTCCGGCGCGCAGGTGACGATCGTCCACCGCCGCGCCGCGCTCGGCGACTCGATCAAGTACTGGGTGAAGCCCGACATCGAGAACCGCATCAAGGAAGGATCGATCGCGGCCCGCTTCAACACCGACCTCGTCCGCATCACGCCGACGCACGTCGTGGTCACGTGCAACGGCAAGACCGACGAGCTGCCGGCCGACCAGGTCTTCCTGCTGACCGGCTACATCTCCGACAACCGCCTGCTGCGCGCCGCCGGCGTGGAGATCGAAACCGAGACGTGCGGCCCGCGGCACGACGCGGCGACGTATGAGACCAACGTCAAGGGCCTCTACGTGATCGGCGCGATGGTGGCGGGGAAGGCGAGCGGCCGGATCTTCATCGAGAACGGCCGCTTCCACGGGCAGGTGGCGATCGACGAGATCGCCCGGAAGCTCGGCGCCGCCAAGCCCACGACCGCGTAGCCGGGTCTTCGGACCCGGCATCTAGTGGGTGCCGTCGGTCTCCCAGGAGTGACGGGCGACCAGGACTTTCATCTCCAGCAGTTCGATCAGCGACTGGCAGCGATCGAGCAGGCCGTTCCGCTCGAGGAGCGCCTGTTTCTCGACCGGCTCGAACTCGAGATACTGCGCCAGCGCATTGACCAGATCCTCGTCGGCCATCGACGAGGGCACCTTGGGATCGGGCTGTCCCTCCGGCTGCGGCACGAGCAGCGCCTCGAGCCGCCGCCGCTCGCTGCGCATCTGCTCGCGGAACGTCTCGGCGGCCGGTTCCAGCACCGACTCCACGTGGGCCTGCCGATAGAGCTGTCCTTCCTGCTCGCCGACGATCTGGAACTTCTCCATGCCGCGCAGGACGATGTTGAAGCGGCCGTCGGGGAGGCGCTCGGCGTGCGTGATCACGCCGGCACAGCCGACGCCGTAGACCGGCGGCCGCCCTTCGTAATTCCCCTCCCAGCCGGGACGGAGCAGCACCATCCCGACGATGCGATCCCCCTTCAGCGCGTCGTCCACCATCTGGCGGTAGCGCGGCTCGAAAATGTGCAGCGGCAGGAACACATTCGGGAACAGCACCACGTTGGGCAGCGGAAAGATCGGGATGGTGGGCGGCAGCACGTCACATCTCAGTGGATGGTGCGCGTCTTCTTGTCCATGTAGTCCATCAGGACGTAGCGGCCGAGCGTGCGCGGCGTGGTGAAGTAGGCCTTGCCGTGGCAGATCTCCGCCACCTTGCGGACGAAGCTGACCAGGTCGTAGTCGCGCGCCAGCATGAAGGTGTTGATCAGGATGCCGGCCTTGCGGCAGGCGGCCACCTCGGCGAACGTCTCGGAGACGATGAACGGGTCGAGGCCGAAGGCGTTGCGGTAGATGCGCCCGTCAGGGCGGGTGAGCGCCGACGGCTTGCCGTCGGTGATCATCACGATCTGCCGCATGTCCTTCTGCTGCCGCTCGAGGATGCGGCGGGCGAGGCGCAGCCCTTCGCGGGTGTTGGTGTAGTACGGGCCGACCTTCGATCGCGCGAGCTGCGTCAGCGGAATCTCCTCGGCGGAGTCGTGGAACAGCACGACCTTGAGCGCGTCGCCGGGATACTGCATGCGAATCAGGTTGGCGAGCGCCAGCGCGACCCGCTTGGCCGGCGTGAAGCGATCCTCGCCGTAGAGGATCATGCTGTGGCTGCAGTCGAGCATCAGCACCGTCGCGCACGAGCTCTGGTACTCCCCCTGCGCGACCATCAGGTCCTCGTAGTCGACCGCGATGCCGCTGTCCGAGGTCCGAGGTCCGACGTCCGAGGTCCGTGCATCGGTGATCGGGGATCCGGGATCCGCGGACGTCGGTCTTCGGTCCTCGGACGTCGATCTCCTCGTCCTCAGCACAGCGTTCAGAATCGTCCCGCTCGCGTCGAGGTTCAGCGTGTCGCCGAACTCGTACTTCTTCGAGGCGCCGCTGGCCTCGATGCCGGTGGCCATCTCGCGCGTGTCGTGGCGGCCGAGGCTGCTCTTGCCCAGCGAGCCGAGCAGATCGCGCAGCGCCTTGTAGCCGAGGAAGTCGAGGCTCTTGTCGGTGATCTCGAAGCGGTACTGCTCGGGGTTGCCCATGCCGGCGCCGGTGCCCTGGCGGCGCTCGCGCTCTTGTTCGAGATCGGGCTGGCCGCTCAGGTAGCCCTGCGCCTGCAGCTTCTCGATGATCTTCTCGATCAACTGATCGAGGCGCTGTTCCGCGTCGTCGGCGTCGCGCCAGTCCTTGCCGAGCAGCCGTTCCAGCGTCTCGTCCGACAGCATCCCGCCGTTGAGGATCGCTTCCATGATCGCGTCGTGCAGCGATTGCATGGAATGCCCCGGCTGGTCCTCGTCATAGACGCCGTAGGGATTGTCGAAGCCGCTGCCGAGCAGCAGGTCGGACAGCTTCGACAGCAGGTCCTCGAGATCGATGTCGTCGAGGTCGTCGCCGGTGAACTTCGTGTACCGGTATTTCACGGTCAGTTGTAGTACTTCTTCTTGTTGCCGGTGAGCGGCAGATCGCGCTCGGCGATCGAGTCGATCGGCCGCGCCGGGCGCTGGCGCGCCTGCGGCTCGGCGGCCTGGAACTGTCCCTCGTTCGAGCGGCTGATCTTGCGGTGCGCGTAGAGCCCTTCGAGCACGAAGTCCACCGCCGAGGCGAGCAGCGGATCCGCCGCTTTGCGCCCGGCGCCGGCGCGGGCGACGTCATGGAGTCCCTGCACCTGGCCCGTCCGCGCCAGCAGTTCGGCCGCCGACAGCGTGTCGTCGACCTGCAGCGATCCGCCCATGTCGAACCAGTCGGTGACCTGGCGCATGTCGGCGTCGGGGTGCCAGCCGTCGTAGACGGTGGCGACCGCGCCGCGGATCAGCTCCCGCGCGACGTTGTCCGCCCCCTTGAGCTCCCCTTCGTATTCGAGCTCGAACTTGCCGGTGATCGCCGGGATCGCCGCGTAGATGTCGGTGATGCGCGGCACCGCCACCTGCTCGCCGGTGGCCAGGGCGCGGCGCTCGGCGTTGGAGATGACGTTCTCGAGCAGCGAGATCGGCAGCCGCTGGCTGACGCCGGAGCGCTTGTCGACTTTCTGATCCTGCCGCGCCAGGAACGCGACTTCCTCGACCACCTCGCGCACGTAGTCGGGCACCTGCAGCTGCAGCTGGGCGCCGTCGCGATCGGTCCACGCTTCCTGCCGCGTGATCTGCATCGCCTGCTGCCGGCTGGCGGGGTAGTGCGTGCGGATCTCGGAGCCGATGCGATCCTTCAGCGGGGTGATGATCTTGCCGCGCGCGGTGTAGTCCTCGGGGTTGGCGCTGAACACCACCAGCAGATCGAGCGGCAGCCGCACCGGGTAGCCCTTAATCTGGACGTCCCCTTCCTGCAGGATGTTGAACAGGCCGACCTGGATCTTGCCGGCGAGATCGGGCAGCTCGTTGATGGCGAAGATGCCGCGGTTGGCGCGCGGCACCAGCCCGTAGTGCATCGTCAGCTCGTCGGCCAGCTCGAGGCTGGCGCGCGCCGCCTTGATCGGATCGAGGTCGCCGATCATGTCGGCGATGGTCACGTCGGGCGTGGCGAGCTTCTCGACGTAGCGGGCGTCGCGCCCGAGCCACGCCACCGGCAGGTCGTCGCCTTCGGCTTTCACCCGGGCCCGGCACGCGGCGCAGATCGGGGCGAGGGGATCGTCGTGGATTTCACAGCCGGGGACCACCGGCATCGCCTCGTCGAGCAGCGACGTGAGTGCGCGCAGGATGCGGGTCTTCGCCTGGCCGCGCAGGCCGAGCAGGATGAAGTTGTGGCGCGACAGGATGGCGTTGACCACCTGCGGCACCACGGTGTCGTCGTAGCCGATGATGCCGGGGAACAGCGTCTCGCCGGCACGGAGCTTGGTAATGAGGTTGTCGCGGATTTCCGATTTCACCGGCCGGCGCGGGACGCGTCCGGCCGTGACGTCTTTCCGCAACGCGCCGAGCGTCGTGGCCTTGGGGAACATGGCTCGATAGTAACAGAGGGCGAGCGCGGATGGGGCGGTGTACCATCCGGCGGGTGACCAGACGCCGCGCGCGGCACCCGGCCCTTGCCCTGCCACGGCCGCAGGTGTTCGCGCACCGCGGCGGCGCGCTGCTGCGCCCCGAGAACACGATCCTGGCGTTCGATCACGGGATGTCGCTCGGCGCCGACGGCCTCGAGTTCGACGTCCATCTGTCGCGCGACGGCGAGGTCGTCGTCCATCACGACGCGACGCTCGAGCGGACGACGAACGGGCGCGGGCCGCTGTCGGCGCTGACCGCGGACGAGCTCGCGCGCCTCGACGCGGGCTATCACTTTCGTCCGCTGGATGGTCCGCCTCCGCCGGCTGGATCGTGGCCGGCTTCGGCGGGACACGCCGCGGAACATCCGTTCCGCGGCGTGGCTGGCGGCGTACCGCGGCTCGAGGAGGTGCTGCGCCGCTATCCCACCGCGACCTGCATCATCGAGCTGAAGGTGAACGAGCCGGAGCTCGCGCATCGCACCGTCGACGTGGTGCGCGCGGCCGGCGCCGTCGATCGCGTCGCGCTCGGATCCTTCGGCAGGCGCGTGCTGCGCGCCGCGCGCGCCTACGAACCGCGCCTCCTGACCGGCGCCGCGCGCGAAGAAACGCGGCTGGCCCTCTACCGGTCGTGGGTGCGCTGGCCGGTGAAGCATCCGCCCTACGACGCCTACCAGGTGCCAGAGACGGCGGGATCGACGCGCGTGGTCTCGCCGCGCTTCGTGCGCTACGCGCACGACACGGGACTCGCCGTGCAAGTGTGGACCGTGAACGAGAAAGCGGACATGCTCCGCCTGCTCGACTGGGGCGTGAACGCGATCATCAGCGATCGTCCCGACATCGCCGTCGAGGTCGTGCGTCACCGGCATGAGCTTTGAAGCAGATCCGTTGAAACATCAATGGAGGTGACTATGGCGGATCTTCGCGCGAAGTACGACCAGGCCATTCAGACCGCCAAAAGGCTTGGTTTCCAGGGGGCGGCGACTCAGCAGGGTGACAAGCTCAACTTCAAGGGGACCGTGCATTCCGAGGATGAAAAGAACCAGATCTGGAATGCGATCAAGACAGTCCCCGACTGGAAGACCGACATCAACGCGGATATCCAGGTCGTCGCGCAGCCCGCGGCGGTCGGGACCTCAGGCGCCAGCGGTCGTACTTACACGGTCAAGGCGGGCGACACCTTGAGCAAGATCGCGAAGGAGCATCTTGGCGACGCCAACTCGTACATGAAGATCTTCGACGCGAACAAGGATCAGTTGACCGATCCCGACAAGATCAAGCCGGGACAAATCCTCAAGATCCCCGTCTAAGCACCGGCGCGGCCTCCTACTTTCCTCCGGGTCCGGATCCGCTCTTCGTGCCCGGGGGAAGTCCGAGGCCATCCTTCGTGTGGTAGTTCGGATACGGCGGCCGCTTGTAGTCGGGCAGCGGCTGCTCCTTCAGCAGGCGCGTGACCACTTCGATCGCTTTTTCCAGCTGTGGATCGTGTCCCTGCCGCACCGCCGCGGGATCGAGATCCACCTCGATGTCGGGCGGAATGCCGGTGTTCTCCACTTCCCACGAGCCGTCGAGGCCGTAGAGCGCCCAGCGCGGTGAGGTCACCGATCCGCCGTCGATCAGTTCCGGGTAGCCGCCGATGCCGACGAGGCCGCCCCACGTGCGCTTGCCGACGAGCGGCCCGATCTTGTGCTTGCGGAAGTACCACGGCAGCGCGTCGCCGCCCGACCCCGCCATCTCGTTGACGATCATCACCTTCGGCCCGTAAATCGATCCTGACGGACTGGACCAGTCGGCCCCTTCGCGCGTCGCCACCCGGCTCATCTGCGGCTTGCGCAGCTGATCGACGATGTAGTCGGCGAGCTGTCCGCCTTCGTTGAAGCGCTCGTCGATGATGGCCGCCTGCTTGCCGACCTGCGCGAAGTAGTAGCGGTTGAAGTTGCTGTAGCCGGCGCCGGCCGTGTTCGGCAGGTAGACGTAGGCGACGCGGCCGCCGGTCATCTCGTCCACCTTGCGCCGATTGCCTTCGATCCACGCGAGCCGCCGCAGGTTCTCTTCGCTCTCCACGGGCACGACCGTGACCTCGCGTGCGTTCCGGCCGTCAGCGTTCGCGCCGACCTTGACGAGCACCTGACGTCCCGCAGTCTCTTCGAAGAAGGCGTAGATGTCGTCCGACGCGGTGAGCTCGCGCCCCGCGACCGCGAGGATGTATTCGCCCGGCTTGACGTTGACGCCGGGCTGCGTGAGCGGCGCCTGCAGGCCGGGGTTCCAGTTCTCGCCGTTGTAGACCTTCGTGACGCGGTAGCGGCCGTTCTCGAGCGCGTAGTCGGCGCCGAGCAGGCCGCCCTTGAACTTCTTCGGCTCCGGCTGCTCGCCGCCGCTGATGAACATGTGGCCGACCGTCATCTCGCCGAGCGATTCCTCGAGCAGGTAGTTGAGATCCGCGCGCGAGGCGAGACCCGAGAGGTAGGCGTCGTACTTCTCTTCGGCCTTGGCGAGATCGAGCCCGTGATGATGCGGGTCGTAGAAGAAATCGCGCTGGATGCGCCAGGCCTCGTGGAACATCTGCTTCCAGAGCGCCAGCGGCTCGACGCGCAGCTGCATGCCGTCCAGCTTGAGCGGCCCTTCGCCCGGCTTCGGCTTGCCGTCGCCCGACGGAGGCTCGGCGCTGCCGGCGATCACCCATTGCTCGCCCTTGCGATAGAGCAGCTTCTCGCCGTCGAACGACACGGCCAGTGTGTTGGCCTCGTCGAGGAACTTCTCCGCCTTGCGCTTGCTCAGATCGAAGCGCTGGACCGTCATCTTCAGATCGCTCTGCTCTGCCTCACGAACGATCAGCGGCGCTTCGGCGAGGAAGAGCACCCCGCTCTTGCCGCCGAGCATGCTCACGTAGTTGCGCGCCGGCACCGGCAGGGCCAGGATGCGCTGACCGATGGCGTCGAGATCAATCTTGACGGTGACCGGCGGCTCCTTCGTGTCCTTCGTGTCCTTCGTATCCTTCGCCTCCTTCGTATCCTTACTCTCCTTCGTATCCTTCGCCTCCTTCGTATCCTTACTCTCCTTCGTATCCTTTGCTTTTTCCTCGTCGCTCTCAGGCGCCAATGGAGAGGGAAGATCCTTGTCGAGCACGACCACGTACGCCGCGCGTGTCACGGGACGCTCGTCGCTCGACATGTCGAAGCCCACGGCGGACAGGCCGATGTCGGTGCTGGCGGTGAAGTAGAGATACTTGCCGTTGCGATCGAAGACGGGGAAGCGCGCGTCGCTCATCCCGTCGGTGACCTGCGCAGCCTTCTTCTGATCGAGCGAGTAGAGCACCACCGCGTGCAGGTGATTGGGCAGCTGCTTCGTATAGGTCAGCCACCTGCCGTCGGGCGACCACGCCGCGTCGAACGACGCCCCTTCGTAATAGTCCGTATCCACCTTGACCGGCGTGCCTTTCGCGACGTCCACGTACCAGAGGTTCAAGCGCTTGTCGCTGAAGGCGATCCTGGTGGAGTCAGGGGACCACACCGGCGTGTAGTAGAACGACGGCTCGAGCGCGATCTTCTTCGGCTCGCCGGATCCGGCCTGATCGCGGATGTGCAGCGCGTATTCGCCGGAGGCGTCGGAGAAATACGCGATCGACTTCCCATCGGGGGACCAGGCCGGGTCGCGATCGGCGGCGGCCGCGCTGTGCGTCAGGTTGCGGACGTCTCCCTTTTCGACCGGGACGGTGAAGATCTCTCCCCACGCCTCCATCACCGCGCGGACGCCGCCCGGAGAAATGCCGGCGGCGCGCACCCGCTTGGGATCGACCTTGACGAACTGCGGCCGCAGCTCGGGGAAGTCGGCGGCGACGTTCACCCGCACCGGCCGCAGCTGCCGCGAGGCGATGTCGTACAGCTTCAGCGCGCCGAACTGCTCGATCGCGATGGCGCCGGCGCCGGCGGTCGCCGCCTTGAAGTCGAGCCCGTCGTTCTTCACGGCCTCGGTCACCTGCTTCGTGCCGGCGTCGTAGGCGAACAGGCTCACCGGGCCGTTGCGATCCGACAGGAAGTAGATGGTGTTGCCGACCCACATCGGGTTGAAGTCGTTCGAGTTCTCGCGCGGCAGCTTCTCGACCCGCGAGTCGGAGACGTTCGCGATCCAGATCGGCGTCGTCTGGCCGCCGCGATACCGCTTCCACGCCGGCTGCCACTGCGGGTGCGGCAGATACGCGATCCGCGTGGCGTCGGGAGAGTACGAGGGCTGCTCCGCGATCGGCAGCGGCACCTGCACGGCGAAGCCGCCGGCCGCCGGCACCGTGTACATCTGGTCGGCGAAGTGATAGTAGCTGGCGCGGGTGGAGGTGAAGGTGATGCTGCGCCCGTCCGGCGTCCATCCGGTGACGGTGTCGGCGCCGGGATGGTAGGTCAGCCGCCTGGGCACGCCGCCCGCGGCCGGGACCACGTAGACGTCACGGTTGCCGTCGTACTCGCCGGTGAACGCGACCTGCGTGCCGTCGGGCGAGAAGAACGGATCGGACTCCTCGCCAATCCCGCTCGTCAGCCGGCGCGCGTCGCCGCCGTCGCGCGCGACGCTCCACAGATCGCCGGCGAAGCCGAAGACGATCTGGGTCTGGCTGACCGTCGGGTGCCGCAGCAGGAGCGGACGTTCGCTTTGCGCGAGCGCCAGCAGTTCAACGGCCAGCAGGAACGCGACGAGGGAGACGACTTTTCGCATCAGAACCTCCGCGGAGGTTGAGATGCTATACCCTGACGCCCCGGCAGGTCCAAAGACCCGCCCTGCACGCTGCGATCAATCGACACGTCCCAGGCGCGGGTTGGGGCGGTAGCGGCGCCCCTTCTTGGCGACGGGGGCGCCGTCCACGTGGACGATGTCGGCGGTGAAATCGAAGGCGCCGGCGAAGAGCGACGACCCCACGCCGTAAGAGTCGACCGGCACGGCGTCGCTTTCGAACCTGCGGATCTTGGCCGGGTTGAAGCCGCCGGACACCGAAATCTGCACGAAGTGGAACCCTTCGGCGTCGAGCGCGGCGCGGACATTGCGGACGAGCTGCGGATTCACGCCGCGCGGATCGAAATCTCCCATCCGGGGCGCGACGGAGGCGTCGACCATGGTTTCGGAGGTGTCGAGTCTGACCGCGTGCAGCCGCGGGCCGAGCGCGCGGGCCACGGCGAGCGATGTGCCGACGCAGTCGTTGTCGAAGTCCACGAGCGCGATGATCTGGACGTCGGCCGGCATCTGCGCCGCCAGGGCCTGCGTTGCCGCGACGGTGTCGCCGCCGAACGCGGCGATGAGCGCGTGCGGCACGGTGCCGATCCCCGACGATCCCCACCACGACGCTTGCGCGTCGGTCGAGACGCCGATGGCGCCGGCGATGTGCGCCGCGTAGCCGTCGCCGGTCTGCACCCGCCAGTGATCGAAGCGGGCGGGGAAGAACATCACCGGCTTGGGCCACGCCGCTTCGACGACCAGCCGCGTGTTGGTGGCGACGCGCGTGCGCCGCGCCAGAATGCCGAGGTAGAGCGTTTCGAGATGCGCGAAGGCGACGTACGGCCCTTCGATCGTCATCACCGTCTCGCGCGGCGCCACGCGATCGCCGTCGCGCAGCGCGCGCACGTCGAGATCGCCGAAGGCGAAGCCGTCGGTCAGACACAGCCTGAGCACCGCGATCGCCTCGTCGACGCCGCCCAGCCAGGCGTCCTGCTTCTGGAACACCTGCATCACCACGCGCGGGTTACGGCCCGATGCCGCCAGCACGTCGCGCGTCCGGACGAAATACTTGTCCGAGTAATACCCCGCCCGCATCCGCTCGACGGGCAGCTGGAACTGTTCGGCCGGCACCCGCGCCGCGGGCCGGAGCGGCGGCGGCGGACCCGGCGGACGGCGCGGCGGAGGGGTCAAACTAGGGGGCGAGCTGGGCGGCGGTGGTGAACTTCGGCTCGATGTCGACGGGGATTCCGGCGAGCTTGTCGAGCACCTTCTGCACTTCCGGGCGCACCACACCGAGGCGATCGAGCATGTCCTTCGCCTTGGTGTAGCTGCCCTCGGCCTGCAGCGTCAGGATCTCGCGCGTCAGCGCCGTGACCGCGTCGCCGATCTTCGCGCTGTCCACCGTGAAGGTGCCGTCCTGCCGCACCTTGAACGCCCCGGCGTCCAGCAGATAGTTCACCTGGATCGCGATGCCGCGCCCGTGCGCCTCGTTGACGCCGAAGCGGATCGATCGGAACGCCGAGGCGAGAAACGTCGTGTACATCGTCTTGGCGATGGTCGGGTCGATCTGTTTCTTGTCGGCGAGCTGCCGCAGGGCCCACAGGCCGGAGATGTCCGCCTTCGCTTCTTCAATCGTGCTGTAGGTCTCCTTCAGCTCCTGGCGGACGGTCGTCTGCCGCCCGCCCACGCCGATCGCGTGCGGCCCGAGCCCGTGCATCAGCTCGTGCATCAGGATGTGCGTGAAGAAGGCGTCGAACGAGATCTTCGCCTGGTCGGCCGCCGGCAGCGCCACCTTGGAGATCGGCAGCAGCACCATCCTGAACTTCGCGTCCTGCATGTTCTTCAGCATGACGCGCTTGGTGCCCTTCTCGCGGACGACGCGCTCGTCGTTGGGGAGGTTGTAGGCGGCGGTCTGCACGCCGCGGTTGCCGTCGCCGGCGGCGAAGACCACGTTGACGACCTTGATCGGCGCCAGCGCGCCGAGCTTCGGGTTGCGGTACTTCGGATCGACCGGCAGGTTGTTCTCCAGCTCCTGCAGGTGATCGCTGAAGGCCTGCAGCTTCTTCGACTCCGCTTCGTCGCGCACGGTGATGAACGCCTCGAAGGCGGCCTTCGCGTTGAACCACTCGTCCTCGTAGACTTCGTAGGGACCGATGGTGGGCTCGATCGCCGCGTCGAGCTCCATCCACGCCACGTCGCTGGCGTAGTAATCGTTCGACAGGAACGCGTCGGCGCGGGCGGTGAGGAACTTCTTGAGCGTCGCATCGGAGGTGAGCTGCGCCGCCTCGCGCAGCAGCTCTGCCGCGCGCGCCAGCTCACCCTGGTACTCGATGCTGTAGGGGACCGCGACGAACCCCTTCTCGCCACGACGTATCGTGGTGAAGAAGCCGGTCGCCGCCTCTTTGGTGGCGCCCGACAGGCCGTCGAGCCACTTCTGGATCTCCGCCTTCCCGGCGGCGGCGGGATAGAAATTCGCCGCCTCGGGCTTGGCCGGCGCTCCCGGCACGAACGCGCGGTTGTGATCCAGCCGATCCCACGGCCCCTTGTTGATCAGGAAGTAATGCAGCCGCGCCGCGGCCGTGCGCGAGGCCCGCGGCCCCACCGGGCGCGCCGCCTGCTGCGCCAGCTCCTGCAGCATCGCATCGTTGCCGGCCCACACCTGGCGCAGGAACAAGGCGTCCATGATCCGCGCGGCATCGACCATGCGCGCGAGCGCCTCGCGCTCGTTCTTCGGCAGCGCGGAGACGTCCGCGCCAATCTCAGCCGGCGCGAAGCGCGCCGTCATCTTCTGAAGCTCCGCAAGCGTGGGCATTTGTGTAACGTCCTGTGCCGCTGAGTGCAAAGAGAAAAGGCCACAGATGAACACCGACAAACACAGACAGGAAATCCGTGTTCTTCCGTGTGTGTCCGTGGCAGAGATTCGTCCGCGGGGGTCGATGGCAATCCGCCGGGGGGCTGTGGCTCTCATGAATTTTGTGGCCTACAATAGGTGGATTGTAGCCCGACCAGATTCCTCGAGATGGTACTCCTCGCGAGACGACAATGAGAAATCCCGCCCCGAAAGACAACGCCGAGCTCGAAGCTCTGGAGCAGCGCGAATGGCGTGAAGCGCTCGACTATGTGATTCAGCAGGGAGACCGCGGCCGCGTGCAGCGCCTCCTCGCCACGCTGCGCCATCATTCGCGCATGGCCGGCGTCGCGCTGCCGTTCAGCGCCGTCACCGCCTACGTCAACACCATCCAGCCCGACGACGAGACGCCGCTGCCCGGCAGCCAGGAGATCGAGCGGCGCATCAAGAGCCTCATCCGCTGGAACGCGATGGCCATGGTGGTGCGCGCCAACCGCGTCTCCGACGGCATCGGCGGCCACATCTCGACCTACGCGTCGGCCGCGACGCTCTACGAAGTGGGCTTCAACCACTTCTTCCGCGGCAAGGGACGCGAAGGGGACGGCGACATCATTTATTTCCAGGGGCACGCGTCCCCCGGCATCTACGCGCGCGCGTTCCTCGAGGGACGCCTGACGCAGGAGCGGCTCGAGAACTTCCGCCACGAGCTGCGCGCCGGCGGCGGGCTCTCGTCGTACCCGCACCCGTGGCTGATGCCCGACTTCTGGGAGTTCCCGACGGTGTCGATGGGCCTCGGGCCGATCATGTCGATCTACCAGGCGCGCTTCAATCGCTACCTCGAGGATCGCAATCTCAAGAAGCCGTCGACGAGCAAGGTGTGGGCGTTCCTCGGCGACGGCGAGACCGACGAGCCCGAGTCGCTCGGCGCGATCAGCCTCGCCGCGCGCGAGAAGCTCGACAACCTGATCTGGGTGATCAACTGCAACCTGCAGCGGCTCGACGGGCCGGTGCGCGGCAACGGCCAGATCATCCAGGAGCTCGAGGCCAGCTTCCGCGGCGCCGGCTGGAACGTGATCAAGGTGATCTGGGGCAGCGACTGGGATCCGCTGCTCGCCAAGGATCACGACGGCCTGCTCGCCAAGCGGATGGGCGAGGTCGTCGACGGCCAGTACCAGAAGTACGCCGTGGAGTCCGGCGCCTACCTGCGCGAGCACTTCTTCGGCACCGATCCGCGGCTGCTCGACATGGTCAAGCACATGTCGGACGACCAGTTGAAGCGCCTGCGCCTCGGCGGCCACGACCCGGTCAAGGTCTACAACGCCTTCAAGCTCGCGGTGGAGACCAAGGGGCAGCCGACCGTGGTCCTCGCGCGCACGATCAAGGGCTACGGGATGGGCGAGGCGGGTGAGGGGAAGAACGTCACCCACCAGCAGAAGAAGATGAACGAAGCGGACCTGCGATCGTTCCGCACCCGCTTCGGCATCCCGATCTCGGACGAGCAGATCGCGGAAACGCCCTTCTACCGTCCGGCGGAAGACAGCCCCGAGCTGCAGTACATCCGCGAGCGCCGCAAGGGACTCGGCGGCTCCGTGCCGCAGCGCGTCGTCCGCGTCGAGCCGCTGAAGGTCGGCCTCGACGCCGTCTTCGACGAGTTCTTCAAGGGCACAGAGGGGCGCAAGGCGTCGACGACGATGGTGTTCGTGCGGATCCTGTCGAAGCTGCTGCGCGACAAGGAAATCGGCGATCTCATCGTCCCCATCGTCCCCGACGAGGCGCGCACGTTCGGCATGGAAGCGCTGTTCCGCGCCGTCGGCATCTACTCGCACATCGGCCAGCGCTACGAGCCGGTCGACATGGACACGCTGCTCTATTACAAGGAAGCCAAGGACGGCCAGATCCTCGAGGAAGGAATCACCGAGGCCGGCTCGCTGTCGTCGTTCATCGCCGCGGGCACCGCGTATGCGACGCACGGCGTGAACACGATCCCGTTCTTCATCTACTACTCGATGTTCGGCTTCCAGCGCGTCGGCGATCTGATCTGGGCCGGGGCCGACTCGCGCGTGCGCGGCTTCCTCCTCGGCGGGACGTCGGGGCGGACGACGCTTGCGGGCGAAGGGCTGCAGCACCAGGACGGCAACAGCCTCGTCTACTCGCTGTGCTATCCCAACTGCCTCTCCTACGATCCCGCCTACGCCTACGAGCTCGCGGTGATCATCCAGGACGGCATCAAGCGGATGTATCACGACCAGGAGAGCATCTTCTATTACCTGACGGTGATGAACGAGCAGTACGAGCACCCCGAGATGCCCAAGGACGCCCGCGAAGGGATCCTCAAGGGGATGTACAAGCTCAAGCCGGCTCCCGAGGCGGCAGCCGAGTCGAAAAAGGACTCGAAGGCCAAGCTGCGCGCGCAGCTCTTCGGCAGCGGCGCCATCCTCAACGAAGTCGTCAAGGCGCAGGAGATCCTGAAGAAGTACGGCGTCGCCGCGGACGTCTGGAGCGTGACCAGCTACACCGAGCTCTATCGCGACGGGCACGCGTGCGAGCGCTGGAACATGCTG
>Ga0207708_10001530_pt1 | contig 17223 bp, 16 predicted proteins | sample KBSK5101metaG_FD_184340 | JGI IMG/M metagenome (GOLD analysis project Ga0207708, IMG submission 184340) | Corn, switchgrass and miscanthus rhizosphere microbial communities from Kellogg Biological Station, Michigan, USA - KBS K5-10-1 metaG... | ecosystem: Host-associated > Plants > Roots >...
AACTCCTTCGGCATCACGTCTTCCGGTGAGACGCGCTGGGGTGGCTGTAAGATGAGCGTGAAGAAGCCACCCCTTTCGGAGCGATGGGCGAGGACGGCATCGTTGATGGAGTCGCCGGCGACGCGATAGGTGAGAACGAAATCTTTGTTCGGAATAGTGGCGCGATCTTTCAGACGAACAACGGCGCGGTGTTCGCTCAGTTGCTCTACTTCAGTTTCGTGGGTTTGTGAGCGCACTTCGAGGATCGGAACGCCTGCATCCAAATCGAGTTCGAGCGAGATATCGTGACCGGCACGCATGCCGCTACGTGCGTGGGCAGGACTATGATGAAACTCCTGATCCTTTGACGACTTGTCAGGCATATAACGTGGGCCAACCACCATCGGAAAAGACCACTCGTAAGATCCATCCTCATACTTCAGTGTCTCAACGTAACTAATGATGATGCGAATCTGTTGGCCCGGCATGATGTTGGCGATCTGCTGCATAAAGATATTCGGCCGCTGCTGATCGAGCAGGCTGGCCACTTTGCCTTGCTCCTTAGCAGCGGTATACGCAGCCTGTGCTTCCTGGCGTCGCATGATCTTGCCTTTGATTGTGCGTTCACCAATCAGCATAGTGAGATCGTCAACGGCGGCGGCTTGCGGCAGCGGGAACGTGTAGACGGCTTCGATCTTTTCGGGAAAGTTGTTTTCGAAATCCTGGGTGACTGTTACGCGTGAGATGAATCCGCTGACTTGCGCTTTAACGGAGGTGTGTTTCAAAGGAACTTCGCCTGACGGATTTCCTTTTTCATCGAGGACCTGAATTGAACCTTGACTCTGCGGTTTTGAGTTGTCATCTGCGGCAGCGGCGGAATCGGAATGTGCCAGGCGCAACATCGCCAACGCAGCAAAGATTGAGATGAATGTAAGTGTGGTCCACTTGAAAAACGATCGGCGGCGCATAGAGTCTTCCTTGTCTGCAAGACACACGTGGGCGTAATGCCGGCGCACAACAAGCGTGTCGCTGCCTGAACAAACCGCAGGTTGTAAATTTGTTGAGACCGGGAACAGCGTGGGTCTCAGAAAGTTTACCTATGAACGTTGCGGGGGAGACCGCGCGAGGAACCATTCATTGGTTAACCCTATTGATGCAGAATTTTGTAGGTGAGATAGCCTGACGTAAGAAAAAGTTTGTGGAAAAACTGTTGCCGCGACTGACTGCGATCCATTAAAGTAAATGTCATCACGCCCCAATTGATCTCACATCAATCTGAAGGAGGTCGCGAATGTTACAGCAGGTATGGGATACGTTCGTCATGCTGATCCCTGTCTTCTTATTGCTCACGATGATCTTTGGGGCGGGCTTTTATATTGGGAGAGTCAGTAAGCGAGAGTAATCCGTCCACAGATTACACAGATTTATATCAATAAAGAACAGAAGCGGTCTCTGTGAAATCTGTGTAATCTGTGGTTAAAATGTTTCCCGCATGAAACGCTCTGGCATCGCGGATCTTCCTTTACATGGCGGTCGTGTTCCGCCGTGGCTCGCCGAGCGCATGACTAAGCTCGGTACCGCGATCACAGAGACGATCGTTCATCACTACGGCACTTCTGCTTTTCTAACCCGACTAAGCGATCCATTCTGGTTCCAGGCGTTCGGCGCGGTGATGGGAATGGATTGGCACTCTTCCGGTATTACTACTTCCGTAATGGGCGCGTTGAAGCGCGGTCTTGCGCCGCGCGCAAACGAACTCGGACTCTACGTCTGCGGTGGTCGCGGCAAGTCTTCGCGCAACACACCAAACGAACTTCGTTCACTCGCTGAACGCGGCGGCTTCGACGCCGATGCCCTCGTGCGCACCAGCAGGCTTACTGCTCGCATCGACAATAACGCGATTGGCGACGGCTTTCAGATCTACCTTCACAGTTTCGTGTTGAGCGACAAAGGCGAATGGGCCGTGGTCCAACAAGGCTTGAATGACGCGAACGGCCTGGCGCGTCGCTATCACTGGCACTCTACGTCAGTGCGAGATTTTGTTAACGAGCCGCACACGGCAATCTTCGGAGAGAATCAGGGAACGATCATGAACCTCGTCGACTCGAGAGCCGATCGCGCCCAGACCGCGCTGCTCGAAATCGCGAATGATCACCCGGACAAGACGTTGAGTGAAGCTCGTCATCTGCAACTACCATCGCATCACGACGTGCGCGCGAAGAATGTCAATCTCAAACGTCTCGGAGCCGTACTCGCAGTGGCCTACGAACGCGGCCTGCACAATTTCGCCGAGTTGCTGCTACTCGAGAAACTCGGGCCACGCACATTGCAATCACTCGCACTCGTTGCGGAAGTCGTTCACGGCGCACCGAGTCGATTTAACGATCCGGCACGATTCTCGTTTGCGCATGGCGGGAAGGATGGACATCCGCATCCAGTGCCTTTGAAGACCTACGATGAGTCGCTGCACTTTCTGCGCAACACATTGAACGCAGCGAAGGTCGGTCACACGGAGAAGCTCGACGGATTTCGACGTCTCGATGGCTTCGTGCGCAACGTTGAGAAGCAACTCAAACCGAAAGCAGACTTCGACGCGCTCGTTCGTCACGAAAATGCAATCTCATCGAGTCTCAATGGTCGCACTGTTTTCGACGACAAGCGGCGTTTTACTAACCCGCATCAGGGCTCATTGTTCTAATTTCAATACAGCCTTTGATTTCGTGGGCCCTTTTGCTAATCTTTTTTGGACCCCCTCCAACAATTGCCCCGACACTAAGAGACGTAGACGGAGTGCGCTATTTGCATTCCTAATTAAGTATTGTAAGGAGCAAATAACTATGAGCTTTAAGAGACTTTACCCGATCACGGTGGGCTGCGTGCTGGCCGTCTTAATGTCGATCGCGCCTGCCGTTCTGGGCCAGGTGACGACCACACAAACCACTCAGAACCAGAACCCGAACATGACGCTGCGTTCGGTTCCCAGTGGCTCAAAGATGAAGTTCAGAGGTGTAGTCATCAGCCGCAATGCAGACGTTTTCACGATTCGCGACCGTAGTCGCGCTGACTATCAAGTTCTCATTACTGACAATACGAGCATAAAGACCAACGGCGGTTTCCTTCGCTCCGGAAAGAAATATCCGGTGACTGACATTCTGCGAGGATTGATCGTGGAGGTCGAAGGACGTGGCGATTCACAGGGTCAGTTAGTGGCCGACAAGATTCGCTTCAACGAATCTGACATGCGTGCCGCAATCACTTCGGACACACGCGTAAGTCCGGTCGAGGCCAATCAGGAGCGTATGGCGGGCCAGATGGACGAGCTTTACGCAGTAGCGGCAGAAGCCCGCGCTGAAGTGAAAGCTGTAAATGAACGCGTTTCATCGCTCGATGACTACGACGTGCAGGAAACTGTTTCAGTCACGTTCCGTACGAATAGCGCAGTGCTGTCGCCTGAAGCCAAGGCACAGCTCGATACCCTCGCCGCGAAGACGACTGGTGCGCGTGCGTTCATGATCGAAGTTGCCGGACACACTGATTCGACGGGCAGCGATGCGAAGAATTTCCGTCTCAGCCAGGAACGTGCCCAGGCTGTCGTGCAATACCTGGCAGTCCAGCACAAGATTCCACTGCGCCGGTTTGTCACGCCAATGGGTTATGGCAAGACGGAAGCGGTGGCTGACAACACGACACGTGAGGGCCGTTCGCAGAACCGACGTGTGGACGTGAAGATGATTATCAATCGTGGCATGAACCAGCAGCCGGCCACGAGCTCGTCGCAACCAGTACGACCGTAAGACAGCGAGTATGCAGGAGCAGGATACAGGGAGCAGGAGCAGCCGGGCTGTTCCTGCCCCCTGACTGCCGCCGCTTTTGCTGATTTCTGACATATTCGTTGTATTTCGTTTAAAGCCTTTTAGCTAACGTTCCCGCCAGTACACCGTTTCCGTATTCCGAACCCGCTTTCGTGGAAAACCAGCAAATTTAGCGTCAAATTTTCGTTAGAAATAGGCTTTTTCGGCTCGTTTGCATGGCCCCCTATTTGCTGAAAGGAGGGCATGACAAATAGTGAAGTCTTCCCAATTCTGCACGGTGCCCTGGCGGCCACAAAGAAATCTGAACTAGCGCCAAATTCCGATCTGGCATTAGCAATCGCCGCCGGCAAAGGCGACATGGGCGCGTTTGAGAAGCTTTATGAGCGTCACAACCGGCGGGTGTACTCCCTGTGTCTGCGAATGACGCAGAATGCGGCTGAGGCTGAAGATCTCGCGCAGGAGGCATTCATACAGTTATTTCGCAAGATCGGCAGCTTCCGTGGCGATTCCGCCTTCACAACCTGGCTGCACCGGCTGACGGTCAACCAGTGTCTGATGCACTTCCGCAAACGCAGTGTAAAGATGGAGAAGACCACTGAGGAAGGCGAGACGCCGGTACAGATTGTCAGCGGCACTGAGAATCCAAACTCGATGCCGGTGATGGACCGCATCGCACTGGACAATGCGTTAACACAACTGCCGCCGGGATATCGAACGGTCTTCGTGTTGCACGATGTCGAAGGTCACGAGCACGAAGAGATCGCGAAGATGCTGGGCGTCGCGGTCGGCACATCGAAGTCACAATTGCACAAAGCGCGCATGAAGCTGCGCAAAATCCTTAGAGCTCGTATCGAACCGAGCAAGAATTAAAGCAAGCCACAATAAGGCACATAAGGCACAAGCTCTTGAGCTGATGTGCCTTCTTTTTTTAGGGTGATTTGTGTAATCTGTGGATAACGGAGACACACAAATGAACGAACGTAGCGTTACTTTCTATCGCTGGGAAGAGATGCCGAAGGAAGTGCTTTCGGACACTCTTGCTCGCAGGCTGATCACGGGCGAGCGCATCATGCTGACTCACGTCTACTTGAAGAAGGGCTCGATCGTGCCCCGGCATTCACATGAGAATGAGCAGATCACATACATCCTCGAAGGCGGCTTGCGATTTTGGATCGGTGAAGATGAGTCGCAGGTTATCGATGTGATGGCGGGCGAGGTGCTGCACATTCCTTCCCTCGTCCAACACAAAGCGGAAGCGCTGGAAGAGACGCTCGACGTCGACGTCTTCAGTCCGCCGCGCGAGGACTGGCTCAATAAAACGGACGATTACCTGCGTCAAAAATAGTTATGGATCTCGGACTAAGAGACAAAGTCGCACTCGTTGCCGGGGCAAGTCGTGGGCTCGGCCGCGCGGTGGCAGAAGAACTGGCGGCCGAAGGTGCGTCACTCGTGCTTTGCGCGCGTGAAGCGCAGACCTTGAGTAAAACTGCCGCCGCGATTGCAGAGACTCACAATGTACACGTGCTGGCTGTACCCGCAGACGTCACAGTAATCGACGACATCAAGCGCGTAGTTGCATCAGGCAATGAACGTTTCGGCCGCATCGACATTCTCGTCACGAATGCCGGTGGTCCACCGGCCGGACGCTTCGATCAGTTGACCCGCGAGCAGTGGGACCGGGCGATCAAGTTGACCCTCTTGAGCGCGGTCGAGTTGGCGCGCGAGGTGTTGCCCGGAATGAGAACCCGGCGTTGGGGACGAATACTCAACATCACGTCGATCGCAGTTAAGCAGCCGGTCGAGAACCTTTTGCTCTCGAACAGCTTGCGCGCCGGGCTCACCGGCTTTGCGCGTACTCTCGCGAACGAAGTCGCCGCCGAAGGCATAACCGTCAACAACATTATGCCTGGTTACACGCGCACGGAGCGCCTGGACGAGTTGGCGCAAATGATGGCGGAGAAGCAGGGAATTCCCCCAGCGGAATTTCGCGGCAACTGGGAAAAAGAGATTCCGATGGGCCGTCTCGGCGAGCCGCGCGAGCCTGCCGCCCTCGCTGCATTCCTGGCCTCCGAGCGCGCCAGCTACATCACCGGGACCTCTATTCAGGTCGATGGTGGTTGGATCAAATCGCTGCTTTGATCTGTGTAATCTGTGTTTAAAAACCCTGCTCGTCAGCCGATGGTCCATAGATCGCTGGGACCTTCTCACCCATCAAACGAAGGTAGACAGTCATCTGACCGCGATGATGTACCCAGTGATTGATCGTGTCCTGGATCATCTCCTTGCGCGAGCCTTCCCAAACGACGTTGCCGCGCGCCAATAACTTCCAGTTCGTTTCCAGGTGTTCGTCGGTCGTCTTAGTGAGCGCGTCACGCGCTTCAGCAGCCGATTCGTCCAACGCTTTGAGCAAGTCGGCACTCGTTTCTTTGGGCGCTTTCTTGGTGCCCTGGCCTTCTGCCGGAGCGATATCCAGTTCATCACGATTGATCTCCATCGTGATCCACGTTGGGATAGTTGCCACCATATCCGCCAGGTAACCGAAGATCATCGATCGTTCGTGCGGTTTCCATTGATACTTTCCATCGGGAACATGTTCGAGGGCTTTGCGTGAACGTTCGACTTCGCGGTCCAACTCTTCCCGAAAAAACTCAGTGAGTTTCATTGCTGCACACTCTCCTTCATGATTTTGCAAATTACAATACAACGTACTCTTCACAGCGCTGTGACAAACGAAGTTTCTGCCAGTTGGTGTATTATGATTTTTCTTTTATAAATTCCGATGCTTCTCCTACAGCCTTTCTCGTTCCAGTCGCCAATCGTCCGCATCATTCTCGTTGTTATTGCGATTGGTTTGCTCTACGTACTGTGGCGCGAAGTGCGCAAGATTCCCGCGAAGTTGTTGACGCTGATGGCGACGGCTTTCATCGACATGGTCGGCGTGTTGATGATTTTTCCGCTCCTGCCGTTTTACGTGAAGAAGTTTGGCGAAGGCGGGGTCAGTGTTTTTGGAGTTCACCTCGGCATCGGTTTTATAGCGGGCTTCACGATCGCGTCTTTTACTGTGGCCCAGTTGATAAGCGCGCCGATGTGGGGCCGCTTCTCTGATCGAGTGGGTCGCAGGCCGACGCTGCTCATTGCGTTGACCGCGTCGGGAATCGCGTACCTGATATTCGGCTTTGCTAACTCACTCTGGCTGCTGCTGCTCTCGCGAATCGTGCAGGGTGCCGGTGGCGGAACGGTGGGCGTGATTCAGGCTTACGTAGCTGATTCAACTGCGCCACAGGATCGCGCACGTGCTCTCGGTTGGCTCTCCGCCACGACGAACCTGGGCGTTGCGCTCGGCCCGGTGCTGGGTTCGTTTGCCATCACCCTCGGTAAACGCGATCTCATACCCGGCTCAGCGACGTTGCAGATGGACCATGCCGCGCCCGGAATCATCGCGGCGCTGCTGTGTCTGATAAACATCATCTTCGCGGCGCGCTATCTCACTGAATCGCGCAACCCCAGTGATCACGTACACATTGAAGGTGAAAAGAAGTTGACGTCCCGGCAGGCGATCTGGCGCGTCGTGTCTCACTCCGGCGAGACGTCGTCGCGGCTCATCTGGATCTACGCCATTGCGATGGGCGCATACCAGGGCAGTTTTTCCGTTCTTGCACTGTTTCTCAATGCCCGTTATCAGGTAACAGAGCAAACGATCGGTTACTTCTTCATGTACGTCGGTTCGATCTCCGTTTTCACTCGCGTGCTATTGTTGGGCCGCATGGTCGACTGGCTTGGCGAGGCGAGGCTTTCGCGACTCGGATTGCTGCTACTCGCAGGCGGCGTGCTTGGAATGCCGCTGTCACACAACCTTGTGGCACTCGGTGTCACGGTGGCTTTGATTCCACTCGGAACAGCGTTCACGTTCCCGTGCGTAACAGCATTGCTCTCGCGCGTAATCAGCCCGCGAGAACGTGGGCTTTACATGGGCATGCAACAGACCTACGGTGGGATCGCACGCGCGATCTCGCCGCTTTTCTTCGGCTGGGCGTTTGATACTTTGGGATCGTCGTCGCCTTACTTCTTTGCGTCAGCATTCATCGTGGCGACGATCTTTCTCAGCCCAAATCTCTCACTCGTCACTCAAAAACCTGCCCTCTCAACGCAACCTGCCGACAACAGTTGAGAAGATTCCTTTGTGCCTTTTTGTGGCCCTACTCGTTTATATTGTCGAGCCCGGTGAGTTTCCAGCCGGCGCGAGTCTGCTGAAAGTGATAGATCACCACTTCGTTACCGCCCGCATCCGGACACGCGACGGTGAAGTGTTTCGGATTGTCGGCGTCCATTTCGGGCCTGGCTTTGCTGAAACAAGCCGCCGCATTAGTTTGTTCGTTGAACAACTGGCGATATCGTTTGGCAAGTTGCGCCTTCGTCTTTATGCTCGGGATGCCGTACGACATCTCGATCGGAAACCTCGAGAGACGCGCGATTGTTTCTACGTCGTGTTTGCTGACCGCCGTTTTAAACGACTCCCAGAAAGTATCAGTGGATTGAGCGCCGGTGAGCAAAAAAAGCAGGGAAAGAGTGGTTATTGTTTTCATAATTGATACAATCCGCTGCCAATACTAAAACGAAAGGTACTTTTTTGCGATGCTCAACAGGTTCGTGATTGCTTCGATCTGCCTGATGGGGGTGTTTGCCTTCGGCAGTTGCACTAAGAAGAGTGGGCCGGCGGCGCGCGCGGACGACACTGCGGCTCCGGTGGAAGGAGTCGAGAAGGTGAAGCCGGCGCCGGGAACCGGCAACGTGCAGGGAAAGGTTTTGTATAACGGCGCGCCGGTCGAGAATATCGAAGTGAAGTTATGTGAGACGTTCAGTCGCTTTCTCAGTGGCTGCGGCGGAAAGACTTATACAGCGAAGACTGACAAAGACGGCGACTTTGTAATCACGAACGTGCCGCCGAAAGAGTATGAAGGATTAACTGTGCGCGTGTTTGACACCGACTCGTACGTCTTTGCGACGACTGGCATCGCAGGGATCAGCTCGGCGAAGTACAACGTTGTGGCAGACAAGACGCTGTTTGTTACGCCGACACATTTGTTTAAAGGTGATTTGAAAGTGGTAAATCCGAAGGCGGGCAGCACGGTGAGTGGACAGGATCTGGAGTTGAAATGGGAAGCGTATCCGAACGCGGCGTATTACAAGTTCACGCTATATCCCGACAACCATCAGGTTACGCCGCCGTACATCAACCAGCGTGTTGATGATGCGTCGTTCAAGGTGAACAAGCCGTTGGAGAAGGGAAGTTACCGGTTCAAGGTCGAGGCGTTCAACAGTTCGGATAAGAAGTTGTCCGAAACGAGCGACGACATCACGTTCACGATCAATTGAAAACCATCCACAGAGTACACAGATCAGGAAATTCGATCTGTGTACTCTGTGGGTTAAAATTATCGGTTAGGTGTCTTTTCCTGCACGATGTTCGAGAATGCCGAGTTGCCGGAGGCATTGAACGCCCGCACACGGTAACGATACCAGGTATTCTTCGTCAGCCCTGGGTTCGGGAAACTCGTAACGTTCGCTCCCACCGTGGCTATCTGCGCAAAGTTGGTGCAACTATTCCCGGTACAACGCTCGATACTGAAGCCCTGCTCGTTGCTTGAGTTATCCGTCCACGACAGGTTGATCTGAGTCGTTGATACCGCGTTCCCAACGAGGTTCGTGGGAGCGTTAGGCACCGGCGCAGGCGTCGGAGTTGGCGTCGGTGTAGGTGTTGGCGTAGGTGTTGGTGTTGGCGTAGGCGTTGGTGTTGGCGTCGGAGTAGCTGTCGGTGTTGGTGTCGGCGTTGGAGTCGGATTACCACCACACGTCGGGAACCTGAACGACCCAATACGCGTGCGCCAATTAAAGCTACTGGTCGTCGAATAATACTGAGTCGTAAACCAGAAAGTGCAATCATCCACCGGATCAACCGTCAGCGCCGCGTAATCACCCCAGCGGCTACCCGTTCCCGTCTGACTTCCCGTACCGGCAAACAGGGTCGCTTCACCCTGGCCCAACGTGTTGACCGGATCACTTGCAAGCCGTCCGGCATATCTCAACTCCGGAAAGATCGTTGCGCTCGAGGCGCTGTAACCAATCGCGATGTTGCCGTCGCGGTCCATCGCCGAACTTCCCATCCAGCGCCAGGTCGAGTCAGGCTGATAAGTGCTCTCCTGCACGACTGTCACTGGTCCACTCGTCACGTTGCGCAACTCAAACCAGCGAATTCCCGACACGCTTCCGGAACTCACCGAGTAGTTGCCGACCACAGACTCATGATCGCCAAAGTTCCGGTAGGTAAGCCGGAACATCAAACGATCGCCGACGCCGTCAAGACGCGAAGTCGTGCCTGATTGCGGCACACACGATCGCGTTGTCAGACAAAGCGCCGAAAAGCCCCCGGCGGCCGGGTTGGCAAAGACTGTAAAACTCGAATTTGCAGGTGTCGCAAAATCCGCGTGGAAGTGAAAGGTTTTGTAGCCACCTGGACCAGGCCACTGCACAAATATCGCAGGCGCGCCGGGCGGCGGCAGCATGGAGCCGTCTAAATCGGCGGGCAGGTAAGTCTCTTCCGAGGATCCACCGGTAATCCCCGTCGTGATGAACGTCGCCGGTAAGCCGGCGAGCATCTTCGCTCTGTCAAAAGCAAAAGCTTGGGGACCGAGATACGAGGTACCGGATGAGTTGAATACGTTCATGCTCATGTAGTAGCCGTCAGGCCAGACACTCAGGTGCGGGTAATCGAAGAAGTTGGAACCGAGATGAAAAGCGTAACGATGATAGGAGCCAGTTGCATCACCCGTTGTTGAAACTGCTACGCATTCGTCAGTCGGAACGGATGCACCCGCGAACTGCGAGATGATCCAACGATCCGCGAGTTGATCGTACATCACTACCGGATCGCCTTTGCCGCTCGACTCACAAACACCACCGAAGCCACCCCAAACAGTTTCGATGCCGGATGGTCCAAGTAATGAAGCGCCAGTTGTCTTATCGAAGACCTGGAACCCTTCGTTAACCATTTGAACGTACTGCGTTGTTCCGACTTCACCGTTTGTGTCCGGCGGAGCACAATTGCAGGCGACTCCGGGAAAACGCATGCCGTCTAAGTTCATATCCGCTGTCGGCATGTTGGCAGCCGTGAACGCGTCGGCAGCGATCGTGTTTTGAACCTTCCGATCGGGAGCGTCGCGGTGTACGTGTGGAATCTTGGGATTCTCGTTGGCTTCTCTCTTCGGCTTGAAGACCGGCTGCTGCTTCATTTCACGCAGCGGCTTTGAGGTGTCGTTACGGACCGACTCACCAACCGTGACTTTCTGCTTTTGTCCCTGAAAAGGGATATTTGCTGTGTTTGCGGCGGCGGCCGACTGGGAGCGCTTTGCCTCAATGATTTGAGGAACAGCTAGGATCGCGCCGAAGAGCAGAGCTGCTATTACAAGAACAAGAATCCTGATCCGCATTGGGGATTTTCCTCCAGGCGTAAAAATCGATAAGACAAACGAAGGTTGGCTTCGGGCGGAGTACTTAAGTCACTAGGAGTTTCTGGGCGACAGCGACCTGAAGCAAATGAACGCTACCATATATCGGCACAAAAGGCCAAGAAAAACAGCCAATTCTCGGCGGCCCTCTGCGTATCTCTGCGCCCTCTGCGTCAAACAAGGCGTCTCAACGCAGAGGGCGCAGAGATACGCAGAGATACGCAGAGGAGAACTCGCTATCTTGTGGTTTAATACGCGGCAATGACCAAAACACTTGTGCTTTTCGTCGTTTGCGCCCTGCTGCTGTTCGTGGCGTGCTCACCGGCGCGCCTCAAGATCGGCGCCTTCCTTTCGCTGACTGGCGCTACTTCCGCCTACGGCGTCTCTGCCGCGAACGCCATTCAGATGGCCGTAGAGGAGATAAACACGACGGGTGGTATCAAAGGCACCCTTATCAGCCTCGAAATTGAAGACGACCATTCAAACACTGACGAAGTGCCCGGCATCGTCGATCACCTAATCAAGGAACACGGGGTAAAAGCGTTACTGGCTGAGCCCGTCAGCACCAGGGCTCTCGCTGCCGCACCGGTCGCACAACAAAATCAGATTGTCATGATCTCTTCGGCTTCAGTGAAACCTGAACTGACAATGCAAGGGAATTACATCTTTCGTGCCTGCTTTGTGAGCTCCACTGAAGGCGAGGCCATTGCGAAATTCGCGCGCGAAACGTTGAAAGCCAAAACCGTTGCCATCATCCTCGATCCAAAGAATGACTATGCTGCGGTGCTGGCTCGCTTCTTTGCCGAATCATTCAGGATTCTCGGCGGCCAGCTTATCAGTCAACAAAACTACGAAGCGAACGCCACGGATCTGAACACGCAGATGGCCGCGATCAAGTCAGCCGCACCAGACGTAATCTTCGCGCCTGGGTTCTATACGACAGCGCCGCTCGTTGCGCGTGAAGTTAAGCGCGCCGGAATTAAAGCGACACTAATCGGCAGTGATGGTTGGGACTCGCCGGATCTACTCAAGAACGACAGCAAAGTCTTCGAAGGTGTTTATTTCGCGAATCACTTTTGGATCGGCAGCGATGACCCGCAGGTGAAGCGGTTCGTGACAAAATATCGCGAGCGATATCATGTCGATCCCGACGCAGGCGCCGCCACTGCTTACGACGCAGCACACATGCTCTTCGACGCGTTCAAACGCGCCAAGTCAGACGCGAGTGCCGACGTTCGAGACGCACTGGCGCAGACCAAAGACTTCCCCGGCGTCACCGGAAAGATTACGCTCGACGCAAATCGAAACGCGCAAGTGCCGGTTTACATTCTCCGTATCGAGGGTGGTAAATTCACCCTGCAACACTAGACATCCCGACGGGTACGCCAAAATTTTAAGGAGCAGAAAGCAATGAAAGTATTTCGTGTAGTTGTAATTGTAGCCGCAGTTGCCCTGGCGGCGTTTACGATCCTGGCGCAAACGCAGACCCGGCCGGCGGCTACTCCAGCAAACATAGCCATCATCGACTCGTCCGCATTCAGCGATGAGAAGAACGGTATCGCGCGCGTGATAGCGATAGGCCAGCAGATAGAAGCGAAGTTTCTGCCACTCCGCACTGAGCTTCGCGGCATGCGCGAGCGTCTGAATACGATGAGAGCGGATCTACAGAAGAAGCGTGGCGTTCAAGACGCCGCGACTACGGCAAGACAAGCTGACGAAGCAGATCAACTCGAGGTTCAAATCAAACGCAAGTCCGAGGACGCGCAAGCCAATTATCAAAGAGAGTCGCTGACGATGCTCGATCCGTTACAGAAAGACATCGGCACTGCTTTGACTGCTTACGCGGAGTCGCGCGGCATATCGTTGCTGATCGATGCGAATCGCGTCCCGATCGTTTATGCGGCCAATAACCTGGACATCACGAAAGACTTTATTGCCGAGTACAACCGGACGCATCCTGCTGGACCAGTCACGACTACGCCTGCAAGACCAGCAACGACTCCGGCCAAACCGGCAACTACGCCCGCAAGACCAAAGCGACCATAGCAACAGATGCTGAGAAAAGTTCTCCTCCTATCGGCCTCCGCTGGTGCGGGGCACGTGCGTGCGGCTGAAGCTGTCGAGCAAGCTTTCAAGCAACGCAAAGATAGTAACGGCCTCGAAGTGCATCACTTCGACGTGCTCAATTACACCAACAAACTCTTTCGCCATCTCTACTCCAAAGCCTACATCGACCTCGTCAACAAAATGCCGGAAGTGCCTGGCTGGGTTTACGACAAGCTCGACAAGCCCTGGAAAAACGAGCGTCGCCGCCTCGCACTCGACAAGCTGAACACGCGCCCGTTCGTTAAGTTGTTGCGCGAGTACCAGCCTGATCTGATCGTTTGTACTCACTTTCTTCCGGCTGAGATCGTCTCGTGGTTGAAAGCGAAAGAGCGTCTCGCAAGTCGTCAGGTGATCATTGTCACTGACTTCGACGTTCACGCGATGTGGCTGGTGCATCACTACGAACGCTATTTCGTCGCGGTCGATGAAGCGCGCGTGTATCTCGAGGTGCTTGGTATACCGGCGGAAAAGATCACGGTCAGCGGTATACCAATAGATCCTGTATTCGCGATTAAGAAAGACAAGCAGGAGATGCGCGCGAAACACGGACTCGCGCCGGATCGGACCACGATACTGCTCTCGGCGGGTGGCTTTGGTGTCGGCTCAGTTGATGCGCTTGTCCAATCGCTGTTGCCTTTGCAGCATCGTGCGCAGGTGGTGGCGATCTGCGGTCGCAATGAAGAGCTGAAGGAGCGTTTGACGAAGCTGGTGTCGCGAATAAAGCCGGACGCGAGTGTGCTTCTGAAACCCTTTGGATATACGAAGGAGATGGACGAGTTGATGACCGCGTCGGATCTGGTGCTCGGTAAACCCGGTGGTCTAACAACGTCCGAAGCACTCGCGAAAGGTTTAGTGTTTGTGATTGTCAATCCGATTCCGGGTCAGGAAGAACGCAACTCGGATCACCTGCTCGAGGGCGCCGCTGCGATTCGTTGTAACAACCTGCCGACGTTGTCTTACAAGCTCGATCGCTTGTTGGCCGATCCGCAGCGCTTCAAGTCAATGCAGGCCAACGCGCGCCGCATGGGCCATCCGAACGCAGCAAAAGAGATCGTGGATCAGTTGATGAATTAAGCCGCGGATTAACGCGAAAAACGCGGATCAGACAAAACAAAATGAAAATTAACCGACGAACGTTTATCGAGGCCTCGGCGCTTACGGTTGCGGGTGCGGTGGCGTCCTCAGCCGGAATCCAACGACGCCTTCCACTCAGGAACTTCAGAGCGTACGACGCAAAGGCGAGGCAACTGTTGTCGCGGATGACGGTGGAAGAGAAGGTGGGCCAGATGGTCCAGGTCAACCAGGCTTCACTCCATGACCTAAGTGACATCGAAAAACTGTTTCTGGGCTCGGTGCTTAGTGGCGGCAGTTCGGATCCGAAGAGCGGCAATGGACTGAAAGACTGGACCGATCATTACGACAGCCTGCAATCTCGCTCGCAAAACACGCGTCTGCGTATCCCACTTCTTTACGGTATCGACGCTGTACACGGTCACAGCAACCTGCTTGGCGCCGTCATCTTTCCACACAACATCGGTCTCGGTTGCTCGCGTAATCCCGATGTCGTGGAAAATGCGGCGCGCGTTACTGCGCTCGAAGTCAAAGCTACCGGCATTAACTGGACTTTTGCGCCATGCGTAACCGTGCCGCGTGACGAGCGTTGGGGCAGGACTTACGAAGGCTTTGGCGAAACGCCTGAGCTCGCGCGCACGATGGGCGAGGCTGCAGTGCGCGGATACCAGAGCAACGATCTGAGCAATCCGCTGAGCATACTAGCGTGTGCGAAGCATTGGATTGGTGATGGCGCCACAAAGTTTGGCACCGGCACGAGACTCAAGGGTGACGTACACATACTCGATCGCGGCAACGTTGTTGCAAGTGAACAGGAACTCAGAGATCTTCACATGGCGGGGTATGTGAGCGCGATCAAAGCAGGTGTCGGCACGATCATGCCGTCGTACAGCAGTTGGAATGGCGTGAAGTGCTCCGGCAGTAAACGTCTATTGACCGAGATTCTGAAAGGTGAGCTTGGGTTCGAAGGCTTTCTGATTTCTGACTACGACGCGATCAACGAGATGCCCGGGGATTACAAGACGCAGATTGAGACGTCGACAAACGCGGGCATGGATATGTTCATGGTTTCGGTGAAGTATCGTGAACTCTACACTTTGCTGCTCGAGCTCGTGCGGGAGAATCGTGTGCCGATGTCGCGTGTCGACGATGCGGTTACGAGAATTCTCCGGGTTAAGTTTGCGATGGGTTTGGAGCCGGGGCGACTGATGCTCGCTGATCGGAGTTTGCACGATCGTTTTGGTTCGGCGCCGCATCGCCGGGTAGCGCGTGAATGTGTGCGGGCGTCGCTTGTGCTGCTCAAGAATGAACGGCGCGTTTTGCCGGCGTCGAAACGTCTCAGTCGCATTCACGTAGCCGGGAAGAGTGCTGACGACATTGGAAACCAGTGCGGCGGTTGGACCATCAGTTGGCAGGGAAAGAGTGGCGACAACACGACCGGCGGCACAACGATCCTGAAAGCGATTCAGGAGAGTGTTTCACCGCAAACCACAGTGACGTTTGCGAAAGACGGGTCGAACGCGTCGGGCGCCGATCTCGGTATCGTCGTGATTGGTGAGACGCCTTACGCAGAGATGATTGGCGATCGGAAGACGCTCGAGCTTGGCGAAGAAGACGTGGTGGTAGTTGAGAAGATGAAACAGGCGGGAATGCCGCTCGTGGTCGTGCTGCTGTCGGGACGGCCATTGATTATTGATAAAATAATCGACAAAGCGGATGCGTTTGTGGCGGCGTGGCTGCCGGGGACTGAAGGTCGCGGAGTTACCGACGTGCTTTTTGGTGACTTCAAGCCGATGGGGAAACTGTCGTTCTCATGGCCGCGGTCGATGGATCAGATTCCGATTAACGCGGGTGATAATAATTATGATCCGCTGTTCAAGTTTGGCTTCGGCTTGAGTTACTAAGCGGTCGTGATGATTCGACGTGCAAGGATGGACGAGCGCGATGCGATCAAGCAGTTGATCGCTGACTCAGCGCGCCATCTTAGTCGCGAACACTATAGTGATAAGCAAATAGAGGCCGCGATTGCCACCGTATTTGGTGTCGATACTGACTTGATTGAGGATGGCACTTATTTCGTTGCGGAAGATTCAGGAACGATGGTTGGTTGCGGTGGCTGGAGCAAGCGAAAGACGCTTTTCGGAGGCGATCAATTCTCGTCCAGAGATGCCGGGTATCTCGATCCGGCTTCAGAGCCGGCGAAGATACGTGCTTTCTTCATTCATCCTGAACACGCGCGCAAGGGAATCGCGCGGGCAATCCTGTCGCGGTGTGAAGATGAAGCGCGTGCGGAGGGTTTTCGCGCGCTCGAGCTCATGGCCACGCTGCCGGGAATCGAGTTTTACAAGTCCCGTGGTTTCGCACCCGCGGGAACCTTCGATCTCGAACTCGTCGATGGCGTCAAACTCGAACTCATGCCGATGCGAAAAGATTTATGACTTTTCTCTGCGGTCTCTGCGTCTCTCTGCGGTCTTTGCGTTTAATGACCCTTTAAACGCAGAGAACACAGAGGGCCGCAGAGAAACCGTTCGTGACTCATGGAAACAAAGAGAAAATGAAGCGAAGTAGCACAATTCTCTTAACGTTAACAATCTTGCTGGCGGTGTTTTGTCAGACCGCCCTCGGACAGGAAGAGTTCAAACCAACGACAGTATTTCTGGTTCGACACGCGGAGAAAGAAGACGAGCCGAAGCAGGATCCCCCGCTGAAGAAAGAAGGCGTAACGCGTTCGCAGGAGCTCGCACGCATTCTCA
>Ga0207708_10001535_pt1 | contig 17199 bp, 17 predicted proteins | sample KBSK5101metaG_FD_184340 | JGI IMG/M metagenome (GOLD analysis project Ga0207708, IMG submission 184340) | Corn, switchgrass and miscanthus rhizosphere microbial communities from Kellogg Biological Station, Michigan, USA - KBS K5-10-1 metaG... | ecosystem: Host-associated > Plants > Roots >...
CGGCATCACAGAGACGATACGCGGACTCGGAACGCTCGCGTCGCCGCGCACTTTCGGGCACGGCGGCGTGGGCTCATCGTATTGCTGGGGCGATCCCGACTCCGGCGTTTCGTTCGCTTATCTCACGAACAGCCGTATACCGGATCCATGGCACAGCGACCGGCTGGACCGCGTCGCCAACCTGGTGCACTCGGCGATCGATTGAGACCGCGTTCATGCGCATCAGGCGATGGCGGGCGAGTTCAATGACCTGCTCAACTGCCCGCCGATTCAAGGCAGCATACGCTAAGCCCGATTAGCGTGAGCCGCGCCGTTCCACACCGCAAACGCGACCCCGACGCCAACGACAAGAACGTCGCGCTGATCCGCGATATCCGGCTACTGGGCCGCCTGCTCGGCGAAGTCATCCGCGAGCAGGAGGGCGCCGCCGCCTACGAACTGATCGAGCGCATACGCCAGTTGTCGGTCGCGTTCAGGCTCAGGCGCGACGCCAGCGCCGGCGCCGCGCTCGGCCGGCTGCTCAAAACGCTGTCCGATGCGCAGACGGCGAGCGTGATCCGCGCGTTCAGCTATTTTTCGCATCTCGCCAACACGGCCGAAGACCGCCACATGGTGCGCCGGCGCGAGTATCACGCCCGGCTGGGCCACGTGCGCGCAGGCACGCTCGAGATGACGTTCGGCCAGCTCGAAGCCGGCGGCGTGCGCGCGTCCGCCATCGCGCAGATGCTGGCGCACGCGTACATCTCGCCCGTGCTCACCGCGCACCCGACCGAAGTGCAGCGCAAAAGCATTCTCGACGCCGAGCGCGCGATCGCGGAATTGATGGAAGCCCGCGACGGCCTGCACACCGCGCGCGATTGCGCCGACAACGAGGCGCTGCTGCGGGCGCGCGTCACGCAACTCTGGCAGACGCGCATGCTGCGCTACTCAAGACTGACCGTCGCGGACGAAATCGAGAATGCGCTCTCCTATTACCGCACGACTTTCCTGCGCCAGATTCCGCGCATGTACCACGACATCGAGCGCGCGCTGCCGGGTCAGGGCATCGCGAATTTTTTCCGCATGGGCAACTGGATCGGCGGCGATCGCGACGGCAATCCGAACGTGAGCGCGGCGACGCTCGAGATGGCGCTCGCGCGCCAGAGCGAAATGGCGCTGCGATTTTACCTCGCGGAGGTGCATGAGCTCGGCGCCGAGCTGTCGATTTCCGAAATGCTGACGCCGGTCACGCCCGCGATGCACGCGCTTGCCCAGCGCTCGCCCGACCGCAGCGAGCACCGCGCGGACGAGCCCTACCGCCGCGCGCTGACCGGGGTTTACGCGCGGCTCGCCGCGACCCTCGAAACGCTCACGGGCACTGAAGCAGTGCGCCACGCGGTGGCGCCGCAGGATCCCTATGCGAGCGCCGGCGAGCTGCTGGCCGATTTGCGCGTGATCGAGGCCTCGTTGCGCTCGCATCATGCGCAGGCGCTCGTCGCGCCGCGGCTGCATCCGCTGCTGCGCGCGGTGCAGGTATTCGGCTTCCATCTCGCGACGGTCGATTTGCGCCAGAGCTCCGACAAGCACGAGCAGGTCATCGCGGAACTGGTGCAGGTCGCACGCATCGAAGCCGATTACTGCGCGCTGCCGGAGGCGCGACGGCGGGAGCTGCTGCTGCGGCTCTTGAATGATGCGCGTGGCCTGCGCGTGCGCGCCGCCGCTTATTCCGAGCACACGCGCGCGGAACTCGCCATATTCGAAACCGCCGCTGCCATGCTCGCGCGCTACGGCCGCGAGGCGCTGCGTCATTACATCATTTCGCACACCGAGGACGTGAGCGATTTGCTCGAAGTCCTGGTGCTGCAGAAGGAGGTCGGGCTGATGCGCGGCACGCTTGACGGCGAGGCTGTCAACGATCTCATCGTCGTGCCGCTCTTTGAAACCATCGGCGACCTGCGCAACGCCGCGACCATCATGGGCGGCTTTTACGCGCTGCCCGGGATCGCCGGCATGGTCGCGCGCGCCGGCGCGGTGCAGGACATCATGCTGGGCTACAGCGACAGCAATAAAGACGGCGGGTTCTTCACCAGCAACTGGGAGCTGTATCGGGCCGGGACCGCGCTGGTCGAATTGTTCGACGACTTGCGCGACACGCATCCGCTGACGCTCAGACTCTTCCACGGCCGCGGCGGCACGGTCGGGCGCGGCGGCGGGCCGAGCTACCAGGCAATCCTCGCGCAGCCGCCGGGCACGGTGAACGGGCAAATCCGCCTGACCGAGCAGGGCGAAGTCATTGCCTCCAAGTACGCGCATCCCGAAATCGGCCGCGGCAATCTCGAAACGCTGGTCGCGGCGACCCTCGAAGCGACGCTGATGCAGCGGACCAAGGACGCGCCACCCGCGTTTCTCGAAGCGGCGCAATCGATCAGCGCGGCGAGCATGGCGGCGTACCGCAAACTCGTGTACGAGACGCCGGGGTTTACCGACTATTTTTTTGCGGCGACACCGATCCGCGAAATCGCCGAGCTCAACATCGGTTCGCGGCCGGCTTCGCGCAAGGCCACGCGCGACATCGCGGACCTGCGCGCGATTCCTTGGGGCTTCAGCTGGGGGCAGAGCCGGGTGGCGCTGCCCGGGTGGTACGGTTTCGGCTCGGCGATCGACGCCTTTCTCGGCAGCGCGGAGAAAAAAGCCGGCGGCCGCCGGCAGCGTCTCGCGCTATTGAAACGGATGCACCGCGAGTGGCCTTTTTTTCGCACGCTATTGTCCAATCTCGACATGGTGCTCGCGAAGACGGATCTCGCGATTTCCGCGCGATATGCCGAGCTCGTCGAGGATCGGAAGCTCGGCCGGCGTATCTTTGCGGCGATCGAAGCCGAATGGCGGCGCACGAGCGATGCGCTCTCGGCGATTACCGGTGAGACGCAGCGCCTCGCGTCCAACCCGTCGCTCGCGCGCTCGATCGAGCACCGGTTTCCTTATCTCGATCCGCTCAATCATCTGCAGGTCGAATTGATGCGCCGCTACCGCGCTCAGCGCGACGGCAAGCCCGGCAACGAGAACGTGCAGATCGGCATTCACATCTCGATCAACGGCATCGCGGCGGGCTTGCGCAATACGGGCTGATGGGGTGGACTAGCCGGGCTCCATACCCTTGGTTTTGATTACGCGCGCGGCGGCGGGCGTAGTGAGAAACCGGATCAACGCCTGCGCGCCTTCCGCTTGCTGCGCGGCGGCGCCTATGCCCGCGGCGAATGCGGTCATGTTTTGAAGCTGCGGCGGCAGCGGCACTACGACGAGCCCCGGCGTTGCGAGCAATTCAGGCATTTGCTGGACGGCCATCTCGGCTTCGTGCTTCACGACGAGCTCGCCGGTCGAGCCGCCGGCGGGAATTTTTGCCTTGGCTTTGACTTCGGCCGCGATGCCCAGCCGCTCGATCAGCCCCGCAAAATACGTGCCGCTCTGGCCGCTGCTCGTGTACGCGATCGACTTGGCGTCGAGCAGCGCGCGCTTTAGCGCCTCGGGCGTGCCGATGTCGGGTCGAGGCGTGCCGGCGCGAACTGCGATGCCGACGCCCGAACGCGCGATCGTCACGTTGCTGCCCGCCGCCGTGCGGCCGAGCTTCGCGAGCTCGTCGAGCAACGCGGGCGTGAGCATCGCAAGATCGACCGGTTCGCCAGCCCGGACGCGGTTGGCCATGATGTTCGCCGTATCGTACTCGATGACTATGCGGTGACCGCTCGCGCGCTCGAAATCCGGGATCAGTTGCTCCATGACCGAGCGCAGCGCCATTGTCGACAGCACTTTGATTTCCGCTGCATACGCGCCCCCGGCTTGCATCAATGCGATTGCAATGGCAATGCGCGCGGCCGCTGCGATAAAAACGTGTGAAAACATGGCGCCTCCCGGTCAAGGGGCCACGATAGCATGGCATGGGCGGAGGGCGGGTGCGCCGGCTTTGCCGTATGCCAGTCCGGCCGGTGGTGCGAAGACCGGCGAGGGCGGGACGTACTTTTGCCATACGCCGCACAGCAGGAGTAAAGTGCCTGCGATGCGTGTCGCCTACCCAGTTCTTGCTCTGCTCGCCCTGACCTGCGTGAGCGCCACCGCGTCGGCACAGCTATACAAATGGATCGACGAGCGCGGAATCACGAACTATTCCAATGATGCGCCTCCCGCGGCGACGAGCGCCAACAAGCTGACGCGCGTCGAGAACAAGATTTCCGTCTACACGCCAGACGAGAGCTTCATGCAAGCGGTAAAGGCAACGCGCGAGCGCTCGATCAAGGCGCTGGCCGAGCCCGAGCCCGTGCGCTCGCCGGTCGCGCGGATCGAGGTTCAGCAATCGGGATACGAGCAGTGCGTGACGTCCGGCCGGATCGGCTGCGACGATTTGTACCCAGGCTATTACCCGGCGGCTTACCTGCCGGCCGCCTATTACCCATATCGCCGGGTCTATCCCACGCGATTTTTGCCGCCGCGTCCGGCGCCGCGCGATCCGACGCGCATTTCGCGCGTTCCTCTGCGCTAATATTGCTTCAGTCTGCCTCGACGAGCGCGCGATGGCGCATGCGCTCGAGCACGCGCAGCGGAGCCTTGCCCTCCGCGCGCATGGCAATCACCGGCAGGAAAAAGGTCTGTTCGAGCAAGTGCTGGCCTGCGAGCACCGCATGCTCCACACCGTCCGTAAACACGACCCATGTCGCATGAGCGGGCAACGCCACCCGCGTGCGCAAACAAGTCTGTTGGCGCTCGTTGTCTAGCTTCGCGAGATCGTGCAGGTTTAGCATCACGTGGTCGTATTCGGTGCGGCGGCCTTTAACGATGCCCAGCTTTTCCAGCAGCCACGCGCTGCCAGGCAGCTGCCGGGGAATCTGGTCAAGGTAAAGTTGCGCGACGGCTTTGGTCGGCGCGCCAAGTTCCCATATCCGCGGTTCACCGCGCGGGTTGAGATTGTGAAATACGCGCAGAATGCGCAGCCCCCCGGTCGGGCGCGATGCGAACGCATCGACGTGTAGGCGCGTATCGTCCTGGCGGATCGAGCATTCACGACCGCAGACTTCGGCGGGCCGCAAGCTAGTGAGTCCAACGAGCAGATGCGGCGCGTAATCCGGACACAAGTGCGTCACCAGCTTGCGGGCGAACTTCGCGTAGCGCGCCAGCAGCGACACCAGATGCACGAGTTCTGCGCCCGTCGCTGAAGTATGTCCGATCGCGTCGGCACGCGGGTCATAACTGATATTTTTAGCGCCGGCGGCCAGCCATTTCGGATCGAGCAGGGGTGCTTCCACGGGCATCAGCTCGAAATTGAGATGCGGCATCAGCAGCACCTTGCCATCTTCGAGCGCATCGGTGGCAGCGGTAGTAACGCTGGGCAAGTGCCGTTCGTTACAGTTCGTCAAGTCGAGGGTGACGAGCGGATTCGTCATGTGTCGTTTCCCCATGAATACCAGCGCGCGCCCCCTGATCGCCGCGCTGCAGCTAAAGATATTTTCCGCGCAGGCGGGCAGGCGCCATTGACTTGGATCAAAGCGTGCTGCGCCGACCCCTGTGGCACGGCGCTCGTGTTGTGCCATAGTTCACGTGCGGATTCGGCGGCCCGCAGCGAGTCTTGCCAAGCGGCGAATTCCCGCGCATTGTTGGTGTCCTGCAGTCCGACCGCCACCGGACGCCCGCTGCGAGCGCTGCAAGCGCAAGCGGTCCGCCCTACTCTGAGGAGATTCTGCACGATGTCGCTCGAAGCGCGATTTCAGTTGCGCGAAAAGCTGGGAGAGGGGGCGACGAGCGAAGTTTTTGCCGCCTACGACAAAAACCTGCGGCGGCACGTGGCGATCAAGCTCTTCAAGAAGTTAGATCGCGGCGGCGTGTCCGCGACGCTGAAGGAGCGCTTTCTCGTCGATGCGCGCGCGGCGGCGGGCGTGTCGCACCCGAACATCGTGACGATATACGACGCCGGCAGTTTCGGCGAAGGCATCGCGATCGTGATGGAACTCATCAAGGACTCCTTGCGCAAGCTGCTCGATCGCGTGCCACAGCTGCCGCTCGACACAGCGCTGGCTATCGGCGCGCAGGTCGCGGACGGGCTGCGCTGCCTGCATTCGAGCGGGATTTTCCATCGCGATATCAAGCCGTCTAACATCCTGCTCGGCCCGGGCAACCTGGCCAAGATCGGCGACTTCGGGCTCGCCCACCTGCCGATGTCGGATTTGACTGGCGACGGCGCGATAATCGGCACCCCGCGCTACATGTCACCCGAGCAGGCGCAGGGTCAGACGCTCGATTTCCGCACTGATATTTTTTCGCTCGGCGCGGTGCTGTTCGAGGCCCTGACCGGCCAGACGCCGTTCGAGCGCCCGGCATGCAAGGATCACGTGCTGCTCGGGCGCATCGTGACCGAGCCCGCGTTGAATCCGTCGCAGTTGAATCCCAAAGTGCCGGCCGAGCTCGATGCCGTCATCGCGTGCGCGCTCGCCAAGGCGCCGCAGGCGCGTTTCCAGAGCGCGGCAAAATTCGCGGAGGCGTTGCGCGGCGTGAAAGTGCCGGCGAGAGATGCTGAATAAGGGCGGGGCCTCGCGTCGGTTAAAATAACCGAATGAATCTCGAGCAAATCCGGCTTGATTTCGCGCCTGAACACGATCGCCTGCTCATGCGAATCGCGAGCGGCGACCAGCACGAGCTTTTGTTCTGGCTTACGCGGCGCTGCGTGAAACTGTTGTGGCCGCTGCTCGTGAAGATGATCGAATCGGTCCCGCGGATCGCGCAGCAGCCGCTGCCCGAGGCGCGCCAGGCACTGCTCGGCATGGAGCGCGAGCAGGCGCTGGCCAAAGCCAATTTCTCGCGGGCTTACGACGCCACGGGCCGCGAGCGCCCGCTCGGCGCCGAGCCCGTGCTCGTCGCGCGCCTGAACAGCGGACGCAACGAGCAGGGTAAGCATGTGCTGGTGCTGCTGCCGCAGCAGGGGCAGGGCGTCACGCTCACGATCGACGACACGCTGCTGCATGGCTTGTGCAAACTTCTGCAGGACGTCGTCGCCAAAGCCGAGTGGGACATGGCGCTCACGCTGCCGACCGGCCCCGCGGCGGGCCGCGCAGAAGCAGCGCCGCGGCTCTTGAACTGACGGTGCGCTACGTGCCGGTGCGATAATTCGGCCATCCGCACATATTTCCGGAGTTTTCCATGCCCAAACGCTGGCAGCAGCGCCCGCCCGGCTCGAACTGGGGTGAATTTGGTGACGACGATCAGCACGGCCGGCTGAACCTGCTGACACCGGAGCGCCGCCTGCGAGCGTTGCAGGAAGTGCAGACGGGCGAAGTGTTTTGCCTGTCGCACCCGCTCGACCGGCCCGGCGGCAACATTCTTAATACGGGTCGTTTCCCGCCGGTATTCCATCCCGTGTTCAAGCCGGGCGGGGAAGTGTATTTCAACCTCGCGATGCAGGAGACCGATCCGCGTTATACCGACGTCGGCTCCGACGAGGCGATCATGCTGTATTCGCAGTACTCGACGCACTGGGACGGCTTCGCGCACAAGGGCACGATGTTCGATGCCGATGGCGACGGCGTGGCCGAAAAAGTTTCGTACAACGGCTTTCACCTGGTCGACAACACGGGCCGCGGCCTTTATGGGGAACTCGGCGCGCTCGCGCTGTCGGTCGCCGCAATGGCCGAGACCGGCGTGCAGGGCCGCGCGGTGATGGTGGACCTGCGCCATCATTTCAAGGACGAGCGCGTGGCGGTGACGCTGGAAATGCTCGAGCGCGTTATTAAAGACGACGCCGTCACAATCGAGAAAGGCGACATCCTGTGCCTGCATACCGGGCTTGGCCAGTTGATCCGCGACGCCAACGGCAAGCTCGACAGTTCGATCAGGACGCAATGCGCCGTGCTCGACGGCCACGATAAGCGCCTGCTCGAATGGATTGCGGACACCGGCGTGGCGGCGATTGCGGCCGACAATCTCGCGGTCGAAAGATCGTCGACGCTGGGCGCCGATCCGCGCCTGGGACATCGCGGCCCGCAACTGCCGCTGCATGAGCATTGTCTGGTCAAGCTCGGTATCCATCTCGGCGAATTGTGGTATTTGACTGAGCTCGCGGCGTGGCTGCGCAAAAACAAGCGCAGCCGTTTTCTGCTCACAGCGCCGCCGCTGCGCATGCCGGGCGCCGCCGGCTCCCCCGTCACGCCGGTCGCGACGGTTTGAACTTCACTTCCTATCATTAAAGAGAATCCAAATGCTGAAAACCATTGCCGTTGTGACCGCCTGCGGACTCACCGTTGCCGCGCATGCCGCCGAGCAGACTTTCCCGACCAAGCCGATTCGCTTCATCGTGCCGACTGCGACCGGCGGCGGTTCCGATCCGCTGGCGCGCGCGCTGGGTACCAAGTACTCGACGGCGTGGGGCCAGCAGGTGGTGGTCGACAATCGGCCGGGCGCGGGCATGACCATTGGCATCGACCTCGTGGCCAAGGCGTCGCCCGACGGCCACACCATGGTGCTCGTCAATCCTTCGCACGCGATTAACGCGACGCTGATGACCAAATTGCCGTATGACGCGGTGCGCGATCTCACGCCGGTCACCGTGATCGCCACCCAGCCGCTGGTCATGGTGGTCTCGCAGTCGCTGCCGGTAAAAAATGTCCGCGAGCTGATTGCGCTGGCCAAAGCCAAGCCGCGCGAGGTCTCCTATGCATCGTCCGGCCCCGGTTCGGCGTCGCACCTCGCGGCCGAAATGTTGAGCGGCATGACGGGTATCGAACTGAGCCACGTGCCGTACAAGGGGACCGGCCCGGCGCTGCCCGATCTCATCAGTGGCCGCGTCCAGTTGTATATCAATCCACTGCTTGCGATGATAGGCGCGGTCGAGGGCGGCCGCCTGCGCGTGCTCGCCGTGACATCGGCAAAGCGCGTGGCGACGTTGCCCGACGTGCCGACTGTTGCCGAGTCAGGCGTGCCAGGCTACGAAGCGACGTCGTGGTACATGTTGCTCGTGCCGGGCAAGACGCCGGCCTCAGTGGTCAGCAAGATCAATGCCGAGACGCTGAAAGCGCTGAAGGACAAGGATATGATCGACTTGCTGACGCGTGGCGGCGCCGACCCGCTGGGCAATTCGCCGCGCGAGGCTATGGAGTTCCTGAAAGTGGAAATCGCGCGCTGGGGCAAGGCAGTCAAGCAGGCCGGCGTAAAAATCGAATAACATGCGGGATCCCGTCTGGAGAATCCGCATGCTTGCGCAAGCAGTGGTCATTGTCTCAGTGGTTCTAGCCGCGATGCCACCGCTCGCGACGGCGCAAGCATATCCCGCCAAACCAATACGCTGGATCAGTCCCTGGCCCGCGGGCGGTGCGAACGATATTTTCTCGCGTGCGATCGGGCAGAGGATTGGCGAGTCGCTCGGCCAGCAAGTGCTGGTCGACAATCGTCCGGGCGCTGCCGGCACGATCGGCTCGGATATCGCGGCTAAGGCGCCGGCCGACGGCTATACACTGGTGATGGGAAGTTCGCCGACGCACGCGATTGCGCCCGCCTTGTATCCGGCGCTGCCGTATGACCCGCTGCGGGATTTCTCGGCGGTCACGCTCGTGGGTTCCGTGCCCAATGTGCTGGTGCTGCACCCGTCGGTCCCGGCAAAAACCGTCAAAGAGTTCATCGCGGTCGCCAAGGCACGGCCAGGCAAGCTGAATTTTGCCTCGACCGGGAACGGCACGTCGCAGCATCTCTCTGCCGAACTCTTCAAGTTCATGGCGGGCCTGGACATGGTGCATATTCCATATAAGGGGACCGCCCCTGCGTTGACCGAACTCGTAGCCGGGCAGGTCGATCTTGCGTTCGAAAACATGCCGGCGCTGATTCCACATATTCAGGCTGGCAGACTGCGTGCGCTGGCCGTCACTACGACGAAGCGTTCGGCCGTGATGCCGGAACTGCCAACCATAGCCGAGGCGGCGCTGCCCGGCTATGACGCGAGCGTCTGGTTTGGCGTATTCGCGCCTGCCGGCACGCCGCGCCCCGTCATCGACCGGCTGCACGGCGAAATTCTGAAAGCTCTGCAAACGCAGGATTTGAAGAGCCGCATGATTGCGATGGGCACCGACGTGTCTGGTATGGGGCCGGATGATTTCAGCGCCTATGTGCGCAAGGAAATTCCGAAGTGGGCGAACCTCGTTAAAGCAGCGGGAGTGAAAGTCAGCCAGTGATGGCGGAATTACAGAATTTCGTTCGATAAAAAAGGAGCCCGTAAATGACGTTTTCTATTCTGGCGAAGTGCGAGCGCACGGGCATGTTCGGCATGGCGATCGCGACGCGCCCGATTGCGATCGGGGCGAAATGCCCGTTCGTGCGTCCGCATATCGGCGGCTTGATGGTGCAGGCGAATGGTGATCCGCGCCTGGGCGCGTTGGGGCTCAAGATGCTGGAGATGGGATATTCGGCGGCCAAGGTGCTGCAGGAACTGGCCGAGAGCGATGGCGCGGAGAATATCGAATGGCGCCAGATCATGGTGATCGATAAGGACGGCAATACCGCGGCGCGCACCGGCAATGACAACGAGGAATGGCGCGGGCATATCGCGAAGAAAAATTTCTGCGTTGCCGGTAACCGATTGGTGAACGAAAAAGTTGCCGCCAGTATGGCAGCGGCGTTTGAGAAGTCGGCGGGCGAGGATCTCGCCGAACGGCTGCTGCGTGCGCTGGAGGCCGGGCGCGACGCGGGCGGGCAGGTGGCCGGGCAGTATTCCTCGGCGCTGCAAGTACATAACCACCGCAGTTATGCCTGGGTGGATCTGCGCGTCGACGAGCACAACGAGCCCATCGCCGAGCTCCGCCGGCTCTACCATTTGTATATTCCGCTGATTCCCTATTACCAGGAGCGTCCGGCCAATCCCAGCATGCCGCGCGACGACGACTGGCGCAAAAAGCTCGGGATTGCGGGTGGCCCGCGTTAGCTAAACTGCAGGATACCGGCTTCGACAGCCGGAAGATTCAGTCGAGCTTCGCGCCCGACGCTGCGACCACCTTGGCCCATTTCGCGTATTCGGATGCAACGTACGCCGCGAGCTGTTCCGGTGTGCTGCCGGAAACCTCGGCGCCCTGGCGCGTGAAAGCTTCACGCACGTCGGCTAGTTCGAGGATCTTGTTCACTTCCGCATTCAGCCGCGTAATGATTGCGGCCGGCGTCGCGCGCGGCGCGAACAAGGCGTTCCAGATCAGGATTTCGTAGCCCGCGAGGCCGCCTTCGATGACGGTCGGCAGTTCGGGCACGGCCGCGCGCCGCTTCGCGCTCGTAATCGCCAGTGCGCGCAATTTTCCGGCTTGCGCCTGCTGCAGCACCGCCGGCATCGCGCCGAAATAAATCTGGGTCTCGCCGGTCATCGTGCTAATGACCGCCGGCGCGCTGCCGTTATGGGGCACGTGCACGATGTCGATCCCGGCTGCCGCTTTGAACATTTCCATGCCCAGGTGCGTCGACGAGCCGTTGCCGGAAGATGCGCCGAGCAGGACGCCGGGGCGCGCTTTGACGAGCGCAATTAACTCTCTGACATTCTTCGCGGGCAACGACGGATGCACGACGATCAGCAACGGTGTCGATGCGACGTGCGTGACCGGCGCGAAATCCCGCTGCGTGTCGTAAGCAAGCTTCTTGTAGAGATGGGGGTTGATCGCGATCTCGGTCGATGAGCCCATCAGGAGGTTGTAGCCGTCGGCAGGTGCTTTGACCGCGAGCTCAGTCCCTATCGCCCCTCCGGCGCCCGGACGGTTGTCGACAATCACCTGCTGCCCGAGCCGCTCGCCGAGCTTCTGGCCGACGACGCGCGCCGCCGTGTCCGATGCGCCGCCGGGTGAAAATGGCACCATCATGCGGATCGGGCGCGCCGGATATTGCTGGCCGGGCGCAGACGTTTGCGCGTGCGCCGCGGTGGCGGCGCAGGTCAAAGCGAAAGCTGCAATTAGAATCTGAAGCACGGCGTCTCCGATCCGAAGGAATAGACGCCGGCATCGTCGCATATTTCCGCGCGGTGCAGACCGGGAATATGCGAACATTCGGTTTCATGGATCACATACATTACATGCAGCTCGCTTTCGAGGACGCGCGGCGGGCCTATGCGGCCGGCAATCGTCCGGTCGCGGCGTTGATTGTCCGCGATGACGCCATCATCGGCCGCGGATGCAATACCGTCTACGCCGACCACGATCCAAGCGCGCACGCCGAAGTCGCGGCTATCCGCGTTGCGTGCCGCGACTTGAAGTCACTCGAGCTGACTGGTGCGACGCTATATTGCACGCTCGAGCCGTGCCCGATGTGTCTCTGGATGATCCTCGAGTCGAAGATCGGGCGGCTCGTGCTCGGAGCTCGGCATGCGGCGTTGAAGCGCACCGACACCGGCGACTATTCGGTCGAGACGTTCCTCGCGCTAACGCGACGCAGGCTCGACGTCGTCACCGGCCTCTTGGAGCAGGAATGCGTCGACCTGCGGCTCAAGTGGATGCGCGAGCAGCAGCCCTAGCGCGGCAATTGCCGCAGCGCTAATCTAGTTTTTCTGCAGTCCCGCTGCGCTCACCAGGCGGGCGGATTTCTTGAGCTCGGCGGCAATATAGTTCGTGAACTGCGCGGGATTGCCGATCGCGGCCGCCAGGCCTTCGCCCGCCAGAAACGTCTTGATGTCCGGGTTGCCGAGCGTTGCGGAGGTATCCGTGTATATCTTGTCCACGATCACGGACGGTGTGCCCGCCGGCACGACGAGGCCGTACCACCCGACGAATACATAGCCCTTCAGCGTGTCGCCGACCGGCGGAACATCCGGCAATATCGCCAGCCGCTGCTCGCTCGTCACGCCGAGCGCGCGCAATTTCCCCGCGCGCACGTGCGGCAGCGAGCCGGTGATCGCCGGAAACATCACGTGGACCTGGCCGCCGATGAGCGCGATCAGCGACGGCCCGGCGCCCTTGTACGGGATGAACGTCATCTGCGTTCCCGCCATGCGGTCGAACAGCACGCCGGCGAGATGCGCGGGCCCGCCGAAGCCGGAGCCCGGGTAGTCGAGCTTGCCGGGATTTTTTTTCGCGATCGCGATGAGCTCCGGCACGGTGCGCGCCGGGAACGATGGATGCACCACGACGGCGTTCGGCGCTTCGGCCATGCGGATGACCGGCTGGAAATCTTTCACGACGTCGTAGTTGAGCTCGTTCTTGAGGCTGGGCAGCACCGTATGCGTCGAGATTATCATCAGCACGGTGTAGCCGTCGGGCGCCGCTTTCGCGCCGACGGCGGCACCGTTCGCGCCGTCGCCGCCCGCGCGGTTGTCGACCTGTACTGTCTGGCCCCATTTTTCGGTCAATTGCCGGGCGACGATACGCGCGAGCAGGTCGGCGCCGCCGCCGGGCGGGAAAGTCACTATCATGCGGACGGTGCGCGCGGGGTACTCTTGTGCGCATAGCGGCGCCGCCGCGAGCGCAACGAATCCAGCCAGCAAAATATTTCTCATTCGTGCCTGCCGGTAATTAACGAACTTGAATAATACTGTTTATACTTCCCGCACAAAAAAGTTTTGGAGATTACGCATGGCCACGGGGAAAAACGATTGCGTCACGCTCGCCGCCGGTGGCGATGTTTGCACCGGGCACGAACCGCCGGAGAGCGCGTTCACGCACGTGCTGGGCGCGCTGCGTGAGGCGGATATAAGGTTTGCGCAGGCCGAGCGCCTGTACACGACGCGCGGCCGCTACCAGTTTCAGAGCCTCGCGGAAAAAATGGAAATCCGCAAAGATCCGGCGACCGCGTCGGCCTTCAAGAGCGTGCCGTTCGACGTCCTGTCGATCGCGTCCAACCATATCGGAGATTTCGGCCCCGAAGCGGCCGAAGACACCTGGCAGGCGTTTCAGGATATCGGCATCCCGACGATAGGCGGCGGGCGCAATATCGCGGAAGCGCGCGCTCCGGTCATGATCGAGAAAAACGGCGTGCGCATCGCGTTTCTCGGCTATTGCTCGGTGCTGCTGCCGCAATACTGGGCGACGGAAGATCGCGCGGGCTGCGCGCCGATGCGCGCGAGCACGTTTTACGAGCCGTACGAATTCCAGCCGGGCTCGCCGGCGCGCATCGTCACCGTACCGCACGAGGAAGACTTGCGGCTTCTGCTCGATGACGTGCGCAAGGCGAAACAATCCGCGGACGTGGTGGTGCTGTCGATGCATTGGGGCTTGCATTACATACCGAAGCCGCACGATTACCAGACCATCGTCGCGCATGCGGCGATCGATGCCGGCGTGTCGGTGATCCTCGGCCATCATCCGCACCAGCAGCAGGCGATCGAGGTGCACAAAGGCGCGGTGATTTTTTACAGCCTCGGCAATTTCGCGATGTACCGGCGCAAGGGTGGCCACGCGTACTGCATGCCGAACGGTGAATACACGCACGGCGAGGTCTATAACGTGGAGCCGGATCCCGGCCATCTTTACGACTACAAGCGGCACGGCGACGAAAGCGGCATCGCGTACCTCGAGCTCGATCGAAATGGCGTGCGGCGCGCGACCTATCTACCCGTGTTGCTGAACAAAATCGGCCAGCCGGAAGTTGTGCGCCCCGCCGACGCGCAATTTGCAGCGACGCGCGAATACCTGGGATGGGCAGCGCGGGGGCTGCCCGGCGGCGTTACGGAACTCCCGGTGAAAGACGGCCGCTACGTGGTTTACGAGCGCAAGCCTGCTTAGCGAGCGCAAGTCCGCTTAGGCCGGCGGCAGGAAAATAACGAGGTCGCCCGGCTGTTGCTGGAGCTCCACGCCGGTGATTCGGCGCGGCCCTTTGATCAGCACGTTGTAGTGGTTCGGGCAATGGCTTTCGTCGAAGCCAGCGATAGTGCCGATGGCCTTGCCGCCGATGTTGACGCTGTCGCCTTCGGCTAAGATGCCCCCGCCCGCCTCGAACTCGACAAAGCCGATGTAGTGCACGCCGTTGACGGTGCCGCCCGGGGCGGCGGACTGCTCGTCGGTCAGGATCAGCTCGTGGATGTCATGGCGGCGCACGACCCGCGTATGCGCCTTGATTAGCGCGAGCTCGCGGCCGTCGTTGCGATTGTCGAGCACGCCGACGAAGCGGGCTTCGAGCGGCCGGCGTATGGGTTCGCCGCGCGTGCCGCTGCCGCGAGATCTATTGGCGGGCGCGTTCATGACGGGCGATTATGGCAGAAAATGCCGCCGCTCGAGCGAAGGTGGCACGCGACCGTTCGCCTGTATATCCGCTTCGCGTGTATATTTGCGTGACAATTTCGAACGTAACGAATGCGGCAGCGGAGACGATATGCGAACCACATCTGGGATTAAGGTCATCGCGGCGCTCGCGTTCGCAGTGCTGGCGGGAGCAATCGGTTGCGCGCATCAGTCCGCGACGATCGGGCTGCCGCAATACAAAGTCGATGCCGCGTGGCCGAAGCCGCTCAAAGACAACTGGATCTGGGGTCAGGTCTCGAGCGTGACGGTCGACAGTCACGATCACGTGTGGGTGCTGCATCGGCCCAGCACGATGCTCGACGACGACAAGGGCGCCCAGCAGAAGCCGCCGACCAACCGCTGCTGCGTGGCGGCGCCCGCGGTGATGGAATTCGACCAGGACGGCAATTACGTGCAGGGCTGGGGCGGGCCGGGTCAGGGCTATGACTGGCCGAAGAACGAGCATGGCATACACGTGGACTGGCAGGGTAACGTCTGGATTTCGGGCAACGACCCGGCGGACAATCACATCCTGAAATTCACGCGCGATGGCAAATTCATCCTGCAGATCGGCAAGCCCGGCAAATCCGAGGGCAGCAATAGCCAGACGCAGCTCGGGCGGCCCGCGGCCATCGAGTCGGATGCCTCGCACAACGAAATCTTCGTCGGCGATGGCTACGGCAACCGGCGCGTGATCGTGTTTAACGCGACGACCGGCGCGTATAAACGGCACTGGGGCGCGTACGGCGCGGTGCCGAGCGATGACAAGGTCGCGGCATACAAGCCCGGCGCCGAGCCGTCGAAGCAGTTCGGCAATCCGCATTGCGTGCGCCGCACGCGCGATGGCCTCTTGTACGTGTGCGACCGGCCGAACAACCGCATCCAGGTGTTCCTCTCCGACGGCACATACGTGCGCGAATTTTTCATCGACCCGCCGACCCTGAGCGGTCCGGTCGCCGACGTCGTGACCTCGCGGGACGCGGGCGAGCGCTTCTTATTCGCCGCCGACGGCTCGAATTCCGAAATCTATATCCTGCGGCGCGAAGACGGCGTCAAGCTCGGCAGCTTCGGCCGCCCGGGGCGCATGGCTGGCGAATTCCGCTCGCTACACAACATGGCAATCGATTCCAACGGCAACATTTACACTGCCGAAGCCGGCTTCGGGCGGCGGGTGCAGAAGTTCAGGCTGGAGTGAACTCCCGGGGCACGGTGGAATAAACGCCCCGCCCGGGTGTTTGCCGTCATGCAGGAACTTGCCTGCGGGAAATAACCAAAAAAGGGAAAACTATGCGTCATTCAGGAATTGCGCTCGCCGCTGTCGCGGCAATGCTCCTGGCAGCATGCATGAACCTGCCTTACGCACCGGTCAAGTACAGCCGTGGGCTGATGACCGGCCCGAACGGCATGACGCTCTACACGTTCGACAAGGATGCCATCGGCTCGGGCAAAAGCGTCTGCAACGGCCAGTGCGCGACGAACTGGCCGCCCTTCATGGCTGCCGCGACCGACCAGCCTGGCGGCGACTGGTCGATCGTCACGCGCGACGATGGCAGCAAACAGTGGGCGTGGAGTGGTCAGCCACTGTATTACTGGGCCAAGGATCAAAAGCCGGGCGATATGACCGGCGACGGGTTCAACAAGGTGTGGCACGCCGTGAGACCGCCGCCACCGAACATGACCGGCAACATGAATTGCTGAAGTAAGCGTATTGAACAGGAGCTCACCATGAACGATGTTAATTACACGCGTGCGGGCATTGCTGTCGCACTATCGCTGCTGTTGGCCGCCTGCGCGGGCTTGCCCTATGCGCCCGTCAAGTACTCGAACGGCCTGATGACCGGCGCCAACGGCATGACGCTTTACACGTTTGACAAGGATGCCATCGGCTCGGGCAAGAGCGTCTGCAACGGCCAGTGCGCGACGAACTGGCCGCCCTTTATGGCGGCGGCTACCGATCGCTCCGGCGGCGACTGGACCATCGTCACGCGCGACGACGGCTCGAAACAATGGGCGTGGTCCGGAA
>Ga0207708_10001537_pt1 | contig 17196 bp, 24 predicted proteins | sample KBSK5101metaG_FD_184340 | JGI IMG/M metagenome (GOLD analysis project Ga0207708, IMG submission 184340) | Corn, switchgrass and miscanthus rhizosphere microbial communities from Kellogg Biological Station, Michigan, USA - KBS K5-10-1 metaG... | ecosystem: Host-associated > Plants > Roots >...
CTCGCCTTCAAGGAAGAAGGACACCGCAGCCGGTCAGCTGCCGAGTGCGCGCACGATCGGGATCGTCGCCGGCGGCGTGCTGATCCTGACCGGTGTCGGGGGAGTGGCCCTCGTCACCCGCCGCAGGAGCACGAGCCGGGGTGCCGGCGCCGCCGTTGGCTCAAGCTGAGCCACGCGCCGGTCGGCCTCCGCCTCCTCAGAAACGACGGAGCGGCCCACCCGGGCCGCTCCGTCGCGTTCTTGCGGCGTCGTTTCGCGGAGAGACGACATGCTTGCGCCGGGATTGACACCGGGCGTCCGGTAAGCGTAGGCTTACGTGTTAGTGACTGCTTACGCGACTGCCGCCTGGACGGCGCTGGGCGATCCGACCCGCCGGGCGATATTCGAGCGGCTCGTCGACGGCCCGCGGGCAGTCGGGGAGCTCGCCGCGGCGATGCCGGTGAGCCGGCCCGCGGTCTCGCAGCACCTGAAGGTGCTGAAGGCCGCCGGGCTTGTGGTCGACAGGCCGGCCGGCAAGCAGCGCATCTACGCGGTCGACCGCGACGGCCTGGACCGGCTTCGCACCGAGCTCGATCGCTTCTGGACCAAGACGCTCGCGACCTACAAGGAGGTCGTCGAGCAACCGACAAAGGAGGGCTCATGAGCACTCACGCAGCAGCGAGGTCCGTACGCACGGCGATCGTCGTCGACGTGCCGATCGAACGCGCCTTCGCGGTCTTCACCGAAGACTTCGGCGCCTTCAAGCCTGCCGAGCACAACCTGCTTGGGGTGGAGATCGCCGAGACGGTGTTCGAGCCGCGTGTGGGCGGCTACCTCTACGACCGCGGAGTCGACGGCAGCGAGTGCCGCTGGGCCCGCGTGCTCGCCTATGAGCCCCCTCACCGCGTGCTGCTGAGCTGGGACATCAGCCCGCACTGGCAGCTTGAGACCGACCCGCAGAAGACCAGCGAGTGGGAGGCCAGCTTCATCGCTGAAGCCCCGGAGCGCACCCGCGTCGAGATCGAGCACCGTGGCCTCGACCGCCACGGCGAGGGTTGGGAAGGCGTCCGCGAAGGCGTCGCCGGCGACCAGGGCTGGCCCCTGTACCTGCAGCGCTACGCCGAGCGGCTGCAGGAGGACGTGCGATGAGGCCGATCACCGCTACGGCCGAGGTCGAGCGCCCGCAGGAGGCGATCCTCGCCTAGGCCATACCTACGCCGTCGGCTCTGCGTCCGTGGAAGGTTCGGCGTGCTCGTCGGTGGCCGGGGTGTCGCTGGCCACGTCGGCGGTGGGTTGTGCCGCGGCTTCCTTGCGGGCTGCCTTTTTGGCCTGCTTGCGGAGTCGACGCTCGCGGACCGCGTTTTCGCGGTCGCGTTTGGCCATGGTGGTTCGGTTCTTGGAGCTTGATGCCATGCGTCACATCCCTTGTCGTGGGGTCTCCAGCGTCAGTGCGCTGGCGGGCAGTACGAATCGCAGTGGCGTCTCGGCGCCGCCGGACGTGAGCCGCGAGCCGTGCAGTCCGCGACCGCGTGGCGCAGCGGTCGGTGCCTCGGGCTCCCCGGCGTGGGCGATGATCCAGGCGATGATCGCGCCGGCGTCGGACCCTTCGGCCAGGATGGCGGCGCGTTCGATGACTTCGCCGCCTGACTTGTTGGGCCGCGCGAGCCGGGTGACGATCGCGCGGATGGCCTCGTCGTCGATGCTCAGACCCTCGTCGAGGCGGTGAATTGCGTCGCCGCGTATACGGGTTTGTCGACGATGATCTGCACTCTTGCCCCGGCGGTCGAGGCGCAGTCGACGAGGTAGGGGTCGTGCCGTCCCAGATCCAGGATTGCCAGCACCTGGTGGCCGCAAATCGGATCGGGCTTGCCGACCTCGGCCTCGCAGTCGACACCGTCGCGCCGGTACCACAGCTTGAAGATGCGCTCGGCCTGCGGCGCGTGGCCGGTCCGGAGCGCGGCTGCGCTCCGGATCGCGGCATAGACCTCTTCTTCGTTGGCCCCGTTGAGCTCGGGGATGAAGAACGTGGTGATCGCTGGCTCCGCGACCGCGTCGTCCCCGGGTCTAACGGGGGACGACGTTGACGGCCTTGGGGCCCTTGTCGCCGGCCTCGGCGTCATAGGAGACGCTGGCGCCCTCGGCGAGCGTCTTGAAGCCGTCGCCACCGATCCCACTGTGATGGACGAAAAGGTCCTTGCCGGGCTCGTCGGGCGTGATGAACCCAAACCCCTTGTCGTCGCTGAACCACTTCACGGTTCCTGTCGCCATGGTATGTACCTCCGCGGCGTTGGTGCACTGCGTACGCGGAGGTGCAGCAAGGCAACAACAGCGAGCGCTGGGCACTGCGGTGCCGAACACGAGGTTCGGCCTGAAGCACCCAATTTAGCGTGTCCGCGCTGAAACGACGAGACGGGCCTGGCGGTGCCCGCCACGTGGCGGGCCCGACCGTCCCCGATGGCGACGCGCCCGTAGGCTCCGATCACGTAGCAGAAACCAGGAGAAGGAGCACAGAACCGTGGCCGAAGAGACGCCAGCCATCGACTTCGCGAACCTGCCCGCCCCGAGCGAGGGCTTCCTCGTCACCCAGTTCATCACCGTACGGAGCGTTGCTCGGTCGCGCGCCTTCTACTCCGAGGTCCTCGGCGGCCGGGTCGTGCTGGAGGAGAACCCGTGCATGGTCCAGCTCGCCAACTCGTGGGTGATCATGAACCCGGGCGGCGGCCCGACCCCCGACAAGCCCGACATCTCGGTCGTCAACTACGAGCCCGGCGACACGGTCTCGATCTTCATGAACCTGCGGGTCGCCGACATCCAGGCGTGCTACGAGGAGTGGCGCGCAAAGGGAGCCGAGTTCGTGACGCCACCGATTGACCGCGGCGCCGAGATCCGCTGCTACATGCGCGACCCGGACGGCTACATGATCGAAGTCGGCCAGTCCACCGGACTGCTCGAAGGCCACCTCGCCAAGAAGCGGCCCGAAGACCTGCCGGGCTGAGACGACGGGCCGGGCGTCCTGCGCGGCCTACCTGCCGGGGTGAACGTCGCGAGCGTGCGCGCGGGCGTGTCGGTGGCGTTGTGGAAGCCGTGCGCCGTGCCGCGCGGGATGAAGAGCGACGCGCCGGGGGATTTGCGTGCAGTACATCAGGCCGGGGCGCAGGCCCGCACCCTGTCGATGACGCCGGCGAGCTCCGGGTCGGACGCTGTGCGGGCGGCCAGGGTGCCGGTCGCCTCGAGGAACTCCTGGGACGGCTCGGTGCGGCGGATGGTCGCGTCGCTCGCTCGCAGCGTCCGCCGAGCCCTCGAGCTGCCGAACAGGTTGTGGTGCTGCGTGGTCCAGAAGCGCTCCTGTCCGGGCTCGTACGGGAGCCCGATGGCGCGGCAGGTCGACGCCAGGACGCCGGCGGGATCGTCGGCGAGGTCGGCGTAGGGGACGCTGACGACCGGGAACCCGGCGTCGAGCAGCCTCGCGTGGTACTGGACGTAGCACCAGATGGCCTCCTCGTCGGCGGGGAGCTCGCCGCGTTTCCACCACGAGAACGCGAGCTCGAGCGGCTCCTTCCAGATGAGGAGGTTCACGACACGCATGCCGCTGTCGGCTCCCCAGCGGTTGGCGTCGCGGACCCACCCGAACCACTTGGAGGAGTCGATCACGCGCTCGACGCCCAGCGTGTCGGCGACGCGGCGGTGGAACTGCTCCGCAGGCCCCGCGCGAAGCCGTTCCCAGACCGGACACGGATCCTCGCCGCACGAACAGACCAGGTGCGCATGCTCGGGCCGGCGCGGCTGGAACGCGGCGACCGCCTCGCCGCACGAGAACGCTTCCGCGGGCGTGCCGAGCATGAGGTCGAGCATCGTCGTGCCCGACCGCCCGGGCCCGCACACGTTGACCAGCGTCGCCGGCGCCATGCCCGGCCGATCGTACCTCGGGTGGAGCGGCCCGAGCCCTGGCCGGATCAGCCCGACCAGATCGCGTCGAACGCGGCCTGGTCGAGCGGCAAGAGCCAGCACGCCCTGATCTGCCACTCGGTCACGTCGTAGAGGCCGACGGTCGACCACCGGCGCGCGACACCGCCGATCGTGGCCGAGCCGTCGGTCAGCGCCGCGATGCGCCGACCCTCCCCGACGAGCACATCGCGCCGGTGCATCAGGAAGGTCCGGTCCGCGAGGTCGCGGCGGCGGCGGAAGTAGCCGAAGACCGCGTCGACGCCGCGGTAGGTGCCGGCGATGGGGCTCGCTCCCGGCACCGTCCACACCACCGTGCAGCCGAGCAGGTCCTCGAGCGGCGCCCCCGACCCGCCGCCGTAGAACGCGTTCTGCGCCTCGTGCAGCCGGTCGAGCAGGGCGATGGCGCTATCGCGGTTCACGTCGCGGTGGCTGGGCGGGGTACGACGGTCCGCTCCCAGCGCCGCTTGCCGTCGCGCATCATCGCCGGGTACACGATCAGGTGCCGGAACGGCCCGATCGCGGCGAGGTAGGCCTCCCCGAGCAGGCCGTTGGGCTTGACCAGCACCGCCATCTGCCCGCGGTAGCCGCCCGCACCATCCGGCACCCAGCCGAGGTGGGCGATGCCGTGCACGGTCCGGTTGGCGATCTCGGCTGCCCACTCGTCGTCGGTGCGGTACAGCGGCGTGAACGGGAGGGCGTCGAACGCCGGGCCGGTCGCGGTGCCGCGCAGGTCGGCGGGCAGCCGGTCGCGGAGCGTGGGAGCGCGTTCGCCGAGCCCGGCGTCTGGCTCGTCCCAGCCCAGCAGCTCGCCGACCTTCCACCGGGTCGCCCACAGCGCGCGCGACGCGCACGACGAGCCGCGCGAGGGGTCCATGGAGGTGATGAGCTCGAGTAGCCGCGGGAAGTCGTCCGGGCCGCCGGGCGTCGGCAGCGCCCAGACGTCCTCGAGCCGGAAGTCGGGGGCGATCGCATGGATCCGCCAAGGGCGGGAGGTATGTGCGCTGTCGGGGAGTCTCATGCTTCGGTAGGATACATACATGCATGTACGTATGTCCCAGGCCGACCGGCGGGAGCAGAGCCGGAACGCACTGCTCGAGTCCGCCGCCCGTGGCCTGTCTCGTTATGGGTACGGGAAGCTGCGGCTCGAGGACGTAGCCCGCGACGCCGGCTACACCCGCGGCGCCCTCTACCACCAGTTCAAGGACAAGGAGGACCTGGCGCTGGCCGTGGTCGACTGGGTCGGCCAGAACTGGATCCGCGAGGTCGGCGACCCCGCCCGCGCGGAGCCGACTCCCGTGGCGGAGCTGCTCGCGCTCGCGCGCGGGCACGCCGTCTTCTGCCGCCGCGACATCGCCCGCGTCGTGATGGCCTTACGGGTCGAGTTCAGCGGCCAGGACCATCCGGTCGGCCGCGCGATCGAGCGCGTGTCGGCGACGGGCGTCGAGCGGGTCGCGCGGCTGGTCAGGGCGGGGCGCCGGGACGGGTCGGTCCCGCCCGGGCCACCGGCGCGCGAGGTCGCGAAGGCGTTCCTGGGCGCCCTCGAGGGGACCGCGATCGCGATGGGCGGGCGAGCGCCGCACGACGCGGAGCTGGCCGAGCGAGCGGCCGCCGGCGTGTTGGGGCTGAGCGACGTCGCAGCGTGAGCGACGGCGCGCCGGAGCCGGCGCGCGCCCGGACGTCGACGCGCGCCGGCTGCAGCCCAAATCGCGCTAGCGCCAGCCCTCCAGGGAGATGTAGGCGGCCGCGATGCCGTTCGGGTGGACGAGGATCAGCGGCGCCAGGCATGTCGCCGGCACGCTGATCGTGGTGTTGATGCTCGCGTCGCCCTGACGCGAGATCGGCACCGTGTCGGTCGTCGCCGCGGCGGTGGTATCGGCGCCGCAGTACAGCGACGCGTTGACCGTCGTCACCGGCCCCGGGGTGTTGTCGCCGGGCGGGTTCGGGATCACCAGGCCCTGCAGGCGCAGGCGGAACTGGCCGTTGCGCTTGAGCCGGACCTCGCCGCGCTGCAGCACCCACGGGGCGCCGCCGGGGTTGACGCCGTGGAACGTCGGGTCACCGGGCACCGACGGCGCGAGCGTCGACCGCAGCAGCGTGTTGCCGTTGCCCTTGCCGTTGCCGTGCCCATTGCCTTGGCCGTTGCCGTTGTGGCCCTGGTCGTTGCCGCCGCCCTTGTCGTTCCCCCCGCCACCACCGCGCGCCCCGACGGCGTTCACGGTGAGGGCCATCAATACCGCGCTGACCGCGGCCACCATGACCACGAGGTACACGGCTCGCTTGGAAAACCGCATGAACTGCGCCTCCTCTCAGACGTAGGTGCCGTGCCTTACGCGCCACGAATGCTGGCCGGTTGAAGGGCTGGCGCGTGGACGCTCACGCGGCGGGCCGTAGGGTACTGTGGCCTCGCGGGTGAGCATGTCGATCGTGATCATCGGGGCAGGCCCGAACCTCGGCGCTGCCGTGGCCCGTCGCTTCGGCCGCGAGGGCATGGCGGTGGGTCTCGTCTCGCGCACGCAGTCCAAGCTCGACGACCTCGCAGGCCGGCTGGAGAACGAAGGCATCCGCGCCCGCGGCGCCGCCGCCGACATCCGCGACCACGCTGCGCTGACGCGGGCGATCCGGTCGCTGGCCGACGAGCTCGGCCCGGTCGAGGTGCTCGAGTATTCGCCCCTCCCTGCGCGGGAATTCATGAAGGATCTCTTCGACACCGACGTCGAGGACGTGCGCGGGCCGCTCGAGTTCAGCGTGCTGGGCGCAGTGGCGGCGACGCGGGCGGTGCTCGACCCCATGCGCGCGGCCGACCGCGGCACGATCCTCTTCACCACCGGCGGCGCGGCGATCAACCCCTACCCCGCCCGCGCGGGCGTGGGGATCTCCTTTGCCGGCGAGGTGGCCTACGCGCGCATGCTCCACGACGCGCTGGCCGACACCGGGGTCCACGTCGCCCACACCGCGATCGGCGGGTCCATCGCCCCCGGCGGCGACCACGAGCCCGACGACGTCGCCGAGGTGCTCTGGCGGCACCACGCCGAGCCGGGGGAGTTCCAGACCCGCCTCGGCATCGCTTGACCGACTACGTCCACGGCTACGACGCCCGCGCCAACGAGCGCCTGCTCGACCAGGCGGCCGCACTGGTCGACCTGCTCCACCACGACACCGCCTACCCCGCCGGCAGTCGCGTGCTCGAGGCCGGCTGCGGGGTCGGCGCCCAGACGGCCACGCTCGTGGCCCGCAGCCCGGAGGCACAGTTCACGGCGGTCGACGTCTCGGCCGAATCCCTGGCACGGGCGCGCGAGCGCACGCGCGGAGCCACCAACGTCGACTTCGTCCAGGCGGACATCTTCGCCCTGCCCTTCGCGCCGCACGCCTTCGACCACGTCTTCGTGTGCTTCCTGCTCGAGCACCTCGCGCAGCCGGTCGAGGCCCTGCGCACGCTGGCCGGGCTCGTCCGCCCCGGCGGCACCGTGACCGTGATCGAGGGCGACCACGGCTCCACCTACTTCCACCCCGACAGCGCCGCCGCCCACGACGCGATCCGCTGCCAGGTCGAGCTGCAGCGCCGCGCCGGCGGCGACGCCGAGATCGGCCGTCGCGTCTACCCGCTCATGGTCGAGGCCGGGGTGACGGGGGTCCGGGTGTCGCCGCGCATGGTCTATGTCGACGCCAGCCGCCCTGAGCTCGTCGACGGCTTCACGCACCGGACGTTCACGGCCATGATCGAGGGGGTGCGCGAGGACGCGCTGCAGGCGGGCCTGATCGCGCCCGAGCGCTTCGACGAAGGCATCGCCGCGCTCTCCGCCACCGAGGTCTTCTGCTACGCGTTCTTCAAGGGCGTCGGCCGCGCCTAGCAGGGCGGTGCGGAAGTGGTGGGCCGGCCGATGAATTGCAGGCCGCGTTCCGGTCTCAGTGGGTGCGATTCCCACCCCCCACCAAGGAGGAAGCAGTGAGCAAGACCACCACCCGCATCGACAAGCTCGGCACCGTCGTCGTGCCGGTGTCCGACCAGGACCGCGCCGTCGCGTTCTACGTCGACACGTTGGGCTTCGAGAAGCGCACCGACGTGCCGTTCGGCAACGGCTACCGCTGGGTCGAGGTCGCCCCCGAGGGCGTCGAGACCACGATCGCCATCGTGCCTCCGCCGCCCGGCAAGCCGAGCGGCAACGTCGAGACCGGCATCGGCCTCAACACCCGCGACATCGACGCCCTCTACGCCGAGCTGAAGGACGCCGGCGTCGACGTCGACGACGAGGTCAGCCGCATGGGCGACCCGGTCCCGCCGCTGTTCTGGTTCCGCGATCCCGACAACAACTCGCTGATGGTCGTGGAGATCAACTGACCGGCTCCGTGCCGCGCCGCCGGCGGCGACCCGATCACGCCGCCGGCGGCAGCGACCCGATTCGCCACGGCCCGTCGTCGTGGGTCTGGTCGAGCCAGCGCTCGGCGTCGCGCCGGCCGAGCCGCAGCAGCTCGGCCGCGAACTCGGGTGCGAAGAACAGGTAGCTGAGGAGCTCGCCGTGCACGGCGTCGCGGCCGCCGTCGACCAGCCGGCCGAGCACGGCCGTGTCGGGCGCGCGCAGGAGCGCCGGCGCGGGCGCGTAGTGGCGGTTGAACACGCGCGCCGCGGTGCGGCCGATGACGTCGGCGTCGCGCGGCGCGACGAAGATGTAGGGGATGAGGCGGCGGTCGGGCACGTTGGTCCCGCCTTCGACGATCTGGTTCTGCGTCGCCAGCGTCGCCACGTCGTTGACCAGCGGGTCGACGAGCACGGCCTGGATGAGCTGGGCGGCGCCCTCGAGCACGTCCGGGGTCCCGCCGCCGGGCCGGCCCCGGCGGCCTGCGATCGCGTTGAGCCCGATCACCACCACGCGGTCGGCGCCCAGCGCCAGCGCGGGCTTGATCGGCGTGTTCAGCCGCGTCCCGCCGTCGAAGTACCAGCCGCGCGCCCGGGCCGGGTGCTCGAGCCGCACGGCCGGGAACAGCGCCGGGATGGCGGCAGAGGCGCGCACGTGCTCGGACGCCAGCTCGGCATGGACGTAGTCGATGCCGCGCTTGGTGTCGCGCGGGGGCGCGGGGCGCTGGGTGTGGAACACGACCGAGCGGCTCGTCGCCGCGGCGGTGGCCACGACCGCCGCCTGGACGACGTCGGCGGCGGCGTTGGCGGCCAGGCGGTCGAACGGGATCAGCCGGCGCACGGTTGCGGCCAGCGGCGCCGGGTCGAGCAGGCTTGTCGCGCTGACCGGCAGCCCGAGCACCTCGCCCAGGTAGGCGAGACCGCGGCCGAGCTCGGACAACGACCCCAGCCCGCGCAGGACCTCGCCGTAGTGGAGGTCGCGCCAGATGCGCTCGCCCTCGGCGACCGCCTCGGCCGCGGGCTGGTCGGCGGTCGCGGCGGCGAAGGCCGCGTTCAGCGCGCCGGCGCTCGTGCCCACGACGAGGCGCGGGCGCTGACCGCGGCGCTCGAGCGCGGGCAGCAGGACCGACAGCGCCCCGACCTCGTAGGCGCCGCGGGCGCCTCCGCCCGCCAGGACCAGTGCGACCGTCTCCCGTTCCGGCACGCCCCCACGCTAGAGGTCGGGCGCCGTCGGCTGACTCAGCGGCAGTCGACGTTCACGTAGCCCGACCGGAAGGGGCGCTCCTCGCCCGAGGCCGGATCGTAGGCGTGCCGCCACACACAGCCGGTGTCGTTCGTGAGCAGGTGGATCGAGACCGAGGTCTCGGCCGACGTCGTGCGCACGCGGTGGATGTCGTCGGCCGGCGGGATCAGCGCGTAGAAGTCACCGGGGCCGAGCGCGCGGCGCTCGCTCAGCCGCAGGGCGCCGCGCTCGCGGGCGAAGATCTCCTCGTCCTGGGTCCCGCGGTACAGGCCGACGAGGCCCCAGGCGAGGTGGTCGTGCACCGGGGTCTCGGACCCCGACGGCACGACCAGGCTGAACAGCGACAGCGAGCCGTCCTCGGCGCGGTAGAGCGCCCACTGGCCGATGCCGCCGCCCATGCCGCTCTCGGGCGCTGCCTCCTGGTAGACGGCGGGCAGCCAGTTCGGGTCCGCGAGCAGGTCGGCGAAGCGGGGGCGGATGCGCTCGATGGCGTCGGCGGGCGAGCTGCCGTCCGCGATCGCGGCGCGCACGTCGGTGATGAAGGTGCGCACGTCGGGCGTGTCGAGGACGAACTCGTCGGCCGCCATGGCGCGATCGTACGCGGATTCAGGCGTGGCGGAACGCTTGCGCCCGAGCGGCCCGAACACGGTGCCCGGGGTGATCGCGAGATCGAGGCCGTCCAGGGCGGTCACGTCGCCGAAGCGCCGGCCCAGCTCGCGGACTTCGATGGCGGGGGTCATGCCGCACTCCTTCGGATCGTGATGTCGCCGTAGCTGGTACGGGCGCGCACCTCGACCGTCGCCTCGCCGGACGCAGGCGGGCCCGCCGTCTCGAGCGTGTTGTGGAGGTGGCCGTAGCGCGTGTCGAGGTCCAGCCAGGCGGCGGTGCCGTCGGCGATGCCGATCTCGACCGCGCCCATCGCGGTCTCCGCGACCACCGTCCCGCGCTGGACCGCGCCGAGGCGGATGGCGCCGTTGGCGCTCTTGGCCGCGACCGTGGCGCGGGCGCGATCGACCGCGATGTCGCCGTTGGCCGCGCGCGCTCGCAGGTCGCCGGCGACGTCCTCGAGATGGGTGTCGCCGTTGGAGTTCTTGATCACCGCGACGCCTTCGATCGCGCCGGCGCGGACCGTGCCCGAGCCGGTCGTGATCCGGGCGTCGCCGGTCGCGTGGTCGAGGACGATCTCGCCTGCGGCGGTCGTCAGGTTGACGGCGACGGCGCGCTCGACGTGGATGTCGCCGACGGCCGTCTTCAGGCGGCAGTCGCCGAGCGACCCGGTGCAGCGGAACGACGTCATCTGGCCCGAGCCGGTCAGGCGCGAGCCGGCGGGGAGGAGGATCTGGACGTCGACCGACCCGCCGTCGCTGAACGGGCTGTAGGAGGTCCAGCGCCGGGTGGTCTTGACCTGCAGGCGCCCGTCGTCGTAGTCGACGCGTGCCTGCTCGGCCGCGGTGACGTCGGCGCGCCGGCCGCTGTCGCTCGGGCGCACCTCGACGACGGTGTTGGCGCGATCGCCCGCGGCGACGCGGACGTCGCCCACGACCAGGTCGACGATGGCCTCGATCGGTTCCGGGCTAGCGAACTCGGCCATGGCTACCGCCCCCATCCCGTGTAGCGCCGACCGCTGCGGGGACCGCCCTGGTCGCGTCGCGTGCCGGCCGCGCCGCGGTCGACGGCGGCGGCCGCTGCCCGGACGAGCCAGGCGTTGACCGACAGCCCCTCGCGCAGCGCGGCCTCCTCGACCCGGCCCTTGAGCTGGTCGGGGAGGCGCAGGTTGATGCGAGCCACCGGGCCCTCGCCGGCCAGGGCGTCGCCGGCGGCGAGCGCATCCGCGTGCGCGGCCTCATGCGAAGCGTCCGTCTCGGTGGGCGGGGAGGTGACGACAAACTCGGGATCGCTGCCGCCGCGCAGCCGCAGCTCGACCGATCCGGGGGCAAGCTCCGCGGTGATCTCGGCGGCGGCGGACGCAAGCACGTCGAGCAGCATCAGCCGGACCGCGGCGTCCATCGGGGCGGTGAGCCGTTCCGCGAGCGCACGCGCATCGTCGCCCCCGGCCTCGGCGGCCACCGCAAGCTGCTCGCGCAGGGTGTTGACGTGGGGTTCGAGTTCCATGATGACACCATGATGGCATCACATTGGCACCCATTCAAGGCCAAAATGGCGCCGAGGTCGCGAGCAGGGCTTGGCATCCTCTCTGCATGCCCGAGGAGCCCCGCCCCGCGATCGTGGTCGTCGACGACGAGCCCGCCGTGCTCGCCGCGGTGGCGCGCGACCTGCGCCGCGGCTTCGGCGAGCACTACCGGATCCTGCGCGCCGGCTCGGGGCCCGAGGCGCTCGAGCTGCTGCGCGAGGTGCGGGCGCGCGGCGACCAGGTCGCGCTGCTGATCGCCGACCAGCGCATGCCCGTCATGGCCGGCACCGAGTACCTGGTCGAGGCCCGGACCGTCTTCCCGGACGCCAAGCGCGCGCTGCTGACCGCCTACGCGGACACCGAGGCCGCGATCGCCGCCATCAACGAGGTCGCGCTCGACTACTACCTCCTCAAGCCGTGGGACCCGCCCGAGGAAGAGCTGTTCCCCGTCGTCGAGGACCTGCTCGAGACCTGGCAGGCCGGCGCTGCGCTCGAGTCCGGCGGGGTGCGCGTCATCGGCCACCGCTTCTCGAAGGAGTCGCGCGAGGTGCGCGACTTCCTCGCCCGCAACCGCGTGCTCGCGCGCTGGATCGACGTCGAGCGCGACGCCGAGGCGCGCGAGCTGCTCGAGGTCTTCGACATCGACGCAAACCGGCTGCCCGTGGCCCTGCTCGAGGACGGGTCGGTGCTGGAGCGGCCGTCGGTGCTCGAGCTCGCCGAGCACCTGGGCGTCAGCGCCCAGCCGATCGAGGAGCACTACGACCTGGTCATCGTCGGCGGCGGGCCGGCCGGCCTGGCCGCGGCGGTCTACGGCGCCTCCGAGGGGCTGCGCACGGTGATGGTCGAACGCGAGACGCCGGGCGGGCAGGCGGGCCAGTCGACGCGGATCGAGAACTACCTGGGCTTCCCGGCCGGCGTGAGCGGCTCGGACCTCGCGCGGCGGGCGACCAGCCAGGCGCGCCGGCTGGGCGCCGAGCTCCTGAGCGTCCAGGACGTCGTGGCGCTGCGGCCCGAGGGCGTGGGCCGGTTCGTGGAGCTCAGCGGCGGCAACACGCTGAGCTCGCACTGCGTGCTGGTGGCCTCGGGCGTCTCCTACCGCAAGCTCGACGTGCCCGGGTTCGAGGCGCTGACCGGCGCCGGCGTCTCCTACGGCGCCGCGCCCGCCGAGGCGCGCTCGTGCTCGAACCAGCGCGTCGTGGTCATCGGGGGGGCCAACTCCGCCGGGCAGGCGGCGCTGTACCTCAGCACCCACGCCGACCGCGTCACCATGCTCGTGCGCGGGCCGGGGCTGCAGGCGTCGATGTCGCACTATCTGGTCGAGCGGCTCGAGACGTCCGAGAACGTCGATGTGCGCACGCAGACGCAGGCGCTGGCGGCCGAGGGCGACGGCCACCTGGAGGCGCTGCGCGTGCGCGGGCCCGACGGCGAGGAGACGCTGCAGGCCGACGCGTGCTTCGTGTTCATCGGCGCCTCGCCGCGCACCGAGTGGCTCTCCGGCGTCGTCGCCCGCGACGAGCGCGGGTTCATCCTCGCCGGGCCCGACGTGCCCGAGAACGGCTGGCCACTCGGGCGCGACCCCTACGTGCTCGAGACCAGCGTCCCCGGCGTGTTCGTGGCCGGCGACGTGCGCGCCCGCTCGGTCAAGCGCGTCGCCAGCGCGGTGGGGGAGGGGTCGATGGCCGTCTCGCTCATCCATCAGTACCTCGCCGACACGTGAGCGAACCCCCCGTCACCCCCGCCGACCTGCGCCCGGTCGACCTGTTCGACGACCTCTCCGACGCCGAGCTCGAGCCCTGGGCCGCGGTCGCGCGCTGGCACACCTACGCGCCCGGCGAGTTCCTCGCCCACGCCGACGAGGAGCCGCCCGGCGTGCTCTTCCTGCTCGAGGGGACGGTCCGAACCCTGCTCGTCCAAGGCGGCCAGATCGAGCCGGTGGCGCGGCAATTTGCGCCGACGTGGATCTACGCCATCGCCGTGCTCACCGGCGGGACCGTGAACGTGAGCATGCGCGCCGAGGACGAGTGCCGGGTGGCGATGATCGCGCCCGACGACTTCCGCCCGCTCGCGATGGCCACGCCCGCGGTGCACCGGCGCGTGATGAGCCAGGTCGGCCCGATCACGCGCCGGATCACGGCGGCCGAGCAGCAGCGCGAGCGCATGGCCTCGCTGGGCGAGATGGCGGCGGGGCTGGCGCACGAGCTCAACAACCCCGCCGCGGCGGCGCGGCGCTCGGCGGCGCAGCTGGCCGAGGCGGTCGAGGTCGTCAGCGCGTCGGTCGGGCGCTTCGTCGAGGCGGGCCTCGAACGCGAGGGGGCGGCCGGGCTCGTCGAGCTGCAGCGCGAGGCGGTCGAGCGCGCCAGCTCGCGGGCGGCCGTCGATGCCCTCGACGTCGCCGACGCGGAGGACGCGCTGCTCGAGCGGCTCGAGGACCTCGGCGTGCCCGAGCCCTGGCGCGTGGCCGAGCCGCTGGCCGCCGCCGGCGTGGACGCCGACTGGCTCGAGCGCCTGCAGGCGCTGGCGGGGCCCGCCACCGGCGCCGCCGTGGCCTGGGTTGCGGCCACGCTGACCGTGCAAGGACTGGCGGTCGAGCTCCAGGACTCGACCGACCGGCTGTCCACGCTCGTGGGCGCGGTCAAGAGCTACTCCTACATGGACCGCGGCGACGTGGTCGAGGTCGACCTGCACGAGGGCCTGGAGACCACGCTCACGGTCCTCGGCCACAAGCTCAAGCACACGACGATCGCCGTGCGCCGCGACTACGACCGCGACCTGCCGCGGATCATGGGCCGCGGGTCCGAGCTCAATCAGGTGTGGACGAACTTGCTCGACAACGCGATCGACGCGCTCGGCGACGCGGGCACGATCACCATCACCACCCGGAACGAGGGTGATCGCGCGGTGGTCGACATCGCCGACGACGGCCCCGGCGTGGACCCCACCGTGTCCAGCCGCATCTTCGACTCGTTCGTGACCACCAAGGACGTCGGCGCCGGCACCGGGCTGGGGCTGGCCACCGCGCGGCGCATCGTGGTCGACCGCCACGACGGCAGCCTGGACTTCGACTCCCACCCGGGTGAGACCGTGTTCCACGTCAACCTGCCGCTCGGCGACGGCTGAGGCTCAGCCGACCGCGGCGCGCAGGGCGTCGAGATCGGGCGCGCCGAAGACCACGCGGTTGCGCGTGGCCACGTAGACCAGGTCGAGGTCGACCCCGGCCCTGGCGATCTTGCGGGTCAGGTCGGCGAGGACGCCGGGCCGGTCCTCGACGTCGACCACGACGACCTCGCGCTCGCGGCTGACCGCGAGGTGGGAGATGGCCAGCGAGTGCCGGGCCGCCTCGGCGTGGGGGACGAGGATGTGGAGCTCGGCCCGCTCGCCCGGGCCGACGCAGGTGGCGGCGGCGATGTTGACGCCGGCGTCGCTGATCGCGGCGGCGACCTGGGCCAGCGCCCCGGGCGTGTTCTCGATGTCGATGACGAGGTCGACGGGCATGCGGTCAGGCGGGCGGCCCGAAGGTCGAGCCGAGCCGCCGCGCCAGCTGCCGGGCCCGGTCGGTGCCGCGCCGGCCCGCCCACGGGTGCGGCCCGATCGCCCACGGGTGCCAGCCCAGCGTGCCGTACTGCTCGCGCACCACCGCCTTGAGCTCCCCCCGGTGCTCGCCGCAGGCATACCGCGTGGGCCCGTAGATCCCGCGCCCGTGCCACGTGAGCCAGCGGCCCGGGTCGGCGTCGACGTACTCGCCGTGGCGGAGGTCGAGCAGCTGCCGCTCGAGGGCGACCTGGGTGCCGGGATCCGGTCGCGCGCCGCAGATCTCGCATCTGAAGACGACCGAAACCGGCATCCACGACGCACCATAGGTCATCTTGCCGGGGCGCTGCTGACGTCGACCACGGCAATCACCGCCTCCATGTCGCGAGGCTGGACGCGGCCCGCGCAGGTCGGGGAACGCAACTCGGCGTCACGCTGATCGGACGCCGCGCGCGTCAGCCGAGCCAGTGCACCGGGTGCCAGTGGTGACGCCCGGTTCCCAGCAGGCGCTCCTCGCCGCCCGGCCACACGCGCAGGCGCAGCGCGACGACGCCGGGGTGGGCGTCGTCGCCCTCGTACCTCAGCCACGCGAGCGGGGCGTCGGCGGTGGCGCGCTCGCCGGCCGCCTCGATCGTGGCCCGGATGGTGTCCTGGACGGCGTCGGGCAGGTAGGGCCAGAAGACCGAGTGGAAGACGACCGTCGCGACGCCCGCGACCGGCTCGGCGAGCTGGCGCGCTATCCACGTGTCCGCGCTCTCCTGATCGAGGTCGACGGGGAACGCACGGGCGATGTCCAGGGCGGCGCGCAGGTTGGCGAAGCGGATGTGCTCGTCCGGCCACAGGCACGACTCGAGGGTGCGCCGACCGTGGTCGCTGGTGGGGTCGATCGGGTCGAGGTCGCAGCCGCGGCGGCTGTCCACCTCGAGCAGCGCGTCGAGGTCGGGCCTCCCGCCCTCCCAGTAGTCGACGAAGCGCACCGCGCTGTCGGCCGGGCCGAAGGTGGCGCCGCCGGCCTCGTAGCGATAGCGGTCGAAGTGCAGGTTGAGGCCGCCGCTGGAGCCGAGCTCGAGTACGCGCAGTGGTAGGCCGGTCGCGCGGGCGACGGCGAGGAAGCCGCCGATGAGCCCGCCGCAGCGCGAGGTCTCGTTCGTCTGCAGCGGGTGGCGGAGGTCCGCGACGATCGCCGGGTCCCGGTCCGCGAAGGCCTCGCGGACGTATGGCCAGGCGGCGTCGGCGTCGTCATCGCCGCCGACGCTGGGCCAGTGGCGGGCGAGCTCGGGGCGCTCGCCGGCGAGGACCTCGTAGTGGACGCCGCTGAGGGCGCGGAAGCAGTACCACTCGCTTGGCGGCTCGGTGGCGTACGGCTCGAGCAGGATCCACGTCGGCCCGCCGGCGCGGACGTCCTCGATCATCCGCGCGATCAGCGCCGCGTAGAACGGCGAGGGCGAATCGGCCGCGACGGCCTGGTCCTTGACCAGCGTCGTCAGCAGTGCAACACGTCGTCGATCGTCCATTCGTCCGTTCCCGCTAAAGCTCCTCGTAGGTCGCCCCGATGCCCGCAACGTGTACCAGTTCAGCCGAGCGATCTTCCGCGAGCTCCGGCCGTATCTGGCGACTGAGGAGGCGCAGGCTGCAGTCCTCGAGGCGAGCGAGGACATGGTGGAGCGGCTGGCCTTCGGCACCGCTCCGCGGCGTCCGGCCCGCGAGCTGTTCCGGAACCTCCGGGTCTACGTCGGGTTGGAGTCGCAGCTCCGGGTCCGTCTCGTGATCGACCGGTACGTGGGTCTTGCGCAGACCGTGTGCGAAGACCGCCGGCGCCGGGGGCTGGACGCGTTCGGGCGGCCGCTGCCGTGCGCGGCGACGACCCGCCACGGGACACAGTGCGCCCGTCCCCCGGTGGATGGGACGGGATATTGCCCGTCGCACCGCCACCTCGGGCAGGTCCTCGTCGCCTGAGCGTCCGGTCTGACCGCGGACAATTTCCCCGACGGGGGCGTCCGGAGCCTGACAGCGGGGGTC
>Ga0207708_10001538_pt1 | contig 17195 bp, 19 predicted proteins | sample KBSK5101metaG_FD_184340 | JGI IMG/M metagenome (GOLD analysis project Ga0207708, IMG submission 184340) | Corn, switchgrass and miscanthus rhizosphere microbial communities from Kellogg Biological Station, Michigan, USA - KBS K5-10-1 metaG... | ecosystem: Host-associated > Plants > Roots >...
GTTTCCTCGGTGACCGTCATGCCGCCGGCGTTCCAATCGCGCTGGAGGCGGCGCACAATCTCGACGTTCTCCTCCGACATCGCCTACTCCGAGAGTCCAGCGGCTTGGAGGGCCTCTCGGGGCTCGTAGAAGGCGCGGAGGTACGCGACGCGCTCTTCCTTGACCTTGACCACGTATCCCCACAGATGCTCCCACGGGATGCCGCTGGCCATGGCGTGGCCCCGGAGCCGGACGAACCAGACCTGCTGCTCACCGGCGTCGAAAATGCGCTCGACCGCGACGGCGATGTCATCCTCGTCGCCCATTACATCGAGGTAGCTCCGCCAACGTTGGATCACCGCGTCGCGACCTTTGTACGTTCCGGCCCCAGGGAAGCGGGGGTCCTCGATGTACTCGATCTGCGGGTGCCAATAGGACTGCGCCGCTTCCAACAGCCCTCCCTCGAACGCCCTGCGGACGATTTCGATGTTCTCCTCCGCCATCGCCCGCGCAGTATCGCGCAGACCGGGACCCTGGCTGGGGATGAACGATGACCGCCCAGAGCCTCTTTTGAGCGGCACTCCGGGGCCGTCCCGGCGGCGATCAGGACGCTCGCCTGCGTGGCGTCGGGAAGCGGCTGATGGGATTCGAACCCACGACCTTCTGCATGGCAAGCAGACGCTCTAGCCAACTGAGCTACAGCCGCACGGAGGCGGAAGTATAGAAGCGGGCCGGGCGGCCGGCGGGAGATCCGGCGGAGGGGTCAGTCGCCGGCGTCGAGCGCCTCGTTGACGAGGCGATCGGCGTGGGCGTTCTGATCGCGCTTGACGTGGCGGATCGACCAGGCGTCGAAGGGGCGCAGCGCCGTCATCACCGCGGCGTGCAGCGGCTTCATGTTCGGGTCCTTGACCTTGTACTCGCCCCGGACCTGCTTGACGATCAGCTCCGAGTCGCCGACGAGGTCGAGCTCGGTGGCGCCGAGGGCCGCTGCGCGCTCGATCCCGAGGATCAGCGCCCGGTACTCGGCGACGTTGTTCGTCGCCCGACCGATCACCTGACCGGCGCTGTCGACCTGCTCGCCGCTTCCGTCGCTGATCACGGCGGCGATCGCAGCCGGGCCGGGGTTCCCCCGCGACCCGCCGTCGACATGGACGGTGAGCTTCAAGCTTCCTCGACCGGGGTCGCCGAGGCCGTCTTCTCCTCGAGCGTCCCATCGGTGGCAGCCATCAGGTTCCAGGCCCGGTCCGGGGTCCGGAGCTGATCGATCGTATCCCCCTTGCCCGACTCCCGGACCTCGTGGCCGCGGCCGGACGCCGACACCTCCCACTGGTACCAGGTGATCTCCCAGGCGATCGTCAGCCGGACCATGTCGCCTCCGCCGTTGGCTTTGACGACGAGGGCCGTCGCCCGCGGCGGCCCGAGCGTGCGGGTCAATCCGGCCACCGTCCGGCGGTGGTCGGAGCGGTTGAAGGCCCGCACTGCGTCGGCGACGGTCGTACCGGTCGGGGCGGCCTCCGGCGCGTCAACCAGATCGGGGTCGGCATCGGGCTCCGCCGGCGCCGGCTCCGGTGCCACCGTGGCGCGGGCCGCGAGCGGCTCCGGGGGTCCGCCATCGGGCTCGGGCTGCGGGCGGCGGGCGAGCAGCCCGCCGAGCACCTGCGCGCCACGGCTTCGGCGTCGCTCGCGGCCGGCAGTCGCTCCGCCGGCGGCCTCGGCCTCCTCCGGGGTCAGCCAGCCGGCGGCCTCAGCCCGCGGCTTGCAGAGCTCGCAGACCTCGATGGCATCGCCGTCGCGGGTCACGAAGGTGATCGCCCGCTCGCCGGGCAGCAGCCGCCGGCCGCAGACGGCGCAGGTTGGGTCGGGGAGCTCGTCGACCATCGGCCGCAGGTTAGATCACGGCGGCGACTGCGCCACGAACGCCCTCCGGTGAGCGGGTGGGGCCGTCAGGCTGCGGCGTTCTGGAGATGCGAGCGCATCCCGAGGACGGCCTTCGTGTGGAGCTGTGAGACCCGAGATTCCGTCACCCCGAGCACGTCCCCGATCTCCCGCAGCGTCAGCGCCTCGTAGTAGTAGAGGGCGATCACGAGCCGCTCGCGGTCGGGGAGCGACTCGATCGCGTCCGCGAGGCGGTCCTTGAGCTCGACGGTGTCGATCGCCTCCTCGGGGTCGATCGCGTTCGGGTCGCGGATCGTGTCGAGCAGGGAGACCTGGCCGCCGTCGGGATCCGAAACCGTCCAGAGATCGTCGAGAGCCAGCACCGAGGAGTTCGCGATCTCGAGCAGCGTCGTCCGGAAGTCGTCGACGGAGACGCCGAGCTTGTCGGCCATCTCCTCCTCGTTCGGGGCGCGGCCGAGCTTGTTCTCGAGCTGGGAATGCGCCTTCTCGACGTCGCGGGCCTTGGCGCGAACCGAGCGCGGCACCCAGTCGAGCGATCGCAGCTCGTCGATGATCGCCCCGCGGATCCGCGCGACGGCGTAGGTCTCGAACTTGATCTCGCGGTCGAGGTCGTAGCGCTCGATCGAGCCGATCAGCCCGATCAGCCCGTAGGAGATCAGGTCGCCCTCCTCGACGTGTGAGGGGAGGCCGGAGGCCATCCGCCCGGCGACGTACTTGACGAGGGGCGAGTAAGCGACGACGAGCCGCTCACGGGCGCGTTCGTCGCCGTCCTCCTTGCAGCGACGCCAAAGATCCTTGAGCTCAACGGCTTTGACGTTGGTTTCCATTCCGAGCCCTCCTCGCGCTCATACGTTAGTTGAGGTTGCGTCAAGCACGCGGATGGGCTCCCGCGTAGGCCTTGCGCAGCCGGCCCGGCTCGACCCGCGTGTAGATCTGGGTGGTCGAGATGCTGGCATGCCCGAGTAGCTCCTGGATCGAACGGAGGTCGGCGCCGCCCTCGAGCATGTGGGTGGCGAACGAGTGCCGGAGCGCGTGCGGCGAGACGCGACCGGCGATCGCCGCCTCGTCGACCCAGCGGCCGAGCCGCCTCGTCACATCCGAAGGCGAGAGCCGCCGCCCGCTCTTCGAGAGCAGCAGCGCCCGCTCGGCCGGATCGTCGGCGAGCGCCGGCCGGAACCGCTCGACGTAGCGGCTCAGCGCCCGCTGGGCGAACTCGCCGAGCGGCACGATCCGCTCCTTGCCGCCTTTGCCGCGGACCCTGATCGTCTCCGAGTCGAAGTCGACCGAGTCGACATCGAGGCCGACCAGCTCGGCGCAGCGAAGCCCCGAGGAGTAGGCGAGCTCGAGCATCGCCCGGTCGCGGGCGTCGAGCGGGGTCGCGACCGGGATCCGCTCGAGGAGCCGGCGCGCCTGATCGCGGTCGAGGACGCGAGGCAGCCGCGATGCCGACCTCGGGTTCGGCAGGAGCTCAGCGGGGTTCTGCGAGGCGCGGCCGGTGCGGGTCAAGAAGTCGAAGAGGCCACGCGCTGCCGCCAGCTTGCGGCCGACCGTGGTCCGCTCGAGATCGCGGCCGGCAAGGAGTGCTGCGTAGCCGCGCAGGCGCCGGTAGTCGAGATCGCACGGATCGGCGATTCCGTCGGCGGTCGCCCACCGTGCCAGCTCCTCGAGGTCGGTCGAATAGGCGCGAAGGGTGTTCGGCGAGACCCGGCGCGCGGCCAGCTCCCGCTCGTAGCCGATCAGCGCCGACTGCCAGGCGGCGGCTATCTCCGTCTCCGCAGCGCTCTCCCTTGCGGTCCGCATGGGTGCCGATTCGCCCTCTCCGCCTCCGACCCTGCCGCTGGCAGCCATCCTGCCGGGAGCCGGGCGGCGTCAGCCGATGTAGATCGGCGTGCCGACGTCGACGCGGTCGTAGAGATCGATGACGTCGGGGACCGACATCCGCACGCAGCCGTGCGACGCGGCGCTCCCCAGCGAGGCGGTGTCGGAGGTGCCGTGGATGCCGGCACCATCGAAGATGCCCATCCAGCGCGCCTTCAACGGGTTCTCTGGGCCCGGCGGGATCGTCTGTCCGGCGAGATCGCCGGCCCAGGCGGAGTCGGGCACGTTCCAGACTGGATCGACCTGCTTGTCCTGGATGTGGTAGAGGCCGGTCGGGGTATCGAAGCCGACGGCGCCGATCGCGACCGTGTACTGCTTCTCGAGCTTCAGGTGGTCGTAGAGGCTCAGCGTGAAGTTGGAGCGATCGACGACGAGGTAGGTCGGGTACTTGTCGGCGACCTCGGAAGTGGTGACCTCGGGCTTGACCTTCTCGACGTCGGCCTTCACGGTCCGCTGCGCCGGATCCTCGAGCGCCTTGACGACGTCGTTACGAAGCGCGTCCTCGTCGATCTTGCGGCCGGACTTCGACGAGACCGGGACGAGCTTGCCGCCGCTCGGCTCGACGCTCGCGTCGACGGCGTCGCGATCGATGTTGCCGGCGATGTGAGCGACGAAGTGATCGACGGCGTCCTGGTCATAGGAGATCTTCGGCGTGATCTCCTCGTTGACCTCGCCGCCGGTCAGCGCCCGCCACGTCCTCGTCGGCAGCCCGCCCTCGCGGGAGACGGCCACGGCCTCGTCGATCGTCCGGTCGATGTCGGCGCTGAGGTCGCTCTCGTGCGGGGTGAGAGTGAACTTCTCCCCGTCGTACTTGACGGTGACGGTCTCATTGAGCGGGTCGAGCAGGCTCGTCTGGACCTGCCGCTTGGCGTTGGTGGCATCGAGGCCACCGACGTCGACGCCGCCGATCGTGACGCCCTCGGCGATCCTGTCGTCGCGGGTGGAGTCCCAGACGTAGGCGAGCAGGGCCACGACGATCCCAGCGAGAACGACCGCGACCAGCGAGATCTGTGCTTTGCGCCCCATTTCGAGAAGATCCTCAGCGAGCCCCCGTTGCTGCAGGGGCGCTTCGCTTTCTGAAGTGTAGGCGGGTCATCGGTCCGACCAAACCGATGCTGACCGGTGCAACCGTGATTGCGGTCGATCAGGCCTGATCGGCGCTCAGATGCCGAACGGCTCCTGCGCCGTGCCGCTCTCCTCGCCGTCGGGGCGGGGCGGGCGGGCCAGCGGGCTGCGCCGCAGGAAACGCTCGACCTCGCCCTCATAGGTGTAGGAGGACTCGACGCCGCGGAGGATCGGCTGGAGCCGCAGGTGCTCGGAGAAGGCGAGCGCCGCCTCCCGCGTCGTGTAGCCGTATTCGAAGCCGCTCGCCTTGTAGCGGCGGTTGTCGATGCCGCGGCCGAAACGGAGCATCCCCCGCATCTCCGGCGGGATCTGGACCCGGAGGGCGCGCAGCGGCGCGCTCAGCAATCCGGCTCCCCAAGGCGGCAGGACCGGCAGCGGCCGCTTGCCGAGCAGGCCGACGATCTCCGAGAGCGCGAGGACGCCGTCAGCGGCGACGTTGAAGACGCCGGGGATGCGGTTGACGGTGGCGTGCTCGAGGGCGTGCACGATGTCGTCCTCGTGAACGAACTGCAGGCGCGGGTCGAAGCCGGCGATCATCGGCACCAGGGGCAGCGACAGCAGCTTCGCGAACGATGTCCGGACGTCGGGGCCGAGCACGTTCGCGCAGCGCAGCACGGTGACGTCGACGCGCTTCTGCTTGCCGGCGAAGTCGACGACCGAGGCCTCCGCCTCGACGACGTCGCGCTCGATCGGCGTCACCGGCGGCTGCGAGCGCGTCATCGCCTCGGTGAAGAACGCGGGATCGTTCTGCGCGGCGCCGTAGACGTGGGCGGACGACTTGAAGACGAACCGCCGCACCGGCGAGCCCTCGCCGGCGCAGGCGGCGAGCACGTTCATCGTTCCGATCACGTTGTTCTCGTGGGCGCGCTGACGGGACGTCGTGATCGAGTCGACGACGAGGCGGGCGTCGATGACCGTGTCGATCCGCGCCGCGCGGACGATCCGCTGGATCAGCCCGTGCTGGTTGGAGACCTTGACGAACTCGGTGCGCTCGAGCTCCCGGGTCGGATCGCGGGTGTCGACGCCGACGATCGCCTCGACTTCAGCGAACGACTCGAGCGCCTCGGCGAGGCGGCCGCCCCAGTAGCTGGAGAGGCCGGTGATCAGCACCCGGCGGCGCTGCGGGCGCTCGGCGACGACCTCGACGCCGTCGCTCATCCGAGCCAGACCGACTTGCGGCGGGAGACCATCTCGTGGAGGTTCTCCTGGATCCGCGCCCGCACCTCCTGGGCGACCGACTGGACGAGCGCCTTGTCCTCGGCCGGCTCGTCGCCCATCCGGGTCGTGTCGATCGGCTCCAGGAAGCGGATCCTGAACTTCGCCGGCAGGTAGCCGAGCATCCCGGCCGGCCCCAGCCACGGGAAGGTCGGCGTGATCGGGAAGTAGAGCAGCCCGGTCACCCGCTCGAGGAGCCGCGAGCGGGCGACGATCGGGGCCGACTCCTCGGCCCCGACGACGCAGACGGGGACCAGCTTCGCCTCGGCCCTCATCGCCGCCTCGACGAACCCACCGCGCCCGAACCGCTGGACGCGATAGCGGTCCTTGACGAGCTTCTCGGTCCCCTTCCGCCCTTCCGGGAAGACGAGCACGAGCTGGCCTTCGTCGTAGAGGAGGCGATGGACGTTCGCCGGGTGGGCGGGGACGCAGCCGATCTTCGGCAGCAGCGCCGAGAACCCGGGATAGCCCTTGAAGAAGTGCTCGACGGTCATGTAGAGCGGGCGCGGATGGGAGTGCTCGTCGCGGATCGCCTTGCCGATCATCGCCGCGTCCGGCGGCAGCGCGCCGGCGTGGTTGGAGACGAGCAGCGCGCCCCCGTCGGCGGGCACGTTCTCGACCCCTTCGACCTCGCAGCGGAACCAGTAACGGTAGAAGAACTCGACGAGCGTCGCGTCGAAGACGCCCTCGACCCGCTCCGAGCGTCCCCAGTCGTCGATTCGCCGGTCCGGCTCGATCGCCGGCAAGAGCTCCCGCATCCGCTCGCGGTCGGAGACGGCGAGACCACCCTCCCCCTCCCGCTCGTCCTCGAGCTCGGGGCCGGGCGCCAGCGATGTGTTCCGGGGGTCGATCGCGACATGATCGCACCTGCGCGAAGGGATCTAGTCTCCGGGGCCATGGCAGCCGAACGGTCCAGGACCGGTGAGGAGGGGCGGCGCACCCCCCGCTCCGTCACCTATCCCTATCGGCGGATCGCCGCGGTGGCCGGCACCCCGGCCGACGGGCCCGATCCCTATGGCGATCCCGATCCCGCCTGGCTGCGGATCGACTGGCGGCAGCACGTGCACACGATCGAGATCGACGGCAGCGCGGTCAACTACGCCGAGATCGGCTCAGGCCCGGCGATCATCTTCGTCCACGGTCTCGGCGGCTGCTGGCAGAACTGGCTCGAGAACATGCCGCGGATGGCCGAGCTCGGCTACCGGTCGATCGCGCTCGACCTGCCGGGCTTCGGGTCGAGCGCGATGCCGCGATCGAAGATCTCGATTCCCGGCTACGGGAGGCTCCTCGACCGGTTCCGGGAGGCGCTCGGGGTCGGCACGTGCGCTCTCGTCGGCAACTCGATGGGCGGTTTCGTCGCCGCCGAGGTCGCGATCGGCGAGCCCGAGTGGGTCGAGCGCCTCGTCCTCGTCTCCTCGGCGGGGATCAGCCATGCGTCGATGCGGCGCGGGCCGGTCGTCGCGGGAGCGCGGATCAGCGTCGCGACGAACCCGCTGCTGACGCGGATCGACTTCGCCTCGATGCGACGGCCGGGGCTGCGGGAGCTCGCATTCGGCAAGGTGATGCGGCATCCGGAGCAGATGCCGCGCGAGCTGCTCGTCGAGTTCATGGCGCCGGCGCTCGGAGCGCCGGGGTTCCTGCCCGCGGTGGCGGCGCTGACCGGCTACGACCTGCTCGACAAGCTGCGCCGGATCCGGGTGCCGACGCTCGTCGTCTGGGGCCGCGACGACCTCGTCGTCCCGGCTGCCGACGCGGCCGGCTTCACCGAGCGGATCCCGCACGCCGAGCTGGTCGTCTTCGAGGATTGCGGCCACGTCCCGATGGCGGAGCGACCGACCCGCTTCAACCGCCTGCTCGCCCGCTTTCTGGGCGACATCCCCAGCTAACGACGCTTGACGACTGCGAGCAGCGCCTCGGGGATGCGGCGCCGCGAGCCGTCGAGCGCATCGCTGAGGGCGGCCGCGGCGTCGGGGCCGTGGATACCGGTCCCGTGGCCGGTCAGCAGGTGCACCGGCTCGTAGGAGGCGAGGCGGCGCGGCGGCGTCAGCCGCATCATCGGGTGGATGCCGATCCGCTCTGAGCCGGCGCGGAAGTACGGCGCCGTTCCGACCGACTCCGGCACGATCAACGCCCGATCGGCCGGCGCGAAGATCGCCACCTCCTTCCAGAACCGGTTCTCGACGACCCGCACCGCCTCGAGCCCGCTGCCGGCGACGCCTCCGAACGGGACCCGGTGGAGGGGGACGCCGTGGCGCTCGGCGAGCTTCGCGCAGTCGCGCTCGTGGCGGTCGAGGAGCTGGAGGACCCCGGCGATCTCGCTCCCGGCGGCGACCGCGGCGATCCGCTCGTCGAGGCCGGGTACGTCGACCGGATCGACGATCCAGACCTTCCCGGGCGGGTCACCGAGGCGGACCGCGTGGCAGGCCCGCTGCATGACCTCGCCGGCGTCGGCGAGCCAGGAGATGCCGAGGTCGTGCTCCTCGAATGCCGGATCGCTCATCGCCCGGAGCCTACGCGAGGGCGACCGTGCAGCGGCCGTCGCCGGCCGGTCGAGGTTGGGTACCCGCCACGGATGTGCGCCGATCGCCGCGTGCTACCTTCAATGGCGTGCTGTCGATCGTGCGATGTCCTGCTTGTGGTAAGGCAACCGTCGCGGTCGGCACCCGGAAGTCGCCGGTGAGCTGCTCACGCTGCGGCGCGCCGATGCCGAGCGAGGAGTCGCTCGCGCGAGCCGACTCGGAGACGCTCGAGCACAAGGTCCGCGAGCAGCTCTACGGTCCGCACGGGCTGAGCCGCCCGCGCGGCCCTACGCCGTGACGGCCCCCTCGGAGGCGCTCGAGACGCTCGCCGCGTACTTCGCCATCACCCCGCTCCGGAAAGCGGGCTCAGGAGGCGTGTAGGCGGCGACCCGGGCGGCGATCTCCTCGTCGCTGAGATCCACGTCGATCGAACGTCCCTCGACGTCGATCGTGATCGTGTCGCCCTCGCGGATCGCGGCGATCGGACCTTCCTTGACGGCCTCGGGGGCGACGTGGCCGATCATCAGCCCGCGCGTGGCCCCCGAGAAGCGCCCGTCGGTGATCAGGGCGACGTCCTCGCCGTGGCCGCTGCCGACGATCGCGGCGGTCACCTGGAGCATCTCCCTCATCCCCGGTCCACCGGTCGGTCCCTCGTTTCGGATCACGACGATGTCGCCGGGGTTGATGCCGCCGGCCTTGACGACCGCGAAGCAGTCCTCCTCGCGCTCGAAGACCCGGGCCGGGCCGGTCTGGCCCATCCGCTCCGTTCCGGCGACCTTGACGACGGCCCCGTCCGGGGCGAGGTTCCCGTGCAGGATCGCCAGCCCGCCCTGCGCCTTGACGGGGTCGTCGACGGGCCGGACGACGTCCTGGCCCGGCGCCTCGTCGGCGCGATCGGCCTCCTCGCCGATCGTCCTGCCGGTCACGGTGATCTCGTCGCGGTTCAGCAGCCCGGCGGCGGCGAGGCGACTGAGGATCAGCGGGACTCCGCCGGCGCGGTAGAGGTCGGTCGCCACGTAGCGGCCGCCCGGCTTCATGTCCGCGAACAGCGGCGTCTCCCGGGAGATCCGCTCGAAGTCGGCCATCTCGAGCGGGATGCCGGCCTCGCGAGCGACGGCGAGGAGGTGGAGGACCCCGTTCGTCGATCCCCCGGATGCGCAGACGCAGGCGATTGCGTTCTCGAGCGAGCCCCTGGTGATGATTTGGCTCGGTCGCAGATCGTCGGCGAGGACCTGCATTATCAGCTCGCCGACCTTCTCGGCGACGGTCCCCTTCGCTTCGTCCTCGGCCGGGACCATCGCCGAGCCGCCGGCGGAGATCCCGAGCGCCTCGAACGCACAGGCCATCGTATTCGCGGTGAACTGGGCCCCGCAGGCGCCGGCGCCCGGGCTGGCGACGCCCTCGAGCTCCCGCAGCTCCTCGTCGCTGACGGTTCCCGCCGCGTGGCCGCCGATCGCCTCGAAGACGTCGAGGATCGTGACGTCGCGACCGTGGTAGCGACCGGGTGCGATCGAACCGCCATAGAGCATGAGCGACGGGATGTCGAGCCGCGCCAGAGCCATCACGCAGCCGGGGATCGTCTTGTCGCACGCCGACAGCGCGATCACTGCATCGAACTGGTAGCCGCGTGCGGTCAGCTCGATCGAGTCGGCGATGACCTCGCGGCTGACCAGCGAGCTCTTCATCCCCTTCGTGCCCATCGTGATCCCGTCCGAGATCGCGATCGTGTTGAACTCCATCGGCGTCCCGCCTGCGGCCCGCACGCCCTCCTTGATGTGCTCGGCGAGACCGCGGAGGTGGAAGTTGCAGGGCATCGCCTCGATCCAGGTGTTCGCGATCCCGATCGTCGGCCGCTTCAACGCCGCATCGTCGAACCCGATCCCCTTCATGTAGGCGCGCGCCGCAGCGCGGTCGGGACCGTCGAAGACGGCGGCAGAACGGGGTCGCGGGAAGTTGGACGATTCGCTCAAGGGATCTGGTCCTATCGGCTAGACGTTTCCGCCGCCGGCGCCGTCGAGGTTGCCCTCGGTGGCCGCGGTGGAGCGGGCCGTCCATTCGCTGAGCCTGGCGATGTCACGGCGGACGTGGTCGGGGTCGAGCTGCCGCCCGGGCAGGTGCATGTTGGCCTCGTTGATCAAACCGCGCTCGTCGGCCTGCAGCCCGAGCCACTTCGCAAGGGCGTCGTCGGCGTCGGGGAGGCGGGTGGCCCCGTCCGGCTCGCTGCGGTCGGGAAAGGAGACGCAGTGCTCGTTGAGGAGCTCGCCGGTGGCGGCGTCGAAGCTGACGATCGGCTTGTGCGGGTAGATCAGGTACCCGTAGGCGGTCCCGTCGCCACCGCCGCCGAAGCAGTGCAGGAACCCGAGCGCCCGGTAGGCCTCGAGCGCCTCGGCGCCGAGGACCTCGCCGAGCAGGCGCTCGGCCCGGCGCTCGGCCCGGAGCTGCTCGCCGGGATCGGGGACGCGCCGGCCGGCTCGGGGCCGCGGCTCCGCACGGGGGCGCAGCCGCCGCCTGTGAACGAGGTCGGGCACGAACGCGAATGCCGCGAGAACGACGCAGACCAGCGCCAGGGCTGCTGCCGCGGCGCCGATCATCCGCCCGCTGCCGGTGGGATGAAGATGACGCGATCGGCGTCGCGGGGCACCTCGCCGAACTCGCGGACGACGACCGCCTCGCGGTGGCCCGCCTCGCGGGTCGGCACCGCCGCCCACATGCCGAGGTCGAGCTGGCGCCGGAAGGCCTCGATGAGCCGGGCCTCGTCCTCAGCGAGCTCCGGATCGCCCTCCGCAAGGAGCTGGTCACCGTGTCCAGGCTTCATGCGGACGAGCTTCATGTGCCGATTATGGCAGCGGCGGAAGCGGCCGCCGCGAGGCGATCGCGAGCGCATCGACCGGTCCGGGGCCGCTGCCGACGTCGCGTAGGCCCATCGCAACGGCATCGGCGGCGCGCCGGCGCGCCTCGACGGCCGCATCGCGGAGCGGGAACCCGAGGGCGAGGAGCCCGGCGAGCGTCGAGCTGTGCGTGCAGCCGGAGCCGTGCGCCGCGCCGTCGGGGTGGATCGGTCCGGGGATCGGGAGCGGCTCGCCGCCGTCGTCGAGAAGGTCGGTCCCGTCGGCGTGGCCGCCGGTCACGATCACGGCGGCGGGACCGAGCGCGCGGATCCCGGCCGCCAGCTCCACCGCCGCGACGCCCTCGCCGGCGCCGAGCAGGGCCCGGGCCTCCGGGAGGTTCGGGGTGACGACGCTCGCGCGGGGCAGCAGCCGCTCGGCTAGCGCGCTCCGCGCCTCCTCGTCGAGGAGCCGGGCTCCGCTCTCGGAGACCATGACCGGGTCGATCACCACCGGCGCGTCGCCGACGGCGTCGAGCGCCGTCGCGACGGCCTCGATCGTCGCGATCGTCCCGAGCATCCCCACCTTGACCGCGTCGATGCCGATGTCCTCCGCGACCGCAGCGACCTGGGCGACGATGATCTCGGCCGGCACGGGATGAATCGCATCGACGCCGACCGTGCTCTGGGCGGTGATCGCGGTGATCGCCGTCGTCCCGTGGACGCCGACCGCCGCGAACGCCTTCAGGTCCGCCTGGATCCCGGCGCCGCCACCGGAGTCGGAGCCCGCGATCGCGAGCGCCACGGGTGTCCGTTCCGGGTCCACGGCAAGCGACTCTAGAGGCCTCAGACAGCCGGGTCGCGGGCCCTCCCCCGCTCCCCGTCCGGCGGCGTCAGGGCCGTTCGCGACCACCGCCCCGACCGCTCGCCGCGCACGTAGCCGTCGCGTTCGAGCCGCGCCAGCGCCACCAGCGTCGCCGTGAACCCGAGGCGGGCGGCGCCCGCGACCGCGTCGGCCGTCGCTGCGCCCGACTCGACCGCCGCCAGGGCCTGCACCCCCTCCTCCGTCAGCGGCGGCCCGCTCGGCGGCGCGATCGAGGCACCCGGGCCGAGGAGCTGGTCGAGGACGTCGCGGGCATCGCGGATCACCGCCGCCCCGTCGGCCAGCAGCCGGTTCGTTCCGCTCGACCGCCACGAGTTGACAGGGCCGGGGACAGCGCCCACTGTGCGGCCGGCTTCGACCGCCATCTCGGCGGTGATCAGCGATCCCGACCGCTCCGCCGCCTCGACGACGACGGTGACGCCGGCGAAGGCGGCCATCAGGCGGTTCCGGGCCGGGAACATCCAGCGGAAGGTCGGCGTCCCGGCGGGCAGCTCGGAGACCACCGCGCCGTTGCCGCGGATCCGCCCGTAGAGGCCGCGGGCCGACCGCGGGTAGGCCCGCTCCGCGCCCGGCCCGAGCACCGCGACGGTCGGGCCGCCGCCGGCCAGCGCTCCCTCGTGAGCGGCGCTGTCGATTCCCATCGCCATCCCGCTGACGACGACGATCCCGGCCGCGGCGAGGGTCCGCCCGAGCTCGAAGGCGACCTCGCGGCCGTAGGCGCCGGCGCGACGGGCGCCGACGATCGTCACGGCACGCTCCGGGTCGAGCGCCGTGATCAGCTCCCGGTCTCCGGTCCCCCAGAGCGCCCGCGGCCCGGCCGGACCGAGCGCCGCCTGCCCGGGCGGCAGACCGGCACGGTGCGTGCAGGTGGACCAGCCGCCGGGCCATGCCCCGCCCTCCTCCGCCCTCCGCGCCGCCGCCGCGGCTCGCTGCCGGTGATCGGTCGGGGCGACCGCGAGGGCGAGCGCCTCGTCGTCGAGTCCGAGTAGGTCGCGGGCACGCTCCCCCGCTCGCGCCCCGACCGACCTCTCGACGTGGGCGGCGAGATCGCCGAGCAGATACCCGCGGCGCAGGCAGTCGGCACAGGCCCCGCTCACGTGGAGTCCCGCCGGCGCAGCGAGAGCGCCTCGTCGACGTGGTCGATGCCGACCTTCGCGGACCCGGCGAGGTCGGCGCAGGTCCGGGCGACCTTGATCACCCTGGCCCAGCCGCGGCCGCTGAGACCGAGCTCGCGATGCCCGGCGATCAGGACGGAGCGGGCCGGACCGTCGAGCCCGGCGACGCCCTCGGCGATCTCGCGATCGCTCATCGTCGCGTTCGAGCGTCCCTCGCCGAGCCGGTCGCGCTGCACCTCGCGAGCGTCGAGGACCCGCGCGGCGACCGTCTCGGAGCTCTCTCCGGGGTCGCCGTCGAGCTCGTCTGCGGCCGGCTGCTCGACGGCGAGCGCGATGTCGACGCGGTCGGCGAGAGCACCGCTCAGCCGCGCCGAGTACGCGCGGGCGCGATCGGCCGTGCAGCTGCAGCGGGCGGAGTCCTCGCCATGGCCGCACGGGCACGGGTTCGCCGCCGCGAGGAGCTGAAAGCGGGCCGGGAACGTCAGCGCCGCCCGGGCCCGGGCGATGGTCACGACGCCGTCCTCGAGCGGCTGGCGGAGCGCCTCGAGGCTCGAGCGCCCGAACTCGCCGAGCTCGTCGAGAAAGAGCACGCCGCGATGGGCGAGGGTGATCTCCCCCGGCCGCGGCGGACTGCCGCCGCCGACCAGGCCGGCCGCCGAGATCGTGTGATGAGGTGCTCGAAACGGGCGCGGCGCCAGCGATCCGTCGGCGCACGGCCGTCCCGCAACGCTGGCGATCTTCGTCACCTCGATCGCCTCGCGCCGCGAGAGCGGCGGCAGGATCGACGGCAGCCTCCGCGCGGCGAGCGACTTGCCGGCCCCGGGCGGGCCGATCACGAGCGCGGCATGCCCGCCGGCCGCAGCCACCTCGAGCCCGCGCCTCAGCCCCGCCTGTCCCTTCAGGTCGGCGAGATCCGGCAGCCTCGGCGCCGGCGATCCAGCCGCAGGCGGATCGGCGACCGCAGGGATCTCTCCCGCCGCGATCGCCCGCAGGTCCGAGAGCGCTCCGACCGCGATGACGTCGAGGCCCTCGACGAGGCGCGCCTCGGCGGCGTTTCCTGCGGCGACCACGAACCGGTCGGCCTGCTCCCGCTCGGCCCGCTCGGCCATCGCCAGCACTCCCGGCAGGGGACGTATCGCCCCATCGAGCGCGAGCTCGCCGGCGAGCCAGCGGTCCGCGAGAGCAACGGCCGGGAGTTGCCCCGAGGCGGCCAGGATCGCTGCCGCGATCGCGAGGTCGAAGCCGGGCCCGGCCTTGCGGAGGTCGGCCGGCGCGAGATTCGCGGTGATCCGCTGCAGCGGGAACTCGAAGCCTGAGTTGACGAGCGCCGCGCGGACGCGCTCCCGCGACTCGCGGACGGCCGCATCGGGGAGGCCGACGATCGAGAACATCGGCAGGCCGCGGTTGATGTCGATCTCGACGTCGACCGGCACCGCCTCGACTCCTGCGATCGCAAATGTCCGGGTCCGGGCCAGCACCGCCGCGACGCTAGGCGGCCCGGCGATACGCGTGGTGTTGCGAATGCGCCGCTTCCGCGCGAGAGGGCGCCGACTTCGGTGCTTTCCCGCGTGCGTCACCGAATCGTCACGCTTGCGGCGCACTCCGGCACGCCGGATGTCCCATTGGGCACGCGCCTGCCGTCACCCTCGGGACATGCGACACCGAGGAGCGGGGCGATGACGAAAGCAAGGCTGCGAACCGGCCGGATCGGTGAGGACCTCGCCTGCCGGCGGCTCGAGCGCGACGGACTCGTGATCGTCGCCCGCAACTCGCGAACCCGCTTCGGGGAGATCGATGCGATCGCGATCGACGGCGAGACGCTCGTCTTCGTCGAGGTGAAGACGATGCGCGCCGGCGGCCTCCGCGGGCCCGAGCAGCCCGCCCATGCCGTCGGCCGACGCAAGCAGATGCAGGTCCGCCGCCTCGCGCGCGCCTGGTTGGCCGAGAACCTCCCGCCCCGCTACCGCTCGATCCGCTTCGACGTGGTCGGGGTCAGGCTCGACGCCGGCGGCGGCTCCGTCGTCGAGCACCTCCCGGGAGCGTTCTGAGTCAGTCCCCGAGGAGGCCGACCTGACGGAGGATCGAGACCGAGTCCGAGTAGACGTCCTTGCGGGCGATCAGACCATCGGCGAACGGGATCACGTCCATCCCCACCCACTCGATCTGCTTGCCGGTCGGCGGCGCGACGATCTCGCCGCGACGCATCTCGTTGCTGTGGGTCGCGGTCGCCGTCCACTCCTGGACCACGAGGTCGTCGCGGACGTAGAGCCGTCGCCCGGCGAATCGCAGGTCCGGCCAGGCGTCGAAGATCCCGCCGATGTGGTCGCGAACCTCCTCCCCCTCGGCCCGCTCGCCGGCCGTGTGGTTCTCGAAGACCATGCCCGGCGCGTGCATCGCCATGATCGCGTCGAGGTCGTGGTCGTTCCAAGCGTCGTTGTAACGACCGATCGTCTCGGTCAGGTCAACGCTCATCGGCTGCCTCCTCGTTGCTCAGGCCGAGCCTAGCTCCAGCTGGTGGTAGGCGGTGGAGGCGAACGAGCGCCGGTGCAGGGAGCAGATCCCGTTCCGCACGATCGCGTCGCGGTGCTGGGGTGAGGAGTAGCCGACGTTCGTCTCGAAGTCCCAGCCCGGGTAGCGGCCGGCGGCCTGGCGCATGTAGCGGTCGCGGGTGACCTTGGCGACGACCGACGCGGCGGCGATCGCGGCGCTCCGCGAGTCGCCCTCGACGACCGCTTCGTGCTCGACGCGGCAACGCGAGCCGAGTCGGAAGCCGTCGCTGAGGCAGACGGCGTCCGGGACCGCAACCCGGCCGAGCATGTCGGCGAGGGCGTTCAGGTTCGTGACGTGGAGGCCGCGAGAATCGATGCCGCCGGGACAGCGGGCCGTGACCGCGACCCGGCTCGCCGCGGCAAGGACCGCCGGGTAGAGCCGCTCGCGCTCCTCCTCGGTCTTCCGCTTCGAGTCGTCGAGGCCCGCGAGCGTCCTGCGGACCTCGGTCGTCAGACAGCGATAGTCGAGGAGAACGGCCGCGGCGACGAGCGGTCCGGCGAGCGACCCGCGACCGGCCTCGTCGGCGCCGGCGACGAAGCGGCGGCCGAACTGCTGGTCGAAGCGGAACAGCCACGTGGTCCGGCGGCCGTCCGGGCGCCGCGATCGGCGCCGCTTCGGCTTCGCCTCCGCCGGCCCTGCGTCCGGCATCTGCTCAGAGGATTCCGATTCGGTCGAGGGGCCAGTAGGTGAAGAAGGCCTTGCCGATGATCCAGTCCTTGGGAACCGGTCCCCAGAATCTGCTGTCATCGCTGGCTCCACGGTTGTCGCCCATCATGAAGTAGTGATCGGGCGGGATCGTGATCTCCTTCGGAAGGTTGCACCCGCGGGTCCCCCCGCACGGCTTGATGAAGTCGTCCGGGATCGGCTCGCCGTTGACGATCGCGTGACCGTCCCTGATGGTCAGCGTGTCACCGGGGGTGGCGACCACGCGCTTGATGAAGTTCGTGTCGGCGGGTTCGTCGACCGGCTCCGGGCAGGGCTCCCCGGGGGGAAGCGGCTGCAGCCCGCAGGTCTCGGTGGTGTCGGCGCCCTTCGGCGGGTGGAAGACGACGATGTCGCCGATCTCGGGATCGCTGAAGTGGTAGCTGACCCGCTGGACGAGGACGCGCTGACCGACCTGGAGCGTCGGGATCATCGACCCGGTGGGGATCTGGTAGGGCTTGACGACGAACGCTTGGATCACGAGGGCCAGGCCGATCGCGAAGGCGACG
>Ga0207708_10001541_pt1 | contig 17185 bp, 20 predicted proteins | sample KBSK5101metaG_FD_184340 | JGI IMG/M metagenome (GOLD analysis project Ga0207708, IMG submission 184340) | Corn, switchgrass and miscanthus rhizosphere microbial communities from Kellogg Biological Station, Michigan, USA - KBS K5-10-1 metaG... | ecosystem: Host-associated > Plants > Roots >...
TGCAAGCGAAGGACAGCGCCGGTCGAGGCGGGTTCCGCGCCGCCTGGAACACATTTCATGGCAACGTACGGGGCGACGGAGGACGACGATGGACGCCAATGCACTGCGTGCGCTGCAGGCGCCGCTCAAGGAACGCTACAAGCAGGATCCGACCGCCGCGCTGGTGACGCTGAAAGCGCAGGGCTCGGTCGACGACGCGCAGGTCGCCTGCAAGGTCGAGACGGGCAAGGCGCTGGCGATCGCCGGGCTGCATCCGGCCACGGGTGGGACCGGCGCGGAGATCTGCTCGGGCGACATGCTGCTGGAGGCGCTGGTGGCGTGCGCGGGCGTGACGCTGAAGGCGGTGGCGACCGCGCTGGAGATCCCGTTGCGCGCCGGCACGGTGCGCGCCGAGGGCGACCTCGACTTCCGCGGCACGCTGGGCGTCGATCGCGAGGCGCCGGTCGGGTTCCGGGCGATCCGCCTGGCGATCGAGCTGGATACGGACGCGCCCCAGGAGAAGCTCGACAAGCTGCTGAAGTTGACCGAACGCTACTGCGTCGTGTTCCAGACGCTGGCCGGCCAGCCGCAGCTGAGCATGCAGGTCGCGCGCGGCTAGTCGACGGCTCGTTGCCTTCCGCCGTCGAATGGTCAGGCTGAACCTGACAGCCGCGCAGGGGCGGCGGGGGAGGGGCAGATGGCAATGCACGTTCACGAGTTGCATGCGGCGTCGACGCACGCGCCGCTGGTGATCCTGCCGGCGGCGGCGCTGGTCGATCTCGTCGCGGCGGTTTCGGGTGACCGCCGCAAAGCGGCGCTGGGCCGCAAGCTGTGGTGGTGGGGGGTCGGCGCGGGCGCGCTCGCCGGTGTCGCCGGTCTGGCCGCGTCCCAGGAGATCAAGGCGGAGGACGCGCGCAGCGAGGACATGATGTGGCTTCACGGCGCGGCGAACTTCGCGATCGTTCTGGGCGCCACCGGGATCGCGCTCTGGCGGACGTTCCGGCGGCCCAGCGTAACCGCCGCCGCCGTCGGTCTCGGCGCCTGCGGCGCGGCGATCTACACGGCCTATCTCGGCGGCGAGATGGTCTACGCGCACGGTGTCGGCGTTCGCAACATGCCGTGGATCGCGCCGACCGGCGTGCGCCGCAGCCCGTCCGTGCTGTCGGCCTCGGCCCCCGGCACGTTCCTGCGGGATGCCGTCCGCGGCCTCGCCTGGCTGGTGCGCCGTACGGCGCGCGTTTTCGCGGGACGGCAGCGCGTGAGCCGGGGCGCCTACGGCATCGAGAGCATCGATCGCCCGGATGCGCTGGATCAGCGGTCGCTCGACACGGGCGCGTGACGGCGCAGCAGCGCGATCGCGACGACCAGCACCAGGACGACCAGCCCCAGCAGCCCGAGCTCGATCATCGACGCGCGAAACACGTCGCTGGCGCCCGCGCTGGCCCACTGACCTTCTTTCGTCAGCGCGGCGGCCTCGAGGGTGACGACCAGGATTCGACGGATCGACGCGATGATCCCCACCACCAGGAACGGCTCGATCACCAGCATGTGCGACCGGATCGAGATGCGGACGGTGTGAAGGATCTCCACGGCGATCAGCACGATCAGCAGCCCGTTGAGGACGCGGGGGATCTCGACGGCGACTGTCCCGTGTCCGATGGCGCTCCACAGCTGCTTGGCGGCCGCGGCGAGGGCGCCCAGCGCCGTCGCGACGAGCAGCATCGCGAGGATCAGGTAGATCCCCAGCTCGACATGGCCGAAGGCGGCGCCGACGTGATGCCGGACCCTACCCTCGGCGATGCGCCCTTCGTCCATCGGCGCAACCCTGGTGTTACATCCGTCTGACGCGCAGGTAGCGGATCAGGTCCGGAAGCGCGCGTATCACCAGCGCGCCGGCGGCCAGCGTCGCGAGCGCGACCATCACGCGCGACGCGATCGATACACGCTTGTGGCTCAGGCGATTGGTTCCGTTCATCATCACGCTGTCTCCCCCACGGCGGCGACCGCCGTATCGCTGCTCTGTTCTGCGATCAATCTGATCACGGTCCGTTCGACCAGCGCCACGGCGTCGGCGACGGCGGCTTGCACCACGGGGCTCAACCCCAGGCGTTCGCCGACGAACTCCGGCTGGCAGCCGACGAGCAGCAGCGGCGGCACGACGCCGCCCAGGCCGCGCACCGCCGCGATCACGGTCGCCAGGTTCATGCCGTGCGCGTCGGCGATGCCGCCCGCGGCCTCATCCGCGATCCGCGGTTCGATGAGGCTGACGGTGCCGGGCGGATCGCCGCGGTCCACGGCGTCGATGATCAGCAACGCGGCGGGCGTGTCCAGGAGGTCGAACGCGAGGTGCAGCGCGCGCACGCCGATGTCGGCGACGACGACGCCGGCGGGTAACGGGCGGGTGGCCAGCTTCGCCGCGACCTGGACGCCGAATCCGTCGTCGCCCAGGAAGATGTTGCCGACGCCGGCGATCAGGATGCGCCGGCTCATGGCGCGGGCGCCTCGGCCGGAGCCAGGGGTTCGATCTCGTCGGGGTAGAAGTAGAGGAATCGGCGCTGCCAGCGCAGGATCTCCGAGCCCGGATCGTCGTCGAGCGTGACGGCCACGCAATCGTTGTGGTCGACGTCGCGCAGGACGGCCTCGACGGTCGCCGTCATCCCGGCGAGGAACATGTCCTGGGCGTCGCTGCGGCGGGTGCCCGGGCGCAAGCGGACGCGGCTGCCCGGTCCGACGGCTGCCCCGCCCACGCGGATCTCGACCGGCGCGGGTCGATCCGGCGGCGGAAACGACTCGACATGGTGCAGCTCGCCCGACTGGATCTTCCCGTGGAGCCGGGACATCGCCTCGGGGTCCATCCGCTCGACGCTGTCGATCAGCGCCGCCAGCCGGGGATCCGTGGCGCGCGCCTCGCGCTTTTCCTCGTCGGTCAGCGTCAGGATCCGCAACGTCAGGATCTCGTCGATCTCGCTGGCGTCGAACAGGTCGCGCGGGCTCTCGGGCGCGACGGCCGGGTGGTCGTAGAGGATGACCGGCGACGACAGCATCAGATCGCGGCGGCCCTGCGCGCCCGCGAGCACGGGGTAGGTGCCGACGTTGCGGCAGCCGGCCGCTGCGTCCGCGGCCCAGGCCGGAGGATCCAGCAGCGACACGAACGCGCCGTCCGAAACGGCGAGCAAGAGATGGCAGCCGAGCAGCGAGGCGCGCATCGCTTCGTCGCGGGGCGCTCCGGGCAGCGTCCACGCGGTGAGGTTCTCGACGCGCAGGCGCAGCTTCAGCAGCGGCCGCGGCGCAGACACCGGTTCCACGGTCAAGCGCACGGCGCCCGAGATGGACCAGCGCCGGTGCACGACCGGCCCGCGTGCGTCAGTCCCGCCCGCGATCAGGAACGACACAACTTGCTCGTCGCGCGCCTCGGCGCCCGAAAGCGCGAAACGAAAGTCGACCTCTTGAATGTCGCCCTCGTCCCAGGGCGGCGTCGCATCGCTCCCCTCGCGCCGGCGCAGCTGCAGAAAGCGGCAGCAGCCGGTGAGGCGGGCCGTGAACAAAGCAGGTTCGATCAGACACTGCGTCTCCTGCCACCAGCGATCGTTGTGCGCGGCGCCCTCGCTCCACGCGCGCGGCGCCACCACGCCGAACTGCCAGCGCATCTGGTTCTTGGGCGCGGACGCGCGGTACGGATACAGCGCGTATCCTTCGAACAGGACCGCGTCCGCCACGGCGCGCACGTCGTCGAACATCAGCCGATGTCCTCCGCGACCAGCGCCCGGGCGCGCCCGCGCACCTCGCCGAAGAAAGATTCGATTCGCCGCCAGACCAGATCGCCGCCGTTGATCCCCTGCCAGTGCCGGCGCACCTCGCCGACCAGGCGGTAGCAGTCGTCGATCGGCACCAGGAAGGTCTCAAGCCGCGAGGCGCGCCGCCCGTAGACCAGCAGCGCCTCGACGTCGGGGGCGATCTCCGCGACCAGACGGGTGGCGGCCCCGACGTCCCGCAACGCATCGGCGGGCAGCTCGGCTTCGGCGGCGCCGCCCGGGCTGGGGTACAGCGCGACCCAGCGCGCGAGGCGCGAGTTGAAGAAGACGAACGCGAGACGGACGGGAACCGCGAGCGCCGCCCACTGTGCGTCGTCCATCTGGAAGTTGGGATCGACCAGGACGCGCTTCGGAACGACGCGGTAGCGGGCGACCGGCGCCGTCCCCTCCTGGGCGAACAACGTCGCGCAGGTCGAACACGAACAGAGGAGCGCGCGCTTCTCGAGATCGATCAGGTGTTCGTGCTGTTCGTCGTCGATCGCTTGCCGGCAGACGCCGCAGTGTTCTTGCGGCGGCGCGACGGCGCGCCACGCGCGCACGAATGGTTCCAGCTTGGCGAGCGCGTTCATGGCCCCGACCCGTCGGATCGTGCGCGGCTGCGCGCGAGATCGATCTGCACGAGGGTTTCTGCCGGGCCGGGCGCCGCGGGCGCGGGCGCGGGGCCTGGATCGAGCTCGCGTGCCGCGTCGGGGTCCGGATGCAGGCCGTGCAGCACCAGCAGGCTCGACAGCAGAGGATCGGCGCGCAGGCGCGCCTGCGTCGCTTCGTCCAGGCGGCCGTCGGCGCCGCCGACCATGTTCAAGATCCGCAACAAGCTGGCCAGACCCGTTCCGTAAAGGTGCAGCAGGCGGCCAACCAGCTCCTCGACCCGCTGCTTCACGGGCGCGCCGCCGACGACGGCCAGATCGTCGATCAGGTTCGCGATGCGGTCGCCTTCGCGGCGGAGCTCTTCGTCTCCCGCGCCGTCGCGGTGATCGTTGTCGCCGGTGAAGTCGTGATTCGTGGTCATGCCGGCGTCATCGCCACCTGCGAAGCCATGTAGTCGCAAAACGCAGGCAGGCCGATGCCCTTCTTGGTGGAGACCTGGAACACGCGCAGCGTCGGGTTGACGCGCCGGATGTTGCTCAGGCATTCGTCGACGTCGAAGTCGAGGTGCGGGAGCAAGTCGACCTTCGACAGGATCGCGATCCCGGCGGCGCGGAACATGTGCGGATACTTGAGCGGCTTGTCCTCGCCCTCGGTCACCGACAGGATCACCGCCTTGGCGCGTTCGCCCAGGTCGAACAACGCCGGGCAGACCAGGTTCCCGACGTTCTCGATCAGCAGCAGCGCGCCACGCGGCGGATCCAGCGCCGTCACGGCCGCGTTCACCATCTGCGCGTCCAGGTGGCACCCGGTGCGCGTGTTGATCTGGACGACCGGCGCGCCCGTCGAACGGATGCGGTCGGCGTCGCGCGCCGTCTCCTGATCGCCCTCGATGACCGCCAGCGGGAAGCGCCCGCCGACCTGCTTGATCAGCGCCTCCAGCAGCGTCGTCTTGCCCGCCCCCGGCGCGCTGGTGAAGTTGAACGCCGCGATCCGCCGCGCACCGAACAGCGCCCGGTTGCGCGCCGCCACCCGATCGTTCTTCGCCAGCACATCCTGCTCGAGTGTGACGATCCGATAATCTCCTTCATAGCCGTGGGCGTGCTCGTGCTCGTGCTCGTGCTCGTGAACGTGTCCCGTTCCGTCGCCGTGCTCGTGCACGTGCTCCGTTGTCCCGCACCCACAGGTCGCGCACATCACTGCACCTCCACTTCGACCTGAGTGATGCGCAGCTCCTGCCCCGACATCAGCTCCACCTCGATGCACCCGCACGCGCAGGTGTCCACGAAGCTGTTCATCGTGAGCTCGGCGCCGCATTCGCGGCAGCGGCCGCGTGCCGGGATCTCGTCGATCTGCAGGGCAGCGCCCTCCAGCGTGGTTCCGCGCGCGCACGCCTCGAAGCAGAACTGCAGCGCCTGCGGAACGACGCCGGCCAGCCGCCCGACCTGCAATCGCACGCGCGCCACGCGTGCCACGCCGACGGCCTCAGCAACGGCGGCGACCATGCTTTCGGTGATCGCGAGCTCGTGCATGGCGACAAAACTAGGTCGCTCGCCAGGGTGGTCAATCGACGTAGGTCATTTACGGATCAGCCCTTAGGTGCCGGATCGCGGTTGCGAACTCATGGTCAGGTTGCATGCCTCCCGTTACCGATGCCGCACCCCGAGTTCGGCGTGGGGTGCACGTCAGCGGCACCGTCCAGGGCGTCGGCTTTCGCCCCGCGATCTGCCGCTTCGCGATGCGCCTGTCGCTGACCGGCTTCGTGCGGAACGACGACGACGGCGTCGACATCGAGATCGAAGGCAGCGCCGACGCGATCGCGCGCTTTGTCGCCGAGCTGCACAGCATCGCGCCGCCCATCGCCCGCATCGAATCGGTCGAGAGCACGCCGCTGGCGCCGGTGGGCGAGCGCGAATTCCGCATCGTCCCCAGCGCGCACCTCGGCGCGCAGGCGCATGCGTCGATTCCCGCAGATCTGGCCCCGTGCGACGCGTGCATCGCGGAGCTCTACGACGCGAACGATCGCCGCTACCGCTATCCGTTCATCAACTGCACGTCATGCGGACCGCGTTTCACGATCGTGCGCGCGGTGCCGTACGACCGCCAGTCGACGACGATGTCTTCGTTCGCGCTGTGTCCCGAATGCCGGCGTGAATACGACGATCCGACCGACCGCCGGTTTCATGCCGAGCCGAACGCCTGTCCCGCGTGCGGCCCGCAGCTGGCGTTCGTGGCGCGCGGCGCGCCGCCGGCCCTGGGGGAGGCGGCGCTTGCCCGGGCCGTTCGTCTCCTGCGTCGAGGCCGGATCGTCGCGGTCAAGGGCGCGGGCGGTTTCTTGCTGGCGGTCGACGCGACCAACGCCGGCGCGGTGGCCGATCTGCGGGCGCGCAAGCAGCGTCCCGACAGACCCCTGGCGGTGATGGCGCGTTCGCTCGCCGACCTGCAGCGCATCGTGCACGTCGACGCGGACGAGGAGCGCGCGCTGACGTCGCCCTCCCGGCCGATCGTGCTCGCGCGGGCGCGCCGCGGCGGGCCGATCGCCGTGAACGTCGCGCCCTGGCTGCAGGAGCTGGGCGTGTTCCTTCCGTCGACGCCGCTGCAGCACCTGCTGTTCACCGACGGTCCGCGCTACCTGGTGATGACCAGCGGCAACCTGTCCGAGGAGCCGATCGCCTGCGACAACACCGAGGCGCAGCGGCGGCTCGCGGGCGTGGCCGACGCCTTCCTGGTCCACGATCGCGACATTCACGCGCGCGCCGACGATTCGGTGGTGCGTGTGGTGGCGGGCCGCGCGCGGGTCATGCGCCGCGCGCGCGGCTTCGTTCCCGACGCCGTGACGTTGCCCAACGACGGGCCGTGCGTGCTGGCCGTGGGCGGCGAGCTGAAAGCGACCGTGTGCGTGACGCGCGGCCGACAGGCGATCCTGTCGCAACACATCGGCGATCTCGCCGACGCCGACGGCTTCGCATTCTTCGAGGAGGCGGTGGCGCGGCTGGAGGCGCTCGCGGGGAGCAAGCCGGAGTTCATCGCCCACGATCTTCACCCCGACTACCGTTCGACGCGCTGGGCGCGCGACGCCCGGTTGCCGTGCATCGCCGTTCAGCATCATCACGCGCACGTCGCGGCCTGCCTGGCCGAGCACGGCCGCACCGAAGCGGTCCTGGGCGTGGCGTTCGACGGCACCGGGCTGGGCACCGACGGGACGCTATGGGGCAGCGAATTCCTGGTCGCCGACCTGAGCACCTTTCGTCGTGTCGCTCATCTGCGTCCGCTGGCGTTGCTGGGCGGCGAAGCGGCGGTGAAGGCGCCGTGGCGCGTTGCCGTCGCCGCGCTGCTGGATGCCGGCGAGGGTCTCGATCTCCTCCAGCACATCGCGCCCCAGCGCCTGCGCGCGCTGGAATGGCTGTGGGCGCGGCCGCGCCTGTCGCCCCGCGCCTCCGGGGCGGGACGCTGGTTCGACGCGATCGCGGCGCTGTGCGGGATTCGCCAGGAGGTCAGCTACGACGGTCAGGCGGCCATCGAGCTGGAGGCGGCCGCCGCCCCGGGCAACGGGCACGAGGCCTACGAGTTCGGTTTCTCCTACGAAGAGGAGGCGCCGCTGCAGGTCGACCTGCGCCCGACGGTGCGCGCGATCGCCGCCGACCTGCGCGCGAACGTCGGCGCCGCGGTGGTCGCCGCCCGGTTCCATCGGACGCTGGCGCGCGCCATCGCGGCCACCTGCGGTTACGCCCGCGAGGGCGGCGCGCCCGGCACCGTGGCGCTGTCGGGCGGCTGCTTTCAGAATCGCCTGCTCGCCGAGCTGGCGACGGCGGAGCTGGAGGCGGTGGGCTTCGAGGTGCTGCGGCACGAACGGGTTCCGTGCAACGACGGCGGCCTGGCGCTGGGGCAGGCGGCGGTCGCGTCGTTCCGTCTCGCGACCGGGCAGGACGGGGGGACGCCATGTGCCTAGGAATTCCCGGCGAGGTGACCGCGCTCAGCGAGCGCGACGGCCTGCCGTACGCCAGCGTGCGCTTCGGCGGCGTGACGCGCGACGTGTGTCTGGCCTGCCAGCCCGACGTCGCGCCGGGCGATTTCGTCCTGGTCCACGTCGGGCTCGCGATCGCCAAGATCGATCGCGAGCAGGCCGCGAGCGCCTGGCGCGTCCTGGAACAGATCGGCGCGACCGCCGAGGTGGCGCTACCGCCCGAGTCGAGCGAGGAGCCGGAGCCGTGAAGTACCTGGAGGAATATCGCGATCCGGAGGTGGCGGCGGGCCTGCTGCGCGAGATCCGGCGGGTCGTGCGCAGCCCGTGGGTGATCATGGAGGTCTGCGGCGGGCAGACGCACTCGATCGTCCGCTACGGCATCGACCGCATGCTGCCCGAGGAGATCGAGCTGGTGCACGGCCCCGGCTGCCCGGTGTGCGTGACCGCGCTGGAGACGATCGATCGCGCGCACGCGATCGCCGCGCGTCCCGACGTCATCTTCACGTCGTTCGGCGACATGCTGCGGGTCCCGGGGTCGCACGGCGACTTGCTGTCGCTGCGCGGGCGCGGCGCGGACGTCCGGGTCGTGTATTCGCCGCTGGACGCCGTGGGCATCGCCCGCCAGAACCCCGACAAGAGCGTCGTCTTCCTGGGGATCGGGTTCGAGACCACCGCGCCCGCAAACGCGATGGCCCTGGTGCAGGCGCGGCGCCTGCGCGTGCCGAACTTCTCGATGCTGCTGTCGCACGTGCTGGTGCCGCCGTCGATCGCGGCCATCCTGCAGACGCGCGGCAACCGCGTGCAGGCGTTCCTGGGACCGGGTCACGTCTGCGCCGTGGTCGGCTACCGCGAGTACGAGGCGATCGCCGCCCGCTACGGCGTCCCCATCGTCATCACCGGCTTCGAACCCGTCGATCTGCTGGAAGGGATCTTGATGGCGGTGCGCCAGCTGGAGGCGGGGCAGGCGGTGGTCGAGAACCAGTACACGCGGACAGTCACGCGCGACGGCAACTACATCGCCCGGGAGATCATCCACGAGGTCTTCGAGGTGACGGACCGCAAATGGCGCGGCATCGGCGCCATCCCCAAGTCCGGTTACAAGATCAGCTACGAGTACCGCGACTACGACGCCGATCGGCTGTTCGCGGTCGACGAGATCGCCACCGAGGAACCGGCGGCCTGCATCAGCGGGATGGTGCTGCGCGGCTTGAAGAAGCCGTGCGACTGCCCGGCCTTCGGCACGACCTGCACGCCGCGGACGCCGCTGGGCGCGACGATGGTGTCCGCCGAGGGTGCGTGCGCCGCCTACTACCAGTACGGGCGGTCCGTCCCCGAGGAGGCCGCGGAATGATCGACGTCGCGCTGGAAGGGATCCTGCGCAAGGCGCAAGAGAGCGCGGCGCTGAAGGTCGCGTTCGTTGAAGCCCAGGCCGCCAGGATCGCGGCCTGCGTTCGCGCGCTGGCCGACTGCTTCGGCCGCGGCGGGCGGCTGCTGGTGATGGGCAACGGCGGCTCGGCCTGCGATGCGCAGCACGTCGCGGTCGAGTTCCAGCACCCGATCGTCGAGAAGCGGCGCGCGCTGCCCGCGCTGGCGCTGACCGCCGACGCGGCGCTGCTCACCGCGGTCGGCAACGACGCCGACTTCTCGCAGGTGTTCGTCCAGCAGATCGATCTGCTGGCACGCGCCGAGGACGCGGTGCTGGGCATCTCGACGTCGGGCGCGTCCGCGAACGTGAACCGCGGCTTGCGGCGCGCGCGCGAGCGCGGCGCGCTGACGATCGGGTTCACGGGGCGCGACGGCGGGGCGATGGTCGATCTGTGCCAGTTCTGCTTCGTGGTTCCGAGCTGGTCGATTCATCGCATCCAGGAGACGCACACCCTGCTGCTGCACCTGCTGTGGGATCAGGTGCACGTCGCGCTGGGAGAAGACGATGTCCTCTGAGCCGTTGGCGTTCGAGCTGTCGTGTCCGGCGCCCAAACCGGAGACCGAGCGCGTGCTGCTGGCCCACGGCAGCGGCGGCCTGCTGACGTCGCAGCTGATCGAACAGATGGTGGTGCCGGCCTTGCGCAACCCGGCGCTGGAGGTGCTGGACGACCAGGCGGTGCTGGCGATGTCGCCGTCCGTCGCGGGCGGCGGCGCGCGCATCGCCTTCACGACCGATTCGTACGTGGTGACGCCGCTGTTCTTCCCCGGCGGCGACATCGGCGAGCTGGCCGTCAACGGCACCATCAACGACCTGGCGATGGGCGGCGCGCGGCCGCTGGCGCTGTCGCTGGCCTTCATTCTGGAAGAGGGGCTGCCGCTGGACGAGCTCCGGCGCGTGATCACGTCGGTCGGCTCGGCGGCCGCGCGGGCGGGCGTACCGATCGTCACCGGCGACACGAAGGTGGTCGGGCGCGGCGCGGGCGACAAGATCTTCATCAACACGTCCGGCATCGGCGTCGTGCCGCCCGGTGTCGACCTCTCATCGCAGCGCGTGCGCCCGGGCGACGCGATCCTGTTATCGGGCACCATCGGCGATCACGGCGCCACCATCCTGGCCGCGCGCGAGGGCCTGCAGCTGGGCGGCGATCTGCGCAGCGACACCGCCGCCCTGCACGAGCTGGCCGCCGTCGTGATCGAGGCCTGTCCGGACGCACACGCCATGCGCGATCCCACCCGCGGCGGGCTGGCGGCGGTGCTGGTCGAGATCGCGTCGCGCCGCAAGCTGGGCATCGTCGTCGACGAGCGGGTGATCCCCGTCAGCGATCCGGTGCGCGGCGCGTGCGAGCTCTACGGCCTGGATCCGATGCTGCTCGCGAACGAGGGCAAGCTGGTCGCCTTCGTGCCGGCGGCGGACGCCGACGCCGTGCTGGCGCGCATGCGCTCTCACCCGCTGGGGCGGGACGCGGTCGCGATCGGGCACGTGAGCGACGACGGGTCGGGACGGGTGTCGGTGCGGACGCCGCTGGGAAGCCGGAGGATTCTCGATCTTCCCTACGCGGAGCCCCTGCCCAGGATTTGCTGACGACGAAGCAGGAGACAGGAGAAAGGACCCGGACATGGCGACAGACGAAAAAGGGGTGAAGGAGCTGCACATCCTCTGGATCTCGGAGGGGATGAGCTGCGACGGGGACACGGTGTCGATCACCGCCGCGACGCAGCCGAGCATCGAGGACATCGTGCTCGGTGTGATCCCCGGGATCCCCAAGGTGCACCTGCACAACAAGGTGCTCGCCTACGAGACCGGCGAGGATTTCCTGGCGGCGTTCCGCCAGGCGGCGCGCGGCGAGCTGGAGCCGTTCGTGCTGGTGATCGAGGGATCGATCCCCAACGAGAAGATCAACGGCGACGGTTTCTGGAGCGCGTTCGGCAACGACCTGACCACCGGCCAGCCCAAGACGCTGGATCGCTGGATCGACGAGCTGGCGCCGAAGGCGCTGGCGGTGATGGCGTGCGGCACCTGCGCGACCTACGGCGGCATCCACGCGATGGCGGGCAACCCCACCGGCGCGATGGGTCTGGCCGACTACCTGGGCCGCGACTTCCGCTCGAAGGCGGGCCTGCCGATCATCAACGTCCCGGGCTGCCCGGTGCAGCCGGACAACTTCATGGAGGCGCTGCTGTGGCTGCTGCAGCAGGCGGCGGGCGAGGCGCCGATGATCCCGCTCGACGATCAGTTCCGCCCCACCTGGCTGTTCGGCAAGACCGTTCACGAGGGCTGCAGCCGCGCCGGCTACTACGAGCAGGCCGACTTCGCGCAGGACTACAACTCGCCCAAGTGCATCGTGCGGGCGGGGTGCTGGGGCCCGGTCGTCAACTGCAACGTCCCGCAGCGCGGCTGGATGGCCGGCATCGGCGGCTGTCCCAACGTCGGCGGCATCTGCATCGCCTGCACGATGCCGGGCTTCCCCGACAAGTTCATGCCGTTCATGGATGAACCGCCGGGCGCGGCGGTGTCGTCGGCGCTGATCAAGCCCTACGGCAAGTTGATCCGCGGGCTGCGTTCGATCACGAACGCGACCGCGAACAAGGAACCCGAATGGCACCACAACGGTCCGGTGCTGACCACCGGCTACGACCCGCACTGGCGGGTGTGAAGCATAAGGAGAACCGCCATGAGCACCGTATCGGAGCAGGACATTCAAGCCGGCAAGGGGACGCGCCTGGTCGAGATGGCGTGGGATCCCATCACGCGCATCATCGGCAACCTGGGCATCTACACGAAGATCGACTTCGCCAACCGCAAGGTCGTCGAGTGCAAGAGCACGTCGTCGATGTTCCGCGGCTACAGCGTGTTCATGCGCGGCAAGGATCCGCGCGACGCGCACTTCATCACCAGCCGCATCTGCGGCATCTGCGGTGACAACCACGCCACTTGTTCGGTCTACGCGCAGAACATGGCGTACGGGATCAAGACGCCGATCCTCGGCGAGATGATCTTCAACCTGGGCGAAGCGGCCGAGTACATGTTCGACCACGCCATCTTCCAGGACAACCTGGTGTTCGTGGACTTCTGCGAGCGGATGGTGAAGGAGACGAATCCGGGGCTGCTCGCGCGCGCCGAGAAGACGGAGGCGAAGCACGCGGACATCCACGGCTACCGGACGATCGCGGACATCATGCGGTCGCTGAACCCGTTCCAGGGCGCGATCTACCGCGAGGCGCTGCAGATGAGCCGCCTGACGCGCGAGATGTTCTGCCTGATGGAAGGCCGCCACGTGCACCCGTCGACGCTGTATCCGGGCGGGGTGGGGACGGTGCCGACGCCCCAGCTGTTCACCGACTACCTGGTGCGCCTGATGAAGTTCATCGACTTCGCGAAGAAGCTGGTGCCGCTGAACGACGACATCTTCGACTTCTTCTACGAGGCGCTGCCCGGCTACGAGATGGTCGGCAACCGGCGCATCCTGCTGGGCTGCTGGGGCGCGTTCCAGAACCCCGAGGTCGTCGACTACAGCTACGCGCGGATGACCGACTGGGGGCGGGCCATGTACGTCACGCCGGGCGTCGTCGTCGACGGCGAGCTGGTGACGACGGACCTCACCGAGATCAACCTCGGGATCCGGATCCTGCTCGGCAACTCGTACTACGAGGACTGGCAGAACGAGGAGATGTTCGTGTCGCACGATCCGCTGGGGAACGAGGTGGACAAGCGCCATCCCTGGAACCAGACGACGATCCCGAAGCCGCAGAAGCGCAACCTGCCGGAGGGTCCGTACAGCTGGGTGATGAGCCCGCGCTGGTACAACAAGCGCACCGGCGAGTTCCTGCCGCTGGACACGGGCGGCGGTCCGCTGGCGCGGCTGTGGGCGACGGCGCTGGCCGGGCTGGTCGACACGCCCTACGTGAAGTCGACGGGCAAGAGCGTGACGATCACGCTGCCCCGCACGGCCAGTTCGGGCGAGATGCAGCTGGAGTGGAAGGTGCCGAAGTGGGCGAACACGATCGAGCGCGATCGCGCGCGCGCGTACTTCATCGCCTACGCCGCCGGCATGGCGATGAAGTTCGTCGAGGACGCGCTCAAGCGCTTGCGCGGCGGCGACGTCCGCGTGTTCCAGGACTTCGACGTGCCCAAGGAGGCGATCGGCTGTGGCTTCCACGAAGCCGTGCGCGGCGTGCTGTCGCACCATCTGGTGATCCGCGACCGCAAGATCGCGAACTACCATCCGTACCCGCCCACGCCATGGAACGCGAGCCCGCGCGACCACATGGGCCAGCCGGGTCCTTACGAGGATGCGGTGCAGGGCCTGCCGATCTTCGAGGAGAACGGCCAGGAAAACTTCAAGGGCATCGACATCATGCGCACGGTGCGCAGCTTCGATCCCTGTCTGCCGTGCGGCGTTCACATGTACGTCGGCGACGGCAAGGTGATCGAGCAGCATCACTCGCCCATGCTCGGGTTCGGCAAGTAAGCGATCGGGAGGAGGACCGCCATGTTCGGGTTCAAGCGCAACGGGAAGAGCAAGGAGAAGGTCGTCGCCAACGTGCGCGTCGGCAAACCTCAGGTGAAGCCGACCGCGTCCGCGCACACGGCGGGCGTCAAGCGCGGCAACGCGCGCGGCAACTCGGAGAAGGAAGCGGGGATCAAGACGGCGCCCGACCGTCTGAGCGCGAAGGCGACCGCGCGCCGATCGACCGGTATCAACGCGGAGGCGCGCAACCCGATCGATCCGAGAATGCCGAACCTGCCGCCCGCATGAGCCGGGGATGATCGGCGAAGTGGCGGGCGACCCGCTGATCGGGATCGCGCTCGGCCTCGGCCTGGGCGCGCGCCACGCGTTCGAGCCCGACCACCTGGCCGCCGTGTCCGTTCTGGCGGCGGACGGTCCGAGTCCGAAGCGCGGCGCGCTGATCGGCGCGCTGTGGGGCACGGGCCATACGCTCGCGCTGCTCGCCTGCGCGCTGGCGGTGGCGGCCGCGGCGGCGCAGATCCCACCGCGCCTCACCGACGTGTTCGAGATCTGCGTCGCGGCCATGCTGGTCGTCCTCGGCGCACGCGCCATCTATCGCGCGCGCCCCGCGCGGCACCTTCACGTCGTGCGCCATCCGCGGGCGATACGCCCGCTGATCGTGGGCGCCGTTCACGGGCTGGCGGGCAGCGGCGCGCTGACGGCGCTCGTGATGACACACCTGCCCAGCACGGGTGCGCGGCTGTCCTTCATGCTGCTGTTCGGCCTCGGTTCGGTCGCCGCGATGAGCGCGATCTCGGGCGCAGCGGGCTGGCCGCTCGCCCGCCTGGCACGCCGCCCCGCCACGTCCCGGTTCGTGTTTGCCGTGGTGGGCGCCGCGTCGATGGCGCTCGGCATCGCGTGGGCGTGGCTTCCGGTGCAGCGAATTTTCCAGTAACGCGCAGGCGATCGCTCCAACGGTTCACCTTCGATCAGGACCGGGTTCCGGGGCATCCCTGGGTTCGCTGGCCGCGGTGCGTGGTTAGGCTGGGGGATGAACGGATGGGGAGGTCAGTCATGGGCGGAAAGTACTGGGGTGGAATTGCTTCTGGCATGCAGCCGCGCGTGGGGATGTTCGTTGCGCTGGCTTGCTTGGGCGCGCTGCCAACGGCGTGCGACGACGACAAGAAGGACAACGCGAACGATCCGGCGACGATCGCGCAAGGGAAGGAGACGTTCCGCAACGACACCTTCGGCGACGAGGCGTTGTGGACCGACATGCTGCAGATGCACACGGTCATCTCGACCGCTGTCAGCCCGAAGACCGCGCTGGCGGTCGGGCTGAAGGTGGACGCGGATGCGCTGCCGCCGAACATCCTGTCGACGGTCGATCTCGACAGCCCGGCCACCACGGTCGCGCTGCTCAAGCTGAACGCCGTGGTGGGAATCAAGGGTGAAGTCGTCGCGGGCGCGTCCGGCGATCAGCTGATGCGTGTCGGAATCACCTGCGCGCTCTGCCATTCGACGGTGGACGATTCGGTGATGCCCGGCATCGGGCATCGCGTGGACGGCGCGCCGAACCGGGATCTCGACCCGGGCAAGATCATCGCGCTGTCGCCCGCGGTCCCCGAGGACAAGAAGCAGATCTACAACTCGTGGGGCAAGGGGATGTACGACCCGCGCTACAACATCGACGGCATCAACGGCCCGGTGGTGATCCCGCCGGCCTACGGCCTGAAGGATTCGCCGCACGCGACCTACAGCGGCGACGGCGACATCCGCTACTGGAACAACTACGTGGCGGTCACGCAGATGGGCGGTCAGGGGACGTTCGTCGACGACCGCATCGGCGTGAACAAGACGCTGCCGGCCGGTACGGAGGATCTGGTGAAGCCGAAGCTCGACGGCCTGCGCGCCTACCAGTTCAGCCTGGGCGTTCCCGCCACGCTTCCGGTCATCGACACGGGCGGCGCTGGCGGCAACGCCGACAACGGACACAACGTGTTCAACGCGCGCTGCGCGAGCTGCCACAAGGGCGACGGGCGCACCGAGGACACGCTGCACATGCCGGCGGACAGCGGGATGGACACGACGTACGCGGACCGGAGCGCCAGCAAGAAGTACCGGACCACGCCGCTGCGCGGCCTCGCCCAGCACCCGCCGTACTTCCATGACGGAAGCGCGGCGACGCTGTCCGCGGTCGTCGACCACTACGATCAGTTCATGGCCATGGGCCTGACGGCGACCGAGAAGGCCGACCTGATCGCGTATCTCGAGTCGCTCTAGCGACGCGCGCGACGCCCGGCGCCGGTTGCGAAAAAGCGCCGCTTCTGTACCTTCGGGTGGATGCGGTTGAGCTTCGCGGTCGGCGCCGTTACCTCGCTCGCGGTCGCTTGCGGCAGCTCGGTCAAGCAGGGGGGCGAGCGCCAGGATTGCTATCCGAACGGAACCTGCAACATCGGCCTCGTCTGTCTCAGCAACACCTGCGTCAGCCTCGGTGACGGGGGCGGGGGCTCTGGCGGCGGGGGCGGGACGATGGGCGGCGGCGGAACGGGCGGCGGTGGCGGCAGCGCGGCGTGCCTCACCGCCGCGAATCACGGCGCGCTGGGCACGGCGACGGGACCGGCCGCCGTCCTGACCGACACGACTTACATCGACTGGACGCTGGCGCTGGAGGCGGGCACGCCCCGCGACGAGTTCAACATCCAGCTCTTCTCCGGCCTGGGCGTGTTCGCGAGCGGTTTCAGGACCGGCACGTTCACGCTGTCGGGTGACGATCTGAACTACGGGACCTGCGGGCTGTGCGTTCTCATCTACGAGAACATCGACGCGCAGACCGCCTATCGCGGCGTCTACCTGGCGACCAGCGGCACGGTCACGCTGACGTCGGTGTCCGGGACGCTCGCCGGCGGGGCCAGCAACCTCAAGTTCCAGCACGTCAACATCGACCAGAACACGTCCGTCAGCACGCCCGA
>Ga0207708_10001542_pt1 | contig 17184 bp, 14 predicted proteins | sample KBSK5101metaG_FD_184340 | JGI IMG/M metagenome (GOLD analysis project Ga0207708, IMG submission 184340) | Corn, switchgrass and miscanthus rhizosphere microbial communities from Kellogg Biological Station, Michigan, USA - KBS K5-10-1 metaG... | ecosystem: Host-associated > Plants > Roots >...
TGGTGTCCATTCCGCCGGAAGACAGCCCGCAGTATTGGTGACCGCCGCTGCGCGCCTGAACCTTCTTCGAATTGCCGACCGCATAGCGGATCGCATCGGTGACCACGGTCGCGGGTCCGCCTTCTTCGCGGCCGATGCTGAGATTGATCACCTTCGCGCCGTTGTCGGCGGCATAGCGAATGCCACGCGCGACCACATCGTCGGTGCCTTCAAACGGACTGCCGAAGATCTCGTCCCACAGGCCCTGGATGACTTTCACCGGCATCAGCCGCACGTTGTAAGCCATGCCCGCCGTGCCGCTGCCGTTGTTCGTGAGCTGCCCGATCGTTCCCGCGACATGCGTGCCGTGGCCGTCGAGATCGACAGGCACATTGTCGTTCCAGATGAAATCGCGCGGCGAGGCGAAGCGCGTCGACCCGCTGGCGCCAAGCTCCGGCGCCGCGGCAAACGGCACGTCGACCGGCCCGAGTGCAGGGTAGATCGGTCCGCCGGGCGTCAGGCGAAAAGAGAACCGCGAATTGAAGCGGACGGTGCCCGTTTGAAATGCCATGCCGCTATCGAGCACGGCGACGATGATGTTCGACGACGCACCCGGCTGGATGTCCCACGCGCGCTCCATGTCGATGGCGGGGAAGTTCCACTGCTGTGCGTACATCGCGTCGTTGGGCCGCGCCATGGCGTGGTTGCGATAACGCGGTTGCGCGTACTCGACGTCGGGCCGCAGGCGCATGGCGGCCGCGGCGGCCTCCGGATCGGTGTCTTGCGGGATCGCGACGACGTCGAAGTCGGCCGACGACGAACGATCCGCGATCGTGCCGGCAATCTGCGCGGTGGCGGCGCCGATCCCTGTCGGGGTCGCGCTGTCTCTGAACTTGACGACGATCGATCCACGAAGGTACGGCAGCGTGTCGCCCGAGGCGCCGCGGACGCGATCGGCCTCGCGGGCGGTACGCGCCGCGCGCGGCGGATCCTGATCGCGAAGGCCGCGATCGATCGCGGGCAGGCCGGTGTCCCGGATCATGGCCTTGCCGATCGGTGCGGGTCCCAGCTGCCCGTGTCCGATGCCGCTCCAGAACGCGACGAATAAAACTACGGCCGCGATGGTAGCGGCGCGCGGCGGTGAGGAACACACCATCGAACCATGTTAGGCCGGAACCACGCCCGTCAATTTTGAATTCTTAGAGATACGTCAGGGGATCAACGCCATGTGCCGCGGGGTCGAGCGGCGCGGTCACCGCCTTCGGCCCCGGCGTCTCCGCGGTGACTTCCCACAAATTAATCTCGTACGGCGTCTCGATCGGCTCGCCGGCAGGCGTGGCGATCAGTTTGACGCGCGGCTTGAACGGCTCGGGCGCATGCACGGCCATCACCACGGCCATCGCGCCGTCGTCGAGACGCACCAGGTTGCCCGGCGGATAGATGCCGAGCAACTGCGTGAAGCGCCGCACCAGGTTCTGATCGAACTGATGGCCGTCGTTGCGCTTCATGACTTCGAGGATGCGGTCGGACGGAAACGCCTGCTGATAGGCGCGCTGCGAACGCATCGCATCGTAGACATCGGCGATGCTGCACAGCATTGTTCCCACGTTCAAGCCATTGCGCTTCGCGCCGAAGGGGTAGCCGGTGCCATCGAGGCGCAAGTGGTGCTCGAACGCGATGATCGGCGCGACCGACGGCATCTCCGGCGTCCGGCGCAGGATCTCCGCGCCGTCGACGACGTGCATGCGCATCACCGTGAATTCGCTGTCGGTCAGCTTCTCGGGCTTGTTGAGGATCTCGGTCGGCGTCCTCACCTTGCCGATGTCATGCATCAGCGCCGCCAGGCCCAGCTCGCGAAGCGTCGTGCCCTCGATGCCGATGGCGCGGGCCTGCGACATCGTCAGGATGGAGACGTTCACCATGTGCGTGAACGTGTAGTTGTCGTAGTTCTTGAGGGCGGTCAGCGCGATCAGCGCTGTGCGGTTGGCGGAAACGGCCTGGGCGAGACCATCGACGAGGGCGCGGGCGGCCTTCGGATCCGGGCTGCCTTCGGTTTTCGCCATCTCCCACACCGAGCCGGCGACGTTGGTGGCGTCCGAGTAGAGCCGGCGAATCGTGGCGATGTCGGCGGCCGACTGTTCTTTCTTCTCTTCCGTCTGGATGCGCCCGACGCGAATGTGCGAGAGGCTGTTGAGCACGGAGAGCGGATCGGAGGGCTCGGCGCCGGGCGCGGCCTGTCCTGGGCGCCGCTCGGGATGCGCGATGGTCAGCGCCAGTGTCTGCACCTGATCGGGCGTGACGCCGCGGTCGAAGGCGATGCGCTCGATGCCGAGCGATTTCAACCGGCGGATCATCTCGCCCATCGACTCGGCGGCCTTTGGCAGCGGCATGTCGCCGACGATGATTTCCTGGCCGATGATGCCGATGGCAATCGTCTGCTGCTCGGTCAGCAGTTGCTGAAGGGCCTCGTTGAGGCTGTCGAAGGCGCGCTGCACCAGCGGATGCGACGGCGCATAGAGCTGCCCGGCGCGCAGCGCCGCGGCGAGCTTGCGCATGAAGTCGTCTGCAGTGCGGAGGCGTGCGACCGGATCCACTAGTTCGTTTCCTCTGAAGGCTTTGCTTCTTCTGAAGGCGTCGCTTCTGGAGGCATCGGTTCTTCTGAAGCCGTCGTTTCCTCTAACCCCGTCGCTTCCTGGGAAGCCTTCAATTCCTCCGGAGTCTTCAATTCCATCGCAGTCTTCGTTTCGTCCGGAGCCTTCGTTTCATCAGGAGCTGCGGTCTGGTCTTTCCTCCGCCGCGGCGCTGCCGGCTCAGCCAGTGCCGCCCTGGCGATCTTTCGCACGGCTCGTGGGCCGGTGTTGGCCGCTTCCTCGAGCGCGTACTCGGCGCCCGACGTGCCCATGCTGCGCAGCGCGCGCGCCGCGGTGGTGCGGATGCGCGCGGTGCGTCCGCTCGCCCACCATTCGCCACGATAGAGGATGTCCTTCAAGGCCGCTACCGAGCGCTCGTCGAGCGCCACCTTGCCTAGCGATTCGACGGTCTGTGTGTAGAGTCCTTCGTTCGCGCCCTTGTAGTCGGTGGTCGCCAGGATGTGCAGAAACAGCGGCGCGGCTTTTTCATCGCGGAAGCCGCCGATCGCCTGCATGATCGCGTCACGCGTCCGCTCGGTGCCGCTCTTGAGCGCCTGCTCGAGCATCTGGTACGCCTCCCTGGTCCCGACCTTCACGATCGCCCGCAGTGCCTCGCGCTGGACCTGCGAATCGGAATCGTCGAGCATCTGCCGCAAGTCGGGAAGCGCAGCATCGCCGGCGAGGCCGCGCAGGAGATCGATCGCGGCGCGCCGGACCGCCGGATTGCGCGAGCTTTTCAATTCGTTGGCGTATTCACGCGCGGCGGGCCCGAACGAAACCAGGATGTCGCGCAGCCGCCGCACGATGCGCGCGTTCTCCTCGCCCATCAGCGCGTCTGACATCGGCTTGACGAGCGACGAGCCAATCGCCGTGCACATCTTCTTCGCCACGGCGAACTCGGCGTCGGTCGCCTTCTGCATGAACATCGCCATGTGGCGGACCATCGGACCCTGGACCAGCTTGGTCACGCCCGCCGCGGCGTTGGCCTTGAACGGCGAGGCCTCGTCGTTCGAGATGGTGACCACCGATTCGACCAGCTTCGACGCCAGGGGAAGATCGCCGACGAGGACGAGCTGATCGATGGTGGTGATCGCGGTATCGAGCACGCCCGCCCAGGCGTCGGGGCGCGTCTCGATCTTGAGCAGGTCGAGGAGCAGCTGCTGATCGAGCGCGCGGATTTCGTTGTCGCTGACCGTCGCCACCCACGCGCGGATGCGCACCGGCGGGTCGTCGCCGATCTTGTCGACGTCGACCGCCTGCGATTGCGCGGTGGTCAACTCGCGAGCGTAACCCTCCGACACGAACTTCGCGTCGGAGTACGACATCAGCATTTCCGTCGAGCTGGTCCACACGCTTTCGAACTGCGGATCGTCCTTGAAGAGCTCGGCGGCCTGCGCCGCGGCGGCCGCCATGATGTCCTGCTGCTTCGCGGGATCCGGCACCAGCGTCTGGAACGCGGTGGCGAGGCGGCTGCTGGCACCGCGATCCTTGACGACGTTGTCGACGAGGAACTTGGTCAGCATCTCGTCGGTCAGGCGCGCCTGCAGCTCGCCGGCGAGGTCCATGCGCGGGCCCGCTCCGCCCCCGGGGAGGGGCGGCGGATCCGTGATCAGCGTCAGCAGCATGTCGGGTGACATCTGCGCTGCGGCGCCGGCCATCTTGTCGAGCACCGCATCGAGCTCTTGCGGCTTGCGCTCCGCGGTGTAATTCGCGAGACCGTGCATCAGCTCGAGGAGCGACTTGCGCTGCTGAATGGAGTCGTCGCCGCTGGCCTTGCCGACCTCCTGCAGTTTCTGCGCGAACTGGGCGAGGCGCTCGGGACTGTCGGCGAGCGCCAGCATGTCTTGCATGGTGTCGCCGCCGGTGGTGCCGCTGCCTTCTCTCTCTTTCTTCTCCTTCTCTTCCGCGAGGGCGGCGAGAATGCGATCCCATGACGCGCTGTCGCCGGTGCCGGCGCGCTCGCGGAGCACTTCGGCGTAGTCGATCTCGGTAAGCTTGATCGTCTTGTTGCCAGTCTCTTCCCACGCCTTGGCGACACCGCCCATGGCGCGCGCGTCTTCGGGCGACTTCGCCAGGAGCGACAGGAACGCGTGCCACCCATCGTTGTCGAGACGATCGAGCAGCGTGATCTCGCCGATCAGCTGCTGATGGAGGAGCACCGCCAGCTCGGTGGCCGACGATTCCGGCTTCGCCAGCCCGCGCCCGTTGACCAGGAGCGCATTGGGCAGCACCGTGATCGAGAACGGCCCGTACATCGTTGCCTGCTTGCTGGCGTCGGCAATGCGGGCGAGCGCCGACTGGATCGCCGGGTGCGTGGCGGGATACATCGACACGATTCGCGTCGCGGCCCTGCAGGCCTTGGCGAATTCAGCGAGTCGGCCGGCAGCTTCCGGCGAAAGAGGCTCGGGAGGGGCTTGCGGCGCGGCCATTAATGGGCTTGGTCCTGATTATAGATAGGCCAGCGGGTCTATGCCTACCTGCGGTCCATCGACCGCTTCCACGACGGCCCGGGGATACTCGCCCCGGGAATCGCGGTCCCACGTGTTGGTGAACAGCGGCGTTTCCAGTTTGTCGCCCCTGTTGTCGGTAATCAACTTCACTTGCGGCCGGAACGGATCCTCCGGGTGCGTCTGCGTCACGACCGCCAGTTCCTCGGTATTCAACCTCACCAGCGTGCCGACGGGGAAGAGCCCCATCAAATTCACGAACCGGCGCAGCAGGGTCGTATTGAAGGCGGTGCCCTCCTGCTGAGCCATGATGTGCTTGATGCGATCGGTGGCCATGCCCGCGCGATACGCGCGATTGCTGCGGAGCGCATCGAACACGTCGACGATGCTCACCACCATCGTACACAGGTTGAGTGTTCTCGAGCCAACGTTTTCGGGATAGCCGCTCAAGTCCTGCTTCAAATGATGCTCGAAAGCGACCACCGGCGCGAGTGCCGGCGTTTCCGGCGTCCGCCGCAGCACATGCGCGCCGTCAACGACGTGTTGTTTCATGATCTTGAACTCGGCCTCGGTCAACTTGTCGGGCTTGTTCAGGATCTCGAGCGGCGTGTGCACCTTGCCGATGTCGTGCATCAAGGCCGCGAAACCGAACTCGCGGAGCATCGGCCCCTCGAGATCGAGCGATCGCGCCATGGCCATCGACAGCGCGGCGACGTTCACCATGTGCGTGAAGGTGTAGTTGTCGTGCCGCTTGAGCGAGGTCAGCGCCAGCAGCGACGTGCGGTCCTGGTAAACGAACCGCGACAGGCTGTCGATGATGCCGCGCGCGTCGGCGGGATTCGGCTGCTCGCCGGCCTTGGTCGCCGCCCAGATCGTCTCGGCGCTGGCGACTGCCTGCGAGTACATCTGCTTGGCGGCGCCGAGGCCGACTTCCGACTCGTCCTCTTCTTCCGCCGCGACCTTCGACACGACAATCCGCCGCACGCCGCGCGCTGTCAGCCGATCACCAACGGCGGTGCGCGACATCTTGTCGGCGAGCTCGTCCATCAGCGCGCGAATATCGGTGACCTCGAGCCCCCGCCCGAACGTGATCTTCTCGACCTTGCGATCGCGCATGTCGCGCAGCAGGCCCGCCATGTGGGCCGAGCCGCGCGGCAGCCGGAAGTCGTTCACGACGACGTCGTCTTCGAGGAACCCGACGATCACGGTGGGCGAACCGGTGAGCAGCGGCTCGAGCTCGCCCAGCAGGCCGATGGCGGTCCGTTGTACCTGTGGGTGCGTCGCCGCGTAGAGCTCAGCCGCGCGCACCGTGGCGCCGAGCCGTCGAACGAGATCCTCGAATGGCGTGCTCATTGGCTATCGTGCCGCCTTTGCCGCGAGCCGCTTCAGGAAGAAGTCGCCGGTCTTCGCCAGGTCGGTAATGGTCTGCTTCGCCTTGGGGGTCCCGATCTGGCTGAGCGCCTGTAGACAGGCCTGCCGCGTCTGGCGCGTCTTGCCCCACGACAGCCAGCGCTTCTTCCTGGCCAGCAGGGCGATCTGCGACAACGCGCGATCGTCGCGCATGGTCGAAAGCGCAGCCAGCGTGTCGAGGATCAACGCATGATCGTCGCCGAACGGGTCGCTGTCCTGAATGACCCGCGCCAGCATTGGCACCACGCGGGGATCCTTGAGGCCGATCAGCGAGCTGATGACGGCGGCGCGCGCGTCGCCGGTGGCCGCCTTGAGGACGGTGTACAAGGCACGCTCGGCCGCGGCGTCATGGATGCTCGCCAGCGCCGCCACGGCCACCTGCAGCACGCGCGGGTCCGCTCGCCGCAGCAGCGATTGCAGCGGCGGCACGGCGGCGCCCGTGCCGATTTTGCCGAGCGCCCTCGCCAGCTCGCGCTGCACGTACCACGGCCGGTTGTCGAGTGCGCTGACGATGGCTGGAATTCCCGGGACGCCGTGCTTGATGATGAGCGTCGTCGCGCGTTCCGTGGCGACGCCGTCCTCCCGTTGATACGTCGCGACCAGCGCCGGGATCGTCGACGCGCCGAGAGCGCGGACCAGTTTCTCGAAGAGCGCGAACTCTTCGGCGGTCTGTTCGGCGAGCGTCGCGGCGGCCTCGTTCAACGCGCTCGACGCGCCGATCGTGTCGATGGCCTTGCGGCAGGCGTCGGGAGCGATCGACGGCTTTCGGGCGACCGCGGCGGCGAGCTCGTCGACGACCGGCGTGCACTCGCCGTAGACGCCGGCCAGCAGCAACTCCTCGACGAACGCGCCCATGTCGCGCGCGGTGTCCGCCATGCGGCCCGGCACGGTCTCGTTGCGGAGCAGATCGATCAACAGCTGGCCGGACAGCCGCCGCACGCTGTCGGCGCCGAGCGTGTCGAGCCACGCGTCCAGCTCCGGCGGCAGCCCGCGCGCGGCGAGATCGGCGGCGCGGCTCGCGGCCTGGTCCATCGAGTCGCGGTAGTCCGTCGAGACGTAGCTGCTCGCGTCGTATTGCAACAGCAGCTCGTCGAGCGACCGGCGGATGTCGTCGATTGGCCGCTTGCTGCCGAAGTCGCGTTCGCTGATCAGTTTCTTGGCGAGCGTGAGCACGCGCCGCTTGCGCTGCTCGTCGGGCGCGAGCGTGTCGAGGACCTTGGCGATGCGATCGGTCGCGTGGCCCGGCGACGACAGCGCGCGCGCCAGCAGCAGCGCGACCTGCTGATCGTCGAACGACTGCTTGAGCGCGGCGACGATCGGAATGCCTTCGGCGGCGTGGTCTTCCTGCAGCAGCATTTCGAGCGCCGTGGTCGGTTCGAGGCTGCCGCCGGCCAACGCCAGCGAATCGATCACTTCCTTGACGCGCTCGGGCTCGAGCGCCGTGACCGTCTTGGCGATGTGGCGGTAGACGGCGAGGACGGTGGCCGCCTGCGTGGTCACCATCGGCGAGCCGTCAGGCATGCAGTACGGCTCGCGCGCGTCCTTGCCCAGCTCGCCGATGGCGCCGACGTCGCGCGAAATCTCCAGCAGGCGCTCCTGCTCGGCGGCGGTGAACGTCGAGCGGCCCATGATGATCGAGCGGACGATCGACTTCCAGGTCGCGTCGCGGCGCGCCGGGCCTTCCTCGATCTCGCGCTCGAGAATCTCCTGGTAGTCGATCTGTTCCAGCAGGATTGCGGCCTGGTCTTCGGCGCCCCAGATCGCCGCCGGGCCGCCGCGGGTGCGGCGCGTTTCGCGATCGAGCGTCAGGACGGTGAGCAGCGACCGCACCACCGCGTCTGGAGGCGCGGTGACGAACGTGATCTGCAGGATGTCGCGATCGTGGAGCAGCTCGGCGCATTCCACGGCGCCGAGATCGGTCGATTCGAGCGGCAGGCCGTCGAGCAGCAGCGCGTGCGGCGTCACCGCGAGCTGCATCATCCCGCCTGCCGACGCTTCGGTCGCGGCCGCGATGACGCGCTCGACGGCGATCGCAATCGCCGGATGCTCCGGTGGATAGAAGCCCCAGCTGCGCACGCCGAGGGTCATCGCGCGGGCCAGGGCAACGGCCATGCGCGTCGCCTCGGCGCCCGATGTTGCTCGCTGGGTCATGAGAAATCCTACGATATACTGCCGACCGCCCATGCGAGCGGTGGACATCATTCGCGCCAAGCGCGACGGCGAAGCCCTGTCGCGCGAGGCCATCGAATCCTTCGTTCGCGGCGTCACCGACGGGTCGTGGGAGGATTACCAGGCCTCCGCGTTCCTCATGGCCGTCGTCCTCAAGGGCATGACCGCCGTGGAAACCGGCTGGCTGACCGACGCCATGGCGCGCTCGGGCGATCGCGTCACCCTCGATCACATTGCCGGCATCAAGGTCGGCAAGCACAGCACCGGCGGCGTCGGCGACAAGGTGTCGATCGTGCTGGCGCCCCTGGCGGCGTCGTGCGGAGTGGTCGTGCCGAAAATGTCGGGCCGCGGGCTCGGACACACCGGCGGCACGCTGGACAAGCTGGAGAGCATCCCGGGGTTTCGCATCGCGTTGTCGCTCGAGGAATACAAGAAGATCCTCGCCGAAGTCGGCTGCTGCCTGATCAGCCAGACCGAGAACATCGCGCCGGCCGACAAGAAGCTCTACGCGCTTCGTGACGTGACCGCGACGATCGAAAGCCTGCCGCTGATCGCCGCATCCGTGATGAGCAAGAAGCTTGCGGAAGGCAGCACGGCGCTCGTGCTCGACGTGAAGTGCGGCCGCGGCGCGTTCATGCAAACGCCACCTGATGCGAGAGCGCTGGCACGCGCCCTGGTGTCGATCGGCACGACTGCGGGTCTTCGCACCGAGGCGTTCATCACGCGCATGGATACGCCGCTCGGGCGCGCCGTCGGAAACTCGGTCGAGATCGCCGAATGCATCGACGTCCTGAGCGGACGAGGGCCAGGCGATCTGTCCGCGCTGGTGGTCCGGCTCGCCTCGCGGATGGTGCTGCTCGGAGGCCAAGCGTCGAGCGACGCCGATGCGGAATCCAAGGTACGCGCGTCGCTCGTCTCCGGAGCGGCACGAGAGAAGCTGCGCCAGATGATCAAATGGCAGGGCGGCGACGCCGCGGTCGTCGATGACGTGACGCGATTGCCGTCGGCGCGTCACGTTCACATGGTCACCGCGTCGAAGGCCGGCTATGTGTCCTCGCTCGACGCGCTGCTGGTCGGCCGCACCGCGGTAGCGCTTGGCGCCGGTCGCGACAAGAAGAGCGATCCGGTTGATCTCTCGGCGGGCATTCTGCTGCACAGGAAGCCGGGAGAAAAGGTGTCCGCCGGCGACACGGTCATGGAATTGCGCTACAACGACGAGTCGAGATTGAGCGGAGCGCTGGCGCTGGCCGCGCCGGCCATGGTGATCGGCGACACGGCGCCCGCGGAGGCGCCGCTGGTCATGGGGTGGGTGCACGACGCCGGCGAGCAAATGTTCGTCGATGGATTCTGAGACGAGGATGATGTGGACATATTGACGCGGCTCCAACCGTTGATCGGGCTCGTCGGCATTCTCGGCCTGGCGTACGCGCTGTCGACGAACCGCCGCGCGATCAGTTTGCGCGTGGTCGGCTGGGGCCTGGGTCTGCAGGTTCTTTTCGCGCTGATCGTCGTCAAGACGCCGTTTGGGATCCAGGCCTTCCAGTGGCTCGGCGGCAGAATCACGCGCCTGCTGGCGTTCTCGGTGGAAGGATCCCGCTTCGTGTTCGGACCGCTTGGTGACGGCGCGATCTGGGAACAGGTCATGCTCAAGGTGTTTGGCGACCCCGCCGGCAGGGCCTACGCGGTGATCTTCGCGTTCCAGATCCTGCCGACGATCATCTTCATTGCGGCGCTGTTCGCGATTCTCTATTTCATCGGCGTGATGCAGTTGATCGTCCGCGCGTTCGCGGTGGTGATGAACAAGGTGATGGGTGCCAGCGGCGCCGAATCGCTGAACGTCGCCGCCAGCATCTTCATGGGACAGACCGAAGCGCCGCTCACGATCCGACCGTTCCTGGCGCGCATGACCCAGTCGGAGCTGATGACGGTCATGACCTCGGGCATGGCGCACATCTCGGGCGGGATCATGGCCGCCTACATCGCCTTCGGCATCAGGGCCGACCTGCTGCTCACCGCCGTGATCATGACCGCGCCCGGCACGCTGATGATGGCGAAGATGTTCGTGCCGGAGACCGAGACGCCGGAAACCCGCGGCAGCGTCACGCTCCAGATCGAAAAGACCGACGTCAACGTGATCGACGCGGCGGGCCGCGGCACGGCGGAGGGCCTGCACCTGGCGCTGAATGTCGGCGCGATGCTGATTTCGTTCGTCTCGATCATCTTCCTGGTGAACGGCATCCTCGGCAAGGCGGGCCTGTCGCTGCAGATGATTTTCGGGTGGGTGTTCGCGCCGGTGGCGTGGAGCCTCGGCGTGCCCTGGCAGGACGCGCCGACGATCGGCAACCTGCTCGGCACCCGCATGGTGTTGAATGAGTTCATCGCCTTCGCGCAACTGGGCGATCTGCACACCAAGGGGATGATTACCGAGCGCTCGTTCACGATCGCCACTTTCGCGCTCTGCGGCTTTGCGAACTTCGCGTCGATCGGCATGCAGATCGGCGGGATCGGCGCGCTGGCGCCGACGCGGCGCGGCGACCTTGCCCGGCTCGGCATGCGGGCGATGCTGGCGGGCACCCTGGCCAATTTCATCACGGCGATCATCGTGGGCTTCCTGTTGTGAGTGCATTCGATCAGGCGACCGAGGCAGCGGACTGGCTGCGCAAACACCAGTGCGGCGATGCGGCTGTCGCCGTCGTACTCGGATCGGGACTTGGCGACTTCGCGGATCACCTCGGCGATTCGGTCACGATCCCGTACGGCGATATCCCGCACTGGCCGGCCTCGCGGGTCATCGGGCACGCCGGAAAACTGGTCTTCGGCACGGTCGCGAAGAAGCGCGTGCTCGCCCTGTCAGGGCGCGTGCATCACTACGAAGGTCACGACATGCAGACCGTGACCTTTGCGATGCGGGTGCTGGGACGCCTGGGCGTGCCGCGCGTGATCCTGACCAACGCCGCCGGCGGCATCTCGCCGAACTGCTCGCGCGGCGCGTTGATGGTGATCGACGATCACATCAATCTCATGGGCAACAACCCGCTGGCCGGTCCGAACGACGAGCGGTTCGGCCTGCGATTTCCGGACATGACGAACGTGTATTCGCCGCGCCTGCGGGCCGTCGCGGACGAAGCGGGAAAGGCGCTCGGCGTGCCGGTTCAGCACGGCGTCTACATCGCGGTGCTCGGGCCGAGTTACGAAACGCCGGCTGAGATTCGCGCGTTCAGGACGCTGGGCGCGGACGCGGTGGGTATGTCGACGGCACCGGAAGCGATCGTCGCGCGTCACCAGGGCATGGAGGTCCTCGGCATCTCGTGCATCACCAATGCCGCGGCCGGCGTCTTTCCGGAGCCGCTCCACCATTCGGAAGTCATGGAGACCGCGCAGCAGGTGAAGGGACAGTTCATCGCGCTGCTCGAGGGAATCATTGGCCGGCTCTGACGCACTGGTCGCCGCGGCCCGCAAGGCCCGCGACAACGCGGTCGCGGACTTTTCACATTTCAAGGTCGGCGCGGCACTCGAAACCGATGCCGGCGAGATCATCACCGGCTGCAACGTCGAGAACGCCAGTTACGGACTGACGATCTGCGCCGAGCGCGTCGCAATCGTCAAGGCGCTTTCGGACGGCAAGCGCTCCTTCAAACGCATCGCCGTGGTCGCCGACACGCCCTCGCCGACGCCGCCGTGCGGCGCGTGCCGGCAGATCATCTGGGAGTTCTGCGGCGACATCGAGGTCATCATCGCCAACCTGACCGAGATCAAGCTGACGATGCGGATGAGAGAGCTGCTGCCGTTGCCGTTCGACAAGAGATTGTTGTGACGGGATAAGATCTAGAGACGCATGCTCCCGACAATCGCATGGCAGGGTGATGACATCGTCATGGTCGATCAGCGCAAGCTGCCGGCCGACGAGATCTACGTTACCTGCCGGACCGTCAACGACATCGTTAAAGCGATCAACAACATGGTGATTCGCGGCGCGCCGGCGATTGGCGTGTGCGCCTCGATGGGGCTGGCGCTCGGCGCGCTGCACAGCAAGGCGACCGGCACCAAGCAGTTCACCACCGAGTTCCAGAAGAACTGCGATTTGCTGACGGCGACTCGGCCGACGGCGGTCAACCTGTTCTGGGCGATCGAGCGGATGAAGCGCGCCTTCGCCGACGGCGCGCTGGCCGGAGAGTCCGTCGACGACCTGAAAGCCAGGCTTCGACGGGAAGCGGATCGCATTCACGACGAGGACATTGCGAATTGCCGGGCGATCGGCGCCAACGGCGCGGCGCTCGTGCCGGCGGAGGCGCGCATCCTGACGCACTGCAACGCCGGCGCGCTGGCCACGGCGGGATACGGCACGGCGCTGGGCGTGATTCGCGGCGCGGTTGAAGCGGGCCGGAAGGTCCGTGTGTTCGCCGACGAGACGCGGCCGTTCCTCCAGGGCGCGCGGCTCACGGCGTGGGAACTCGTCAGGGACGGCATCGACACGACGGTCATCACCGACAACATGGCCGGCGCGATCATGAAGGCCGGCGAGGTCGACCTGGTCGTGGTCGGCGCCGATCGCATCGCCGCCAACGGCGACACCGCCAACAAGATCGGCACCTACTCCGTCGCCGTCCTCGCGAAGGCGCACGACATCCCGTTTTACGTGGCCGCGCCATGGTCGACGATCGACTTGTCGATGAGCGACGGCGATGCGATCCCGATCGAAGAGCGGACGCCGCGCGAAGTGACGCACCTTGGCAACACGCAGCTCGCGCCAGAGGGCGCGCACGTCCGCAACCCCTCGTTCGACGTGACGCCGAACAAATACATCACCGCGATCATCACCGACCGCGGCGTTTACCGCGCGCCGTTCAGCGAAAGCCTGGCCAATGCTGGTCCTCGGGATTGAGACGTCCTGCGACGAGACTGCGGCGGCTCTGGTCGAAGATCACGGCGGCCGCTGGCGCCTGCGATCGAACATCGTCGCGTCCCAGGCGGACATCCATCGCGAATGGGGCGGCGTGGTGCCCGAGCTGGCGTCGCGCCAGCACGTGCGCGACATCTGCGGCGTGGTCGAGAGGGCCCTTGCCGACGGCGGCGCGGGCTGGCCTGACGTCGACGCGTTGGCGGTCACTCAGGGCCCGGGTCTGGTCGGGTCGCTGCTCGTCGGCGTCTCGTTCGCGAAGGCGGCGGCCTGGTCGCTGGGTAAGCCGCTCGTCGCCGTCAACCACCTGGCGGGACACATCGAGTCGATCTGGCTCGAACACGGCCTGCTCGCATTGCCCGCGGTGGTCCTGGTCGTGTCCGGCGGCCACACCAGCCTCTACCTGATCAAGACCGAGGGTGAGTATCAGCTGCTCGGGCGCACGCGCGATGACGCCGCGGGCGAAGCCTACGACAAGGTCGCCAAGCTCCTGTCGCTCGGCTACCCCGGTGGACCGATCATCGATCGCCTGGCAGCGGAAGGGGATGAAACCGCGATTCGCTGGCCCGGCACGCGCCTCACCAACCCGGATCGCAATGCCCCCGAGCGTGACGGCCGGTTTGATTTCAGCTTCAGCGGCCTCAAGACCGCGGTATTGCGGCACGTCCGGCAACGCCAGTCGGAGCTGGGCGTCGAGCAGCTGCCGCACGGCGAAATCGCCGATCTCGCCGCGAGCTTCCAGCGCCGCGTCGTCGAGACGCTGATCGATCGCGCGTTCGCGGCGGCGCGCTGGCACGGCGCGAAATCCATCGGCATCGCCGGCGGCGTGTCGGCGAACTCGCGGCTGCGCGCCGAGGCACTGGCGAAGGCCGAGCGCAGTGAAATCCCCGTCTACATCCCGCGGCTGTCGCTGTCGACGGACAACGCCGCGATGATTGCGGCGGCCGGAATGCGCCAGCTTGCGAAGAAGAATTACGCGTTGCCAGATCTCAATGCGGCAGCTTCGCTGCCGCTCTGATCACGGACGCTAACCACGGAGGACACGGAGGACACTGAGTCTTCTTATGTTTTTATGAAGTCACACACTGAGTATCTGACGTTCAATATTCCCTCACGAGTGGGCTTCGAGAACATCACGCCGAAGGTTGACGCAGCGGTAAGAAAGAGCGGCGTGAAGGAAGGTCTGGCCCTCGTCAACGCGATGCACATTACTGCGTCGGTGTTTATCAATGACGACGAGAGCGGCCTGCACAAGGACTATGCGAAATGGCTCGAGGCGCTGGCGCCATTCGACGCGTCGCCAGAACGTTACGCACACAATCGCACCGGTGAAGACAACGCTGACGCGCACATGAAACGCCAAATCATGGGCAGAGAAGTTGTTGTCGCGATCACGAAGGGCCAGCTTGACTTCGGCCCGTGGGAACAGATTTTCTACGGCGAATTCGACGGCAGGCGCAACAAGCGGGTCCTGATCAAAGTGATCGGCGAGTAGATGGCGCGCGAATACCCGGAACATCCGGTGGTTGGCGTCGGCGCGGTCGTGGTGCGCGACGGCAAGGCGCTCGTCATCAAGCGCGCGCACGAGCCGAGGAAGGGCGAGTGGTCGCTGCCCGGCGGGCTGCTGGAGCTGGGCGAGTCGCTGCAGGACGCCGTGCGCCGGGAGATTAAGGAGGAAACCAGCCTCGACGTCGAGGTCGGCCCGGTCATCGAGACGTTCGATCGCGTGCACCGCGACGATCAGGGCAAAATCCGCTATCACTTCGTGATCGTCGATTTCGTGAGCTGGACGAATGGCGGCGAGGCCAAGGCCGGCTCGGACGCCGAGGCGGTCGCCTGGGTCACCGCGGACCAGATCGATGCGTACCAGATCAACGCGCACGCCAAGGCGGTGATTCTTAAAGGTCTCGAGGTCGTGAGGTCCTGAGGTCTTGCTTGTCCACCGTAGCCTTGGCGAAGGTGGAAGGTCTTGTATCATTCACGCATGACTCTATCGAGAGAGGCCGCGTGGAATCTGCTCACCGAGTGGACCCAGAGCGAGAGCCTCCGCAAGCACGCGCTGGCGGTTGAAGCGGCGGTGCGCGGCTACGCGCGGCAGCAGGGCGCGAGCGAAGAAGAATGGGGCGTCGTCGCGCTGCTCCACGATTTCGATTACGAACGATATCCGACGCTCGGGGATCACCCGAACAAGGGCTGCGAGCACCTGCGATCGCTCGGCTATCCAGAATGGGTGATGCGCGCGATTCTTTCGCACGCCTCCGAGATCACCGGCATCCAGCCGGAGTCGCCGGTTGAGAAGACCTTGGTCGCGTGCGATGAGCTTGCGGGATTCGTGACGGCGGCTTCGCTGGTGCGGCCCAGTAAGAGCGTGCTCGATCTCGAGGCGAAGTCGGTCATCAAGCGCATGAAGGACAAAGCCTTCGCGCGCCAGGTGCCGCGCGATCACCTGATCCGGGGCGCCGAGCTGATGGGCCTGCCGCTCGAGGAGCATGTCACCAACGTGATTAATTTCATGCGGTTACAGGCAGATGCCCTCGGTTTGCGGGGAACGCTGTAGCGCCCTGACGCGTATACACTCCTAGCCGCGCCCCAATGCCCGATATTTCACCAAATCCAGACGTGCAGGCTCAGGCTGCGCCCTCCGCCAGGTTCGAGGGCCCGGTCGTGAAGGCCGATCACTTGAGCGTGCGCTACGGCAAGAACCGCGCGCTGAACGACGTAACGGCGGTCTTCCCACCCGGCGCGGTCGGCCTGCTTGGACCCAACGGCGCCGGGAAGAGCACGCTTCTCAAGTCCCTGCTTGGTTTCCTGGTGCCTGAAAAAGGCTCCATGAAGGTGCTCGACCTCGATGTCGCGACCTCGCCGCTGGAGATCCGCGAACGCATCGGCTACATGCCGGAGAGCGACTCGCACATTCCGGGCATGAACGCGGTATCGTTCGTGGCCTATTGCGCGCAGCTGTCCGGTCTGCCGGCCATCGATGCCATGCAGCGCGCGCACGAAGTGCTCTACTACGTGGGTCTCGGCGAAGCGCGCTATCGGAACCTCGAAACCTATTCGACCGGCATGAAGCAGCGCATCAAGCTCGCCCAGGCGATCGTGCACGACCCCGATCTGCTGTTCCTCGACGAGCCGACCAACGGCATGGATCCCAAGGGCCGCGACGAGATGCTCGAGTTGATCCACGACCTGGCCCACAACAAGAACGTCAACCTGATTCTCTCTTCGCACCTGTTGCCCGACGTCGAATACACCTGCGACCACGTCGTGGTGATGGATAAAGGCACCGTCGCGACCTACGGGCCGATCAAGGCGCTCAAGGGCACCACTGGCCGCGTCTACGAGCTGCGCATCAAGGGCGATGAAACGCGATTCATCGAGGTGCTGAAGGCGGCAGGATACGAAGTGCACGACAACGATGAAGACGTGATGCGCGTGTTCGTGCCCGGCGCGACCGACGACAGCTCGAAGATCCTGTTCGGGCTCGCGGCACGCGAGAAAGTGCAAGTGCGGCATCTGCGGCCGAGCATTCCGACGCTCGAAGACGTCTTCGCGCGCGCGGTGGGTGAGCACTGATGCCGATTCATGATCAGGGCTACCAGCGCTACCTCGGCGCGCGATCGGCGATCGGCCGGTCGTGGCAGGTGATGAC
>Ga0207708_10001543_pt1 | contig 17177 bp, 20 predicted proteins | sample KBSK5101metaG_FD_184340 | JGI IMG/M metagenome (GOLD analysis project Ga0207708, IMG submission 184340) | Corn, switchgrass and miscanthus rhizosphere microbial communities from Kellogg Biological Station, Michigan, USA - KBS K5-10-1 metaG... | ecosystem: Host-associated > Plants > Roots >...
GACCAGATGCGCGCGACGATCCCCGAGGAGATCAAGCAGGCACGCTGGATCGTCAAGGAGCGCCAGGAGATGCTGGCCGAGGCCAAGCGCGAGTCCGAGCGCATCGTCAAGGAGGCGCGCGAGCGCCAGCAGCAGCTGATCTCCCAGGAGGAGATCACCAAGCAGGCCGAGCGCGCGGCCGACGACATCATCGAGGACGCCCGCGCACGCGAGCGCGAGATCCGGCTCGGCGCCGAGGACTACGCCGACGAGATCCTCAACACCCTCGAGGTCAACCTCTCGAAGTTCATCGCCGCCGTGCAGCGCGGCCGCGAGCGTTTGCAGGGCAAAGACGAGCGCGCCGAAGTCGCCTGAGCCATTCTCGGCGCCGCTGGCTGTGTCGCTGTCGAGGGGTCCGTGCAGAGCACTGTCCCCCTCGACGCTCCTTGCCAGCGACGCCGAGCTATGGCTCAGGAGGGGTACGGTGTTGCCGGCGTGATCGAGGTCGCCGACACCGACATCACGAGGCTCGAGGTCGACGCGATCGCCAACGCCGCCAACACCGAGCTGCGCCACGCCGGCGGCGTGGCCGCGGCGATCTCCCGCGCGGGCGGTCCGGAGGTGCAGCGCGAGTCGCTCGCCAAGGCGCCGATCGGGCTCGGCGAGGCGGTCGAGACCACCGCGGGCGACCTGCCGGCGACCTGGGTCATCCACGCCGCGACGATGGAGCTCGGCGGCCCGACGTCGGCGGCGATCATCCGCGCGGCCACGGCGTCGACGCTGCGCCGCGCCGACGCGCTCGGCGCCCGGTCGCTGGCGCTCGTCGCCTTCGGCACCGGCGTCGGCGGCTTCCCGCTCGACGAGGCGGCGCGCATCGAGGTCGACGAGGCCCGCACCTACCTCGCGGACGCGCGCACGCTCGAGCGCGTGGTCTTCGCGGTGCGCGGCGCCGAGGCGGCGCGGGCGTTTCAGGCCGCGCTCAGCTCCGGCCCTTGATCAGCGCCGCGTAGTCGGCGAGCGGGCCGAGGTGCCCGAGCTTGTCCGGGTTGACCACCGAGCTCAGCGCCTGCACGCGGCCGTCGGCGATCTGGAGCGCGAACACGTTGATGAGCCGGCCCTCGCGGTCCAGCGTGATCGCGCCGGGCTGCCCGTTGACCACCACCGGGCGCACGGTCGCGCCGCCGAAGCGCCTCCCAGCGCGCGCCCACGCCAGCAGCGTGCGCGCCACGCGCTTGCGCCCCGCCACCGGCCGGGCCAGGGCCGGGACCTTGCCGCCGCCGTCGCCGTGCAGCACGACGTCCTCGGCCAGGAGGTCCTCGAGGCCGGCGAGATCGCCCTCCTCGATGGCGGCCAGGAAGCGGCGGGTGAGCTCGTCGCGCAGCTCCTGCGAGGGCTCGTAGCGCGGGCGCCCCTCCTCGACCTGTCGGCGGGCGCGGGAGACGAGCTGGCGCGCGTTGGCCTCGCTCGTGTCGACGATGCGGGCGACGTCGCCGTAGGGGTAGTCGAAGACCTCGCGCAGCAGGAAGGCCGCGCGTTGTTCGGGCGAGAGCCGCTCGAGCAGCAGCAGGAACGCCATCGACAGCGAGTCGGCCATCTCCACGTGGCGGGCCGGGTCCGCGTCCTCGGACCCGACCAGCGGCTCGGGCAGCCACTCGCCGACATAGCGCTCGCGCCGCACGCGGGCCGAGCGCAGCTGGTCGATGCACAGCCGGGTGACCACGGTGGCGAGGTACGCGCGCGGCGACTCGATCCGCTCGCCCTCCGCGCGGGCGCGGTGGAGGCGGAGGAACGCCTCCTGCACGGCGTCCTCCGCCTCGCTGACGCTGCCGAGCATGCGGTAGGCGATGGCGAACGCCACCGGGCGCAGCTCGGCGTCGGTCATCGCAGACCCTCCGCGAAGCCGACGTGCCAGTTCGGGTAGTGCGGCTGCCACCGCAGCTCGCGCTTGGCCTTGGCGTTGGAGGCGCCCCGCACCTCGGTCATCATGACCGTCCCGGCCTGGCCGACCATCAGCCGCCCGAGCCAGCGCGGCAGGTGCCGCGGCGGCTTGGCCTGAATCGCCTGCGCCAGCCCCGGGAGCCAGTCGCGCACGCGGGCGGGCTCGTCGTCGACGACGTTGTAGAGCCCGGGCGCGCCGTGATCGACCGCCGCCACGGTGGCCGCGGCCGCGTCGGCGATGTGGATGAACGACCACACGCCGCCGCCGTCACCGACGACCGGGAACTGGCGCTTGCGGACCGGCGTGACCAACTCGCCCTCGGGGTCGATGCTCACATACGTGCCCGGCCCGTAGAAGCCGCCGTAGCGCAGCACGATGCCGACGCCCCAGTCGATCGTGGTCACGGTCTGCTCGAGGTAGCGGATGGCGTCGAGCATCGCGCGCAGCCGCTCGGGCGGATCGGGGTCGAGCGGGTCGTCCTCGTCCTTGACCGGGCCGCCGGTGCGCAGGGCCGGCCAGCCCGCATAGCTCTGGGCCACGAACCGCTTCGCGCCGACGGCCCGACCGGCCGCGAGCAGGTGGTCGGTCCCCTCGGTGCGCAGTCGGTTGGTCACCGCGAAGGAGCGGTCGATGTGGCGCAGGTCGAACGTCCCTTCCCCCAGCGCCGTGAGCTGGTGGACGATCACCTCGGGCTCGGCGTCGGCCACCGCCGCGGCGACGGCGTCGGGATCGAGCGCGTCGGCGACCGCCGGCCGCGCGCCCAGCGCCCGCACCTGGTCGGCCTTGGCGGGGGAACGGGTCATGCCCACGACATCGTGACCAGCGGCGACGAGCTGGGGGACGAGCTGCTTGCCGAGCGCTCCGGTGGCACCTGCGACGAAGACCTTCATGGGGGCTCCTTTCGTTCTCGTATGCCCCTGAGACGAGATGGCCACGCCCGCTGTGACAGCCGACTAGCGCACCGAGAAGCCGCTGAGCCCCTCGGGCTCCTCCTCGACGACCTCGAGGTCGTCGACGCGGGCCCGGCCCGGCCCCTCGCGGGTGAACCGCAGCATCGACTCCACCGCGTCGGGCTCGCCCTCGAACACGGCCTCGACGGCCCCGTCGGAGCGGTTGCTGACCCAGCCGGCGACCCCGCGCGTCTCGGCCCGCCGGCGGGTCTCGTCGCGGAAGAACACGCCCTGGACGCGCCCGTGGGCGACGACGCGGCGGCGGATGCTCATGGCGCCGGGATACCCACCCAAAGCGCGGGCACGACCGGATGGCAGGATCAGTGGGAAATCCGTCCTTGCGGACAACACGCCCAGGCCGCACCATGCACGCCATGTCCGCGCGCACCGTCGTCATCGTCGCCTTCCCCGGGGTGCAGTCGCTGGACGTCACCGGTCCGCTGGAGGTCTTCCACACCGCCTCTCTGATCGCCGGCGGCGGCTACGACGTCCGCGTCGCCACGGTGGACGGCGCCACGGTGGCCGCGAGCAGCGGCCTGCGCCTGGCCGGCGACCTCGCGCTGGCCGACGTCGGGGCCATCGACACGCTGATCGTCGCCGGCGGCGACGGCACCCGGCCCCATCGCGCCGACCCGCGCCTGGTCGACTGGCTGCGCGAGCGGGCGCCCGACGCGCGCCGTGTGGCCTCGGTGTGCTCGGGCGCCTTCCTCCTGGCCGCGGCGGGCCTGCTCGACGGCCGCCGGGTGACGTCGCACTGGGCCGTGTGCCGCGAGCTCGCGCGCCGCTACCCCGCCATCGACGTCGACCCCGAGCCCATCTACACGCGCGACGGTGACCTGTGGACGTCGGCCGGCGTGACGGCGGGCATGGACCTCGCCCTCGCCATCGTCGAGGAGGACCTCGGCCGTGGAGTCGCGCTCGGCGTGGCCCGCGGGCTCGTGCTCTTCCTGCGCCGCCCCGGCGGCCAGTCCCAGTTCTCGGCCCAGCTCGCCTCCCAGTTCGCCGAGCGCGACGCCATCCGCGACCTGCAGCAGTGGATGCTCGACCACCCCGAGGGTGACCTCTCGGTCGAGGCCATGGCCGAGCGCGTGGCCATGAGCCCGCGCCATTTCGCCCGCCGCTTCCGCGCCGAGGTGGGCGAGACGCCGGCCCGCTACGTCGAGCGCGTGCGCGTCGAGGCCGCCCGTCGCCGCCTCGAGGACAGCGCGGAGCCCATCGACGCCGTCGCGCCCGCGTGCGGGTTCGGGACCACCGAGACGATGCGCCGCGCCTTCGTGCGCGCCCTCGGCGTCGCGCCGGCCGAATACCGCCGGCGCTTCCAGTCCCCGGTGCCCGTCCCGTGACCACGATCGCGATCCTCCTCTACGACCGCATCACCGCGCTGGACGCGGTCGGCCCCTACGACGTGCTCGCGCGCATGCCCGGGGCCGAGGTGACCCTGGTGGCGGCGCAGCCGGGGCCCAAGCGCACCGAGCAGGGCAGCCTGGCGCTGACCGCCGACGCGCCGCTGTCCGCGCACCCGCGCCCCGACGTGGTCGTCGTGCCGGGTGGCTTCGGCAGCCGCGCGCTGCTGGCCGACGCGGCCGTGCTGGCCTGGCTGCGCGAGGCCCACGCCCACAGCCGCTGGACGACGTCGGTGTGCACCGGCTCGCTGCTGCTCGCCGCGGCCGGGATCCTCGACGGCGTCGACGCGGCCACGCACTGGCTCGCGCACGACGAGCTCGCCGCCCTGGGCGCCGTGCCCGTGCCCGAGCGCGTGGTGCAGCGGGGCAAGGTGATCACCGCCGCGGGGGTCTCGTCCGGCATCGACATGGCCCTGCGCCTCGTCGCCGCCGAGGCCGGCGATGACGCCGCCCGCGCCATCCAGCTCGCCATCGAGTACGACCCCGAGCCGCCGTTCGACAGCGGCTCGCCCGACAAGGCGCCGGCGCACCTCGTGCAGGCCGCTCGCGTCAAGGCCGCCGCCCGGCGACGCAGCGCCCCCGCCCACGCCCACTAGGAGGACCCATGCAGATCGCCGTCCTGCTCTACGACCGCTTCACCGCTCTGGACGCGGTCGGTCCCTACGACGTCCTCGGCCGCATCCCCGGCGCCGCGCTGACCTTCGTGGCCACCGAGGCCGGGCCGGTGCGCACCGAGCAGGGCACGCTGGCCATGACCGCCGACGCGCCGCTGCGCGAGTGCCCGCACCCGGACATCGTGGTCGTGCCGGGCGGCTACGGCACGCGCGACCTGTTCGACGACGAAGCGGTCCTGGGCTGGCTGCGCGAGGCCCACGCGCACAGCACGTGGACGACGTCGGTGTGCACCGGGTCGCTGCTGCTGGCGGCGGCGGGGACCCTCGACGGCGTCGAGGCCACGACGCACTGGCTGGCCCGCGACAAGCTCGCCGCGCTGGGTGCCGTTCCGCTCCCCGACCGCGTGGTCGAGCGCGGCAAGGTCGTGACCGCCGCCGGCGTGTCCTCGGGCATCGACATGGCCCTGCACCTCGTCGCGCGCGAGTGCGGCGACGTCGTCGCGCAGGCCATCCAACTCGGCATCGAGTACGACCCGCAGCCGCCCTTCGACGCCGGCTCGCCCGAGACCGCCCCGGACGAGATCGTCGCGCTCGTGCGCGGCCTCGGCGTCCAGAACGCCTAGCGCAGGTTCAGCGAGCGCTGCTCGGGCTCGCGCGCGAGCGCCTCGGCCACGGCGTCGTCGATCTCCCCGAGCCGCGCGCGCACGCCCTCCGCCATCTCGTCGAGGACTTCGCGCGCCGAGCCGATCGCGGTGGTGGCGCCGGTGAGCTGCTGCTTGATCCGGCGCACGTCCTCCATGGCGCGCCGCGCGAGCTCGACCCGCTCGGCCACCAGCGCGGGGTCGAGCCCCTCGACCTCGTCGCGCGTCAGGAGGACACGGGCGCGGGCAAGCTTGTAGGCGACCTCGAGGCCGACGCGCGCGCCGTCCTCGGGGTCGAAGACCACGTAGAGCTTGTCGCCGTCGACCTCGCGCAGGTCGCGCACCCCGGCGGGCAGCTCCTCCTCGGAGGGCACGACCCAGACGCCGAACTGCGCCGAGCGCTGGTCCAGCCCCTCGGCCAGCTCCTCGAGCGACTTCTTGCGCGAGATGCGCCGGTCCTTGGCCTCGATGACGATGCGCCCGCGGGCCGGGCCGGTGGCGGCGTCGACCGAGACGACGACATCGCCGCGCTTGCCGCCGCCCTCGGCCAGGTCGCCGACCGGTTCGGCGCAGTCGCCCTGGGCGGCCGCGATCGCCTCGACGGCGTCGAAGACGGCCTCCTCGAACGTGCGCCCCTTGGCCGTGCCGCGCTCGCGCTCGGCGGCGAGCTCCACCGACGCGGCCTTCTCGTCGCGCAGGCCCTGGAGCTGGCGCTCGAGCGCGGCCATGCGGTCGCGCATGGCCGTCAGGTGCGTGTCCTGCTGCTCGGCGGCCCGCTTCATCATCGCCAGCGAGGCGGCCTTGAAGTCGGCCAGCGGGTTGCGCCCGTCGGCGGCCGAGAACTGCTGCAACAGATCCTGCCGCGCCTGGGCCATGACCTCGGCCACGAGCGAGCGTACGCGCTGCTGCACCGAGCCCGAGGAGTCGTCGGAGAAGTGGCGCTCGAGCGCCTTGGACAGCGACCCGGTCTCGGGCCCGAACACGTCCTCGAGCTGCTTGGCCAGACGCTCGCCCACCGCGCCGGCCTGCTCACCGAACGCGGCCTCGACCTCGCGCGCCTGCTTCTCGAACTCGGTGCGCACGAACTCGGCGTTCGCGCCGGCCTGCTCGCGGTCGAGCACGCGGGCGCCGATCTCGACCGCGTCGAGCAGCAGCTGGGCCGGGTCGTCGCCCGCCTCCTCGCGCTCGCGCACGAGCCGGACGGCGACCGGATCGTCGACCACGAGTCCGTCGACGGCGACGCGGTCGCCGAGGGTGCGGACGGAGGGTGGACGCAGGGGAAAAGCGGCTTCCATGACGACTCCTCACCGTAGGTCGCCGGCCGGACGTCTCTCCTGACAGCCCCGTCTTGGGAACGGTCGCGTTCACGCGCTGCTGCCTTAGGGTATGGCGCACGCCATGAAGCTGCTCACCGGAATCGAGACCCGCGTCCTGAACGTCGGAACGCTGATCTCCTCCGGCCTCATCCGGCCGATGCGCCCCGACCACCTCGTGCGCATCGGCCGCCTGTACCTGACCTGGGGGCCGACCCCCGCGCTGGGCTACCTCGCCGCGTCCTTCACCCGCCCGGACGACACCGCGCTGATCGACGAGCTCGGGGCGCTCACGTTCGCGGAGGTGAACCGGCGCACGAACGCGCTCGCGCACGCGCTCGCCGACGACGGCATCGGCGAGGGCGATCGCGTCGCCGTCATGTGCCGCAACCACCGCGGCTTCGTCGACGCGACCGTGGCGCTGTCCAAGCTCGGCGCCCACTGCCTGTACCTGAACACCTCGTTCGCCGGGCCGCAGATCAGCGACGTGGTCAAGCGCGAGGACGCCAGCGCGATCGTCTACGACCAGGAGTTCACCGACCTCGTGGCCGACGCGGCCGAGGGCCGCAAGACCTACGTGGCCTGGGAGGAGGTCGACGGCGACGACGACGACGCGATCGAGATCGACGACTCGCTCGAGCACCTGATCCGCCGCGGCGACCCGTCCGACCCGGTGCCGCCGGGCGAGCCTGGCCGCACGGTGATCCTCACCTCGGGGACCACCGGCACGCCGAAGGGCGCGACGCGCCAGTCGCCGACCTCCGTCGAGCCGGCGGCGGCGCTGCTGTCGAAGATCCCGCTGCACGAGGGCGAGGTCACGATGATCGCCGCGCCGCTGTTCCACGCCTGGGGCTTCGCGCACTTCGTGCTCGGGATCCTGTTCGGCTCGACCCTGGTGCTGCGCCGTCGCTTCGACCCCGAGCAGACGCTCGCCGCCACCGCCGAGCACCGCGCTTCGGCGCTCGTGGTCGTGCCGGTGATGCTGCAGCGCATCCTCGAGCTGCCCGAGGATGTCCGCGACCGCTACGACCTGCGCGCGCTGCGGGTGATCGCGGTCAGTGGCTCGGCCCTGCCCGGCCCGCTCGCGACCGCGACCATGGATGCCTTCGGCGACATCGTCTACAACCTCTACGGCTCGACGGAGGTCGCCTGGGCCACCATCGCCACGCCCGAGGACCTGCGCGCCGCCCCCGGCAGCGCGGGGCAGCCGCCCCGCGGCACGATCGTCAAGCTCTACGACGACGAGGGCCGCGAGGTTCCGCAGGGCGACACCGGGCGCATCTTCGTGGGCAACGAGATGATGTTCGAGGGCTACACCGGCGGGGGCAGCAAGGAGGTCATCAACGGCCTCATGGCGACCGGCGACGTCGGGCACTTCGACCGCGGCGGCCGCCTGCACGTCGACGGCCGCGACGACGACATGATCGTCTCGGGCGGCGAGAACGTGTTCCCCGGCGAGGTGGAGGACCTGCTCTCCGGCCACAAGGGCGTCGCCGACGTGGCCGTGTTCGGCATCGACGACGAGAAGTTCGGCCAGCGCCTGAAGGCGGCGGTGGTCAAGCGCAAGGGCCAGACCGTGACCGAGAAGCAGCTCAAGGACTACGTCAAGGCCAACCTCGCGGCCTACAAGGTTCCGCGGGAGATCCAGTTCGTCGACGAGCTCCCGCGTACCGCCACCGGCAAGATCCTCAAGCGCGAGCTGGTCTAAAACCCTTTGCTCATGGGGCCGGTGTGGTCGTCGTGGCGGGCGCCCTGGGGGATGAATATCCCGTGGGCGCAGGCCGCGATCCCGAGCAGCCCGAGGATCAGGTGGAAGATGTTGGCGCCCGTCGTGTTGGGCAGGCCGCTGACGATCTCGGTGCCCACGGTCTCGTAGAAGCCCCAGATGGCCAGGGCGAGCCAGACCGCTCCGAAGACGCCCGCGTACCAGCGCACGTGGAGCCGGTTGGGTGAGACCGCGACGGCGAGGCCGATGAGGCCGACGACCAGGTGGAAGAGGTCGTACCAGCCGTTGACGTCCCACAGCCCGAGGAACGAGCTGTGGTGCGTGGAGTCGAAGTGGGCGTCGGCGAGGAAGCCCGTGATGCCCACCACGGTGAGCAGCCCGCCGAACACGATCGCGTACCAGCGCGCCCAGTTCTGGGTCTCCTTGGGCGTCGGGTGGTGATGCGTTACCGGCTCGTGGATGGGGGCGCTGGACTCGATAGCGCGACGCTACCGGAAGCGGGGGCCTCGACGAGGGCCTCCAGGCGTGCGAGCACCGCCGGAAACCCGCGCTCCATCACCCGCCGTCCCACCGCGACCCACAGGAGGCGGTCCAGCGGGCCCAGCGCGGCCACGTCGGCGCTCAGGCACACGAGCGTGCCCTCACCGTCGGGCTCGAGGTCCCAGGCCACCTGCGCGCGCGTGCGCCGACCGACCTCCGCGGTGCCGGCGACCCGCCGCGGCGGGTCGCGCTCGAGCAGACGCGTGCGCGCGGACCGGCGCAGGCCGGCCGGCCCACACAGCTGCACGTGGGCGCCCCGGGCGTGACCGTCGTCGGTGCGGTCCAGGCTGCGCACCTGCACCCAGTCGGCCGTCAGCTCCCAGTGGTTCTCGAGGTCGGACAGGAAGGCGAAGACCGCCTCCCGGTCGGCCCCGACCCGGCGGGCGGCGCGGACGCTGTTGGCGCTCATCGCGGCGGGAGGATCACCGCCGAGCCCTCGATGCGGCCGTGACGGACCGCGTCGAGGGCGTCGTTGGCGTCGTCGAGCGCGAACTCGGTCACCGTGGTCCGGACGGGCACGCGCGGCGCGAGATCGAGGAACTCGACGCCGTCCTGGCGCGTCAAGTTGGCGACCGAGCGCACCGCGCGCTCCCCCCAGAGGATCTCGTAGGGGAACGCGGGGATGTCGCTCATGTGGATGCCCGCGCACACCACCATGCCGCCGCGGTCCAGCGCGCGCAGCGCGGCGGGCACCAGCGGGCCGACGGGGGCGAAGATGATCGCCGCGTCCAGCGGCTCGGGCGGGGCCTCGTCCGAGCCGCCCGCCCACTCGGCCCCGAGCGAGCGCGCAAAGGCCTGGGTCTCGGTGTCGCCCGGCGAGGTGAACGCGAACACGCGCTTGCCCTCCCACACCGCGACCTGGGCGATGAGGTGGGCGCTGGAGCCGAACCCGTAGAGGCCGAGCCGCTCGGCGTCGCCGGTGAACCGGTAGGAGCGGAAGCCGATCAGGCCTGCGCACAGCAGCGGCGCCACCTGGAGGTCGGTGTAGGCATCGGGCAGCGGGAGCACGAAGCGCGCATCGGCCGCCGCCCGCTGGGCGTAGCCGCCGTCGCGGTCCAGGCCGGTGAAGCGCGCGGCCACGCACAGGTTCTCGCGCCCGGAGGTGCAGAACCGGCACGTCCCGTCCACCCAACCCAGCCAGGGGACGCCGACGCGGGCGCCGGGCTCGACGTCGGCCTCGGGCCCGGCCTCGAGCACGGTGGCCACGATCTGGTGCCCGGGGACGACCGGATAGCGGGGCGCCTTGACCTCGCCGTCGGCGATGTGCAGGTCGGTGCGGCAGACGCCGCAGGCGTGCACGTCGAGGAGCACGTCGCGGCCGGTCGGCGCCTCGAGGTCGGGGCGCTCGGCGTGCCGCAAACGCTCGCCGGGCTGCGGGAGCTCCATGACCTGCACGCTGCGATCATGGCAGCGTGGTCGTCGTCGAGGACCTGCCGATGCCGCTGCGCGCGATCGCGTCCGACCTCGAGGAGACCGGGTGGGCGGCCGAGGTGTGCGACGCCGACTGGCGGCTGGTCTACGTGACCAGCCAGCTGCGCGGCATCCTCGGGCGCAACGACGACGCCGACCTGGCGCTGGGCCGGCACATCCTCGAGGTACGGGGTTCGCCGTTCTGGCAGTCGATCATCGACCCCGAGCGCAGCGGCACCTGGATCGCCGAGAACCTGCCCCAGATGCTCGCCGACGACCCCGGCGTGCGCGAACGCCTCGCCGACATGGTCACACCCGAGCTGCGCCCGATCGTCGAGGCGGCCGAGCCCGCGCCGGTGGGCACGTGGACGTCGGTGATCCGCCTGCGCTCGGTCGGGGCGTCGCTGGGGCTCATCCGCTACTTCGGCGTGCGCGCCCGAAGCCCCGACGGCACGCCCGCGGCCACGCTGTACCTGTACGGCTCCAACCTCCCCGCCGGCCTCCTGGCCATGGTCACACGCGGGCGCCTGACCCACTTCGAGCGCATGGCCCGCCTGGTCGAGCCGGGCCGGCGCGAGGCCGCGATCCTGTTCGCCGACGTGGAGGCGTCGGGGAAGCTGTCGCGGCGGCTGCCGAGCAGCAGTTACTTCGAGTTCATCCGCGACTTCAGCACGACGTCGGACGACGTGATCATCGACGGCGGCGGGGTCGTGGGCGACCACGCCGGCGACGGCCTGACCGCGTTCTTCGTGGTCGACGACTTCGGCTCGGCCTCGCATGCGGCACGGGCGGCGATCGAGGTCGGCCGCGGCCTGCAGGCCGGCATCGACCGCGCCGGCACCGCGGTCGGGCTCGGCGCGGGCGAGGTTCGGCTGCGCGTGGGGGTGCACTGGGGTGCCACGCTGTACATGGGCCAGGTGGTCACCGGCGGGCGACTCGAGGTCACTGCACTGGGCGACGAGGTCAACGAGTGTGCCCGCCTCGAGCAGTCGGCCGCCGGCGGGGCGCTGCTGGCGTCCAAGGCATTGATCGAGCGCCTGGAGCCAGCCGATGCCGCCGCCGTCGGCCTTGCCCCGGCGCACATGGCCTATCGCGCCCTCGCCGACCTCGAGAGCGCCGACGAGAAAGCGGTCCGCGACGCCGGTCTGATCGCGGTCGCGCGCATCGACGCCGCCCTTGCCAGTTGATGAACAGGTCGGCGCGGGGGATGACGCCCGCTCCGGGCGTCGTCATCATCGGACGATGATGGAGGGTCAGCGCGGCTCCGTGCTCGTCGTCGACGACGAGCCGACGATCGCCGAAGTCGTCTCCCGCTACCTGCAGCGGGCCGGCTACGACACCCGCATCGCCGTCGACGGCCGCACGGCGCTCAACCTCGCGCGCACGCTGCGCCCCGACCTCGTCGTACTCGACCTCATGCTGCCCGGCATCGACGGGCTCGAGGTCATGCGCCGCATCCGCGAGACCGACCGCGACCGTACCGCGGTGATCCTGCTCACCGCCAAGGGCGAGGAGTCGGACCGCGTCATCGGGCTGCGCCTCGGCGCCGACGACTACGTGGTCAAGCCGTTCTCGCCCGCCGAGCTCGTCGCGCGCGTGGATGCGGTCCTGCGCCGGATCGACACCTCGCCCGATGTCCAGAAGCCGCTCGTCTTCGACGGCCTGCGCATCGAGCCGGCCGCGCGGCGGGTCCTGGTCGACGGCGAGGAGGTCCAGCTCACGCAGCGCGAGTTCGACCTCCTGCTCTACCTGGCCCAGCATCCCGGGCGCGTGTTCAACCGCAACCAACTCATGGACGCGGTCTGGCAGTACTCGTTCTACTCCGACACCTCGACGGTGACCGTGCACATCCGCCGGCTGCGGGCCAAGATCGAGCCCGGCGACGGCGAGCAGGAGCCACGGTGGATCCAGACCGTGTGGGGCGTCGGCTACCGGTTCTCGCCGTGAGGCGCTCGCTCGTCCTCATCGTCGCGGCGGCAACGGCCTGCGGCCTGATCATCGGCCTGGGCTACGGCGCGACCAAGGGCGTGCTCACCGGCGTGCTGTTCGCGGTCGTCGGCGGCGTCGCGCTGGCCGCCGCCCACGTGATCGTCGCGCGGCGGCGGCGCCTCGGCGGGCTGCGCCGCCAGTTCTCGTTCGCGGTGGCGGTGGCGTGCGGCCAGATCCTCATCGCCGCGGCGGTCGCGGCGGCGCTGATGTTCGTGGCCCACCACGACGCGGTCATGGTCGCCGTGTTGGCGCTGTTCGTCAGCGCCATCGCGGTGCGGGCCGCGCAGCTCATGGCCGGCGGCGTCCTGCGCGACGTCGAGTCGTTGCGCGACGGCCTGGACGCCGTGGGCGCCGGTCGCCGCGACGTCGAGGTGCACACCGAGGGCCAGGACGAGCTTGCCCAGCTCGCCGCTTCCGCCAACCGCATGCGCGACGAGCTCGTGGCGGGCGAGGAGGCGCGCCGCTACCTCGTCGCCGCCGTCTCGCACGACCTGCGCACGCCGATCACGTCGCTGTCACTGCTCGTCGACGCGCTCAACGACGACATCCTCGACGAGGAGACCCGCCGCCTCTACCTCACCCGCATGGCGCCGCACGTGCGGGCCCTCTCGGCGCTGATCGACGACCTGTTCGAGCTCACGCGCCTGGAAGCCGGCGACATCCGCTGGCAGATGGAGCGGGTGCGGCTCGACGAGCTCGTGGGGGAGACCGTGGGCGCGATGCGCGTACAGGCCGAGGCCAAGGGCGTCGAGGTGGTCTCCGACGTCACGGACGGGGTGGCGGCGGCGCGGGCCAACCCGGAGAAGGTCCAGCGGGTGCTGTTCAACCTCATCCAGAACGCGATCCGCCACACGCCGCCGGACGGCTCGGTGGTGGTGCGGGCCGAGTCCACGGACGACGGGGTGGAGGTCGAGATCGCCGACACCGGCGACGGCATCGCGCCCGCCGAGCGCGAGCGCGTCTTCGAGCCGTTCTTCCGCGGTGGCGCCGAGACGGCGCGCACGCGCAGCGGCGCCGGGCTCGGCCTGGCGATATCGCGCGCGATCGTCGAGGCTCATGGCGGCCGCATCTGGCTGGCCGAGTCGACCACCGGAACCCGCGTCCGCTTCTTGCTGCCGGCGGCCGGAGGGGTCTGACCCCACCACCGTGGCGCCGGCGCCGCTGCCGCGGTTGCCGGGGTCAGACCCGTCGTGACCCTCGTGGCTACGCTGGCCTGTATGGCTCAGCGCACCGATGTCTTCGATCTTGCCGCGCTCGGGCTCACGCCGGGGGAGGGGCGGCGGCTGGACCTCGTGGTCGGGCTCGACCCGCTCGACTTCGGCGGGGAGACCTACGCGCCGGAGGCGCTCGTCCCCGCCCGGCTCGAGGTCTCCAAGATGACCGGCGGCGGCTACGCGCTGCGCCTGGCTTTCGCGGTGGTGTTGAGCGGTCCGTGCCAGCGCTGCCTGGAGGCGGCCACGCCGCGCGTCGAGGTCGACGCGCGCGAGGTCGACCAGCCCGGCGGCGGCGACGAGCTGTCCTCGCCCTATGTGCAGGGCGGCGATCTCGAGGTCCGTGCGTGGGCGCGCGACGCGCTCGCGCTCGCCCTCCCGAGTCAGATCCTGTGCCGGGAGGATTGCGCTGGCCTGTGCCCGATCTGCGGGGCCGACCTCAACGCTGCGGGCCCCGACCACGGGCACGAATCGACACCTGACCCCCGCTGGTCGAAGCTCGACGAACTCCGGTTCGAGTAGGCCCGCCCACTGCTAGCCTCCGGGCCGCCATGGCCGTCCCCAAGCAGAAGCAGTCGCACGCGCGCACGAACAAGCGCCGGTCTCAGCACAAGATCTCGGCGCCCACGATCAACGAGTGCCCGCAGTGCCACCATCCGCGCCGGCCGCACCGCGTGTGCCCGAACTGCGGCACCTACGCCGGCCGTGAGGTCATCGCGCCCACCGAGCCCGACGAGGGTTCCTAACCGCTCCGGGCGGGAGGGCCCCGGGCCATGAGCGAGCCAGTCACCGTCGCCGTCGATGCCAACGGCGCTGACCTCGGGCCCGCTGAGGTAGCCGCCGGCGCTGCGCTGGCCGCGCAACGCGGCCACCGTGTGCTCGTGTTCGGCCCGGCCGCCGAGATCGGCGACGTGCCCGCCGGCGTCGAGGTAATCGACGCGCCGGTCTCGATCGCCAAGTCGCCCGAGCCCGCACGCGCCGTCCGCTCGACGCCCGACGCGTCGATCGTCCAGGCCGCCCGGGCCGTAGCCGACGGCAGCGCCGATGCCCTGGTCGCCGCCGGCTCCACCGGCTCGGCCCTCGCTGCGGGCCTGTTCCACATCCGGCGCGGCCGCGGCATCCACCGCCCGGCGCTGGCGCTGCCCATCCCCATCCCGGGCGCGCCGGTGCTGCTGCTCGACGTGGGCGCCAACGTGGAGTCACGCGCCGACCACCTCGTCCAGTTCGCCTATATGGGCTCGGCGTTCGCCGCCGCGGTGCTCGGTGTCGACGAGCCGCGGGTGGGCTTGCTCTCCAACGGCGAGGAGCCCAGCAAGGGCACGCCGGACGTGGTCGCAGCGCACGTCGAGCTCGACCATGGCACCCTGAACTTCGTGGGCAACGTTGAGGGCACGAGCGTGATGGCGGGCGCCGCCGACGTGGTCGTCACCGACGGCTTCACCGGCAACGTGGCGCTGAAGCTCATGGAGGGCGTCTCGGCGGCGCTCATGAAGGCGGTCCGCGACCAGGCCATGTCGTCGAACCGGGCCAAGGTCGGGGGCGCGCTCATGCGTCCCGCGCTCGTGGAGCTGCGCGACGAGATCGACCCCGAGGGCCCGGGCGGGGCGTACCTGCTCGGCCTGCGCCGGATCGGGGTGGTGCCGCACGGGCGGTTCACACGCACCGGCTTTGCCAACGCCATCGACGTGGCCGCGAAGGCGGTCTCGGAGCAAGCGGTGGAGCGCATGCACGAAGCGCTCGAGGCCGCAGGGGCGCTCCGGGGCGCGTCCGAACGTCCGGCTAGCGTGACGGGATGAGGAGGACCCCGCGATGAACCGCGATGCTGTCTTCGAACTCATCCGCGACCACCTGGCCGACGAGCTGGACATCGATCCGGCTCGCGTGCAGGAGGGCAGCCGCTTCAAGGAGGACCTGGAAGCGGACTCGCTCGACCTGTACACGCTGGTGCAGGAGCTCGAGGACTCGTACGGGGTCACCATGACCGACGAGCAGGCGACGGAGATCCTGACCGTGGGTCAGGCCGTCGACTTCGTCCTCGCGCACCAGCCCCAGCCGAGGCCCTGACCCCTGACGACGCTCAACGACTTGCTGGATCGCCTGCCCGAGCCCTCGCGGCGGCAGGTGTTCACGCATGCCTCGTGGACCGAGCGGCGCGCCGATTCCTACGAGCGGCTGGCCTTCCTGGGCGACTCGGTGCTCTCGCTGGCGGTCTCGACCCACCTGTACCGGCAGGAGGGCGACCGGCTCGGTGCCGGACGACTGACGAAGGTGCGGGCGCAGGCGGTCTCGGGCCGGGCCTGCCGCCGCGTGGCCGAGCAGCTGGGGGTGCCCGAGCGGCTGCGGGAGATGGCGCGGGAGCGGGCGGGCTCGGTCCGCGGCGGGCAGAGCGCGGACGAGCTCGTGCGCTCCGAACGGGTTTTGGCGTCCATCACGGAGGCGATCATCGGGGCGTGCTACCTCGAGTTCGGGTTCGAGACCACCGCACCGGTGGTGGTGGCGGCGTTCCGGGAGGAGATCGCGGACGCGACCCAGCGCCCGCTGGACTTCAAGTCCGCCCTGCAGGAGCTGCTGGCCCGGCGCGGCGAGGTGGTCGTGTACGTGGTCACGGCGGAGGAGGGCCCGCCGCACGACCGCACGTTCTCGGTGGAGGCGCAGGTGCACGACTCCGTGGTCGGCGAGGGCAGCGGGCGGTCCAAGCAGGACGCCGAGCAGGCGGCTGCGCGGGCCGCGATCGAGGCACTCGAGGCGGCCGCGTGAGGACGGGCTGAATGCACCTCAAGTCGATCACGCTCAAGGGCTTCAAGTCCTTCCCGGACCGGACCAAGCTCGACTTCGGGCCCGGCGTCTCGGTCATCGTCGGCCCCAACGGGTCGGGGAAGTCGAACGTGACGGACGCGGTGCTCTGGGCCATGGGCGAGCAGTCGCCGCTGGCCGTCCGCGGACAGTCGATGCAGGACGTGATCTTCGGCGGCGGCCGCGGCCAGGCCTCGCGCCAGGCGGCCGAGGTCGAGATCGTCATCGACAACGGCGACGGCGGCCTGCCGGTCGGGTTCTCGGAGATCGCGATCGTGCGCAAGCTCGACCGCACCGGCGAAGGCGAGTACCGGCTCAACGGCGCCCGCTGCCGCCTGGTCGACGTCATCGAGATGCTCTCCGACACCGGGCTGGGCAAGGAGGGCCACTCGATCGTGTCCCAAGGCCGCGTCGAGGCGGTGGTCACCTCCAAGCCCAAGGACCGCCGCCTGCTCATCGAGGAGGCCGCGGGCCTGGGCAAGCACCGCAAGCGCCGCCGCCGCGCCCAGCTCAAGCTCGAGCGCACGCAGGAGAACCTCGACCGGGCGCTGGACGTCGAGCGCGAGGCGCGCTCGCGCCTGCGCCCGCTCAAGCGCCAGGCCGAGGCGGCCGAGCTGCACGCGCGGCTCGAGCGCCAGACCTCGGAGGCGCGCTGGTCGCTGGCGCGCG
>Ga0207708_10001545_pt1 | contig 17170 bp, 17 predicted proteins | sample KBSK5101metaG_FD_184340 | JGI IMG/M metagenome (GOLD analysis project Ga0207708, IMG submission 184340) | Corn, switchgrass and miscanthus rhizosphere microbial communities from Kellogg Biological Station, Michigan, USA - KBS K5-10-1 metaG... | ecosystem: Host-associated > Plants > Roots >...
GCGCGCCCCGGCGGCGTCGCCGTGGCGCTCGACCTGCGGGCGCCGGCCCCGCTCGAGGCGGGGCTGGCGCTCTCCTACGGGCCGGTGATCCGGCTCGCGCTGCGGCGGCTGGCTAGTTCGTGCTGACGGGCTCGCGCGCGGTCGTGGCCCGGCCGTTGCCGCTGGTCGCGGTCGCGGGCGCGCCTTCGTCCGGCGTCCCGCGCAGGTACAGGTACCAGTAGCCCGTGGAGACGAAGACCGCCGCTCCCACGAGGTTGCCGAGGAACGCGAAGACCCAGTTGTAGAGCGCGTCGCCCCACGTGATCCCGGGCACGTCGGCGAAGATCGCGGCGGGCAGGAAGAACATGTTCGCCACGACGTGGTCGAAGCCGATCGCGACGAAGGCCATGATCGGGAAGAAGATCCCGAGGATCTTGCCGCCGGTGTCCTCGGCGGTCATCGCGACCCAGACCGCGAGGCAGACGAGCCAGTTGCAGCCGAGCGCGCGCAGGAAGATCTGGTCCGCGCCCTCGGTGTCGCCCTTGAGCGTGGCGATCGCCTTCAGGCGCTCGAACGTCATGCCCGCGGGCGACGCCGGGTCGACGCCGTTGACGCCGATCACGCCGGTCTTGACGGCGAGGAAGTAGGCGACGAACAGCGAGCCGATCAGGTTGCCGATCAGCACGACCGTGAAGTTCAGGCCGAGCGCCTTGAAGCCGACCCGCTTGCGCAGCATCGCGATCGGGACGAGCGCCATGTTGCCCGTCAGCAGCTCGGAGCCCGCGAGCACCACGAGCACCAGGCCGAGGGCGAACACCGTGCCCGAGAACAGCGTCGGCAGCGTCCCCCAGAGCTCGGGCTTCAGGCCCGAGCTGACTGCGATCGCGACGAGCCCGCCGAACGCGATGTAGGCGCCGGCCAGGAAGCCGCCCACGAGCGCCTTGTCCCAGCTCAGTACCGCCTTGGTCGTGCCCGCCTCGACGGCCGCCGCGGCGGTCTCCTGTGGCGTCTTGAACGGCATGTGCTTACCCCCGCTTTAGGTTGCGGGATGGGGTCTACCCATCGGATGGCGAACTGATTCCCTGTGCAACAGCCGGGACGGGCTCGCTGAAGCCGACGCGGGTCATCTCACCCCAGCCGGTGTCGGGGCGCAGCACGGTCCAGAGCGCCTTCGTGCGCACGACGGCCAGCCACTGGCGGTAGCCGAAGTTCTCCACCACGGCGGCGACCATCAGCCGCCGCAGGTCGCGCCAGCCGGGGTAGCGGGCGAACGCCCGGCCCTCGATCAGCAGCGCGCCGAACGAGAGCACGAGACCGTAGGTGAACGCGAGCCCGAACAGCACGGCCGCGTAGGGCGCGTTGATCCAGCCGAAGATCAGGCCGATCACGCAGTAGGCGAGGCCGGAGATCTCGACCACGGGGCCGAGCGCCTCGAAGAACAGGAAGAACGGCATCGCGATCATGCCGATCCCGCCGTAGCGGGGGTTGGCGAACATCCTGCGGTGGCGCCAGAGCGTCTCGAGCAGGCCGCGCTGCCAGCGGTCGCGCTGGCGCCTGAGCACGCTGCGCTCGGCCGGCGCCTCGGTCCAGCAGATCGGGTCGGCGACGAAGGTGATCTTGTACTTGCGCTTCTGATCGCGGCAGTAGCGGTGCAGGCGCACGACGAGCTCGGCGTCCTCGCCGACCGTGGTCGTGTCGTAGCCGCCCGCCTCGACGACCGTCTCGCGGCGGAAGAGCCCGAACGCGCCGGAGATGATCAGCAGCATGTTGACCCGCGACCAGCCGGCGCGGCCGGCCAGGAACGCCCGCAGGTACTCGACGATCTGCACGTTGACGAGCGTGTTCTCCGGCGTCCGGACCGCGCGGATCCTGCCGTCCTCGAGCAGCGAGCCGTTGATGATGCGCACGATCCCGCCGGTGGCGACGGTCTCGGGCTCGGCCTGGAAGGACCACACCAGCCGGGCGAGCGCGGCGGCGTCGAGCAGCGTGTCCGAGTCGATCGCGCAGAACAGCGGGTAGGCGGCGTAGCGGATCCCGCAGTTGAGCGAGTCGGCCTTGCCGCCGTTGTCCTTGTCGATCACCAGCAGCCGGTCGTCGAGCGGGCTGGCGTAGACCGCCCGCACCGGCGCCGAGGGCAGGTTGGCGCGCGGCACGCGCTCGACCTCCACGAGCTGGAAGGCCTCCTTGAGCGCGGCCAGCGTCCCGTCGGTGGACCCGTCGTTGATGACCATGACCTGCAGCTCGCGGTAGTGGGCGGCCAGCAGCGAGCGGATCGAGGGCACGATCACCGGCGCCTCGTTGTAGGCCGGCGCGAGGATCGTCACGGGCAGCGAGAGCGGGGAGGCGCTGACGCCGCGGAAGTCGCGCAGCGGCCGCCGCCGGACCCACTCGGAGACCTGCCGCGAGCCGAGCAGCAGCAGCACGGTGTAGGCGAGGTTGAGCGCCATGAAGTAGCCGACGAACGCGCTGTCGAAGATGTCCTTGAGCGTGCTCATCGGCTCCGGCTCAGCCGCCCACGCGGTCCATCGCCAGCGCCTCGCGGGCACGGTCGCGGGCGTAGCGGTCGGGATGGTCGAGCGCCCGCTCGAGCGCCTGGTGGCCGGGCTGCCCGAGCGCGCGCAGCGACGCCGCGGCGTTCGCGCGCACCCACCACGCGGGGTCGTCGAGCACGGCCTCCAGCGCCGGCACGGCGCGCTTGATGCCGACCGAGCCGAGCGCCTTCGCGGCCTGGGCGCGCAGCGGCCAGGCCTCGTCGGCGAGCGCCCGCTCGAGCTCCGGGCGGGCGCGCCGGCCGCCGACCGCGCCGAGCGCGCGCGCCGCCGAGATGCGCTCCTCGAGGCTGCCGCGCCGCAGCAGGTCGATCATCGCCGGTTCCGCGCGCGGGTCGCCCGCGTACCCGAGCGCCCGCGCGACGCCGACGCGCGGTGCCGCGCGCCGCTCGCCCCTCGCGTCGAGCTCGCGCAGCTGCTCGAGCAGCGAGCTGACCGCCCACGGCTGCCCGAGCCGCTCGATCACGCGCTCCGGGGCGAGCCGGCGCTTCGACAGCGCCCGCACCAGGGCGGGGACCGCCTCCGGGTCCTCGGCAAGCGGCAGCCCGGCGACGGCCACCAGCCGCACGTCGGGGTCGTCGTCGTCGAGCATCGGCTCCAGCCGCGTCACCCCTTGGGGCAGGCGCAGGTGGGCGAGGATCAGCACGGCGCGCCCGCGCGCGGGCCCCGAGCGGGCGTCGAGCTGCTCCTGGAGGCGGGCGGTCAGCCCGCTGCGGCGGCCCTCCCGGTCGAGCACCTCGACCGGCGGGCGGGGGGCCGAGTCGTCCTGCAGGACGAAGGCCAGATCGACCTGCTGCTCACGGTCGCGCACCGACCCGAGGACGCGCCGCAGGCGCCTCCGGTCCTGGCTCGCGAGGGCCCTGCGGTAGTGGCGCCGCCGGCGCGCCGACTTGCCCTCGCGCCGGTCGCGGAGCGCCTTGCGGCTGACCACGAGCAGCGCGAGGACCGTCAGCAGCGCGACGGAACCCGCGAAGAGCAGGGCGAATGCTTGGAACAGGTCCACGCCCGCGTAATCGGCGGGCTTCGTCTGTTCTTTGGTGCGCTGCGTGGCTCAGGCCAACGTCAACGGCGGCTGGGTAGGGAGGGTGAGGGGTCGCCCGGGCGTGGGTGGAGCAAGTTGACCCGCCTATAGCCGGTCAACTTGCTCCACTTGCAGCGGAGGCCCACTCCTCCCCCTCAGTGCCCGCCGTTCAAGACGCCCCGGGCCAAGGCGCGGCCCTCGGCGCCTGCCCACGCGCGGCCCGACGAGCGGCGGTTCAGTCGAACGTCTGCCAGCGCCGCCACTTCTCGAGGAACTCGGCCGCGTCGAGCGAGGCGAGGTCGGCGCGCAGCGCGCGCGCCAGACGACCGGTGGTCGAGGGCTCGGTGTCCCAGAAGAGCGCGATCTCGCCCGTGGCGATCTCGAGCACCTCGACGTGGTCGGCCCCGCCGGGCCCGCGCAGGACCGCCGGGCCGCGGCCCGCCTTGCGCACGCTCAGCTCGTACTCGCGGTTGGCCTTCACGCGCGGACCGCCGCGGCCTTCTCGAGCTCCCGGTCCCCGTGGAACACGCGCCCGTCGATCACCACGGCGGGGACGTCGAGCACGCCGGCCTCGACCGCGTCGGCGGTCGCCCGCTCCAGCCGCCCCGCGATCGAGCCGAGCTCGGCGCCCTTGATCAGCGCGGCCGGGTGCATCTCGCAGGCGGCGGCGGCGATCAGCACGCTGTCGCGCTCGCCGAGGTCGCGCCCGCCCGCGAACGCCTGCCGGAACGCCGCCAGCGAGAACGCCACGCCGCGCCCGATCTGCTTCGCGTAGGTCGCCGCGAGCATCGCCCACTCGGTGTCGGCCGGGAACGGGTCGGGCCAGCGGATCGCCTGCAGCTCGTAGCGGCGGGCGCGGGCCTCGACGTCCTCGCGGTAGATCGTCTCCTCCTCGGCGCAGCGGAACGCGCCGACCCCGCCGGCCGCGAGCCCGCCCAGCCGCACCGGGATCCACTCCGGGATCTCCGGCAACACGTGCATCACGCGCTCGGCGGCGAGGTAGGCGTCGGGCGAGGCGAGGTCGTAGTAGAAGCGCGGCTGCGCCACGGCCCGCGGGACCTCAGCCGTGGATCAGCCAGCCGTCCGCGGCGCGCGCGGCCTCCATCACGCCCTCGGCGAGCGTCGGGTGGCCGTGGATGATGCGCGCGACCTCGGGATAGCCGCCCTCGAGCGCCTTGGCGTTGACGAGCTCCTGGATCAGCTCGGTCGCCTTGGAGCCCACGATGTGGCCGCCGACCAGCTCGCCGTACTTCTTGTCGCCGACGATCTTGATCACGCCGGTGCGGTCGCCGTAGACGGTGCCCGCGCCGACCGCGCCGTACTGGACCTTGCCGACCACGACGTCGATGCCCTGCTCGCGCGCCTGCTCCTCGGTGAGGCCGAACGAGCCGACCGCCGGTGTGCAGAACGTCGCGCGCGGGATGTCGATGTACTCGATCGGGTGCGTCTCGAGGCCCGCGGCGTCCTCGACGGCGATCACGCCCTCGTCGGAGGCCTTGTGCGCGAGCGCCGGGCCGAGCACCAGGTCGCCGATCGCGTAGACGCCCTTGGCCGTCGTGCGCAGCGCGCCGTCGACCTTGATCAGCCCGCGGTCGTCGAGCTCGACGCCGGCCGCGTCGAGGCCGAGCGCCTCCACGTCGGGGCCGCGGCCGGCCGCGATGACGAGGTAGTCCGCCTCGCCCTGCTGGTCGCCGAAGCTGAACGTGACCTTGTCGTCGTGCGACTGCACGTTCTCGATCAGCGTCCCGGTGTGGATCGTCATGTTCTGCTTCGCGAGCTGGCGCCCGGCGGCCTTGGAGATGTCCGCGTCCTCGGTCGGCAGCACGCGGTCGAGCGCCTCGAAGAGCGTCACGTCGGTGCCGAGGCGGCCGTAGGCGGAGGCGATCTCCGCGCCCGACGCGCCCGCGCCGACGACGGCGAGCGTCTTCGGCAGCTCCTGGAAGGCCCACGCCTCCTCGGTGCCGATCACGCGGCCGCCGAACTGCGTGCCGGGGATCGGCTTGGGCACGGAGCCCGTCGCGAGCACGATCGCCTTGCGGGCCTCGATCTCCGTCCCGTCGACGGAGACCTTGTTCGCGCCCGCGAGCGAGGCGGTGCCCTCGATGTAGTCGATCTTGTTCTTCTTGAACAGGCCCGAGACGCCGCCGGTGAGGGTCTTGACGACCTTCTGGCGGCGCTCGAAGACCTTGCCGAAGTCGACGGTGCGCTCGGGGACCGAGATGCCGAACTCGTCGGCGTCGTCGATCTCGTGCAGCACGTCGGCGACCCGCAGGACGGCCTTCGCGGGGATGCAGGCGTAGTTGAGGCAGCGACCGCCGACCGTGTCCTTCTCGATCACGGCGGTGCTCATTCCGAGCTGTGCGGCGCGGATCGCGGCCACGTAGCCGCCCGGACCCGAGCCGATGACGATGCAGTCGTAGGCGCTTTCAGGCATTGGGCCTGAGGCTAGCGCTCGGGCATCTGGATCCGCGCCATGGCCCGGATCAGGAACCAGAACAGCGGTCCGGCGAGCGCGATCACGGCGAGCGAGAGCAGCGCGCCCTGCACGTTGGAGGCGAGCATCAGCGAGAGCGCCGCGAACACGACCAGCACGCCGAGCAGCACCTCGAAGCCGATCACCGCCCAGTACTGCACGCGCCACATGCCGATCGCGGCCACGCCGAGCACGGCGCAGACGGCGAGCGCGCCGCCGAGGTTCGGGTCCTGGCCGCGCACGTCCCAGCCCGCGAGGTAGAGGGCGAGGTTCGCGACGGCCATCACGCCCGCGATCACCGCGGCGATCGTGACCGCGCGCGGGCGCTCGCCGGGCGCGAGCGGCTCGAGCTGGGCGCGCGCCGTCTCGTTGCGCTGCCGCGAGCGCTCGTAGCCGCGTGCCGGCGCGGCGCCGGCGCCGGTCCGGGCCTTACGGCTGCGCTTGCCCACGGCGCCCCTCCAGCGCGGCCCGCAGCGCCGCCGCGGCGGACTCCGGGTCGTCGGACTCCGTGATCGCCCGCACGACGACCACCCGGGTCGCGCCGCGCGCGGTGACCTCGGCGACATTGCCGGCGTCCAGGCCGCCGATCGCGAACCACGGCTTGTCCGCGTGCGCCGCCGCGTAGGAGACGTAGTCCAGGCCGGCGGCGGGCCGGCCGGGCTTGGTCGGCGTCGCGTGCACCGGCCCGACGGCGAGGTAGTCGACCTCGGGGTCCGCGTCCGCGGCGTCGCACTGGTCCGGCGCGTGCGTCGAGCGCCCGACGATCGCGTCCGCCCCGACGGCCGCGCGCGCCTGAGCGGGCGAGCCGTCCTCCTGGCCGACGTGCACGCCGTCGGCCGCGCAGGCCGCCACCAGGTCCGGGCGGTCGTTGAGCACGAACAGCGCGCCACCGGCGTCGGCGGCCGCGCGGAACTCGCGCGCGGCGGTCACGAGCGCATCGTCGCCGAGCGCCTTGTCGCGCAGCTGGACGACGTCGACGCCGCCGCGGATCGCCGCGGCCAGGAACTCCCGCGGCCGGGCGTCGCAGACGAGGTACAGCCGGGCGCCGGCGATCCGCTCGCGGGGGGTCATAGGGCCCCTACAATGGCAAGTCCATTACGGGAGCCCGCGATCGGGCTGAGAGGGCGGCCGCGGGCCGCCGACCGTCGAACCTGATCCGGGTCGTACCGGCGTAGGGAGGGACCCGCCACCAGTGGCACCAGCGCAGGACTCATCCGACGTCGCCGTCATCGGCGGCGGGCCGATCGGCCTCGCGTGCGCCTGGCGCGCCGCCCGGCGCGGCCTGCGCGTGACCGTGATCGACGACGGCGAGCCCGGCGCCTGGAACGTCGCCGCGGGCATGCTCGCGCCCGTCGCGGAGGCGGAGTTCGGCGAGCGCGAGCTGCTCGAGCTCGGCCTGCGCAGCGCCGCGATGTACGAGGACTTCTGCGCGGAGCTGGGCGGCGATCCCGGGCTGCGCGCGACCGGCACGCTCGTCGTGGCGCGCGACGCCGACGAGGCCGCGGCGCTCGATCGGCTGATCGCGTTCCGCGAGACGCTCGGCCTGGCCGTCGAGCGGCTGCGCCCGAGCCAGGCGCGCCGCGCCGAGCCCGCGCTCGCCCCGACCGTGCGGCTCGCGCTCGACGTCGCGGGCGACCACTCGATCGACCCGCGCCGGCTGGTCGCCGTGCTGCGCGAGGCCGTCGACGTGCGCCGCGGCCGCGCCACGGCGCTGCGCACCGAGGACGACCGCGTGACCGGCGTCGAGCTCGACGACGGCGCGTGCGTCGCGGCGGGCGCCGTCGTCGTCGCCGGCGGCGTGCACACGGCGCGGCTCGGCATGCCCGAGGCCGCCCGCGTCCCCGTGCGACCGGTCAAGGGCCAGGTGCTGCGCCTGCGCGACCCCCGCGGAGCCGGCCTCGTGACCCGCGTGATCCGCGGCGAGCAGGCCTACCTCGTCCCGCGCGGCGACGGCCGCTACGTGCTCGGCGCGACGATGGAGGAGCGCGGCTGGGACACCGCCGCGACCGCGGGCGGCGTCTACGAGCTGATCCGCGACATGAGCGAGCTCGTCCCGGGCGTGCTCGAGCTCGAGATCGAGGAGCTCGTGGCCGGCCTGCGCCCGGCCACGCCGGACAACCTGCCGGCGATCGGCCGCGGCGCGCTCGAGGGCCTGATCTGGGCGACCGGCCACCACCGCAACGGCATCCTGCTCACGCCCGTCACGGCCGAGCTCGTCGCCGGCCTGCTGACCGGCGAGGAGCTCCCGGAGTGGGCCCGCCCGGCCGACCCGGCGCGCTTCGCGGGGGTGCCGGCGTGAAGGTGCTCGTCAACGGCTCCGAGACCGAGCTGGCCGACGGCGCCACCGTCCAGGCCGCCGTCGAGGCGCTCGAGCTGCCGGCCTCGGGCCGCGGCGTCGCGGTCGCCGTCGACGCGGAGGTCGTGCCCCGCACGCAGTGGGGCGCGCACGAACTGCAGGAAGGGGCGCGGGTCGAGATCCTGCGCGCGATCCAGGGAGGATGAAGTTGACCGCCACCGGGGCCACCACCGACCCGCTCGTCATCGGCGGCCGCGAGCTCGGCTCGCGGCTGCTGCTCGGCACGGGCGGCTTCCGCTCGCTCGACGCGCTCGGCGCCGCGATCGAGGCGAGCGCGACCGAGCTCGTCACCGTCGCGCTGCGGCGCGTCGATCCCGCGCAGCGCGGATCGATCGTCGACGTGCTCGACCGCGCCGGCGTGGCGCTGCTGCCCAACACCGCGGGCTGCTTCACCGCGCGCGACGCGGTGCTGACCGCCAAGCTCGCCCGCGAGGCGTTCGAGACGAACTGGATCAAGCTCGAGGTGATCGGCGACGAGCGCACGCTGCTGCCCGACGCGCCCGCGCTGCTGGAGGCCGCCGAGGAGCTCGTCGACGACGGCTTCACGGTGCTCCCGTACACGAACGACGACCCGATCCTCGCGCGCCGGCTGGAGGACGTCGGCTGCGCCGCGGTGATGCCGGCGGGCTCGCCGATCGGCTCCGGCCAGGGCCTGCTGAACCCCTACAACCTGCGCCTGATCCGCGAGCGCGCGGGCGTTCCGGTGATCCTCGACGCGGGCGTCGGCACCGCCTCCGACGCCGCGCTGGCGATGGAGCTCGGCTGCGACGCGGTGCTGTGCGCGACCGCGATCTCGCGCGCCGAGGACCCCGTCGCGATGGCGCGCGCGATCCGCCTCGGCACGGAGGGCGGCCGGCTCGCGTTCCGCGCCGGCCGGATCCCGCGCCGCCTCTACGCGCAGGCGAGCACGCCCGAGGAGGGCATCCCCGCCTTCTGAGTAGGGCTGCCACGACTGCGCGGAGGCCCCGCCGTCGCGTAGCGTGGCCGCGTGTCAGCTCGGATCCGGCTCTGCGGCAGGTTGGAGGTCGAGCTCGGCGGCGTGCGGATCGAGCAGCGGCTGCCCGGCCGCCAGGGCCCGCTGGTGCTCGCGCTGCTGGCGCTCAACCGCAGCCGCCCGGTGTCGCGCGGCGAGCTGATCGGCGCGCTCTGGCCCGACCGGCCGCCCGCCGACCCCGACGAGGCGCTGAGCGCGCTGCTGTCGAAGGTGCGCCAGGCGGTCGGGCGCGACGTCCTGACCGGCCGCCGCGAGCTGTCGCTGGCCCTGCCGGCGGACACGGAGATCGACGTCGAGCGGGCCGAGGCGGCCGCCGAGCGGGCGCGTGCGGCGCTCGCCGCCGGCGACGCGGCGACGGCGTGGGCATCGGCGTCGGAGACCGTCGAGATCGCCGGCCGCGGCCTGCTGCCCGGCCACGACGCGCCGTGGGTGCACGAGCGCCGCGCCGAGCTCGAGGACGTGCGCCTGCACGCGCTCGAGCTGCGGGCGCGGGCGGGGCTGGAGCTCGGCGGCGAGCACGCCGCCGGCGCGGAGCGCGCCGCCGCGGAGCTGGTGCGCGCGGCCCCGCTGCGCGAGGCCGGCCACCGGCTGCTGATGGAGGCGCTGGCGGCGCGCGGCGAGGTCGCCGAGGCGCTCGCCGCCTACGAGTCCCTGCGCGTGCTGCTGCGCGACGAGCTCGGGACCGCGCCCGGCGAGGCGACGCGGGCGCTGCACGCCCGGCTGCTCGGGCCCGGCCCGGAGGAGACGCGGCCGGCCCGCCTGCCGGACCGGCTCGCCCAGGCGCTGGCCTCCGACTGGGTCGGCCGCCACGCGACGCTGCGCCGCCTGCGCGAGCGCGCCGAGCGCGCCGCCGCGGGCGAGGCCGGCGTCGTGCTCGTCAGCGGCGAGGGCGGGATCGGCAAGACCCGCATCGTCGCGGAGCTGGCGCACCGGATGCCCGCCTTCGAGGTGCTCTACGGCCGCTGCGACGAGGAGGAGCTGTTCCCGTTCGGGCCGTGGATCGACATGCTGCGGCCGCGCCTGGCCCGCATGCCGGAGGACGCGCTCGCCGAGCTCGTGCGCGGCGCGCCCGAGCTGGCCCGGCTGCTGCCCGAGATCCACGAGCGGCTCCCCGGGCTCGCGGGGCTGCCGGTCGCCGGCGACCCGGAGGCGCAGCGCCGCCAGCTGTTCGGCGCCGTCGTGACCGTCGTGCGCCGGCTCGCGTCGGACGGGCCGGTGCTGATGATCGTCGACGACCTCCACTGGGCCGACCGGTCCTCGCTGCTGCTCGCCCGCCACGTCGCCAAGGAGCAGCAGCTCGGGGCCGTCCTGATCGTCGGCACGTTCCGCGACTCCGAGCTGCAGCCGGGGCACCCGCTGCCGGAGCTGCTCGCCGAGCTCGAGCGCGGGCGCGAGCTGCCGCGCGTGCGCCTGGACGGCATGGACGAGCGCGAGGTCGCGGAGCTGATCGGCGGCGACGCGGCGCCCGGCGCCGTCTCCGCGATCCACGCCGAGACGGGCGGCAACCCGTTCTTCGTCAAGCAGCTCGCGCGCCATCTGGAGGAGCTCGACGGCGCGCCGGTCGCCGCTGCGGGCGTGCCGCAGGGCGTGCGCGACGTGATCGCGGCGCGCGTCGGCCGGCTGTCCGAGCACGCCGGCCCGGTGCTCGGCGTCGCCGCCCTGATCGGCCGCGACTTCGACCTCGACCTGCTCGAGCCGGTCGCCGGCCTGCCCGAGGACGAGCTGCTCGACCTGCTCGATGCGGCCGTGCGCGGCGCGCTGCTGGTGGAGGTCCCGAGCACGCCCGGCCGCTACTCGTTCGCGCACGCGCTGCTGCGCACCGCGCTCGAGGGCGAGCTCTCCGCGGCCCGGCGCGCCCGGGCGCACCTGCGGATCGGCGAGGCGATCGAGCGCGTCCACGAGGCGCGGCCCGACCCGTGGCTCGCGGAGCTGGCGCGGCACTTCGGCGCCGCCGGGCCGCGGGCGGCCGACCGCGCCGTCGCCTACGCCGAGCGGGCCGCCGCGCAGGCGCACTCCCGGCTCGCCTACGACGAGGCGGCGCGGCTGCTGGGCGGCGCGATCGCGCTGCGGCGCCGCGACGAGCACGCCGACCGGGCCGAGCTCGCCCAGCTCGAGAACGCGCAGGCCGCCGCCCAGGCCGACGCCGGCCAGTGGGAGGCGGCGCGCGCGAGCTTCGCCCGCGCCGCGGTCGCCGCCCGCGCCGCCGGGGCAGCTGACTCGTTCGCCCGCGCGGCGCTCGGGCACGCCGGCGGCACCTGGGAGCAATACGGCGTCGAGGACACGGAGAACGTCGCGCTGCTGGACGAGGCGCTGCGGCTGCTGCCCCCGGAGGACTCCGCGATGCGCGCGCAGGTGCTCGCCCGGATCGCCGTCCACCGCAGCTTCCTCGCCCAGGTCCCCGAGGCCGAGGTGCGGGCGATCGCCGACGAGGCGGTCGCGATGGCGCGCCGGGTCGGCCGGGCCCAGCCGCTCGCGGCGGCGCTGACCGGCGCCCTGCAGGCCCGCTGGCGCCCCGGCCGTGCGGCGGACCGGCTGGAGCTCGCGGCCGAGCTGATCGAGCTGACGGAGGCGCACGACCGGATCACCTGCGCCGCCGACGCGCACGTCTGGCGCGCGACCGCGCTGCTCGAGCTGGGCCGGCTCGACGAGGTCGACGCCCACCTCGCACGCCACGCCGAGTTCGCCGTGACCTCGCAACAGCCCGCGCTGCTGCTGCACCGTGACGGCATGCGCGCGATGCGCGCCGCGCTGGAGGGCGACTACGAGCGCAGCGCGCGGATCGCCCGCGAGGTGTTCGAGCGCGGGGAGCGCGAGGAGGCGGACGGCCGGCTGCTCTCGCCGATCCACGCCCAGTTCCACGGCGCCATCACGCTCTCGCTCCACAACGAGCGCGGCGAGCTGGGTCCGCACACGCCCGTCTTCGAGCGGTTGGCGGGCCAGATCGCGCCGCCCGGGTGGCGGCCGGCGCTCGCCTGGGCGCACCTGCAGGCCGGCCGCCCGGAGCTCGCGCGCGAGCTGATCGAGGAGATGAGCGCCGGCGGCTTCGCCACGACGCCGCGCGACAGCAACTTCATCGCGCGCCTGGGGCAGGTCGCGCACGTGGTCGCCGAGCTCGGCGACGCGGACCTCGCTGCCGCGGTCGAGCCGCTGCTGGCGCCCTACGGCGACGTCTGGGTGGTGCTCGGGCCGAGCGCGTGCACGCTCGGGCCGGTCGCCTACGGCGTCGGGGCGCTGCGGCTGCTGCTGGACCGCCCCGCCGACGCGGCGGCGTCGTTCGAGCTCGCGCTCGAGCGCTCGCTGGCGATGCGCGCGCGGCCGTACGAGGCGCGCTCGCGGGCCGGCCTGGCCGCCGCCATACGCCGCGCCGGCGGCGACGGGGCGCTCGCGGGCGAGCTCGAGGCGCAGGCCGCCGCGACCGCGCGCGAGCTCGGGATGACGCGGCTGCAGCGCGAGCTCGCAGCTGCCGCGCCGGCCGCCTGACGGCCGGCGACAGGGTTTTCGCAGGGTTCTCGCAGCGCCCTCCACGGACACTCGCGGCGTCCCCCTCCCCACCTGTCCTCGAAAGGACTCCCCCTAAATGACCCCTGTCGCCGAGCTCAAGCTCGCGCACCGTGCCACCTGGGCCGCCGGTGATTACGCCGCCGTCGCCCGCCACATCGACGAGATCCCGCCCCGCGACCTGCTGTCGCGCATGGCGATCCAGCCCGGCCAGGAGGTGCTCGACGTCGCCACCGGCACGGGCAACCTCGCGATCCGCGCCGCCGCCGCCGGCGCGGTCGTCACCGGCCTCGACCTCACGCCCGAGCTGTTCGACACGGCGCGGGCGCGCGCCGCCGCCCACGACGTCGTCGTCGACTGGGTCGAGGGCGACGCCGAGGAGCTGCCGTACGAGGACGCGTCCTTCGACCGCGTGCTGTCGGCGTTCGGCGTGCAGTTCGCGCCGCGCCACGAGATCGTCGCGAAGGAGCTCGCCGGCGTCACCCGTCCGGGCGGGCGCATCGGCCTCGTCAACTGGACCCCCGAGGGCCTGATCGGCGAGCTGTTCAAGATCATGGGCAGCTACATGCCGGCCCCGCCGGCCTTCGCCTCCCCGCCGCCGCTGTGGGGCAGCCCGAGCCACGTCCGCCGGCTGTTCGAGGACACCCGCGTGGTGCTCGACTTCGACCGCGGCACCAACCCGTGGCGCTTCGAGTCGGCCGAGGCGTGGGTCTCGTTCATGGAGACCGCCTACGGGCCGACCCTCAAGGCGCGCGAGCGCCTCACCGGCGAGGGCCGCTGGCAGGACTGCCGCGCCGAGATGCTCGCGCTCGCCGAGCGCCGCAACGAGGCGACCGACGGCAGCCTGCACATGGAGGCCGAGTACCTGATCACCGTCGCCCACAAGGTCGGCTGACATGAAGCGCCTGATCCTCGCCGCCGCCCTGGCCGCCGCGGCGCTCCCGGCCGCCGCGTTCGCCGGACCCGCCGCCCCGCCCGTCCCGTCGACGATCGCGGTGCCCGACGGCCACAAGGCCTACCTGGCCGCCCATGCCGAGGGCGTGCAGATCTACACCTGCACCGCGCTGCCCGGCGGTCACGAGTGGCGGCTGTTCGCTCCCCGGGCGACCTTGACCGGCGCCAACGGCCAGCTGCTCGGCACCCACTACCGCGGGCCGGTGTGGGAGGCCCGCGACGGCAGCCGGGTCGCCGGCGTCCGCGACACGGCCGCCACGGTCGACACGACCGCGATCGACTGGCTGCGGCTCAAGGTCGCCTGGACGGAGGCCGGCCCCGACGGCGACCGCCTGACGGCCACGAGCTACATCCAGCGCATCAACACCGTGGGCGGCCTCGCCCCGGCCGCGCAGGACTGCGACGCCGGCACCGCCGGCCAGCAGCGCGAGATCCCGTACAGCGCCGACTACGTCTTCTTCAAGGAGACCGGCCGATGAACACGCGGATCCTGCTGGCCGCCGCCGCCGCGCTCGTCCTGGGCGCGGCGGGCTGCGGCGACTCCGGCACCACGAGCACCGCCACCAACGCCGCGGCGACCGACGATCCGTCCGTCGCGAACTCCGGGGGCGGCGGCGGCTCCGACGATCCGTCCGTCGCGAAGTCCGGGGGCGGCGACGGGTCGCTGGCGCTCGGCCGCGCGGCGATCGTCCCGTTCGTCGACTACGGCACGCCCAACCAGAGCAAGAAGACGAAGGTCGGCGTGTGCGTCCAGAAGGTCCGCAAGGGCAAGATCGCGGACTTCAAGGGCTTCGACCTCGAGCCCGCCCAGCGGCGCGCGATCCCGTACTACGTCGACGCGACGTTCGAGAACCGCGGCGGCTTCGCGCTCTCGCGCAACCTGCTGCGCGCGTCACTCGAGGACGCCGGCGGCCGCGAGTACCGCCCGACCACCCTGGTCGTGCTCGGCGGCAGCTTCCAGCGCTGCCCGCAGGCCGGGCACTCCGCCCTGAGGCCGGGCCGCAGCTTCGACGCCTGCTCGGTCGTGCTGCTGCCGAAGAACGCCCGGCCCGGCCGGGTGCGCTTCCAGGGCGACGTGGCGAAGGACCCGGTCTACTGGAAGGCCGGCTGACTCGTCTTGCGCAGGTCGCGGGTCTCTCGCACGAGCAGACCCGCGGCCAGCGCGAGCGTGGCCAGTGCCGCGCCGGCGCCGAGCACCGTCGACTCGCCGAGCACCTCGCCCAGCGGCCCGGCCAGCGCGTAGCCGACCGGCAGCAGGCTCAGCGAGACCAGCCAGTCGTAGGCGCTGACCCGCGAGAGCAGGTGCGGCGGCACGCGCTCGGCCAGCGCCGTGTCCCACCAGACGCCGAACAGCGCCAGCCCGAAGCCCGCCAGCGCGAATGCCGGGACACACGCCCCGAGCGGCGCGCCGAGCGCCACCAGGCACGCCGACGCGGGCCACGGGAGGACGAGCAGCATCCCCATCCGCAGCGGGTGCAGCGGCCGCCAGCCGAACCCGGTCAGCGCGCCCACGATCGTGCCGGCGCCCATCGCCGCCACGAGCAGGCCGAAGACGCCCGTGCTGCCGTAGTGCTGCTCCGCCACGGTCGGGCCGAGCGTGAACCACGGCGCGAACGCCAGCAGCACCGCCGCGGCGAAGCAGAGCAGGATCGACCACAGCCACGCGCGCTCGCGCACCGCGACCCAGCCGGCGCGCAGCTCGGCCGCCATCCGCATCCGGACGACCGCCTGGCCGCGCGAGCGCGCCCGCACGCGGGCGAGGAAGGCCACGGAGACGAGGAAGGTCGCCGCGTCGATCGCGAACGCCCAGCCCGCGCCGAGCCCGAGCACCAGCGCGGTCGCCAGCGACGGCCCGGCGAACTCCGCGATCGTCTCCATCGTGCCGCTCGCCGCGCGCGCGTCCTGGATCTCCGCCTCGGGCACCGTCTGCGGCAGCAGGCCGGTCTGCGCGGGCCGGAAGAACGCCTCCGCGCAGCCGAACAGGGCCTCGAGCACGACGATGTGCCAGATCTCGACGGTGCCCGTGAAGATCAGAGCGGCAAGCGCCGCGTGCAGGGCGCAGCGCGCGAGGTCGCTCGCGATCATCACCCGGGCGCGCGGCATCCGGTCGGCGACGACGCCGCCGAGCAGGATCAGGCCGACGAGCGGCACGGCGTGCGCCGCCAGCACCAGCCCGACGTCCGTGGGCGAGCCGATCTCGGTCACGTACAGCGCCAGCGCGACGAACACGATCCGGTCGCCGAGCGTCGAGAGGCTCTGCCCCACGAACAGGTTCCGGAAGTCCTTGTGGCGCAGCACCGTCATCCTTCCCAGGATGCAGGTGGACGAGCTCTTCGACGCGTGGGAGCGCGCATGGTCCGGGCGCGATCCGTCCAGGTTCGAACCCGTGTGCGCGGACGGGTTCCAGTACGAGGACCCGCTGACCCCCGAGCCGCTGCACGGGCCCGCGGCGCTGGGGGCGCACGCCGGGCGGCTCTGGGAGGCGTTCCCCGACGCTCGCCTCAACGCCACGGGCGCGCGGCTGCAGACGGGCGAGTACGCGTGCGCGCCGTGCAAGCTGCTCGGCACCCATCGCGAGGCGCTCGGCAGCATCGGCGCGACCGGCCGCTTCGTGACCGTGCACGCGGTCGTCTACGCGCAGCTGCGCGAGGGGCGGCTGCTGCGCGCGCGGGCGTTCTTCGACCTCCACGACGCCGGCGTGCAGCTCGGCGTGTTCCCGAAGCCCGGCACCGCCGGCCAGCGCGCGCTGCTGATGCTGCGCGGCTTCGGCCTACGCAACGGCTAGGAGCTCGACCACGACCGGCTTGTGGTCGGAGAGCGTGCCGCGGTCGAGCACCTCGGCGCGGCCGGCGGGCTCCAGCCCGCGCACGTAGACGTGGTCGACCCAGTGCCCGGCGACGTGGCGCACCCCGGCCTGCTCGCCCGGGCGCGGGAGGTTGAAGTCCCCGCCCAGCACCAGCGGCGCGGAGGCGCCCGCCCAGCCGAGGGCGGTCGCGGCCGCGTGCGCGGCCTCGGCGCGCGCCTGCGCCTCGCCGGCGGCGCCGCGCGTGGAGGAATGCAGGTTGACCACCCACAGGCCGCTCGCCAGCCGCACGCCGTGCATCATCCGCCGCTCCGGCTTCAGCGCCAGCCGCTCCGTGCGGTGCTCGAGGATCCCGCCGCCGCGCACGAGGATCGCGTTGCAGCCGCCGCCGTTGGACTTCAACAGATCCGGGTTGCGGATCGAGATCGCCTTGCGCAGCCACAGCCCCTGGTTGCGCGAGGTCAGCACCAGCCGCTGCTCGGCGCCGCACGCGCGAGCCAGCAGCGGCGGCCACCACGGCGGCACCTCCTGCAGCAGCGCGAC